>Ga0228698_1000480_pt1 | contig 30710 bp, 29 predicted proteins | sample McNCre117_Aug_MG_FD_178015 | JGI IMG/M metagenome (GOLD analysis project Ga0228698, IMG submission 178015) | Freshwater microbial communities from McNutts Creek, Athens, Georgia, United States - 1-17_Aug_MG | ecosystem: Environmental > Aquatic > Freshwater > Creek | place: USA: Georgia...
TCGCAGCCTCAGGCGACTCCAGCCAGCTCGCAGCCTCAGGCGACTACAGCAAGCTCTCAGCCTCAGGCGACTACAGCAAGCTCTCAGCCTCAGGCGACTACAGCCAGCTCGCAGCCTCAGGCGACTCCAGCCAGCTCGCAGCCTCAGGCGACTACAGCCAGCTCGCAGCCTCAGGCGACTCCAGCCAGCTCTCAGCCTCAGGCGACTACAGCCAGCTCGCAGCCTCAGGCGACTACAGCCAGCTCGCAGCCTCAGGCAAGTCGTCAATCGCCATCGCGTCCAGTGTGGGCAGCATTGCAAAGGCTGGCGAACTCGGGTGCATTGCACTGACTCGCTGGGTTGATTCGGAAAAACGCTACCGCATGTCTGTCGGGTACGTCGGAGAGAACGGAATCAAGTCGGATACCTTTTACGAGCTAGACAACAACGGTAATTTCGTGGAGGTCGTATGAACATCGACGACGAAACCAACGCCTGCCGAATTTTGAACGAGCGCCACGCCGCAGAGGATGCACAGGCAGACGCAGACGAGCGCCTGTTCGATGAACTCTACAAAGCCGCGATTGCAGGTCTTGCAGACAAGCCAATGGGCGTTGAAGACATCACCGTGTACTCGGGACACGACTGGACGAAGGACAAGGGCAAGCCCATCTACATCAAGCGCGACGGCACACTCTGTGAGCTGCTTGGCTACACCGAAGAGTCCGGGAAGATTGCCGCCAAGGCGTTGATCCTTTGCGCGAAGAAGGGAGATGTCGATGCCATCGAAGGCATCCGCTCATTGATCCGCCACTACATACAGGAGCGTTGACATGACCATCGACGAAATGGAATCGCTCTGCCAAATCGCGCTGTCTCTGGTACTGATTGTGGGGTGCATCAAATGAACGCCATCAGCTTCATCAACGACTGCCTCATGGTCGCGGCCCTCGCAGCCGTGATGGTTCTGGCGGCGCGGCTGGATGGTCCCAGCGACATCGAAGCCGCGCAGGACGTGGCCGACGAAGTAGCCATGCAAGAAGTTTGCGGCGAGAACAGCGGGCACTACCGGATCGAAGACGGGCGCATTCAGTGCCTGACCAAACATGCAAAGAAAGCGAGCATCAAGTGAGCAGAAAAGAAACAGGCGGGCCAGCATTCCCGCGTGAGGACTATCGGGCAGACGATTCGTCTGGACAAATCGGTATGACCCTGCGCGACTACTTCTCAGCGAAGGCTCTTGTGGGACTGCTTTCTGACAGCAATCTTCAGGGCACGCAGGCCGAGTTTGCGGAACATGCCTACAGGTTAGCAGATGCAATGCTGTAGGCCCGTAAATGAGCTGCACAGGACATTGCGCCCAGGGCCGCATCAAATGCCCGACACCCTACGACTGCGCAGCGCCGGAGGTCATCAAGCGCACAGAGCATGACCTTGGCGTGAAGCAAGACGGATTGAAATGGCTGGACAAGGAAGTCGTCGAGGAAGCCATTGACCGCAACAGCCGCATCACCCCAGCCGAAGTCGTCACATCGCCCTTATGCATGTTGAGCCTTCTGACTGGAATGGGCATCGCCTTTGCGATTGTCTGGGTATGCATTCAACTGGGCCGATCGGCCTGAAATTCACCGGAGAGAAATATGTCTGCAATCATGAAACATCAGGGCAACCAGCCAGCCCTACAAATGAACGAGGAAGAACTGATCGGAGTCCTTCGTTCAAGCCTCTACCCTGGCGCTGCGCTTGAGTCGATCAAGATGGTGCTCGGCTACTGCAAGGCGTCGAATCTCGATCCGATGCAGAAGCCCGTTCACATCGTCCCAATGTGGGATGGCAAAGCGAGCCAGATGCGCGATGTCATCATGCCTGGCATTGGCCTGTACCGGACACAAGCGGCTCGCACCGGCTGCGCCGGGGTGTCTGAACCAGAGTTCGGCCCAGATTGCACTGAATCTGTGGGCGGGCAACAAATCACCTATCCGCAGTGGTGCCGCGTGAGCGTCAAGCGCCGCCTTGAGACTGGTGAAATTGTCGAGTTCACAGCCCGCGAGTTCTGGAAAGAAAACTACGCAATCAAGGGCGGCAAGGAAAAGAGCATCGCTCCAAACGCCATGTGGACAAAGCGCCCGTATGGGCAAATCGCCAAGTGCGCAGAGGCCCAGGCGCTGCGAAAGGCATTTCCCGAAATCGGCAGCGAGCCGACAGCGGATGAGATGGCCGGGAAGTCGCTCAATGACTATGACGGCGCAACCATCGACGGCACGACCGGAGAAATCATTCCGACCCGCCCGGAACTCAAGCCATACCCAGAGGCTGACTTCGCCAAGAACATCAACGCATGGAGCAAGGCCATCGCAGACGGCAAGAAGACCGCCGAGGAAATCATCAACATCGTGTCCACCAAAGGCACGCTCACACCTGCCCAGCGAGACGCCATCAAAGCGGCAGAAAAAGTGCAAGACGTGCACCCCAAAGCAGCTGCCACGGCAGAGGTAGATGACGGCTGGGACGAGTTCCAGAAATCCGAATAAATCAGGAGAAAACCATGAACATCAAAGCACACATCGTCGAACACCAGCAAGGCTCTGATGGCTGGATGCAGCATCGCGCCAAGGCGCTGAATGCGAGCGAGCTGGCCGCAGCCATGGGCATTTCGCCCTACATGACCCGCGCCGAACTCATCCGGCAAAAGGCCACGGGCATCGCCCGGGAAGTGGATGCCGCAACCCAGCGCCGCTTCGACAAGGGCCATGAAGCAGAGGCCACCGCCCGCCCGGTCGCCGAGAAATTCATCGGAGATGAACTGTACGCCAGCGTCTTTGCCGCCGAAGTTGACGGCATGCTGCTTTCCGCATCACTCGACGGCCACACGCTACTGAACGAAGTAACGTGGGAGCACAAGCAAGCAAATGCCAAACTGATCGCAAGCCTCGAAAAAGGCATCATCCCCGACCAGTATCACCCACAGATGGAGCAAGGCTTGATGTTGACCGGAGCCTCGCGCTGCCTGTTCACGGCAAGCAACGGGACCGAGGAATCGGCTCGCCACGTTTGGTACGAATCCAATCCCAAACTTCGCGCCAAGATCATCCCGACATGGCGGCAGTTCATGGCCGATGTCGCTGCCTACCAACCCGCAGAAGTCATCGAGAAGCCCAAGGCCGAGGCCGTCTTGTCTCTGCCTGCCCTGGTGGTGCAGATCAAGGGCGAAGTCACCATGAGCAACCTGTCCACGTATAAGCAGGCGGCGTCTGAGTTCATCGCACAGATCAAGACCGATCTATTCACCGATCAAGACTTCGCCAACGCCGAGGCAAACGTCAAATTCTGCAAGGACGCAGAAGACAAGCTCGAAACCGTCAAATCGCAGGCTTTGTCCCAGACCGCCAGCATCGACGAACTCATGCGAACCATTGACCACATCAAAGACCAACTGCGAGACAAACGCTTGGCCCTGGACAAGCTGGTGACGAAGCGCAAGACCGAAATCAAGAACGAGATTGTTGCCGGTGGCATTTCCGCTATCACTCAACACGTCCACGCGCTGAACGCAGAACTCAACCCCTACCGAATCAACCCAGCCGCGCCAGACTTCGCCGGAGCCATCAAGAGCAAGCGCACCATCGCCAGCCTGCACGATGCCGTGAACACCACGCTTGCCAACGCCAAGATCGCAGCCGATGCCATGGCTAAGGACTACCGCGAGAAACTGGCATGGTTCAATGAAAGTGGGGCCATGCCAAGCCTGTTTGCAGACCTGCAATCGCTGCTGTCGAAACCGCGTGAGGACTTCGAGCTGGCCGTGACAAGCCGCGTCAAGAAGCACGCCGAAGACGTTGCTGCCGCCGAGGCCCGCAAGCAGGCAGAGGAAAAACGGCAACAAGAACTGTCTCAGGCATCCGCCCCTGTCGTCGGCCTCAAACCACCAGCCGCAACACTGGCCGTCAGCCGCACGAGCAAACCCACGACTGTCCTTGACCGTCCCACAGACGACCAGATCATCAACGCGCTTGCGATGACCTACCGCGTCCACGAATCCAAAGTGATTGCATGGCTGCTGGACATGGACTTGAAAGCCGCCAGCGAACGCATGGCAAAAGAGTTCGCCTGACCCAATCCACAAAACTCAAGATCAACTGAAAGAACATCATGCAAACCACTCGACACACAGGACTCGCGGCAATGGCCGTCGGCCTCGCGGCTGGCATCTTCGGAAGCGGCAGCGCCCGTCGCCCCTACGTCCACCAGTCCAACATCAGCGACAGCCACACCAAGAAGGGGCCAGGCCGTCGCCACAAGCAAGGCAAATCCACCGCAAAAGTAGAGGTCCGCGCATCCGCTGGCACGCTGGGAATCAAAGCTGTGAGCGGTGGCAAGTACGGCGAGAACGTGCGCCGCGCTCTGAATCGTCTGGCGCACCAGCGCCGCCCACAGAAAGCGGGTGTCTGACATGGCATCGGTCAACAAAGTCATCCTCATCGGCAACTGCGGGCGCGACCCCGAAATCCGTTATCTGCCTTCTGGGCAGGCCGTCGCTAACGTGTCTCTGGCCACAACCACCCGCCGCAAGGACAAGAACACCGGCGAGTTTGTTGACGACACACAATGGCATCGCATCACCTTCTACGACCGCCTCGCTGAAATCGCAGGCGAGTACGTGAAGAAGGGTTCGCAAATCTACGTCGAAGGCCGCATCAAGTACGGCAAGTACACCGACAAGAACGGCGTTGAGCAGAACACCTGCGACATCATCGCCACGGAATTGACGCTGCTGGGTAAACCCCAAGGCGAAGGAGAGTCCAAAACCACGGCACGCGCACCAGAGCAAAAACCGAAAGGCACGAACCCGGCAAAGCCCCAGGGCGGCAGCGGGTTCGAGGACATGGACGACGATATTCCATTCCTCTCGTTTCACGCTGGGCACGATCCGCTTGTTATTGACCGCAAGGCCGCACGAGCAAAGGCTGCAAGATGATGCACGTCACAAAGCAAAACCTTCTGCGAAAGTTGGCGCAATGCCCATCAACACTGACCGGCCTGCGTGCTGCGTCAACAGCGAGACAGCACATGAACGATCTGATCGAATCTGGTCACGTTATTGGGCAAATGAATGGGAAACATCTGGTCTATTCGCTCACAGAAATGGGAAAAGCATGGGCCGCATCGGACAGCGAACCTCCTGCACCAATTGTGCGTGTTCCTCCGCGCAAAGTAGTTCACCAGCCATGCAAAAACGTCGCTCCATGGCTCAAGGCTCCAGCTCTTCGACCTGGCGCAGATGACTTCCTCGATGTCCCGAGCCGTCGTTCAGACGGGCTTGTGCATCGCAATGATTCCGGGAGGCCCGCATGACATTCCTCGTATCAGTGGATGGCCGCGAAGCCCCCATGAAAGAACACCAGACGCTCGAAGAAGCCAAAGTTGAAGCAGTGCGTCTGTCTGAACTCTCTACCAGCAGACGAGCCACGATTCGAGTGCTTGAGCAGGTCTGTGTACTCGTCCCGCGCACATCGCATGAGTGGCTTGGAAACGAACCTGGAGAACCGGAATGAGCAACACCAAACACAAGACAGAGGCGCAGAGGCTGGCTGATGAACTCGAAGATATGCCGGAGCGATGCCTGACATCTTTCAGAGCCGCCGTCGAACTGCGCCGACTTGACTCAGAAAACGCCAAGCTGCGCGAAGCCATCAAAGAGACTGAGCAGGCAGCCGTGCTCTCAGCCGCACCCCAAGCACCAGCGCCTGTCATTGATATTGCCACGTCAATCCACTACCCCGAGTGTTGGGACACGGCTGCATATCCGACTGTTGAATCTGCTCTGCACGAATTGCAAGCATGGTTCGCTGCCACGCCTCACGAATGCTGGGAAGCACCAGCGCCTGCACAGTGGCAAGACTTGCCATACGAGAGGCGAGCCGCCTTAATCTCTGACTGGCTTGGCAACGAGAGGCCCGTCGAACTTGATATAGGGCTTCTTGCGGACTATCACGATGCGCTGCGAGCCAAAAACATGAAAGGTGGTGCAGCATGAAGATCGACCCGAAACTTGTAGATCAATGGGCTGCTGACTGGATCGACGACATGTATGCGCCCGATCTTTACGACTACGTTGCCCAACGTGCAGCAGATCATGCGCTGGAGAAAGCGGCGAAGGTGTGCTGGGGAATGCACGCCGAAGTTGACAAGTCACCAGCGGATTGCGCCGATGCAATCCGCGTAATGAAAGGCAAACAATGAAAAGCATAGATGATGACATGAAGACACTTATTTTGATTGCAATATTTGCTTTATCAGGTGTAACGCTAGTTGTGAATGGGCACGATGAAGGATATTGGTTTTTTGTGCCAATTGTCTGGATTCTTCTTGGGGTGTTATGAGTCAAATAATCCTGAAACTAACCCATCGAATTTGGAACACGGCAATCTCAAAGATTCTCTGCCGCGCTTATTTAGATGGCCATATCAATAGCCATCAGTTGCATGTCCTATCTGCAAAATTCGATCCAACACAAAAGCATGAGGTATATTGAAATGAACTACCTGACAGACACAATCGAACTAGCGAAGAATGTTTGGTACGCGGGCGATGGCGCTTACATTGGCCCCGGCTTGCCATCACTCGAAGCCTTCCGTGCTCTGTGCATCCGCGCACACATGGACAAGCTGATTGCTGAGTGTGGGGTGGAGCCGGTGGCGACTGTAGCGGCACGTATCTTATTCGATGGACGATGGGCACTTGCAGATGGAGCAATGGTTAATGCTGGTGACAAACTCTTTGACGCCGACCAACTCGCCGCAGCAGTGTCGAAAGCCGAGATGCGCGGCGCGGAGAACGAGCGGCAGAGGTTGATTGCTGAGTGTGGGGTGGAGCCATGTATGTTCGTTGCTACTACTTCGTCCGGCAACATGTACCCGGCTGATAACTACTACACCGCCGACCAACTCGCCGCAGCAGTGGCGCAACGTGACTGGCGTATTGCAGTTCTGCAAGACGACCTCAAAGAGCAGTGCCGCATCAATGGCATCGGCTCAGAGCGTGAAGCGAAGCTGCTGACACGGATCGTCGAGCTTGAGACGCAGATCGATGAACTGAAAGGCAAAAATGACTAAGCGAACATGGCACAAAGGCCCACCGCCGAGTGTGGGTTGGTACAACGCCAGTGTCCAGAGTGCCTCTGATGTATGGCGTTGGTGGAATGGGAAGCATTGGAGCGAATACGTGGTTCCATCCTGTAGCAAGGAGTTCGCGGGTCTTTATGCAATGCGTCTGGCGAGTGATCGTCAGGGCGAAATCCAATGGACAACCTACTGGCCAAAGAATGCTCGCGTGCCGGACACACGGAATTTGAAAGGCTACAAATGAACTTCATCATTTCCGCACTCTACGCGCTCGTCACTTTAGCCATCATGGTTGATGCCGCCGCAAATACATAAACGCGACTTCACGACGTTTCTTTGTGTTTCACTCTGGCCATGACATGCATTTGGGTGTTCAAAACTTTCACGGAGGTACAACGATGAGTACGCAAGATAAAATCCTCGTCGGCCCAACAGAGGCCGCAAGACTGCTCTCGGTGAGCCGCTCGAAACTGTACGAGCTGGTGAAGTGCGGAACCATCCCCAAGCCGATCAAGCTGGGCAAGTGCTCCAGGTGGCGGGTTGATGTGCTCCAGCAGGTTTTCAAGGGGGCGGCATGACAGAATCCGAGAAAGCCATCGAATACTATAGGGCAGGCGTGGAAAACCGCGCCCCGCAATTTGTGCCATGCAGGATACGGCTGAAATCGCAGGTAAGAGGCGACTTCCCAATAGGTCACAGGACAATCGCCGAGGCAGGAGAGCATGACTGCCATTCAAACCGATGGGGCGCTGTGTCTGTGATTGCCACAAACGGCCAGCGTCTCGGAATCAGGCCGACCGAGTTTGATCCTGTTGCGTGGCGCGAGAACTCAGCCACAGCCCCCACCACCCCATCATCTTCACCCGCTCCTCAAGATACTCTGCCCGGTGATACGCGGCCCTGACAGCATCTGTTTCCTTGTGGGCAAGCTGCCTCTCAATTGCGTCCTTGGTAAAGGGTGATTGCTCATTCAGCACCGTCGAAGCCAATGCCCGGAACCCGTGCGCCGTCATGCGGCCACGGTATCCCAGGCGGTACAGTGCGAAAAGAAGTGTGTTCTCGCTCAGCGGGTGGCCGGGGCGTTCCGGTGAGTCCAGAACCAGCTCCGCATCGCCATTGATCTGCCGTAGCCTATCCAGCACATCAATCGCCTGGGCGGACAGTGGGACAACGTGGGGTTTGCCCATCTTCATTCTGTCTTCTGGCACGATCCAGAAACCGCCGTCAATCTCGTCCCAGCGCATCGCTCGCAGCTCGCCCACCCTCACGAATGTGAGCGCGAGCAACTTCAGCCCCAGCCGTGTCACCTCTTCGCCGTAGTTGTCGATGTCCTGCATCAACTGCTTCGCCTCTTTCGGAGGGATGCAGGGCATGTGCTGCTTGACCTTCCTTGGTGAGAGTACCCGCGTCAGTCCCGTGGCCGGGGTCGCCTCAATGATGCCGCAGTCTTGGGCGTAGGCGAACACCATTCCGATCCGGCCTGCAACCCTGTGCGCGGTTTCGATGATGCCCAAGGCATCCACGGCCTTGACCACCTCAACCAGTTTCACACGCTTGATCTGGTCGAGGGGCTTGTCTCCAATCTCGGAGAAGACATGCCGCTCCAGTGTCTCTCGGGTCTGGTGCTGGTGCTTGGGGTTTGAGAGTGTGGGGAGTTTGATGCGCAGCCAGTCTTCAGCCACGGCCCGGAAGGTGGGCGCGGTGTCGGGTTCGTCTTGGAATGCGGCGTGCGCGGCCCTGGCATCGGCAAGGCTCATTGCTGGCCATCGCCCGTAGGTCTTGGTCTGCTGCTTACCCCCTTGGGCGTGGTTGTAGCGCCATGACTTTCCGCCTGCCGGTGTCACGGCCAGATACAGGCCATCTTGATCCGCGAGCTTGTAAATCCTGTCCAGAGGCTTTGCCGCCTCGATCTTCTTCTGCGTGAGCATGGTATTTGTCTCCGTACCACGGGAAAATACCATAAATGACGCTGGCTGCAGGCGAACTGCAAAAAACAAAACCGGACTGTATTGGACGCATCCGGCTTTCTTTCTCTCTGTGGATTCGCCTGAAATCCATCCGTTTGCGCACCGTCGTGGACGGTTGTGGATGATGGCGGATTAGTGCTCTGGCGGAAACGGAGGGATTCAAAACTCCCTGTAAGAATCATAGAAATACCATGATTCGTACCATTCCGAACTGGTGTATCCGATTGGAATCCCTGTTTGCCAGTCGAATCACCCGAAGATGATCCTCGCGACAATGAACACACTGAGTACGATCAGCGTGCCATTGATCCAGAGGTTCCACTTATTCATCGTGGGCTGACATTTCCCGGACGCGGCGGCGCAGCTCTTTCGGGGCCGCCTTCTCGATGCGCTGCTCTTTGTTCATCCGCATGTCTCTGAGCCTGCGGGCGATTTGGGTCATGTCAATCCTGATTGGGGTTTCCGGGTTCTTCTCGTTCCAGGCGCGGAGTTCAGCGCGTGCTGACTCGACGCCTGCATCATCGCCTTCAAACCGGGCCTTGGCCCACTTGTCGGCGATGTCGGACTCTTTGAGCTTGCTGAGTTCGATCATGCGGGTCTGCTCGCGGCCTGCATCCTGAACACGCTTCACTGCTTGCGGCTGGAATCCGGCGAATTTTACCGCCGCATCAACCGGTGTGGTGTCGATCACCTTTCGGCCCTTGCTGTCGCGGTAGCTGTCGGTCTTCAGCATGTCGGCGGCTTGGATCATGTTCTGAGCAGCCTTTGGGGATGCCGTAGCCACTGCCCCGTCCTTGCCCATGAAATCGAGCTGCATGGCCTTGGCGGCAGCATCGAACGCCCTGCCGATGAAGTCTCCAGCGGCTCCACCGAACTCCTTGAGGTCTTGGGTGTGGTCTTTCTTCTTCTGAAAGTAGCCGGTTCCTGGGATCAGGTTTCCAAGTCCAAGACGACCAGACACGTCCAGCGGAGCGCCGGGAATGCCCGTAACGCCAGACATCATGAACTCAGCTCCGGCATTGCCGATGAACTTGGACATGAACTCCTTGAGTGCAAGTTTCCCTTGGACGTTGTATCCCATGGTTTGCAAGAGGCCACTGATAACATCGTCCAGATCGTCCGCGCCCGGCAGTCCGCCCAAGCCAGACACGAGCCAGAGCACGGCCAGCGCCGTCAATGCAGCCTTGCGGCCTGCCGCACGTTCTGCCGAACCGGGCTTGCCCGCCGTCGCCAAGCGGTGCAGCATTTCAACGTAGGCTACGCTGTACTGCTTGAAGGTGAACAGGACTGAGCCGACAACGCCACGCGCCCAGCGGGGCTTATTGCCTTTGTTGTACAGGCCCTGGGTCTCGGAAATGGCTGTTCTGGCAAAGGCATCGGGGTTGTCCATGCCCTGCTCTGTCGCCGTCTGGTAGGCGGCAATGAAGGTGATGCGGCGGTTCAACTGCTCGGCAAGGCTGAACGGCACACCCCACGCATGGAGCACGCGGCTGTAGGTGTTCTGGGCTTTTGCCAGCGAGTTACCGGCCAGAGTGCCGTCGCCAGACTTCAGCACACCACCGCCAGAGGCTTGCTGCATGAGCTGGTGTACCTCCTGCGGGCTGACGGTTCCGTCCTCTTCGGCACGCTTGAGCGCATCGGCAAGGGCTTTGTCATCGATCCTCTTGGACACGGCCAGTTTTGTTGCCTTGGCCATCGTCGCAGCCGCCCTCTTGACGCCGCCGAACTGCGACAGGTATGGGAAGGTCATCATCAGCGGCTGCATCATATTCACCAGAGCCGATGCCACAGAACCGCCAATGTACTGAGCAAACAGGATGCTTCTGAACGCCTGCGCTTCCTCCTGGGGGTTGCGCACGTAGTCCACGAGCTTGATGGCCGCGTCTTTGAGTTCGCCTTGGCTGTTCGGGATTTCGTCGGCAGCAGTCAACATGCTCTGCGTGTGCAGGGTTTTTGCGGTCTGGCGGGCATTGGAATACACGAAGGCGGCGAGCACGCGGCCAGCGTCTTCGTTGAAACCAGCGATTCCTTTGCGGTGGATCATCCGCTTCATGGCGGACTGATTGGCCACAGAGGTCTTCAGGTAGGTTTGGAATGCCTTGTCTGCCTCTGAATCTCCGGTGGCATCAAGCCCAAGAATGTCGCCAAACAGGGCGGCGGTGTCGGGGGTGATGCCCTGATACAGCTTGTGTTGCTCCTGTGACATCGTGCCTTGCCTGAACTCAGCACCGGGGAAGTCTTTGCGCAGTTTCACCATAGCCCGCACGCGCTCCAGAACGCTCTCGTACATGCCAAAGTGTTCCAATTCACCATCTTGGTAAACCGACACCGTGTAACTGCCGAAACGAGACAGCGGCGCATAGCCATCGCGCTTGAGTGTGGTAGCGCGGTCTGCAAGGTCTTGGATCAGTTCGATGGACTTGTCCAGCACAGAGTCCCGTTTGCCGTCCTTGAGCGATTCTAGGTATTCGGTCGCAGTCTTCTCAGTCTCGGCAACTGGCATTGAAAGCAGCACGTCGCGGATCGGGGCCAGGTCTTCGCCGCCCGCCCTGACCATGCTGGCCAAAGTCAGGTTGTCGATGCTGGTGTCCACGGCATTGCGGAACTCGTGATACAGGCCGATTTGCCTGTCATTGAGATTGAAAAGGCTCTTGAGTTCGGAGTCCTTGAACACAACCCCAGGACGGAGCATGGTGTTCTTGTAGCGAGTCTCGATGATGGCATCATGCTTCTCAACCGGAAGCCCCTGCCACATCTTCAGCAGGGTCGGAGAAATGTGCTTGTTGCGCAGTAGTTCCTTGCTCTTCTGCTCTGCCGTCATGGATTCGGCACGTTTTTCAAGCTCCGCCACCTTCACGGGGCGTCCTCGCTCGTCACGCGCCCAGCTCAAAGTTCCCTCAAAGATCGGAGCCTTGATCGCATTGGCATCGTCTGAGGTGATGGCCTTCTTGTTGATGTCGCGCCACGTCTCCAGCTTCGGCAGCAGGCTCGGGGCCATGTTCGCGGATTCGGTTGCGTAGTAGCTGGTGTCGTTGATGAGGTTCTGAACCGCGTCAAACACCTTCTTGAAGGCGGGGCTGCGTTGGGCCAGGTTGAACATAGTGCCCACAGACTTGTGCCAGTAGCTGGTCTTGCCAGCAAACAGGTCACTTGCAGCCAGCTCGCCTATTTTCTCGACGGTCTTGTTGGCGAAGTCGCCGCGTGCGAAACGGATGTCGGGATTGGCTGGATTGAAGCTGCCGTTATTGCCGGTGGCTGGCCGTACACGTCCAGCGTCGAACACAGCGTAGGAGTTGATCTCTTGGCCAGTGTCGGGTCGCCCGTCCAGGCCAACAGCCCCATCGTATCCCGCCGCCTTGAGCGCTTTGACAAGTTCAGGGCTTCCATCAAGGTAAGCGACGGGGTAGTCTGGGTGCAAGAGAGCGAGCCCGTTCTCTTCGGCTACGCGCCGCACATCGGCCTCGCTTGCAGGGTTGCGCAGATCGAGGCGGGCCTCCATTATGCGGATGCTCCCATCGTAGCCTTCGTCTTCAATCCGCTGCCGAGGGAAGCTCTCCGCAGCACTTCGACTGTCGGTGAAATACGCCACCCCGTTGCGCATCCCGAGTGCCCCATCGGAAACACGCCCTCGGTACACAATCGGCTGGCCGTTGCTGTTCTTTGTTGGGCGATCTACGCCATCAACTTCGATGGTGTCCTTGCCCATGAACTTCATGGAGTCTTCTGGATTCGCAGCCTTCGGAGCCACTGCATACTTCGACATGGCCTCGCCCGCAATTTCCATCACGCGGTTGAAGTCGGCCAGGTACTTGGAAGTCCGTCGCTGCGAGCCAAAAACCCGGCGAATCTTGTCCATGAGGATGCCCAGAGCACCCACGATTTCAGACAGCAACTTGGGAGACTTTTCGCCGATGGCATTCCAGAACGTGTTTTCGGTGAACCCATCCGACAGCACTTCGCCAATGAACTCTTCGTGCATCTCGTCCCAGCGGCTCTCGTTTGCGAGCGCGATGGCAACGCGCTCTTTGGGGAACTTGGTACGGTACACCGGCTGATTGACAAATGGGCGGATGGCATCGACCAGCTCACGGTACATATCGGGAGCATCACGGCGCAACTCGTGGGCCAGTTCGTGGCCAAGCACAGACAGATGCGGCCTGTCGCTGTCGAGATTGACGAATACGGTGTTTGGGATACCGCTGAAACTCACCCCACCGATTGTGCTGAACGGGCTTTTCTTGCCCTTCAGAACGGGGGAGAGACTGTATCCAACAATGGTTTTCCCGAACGCAGAAGCGATTGCTCGGAGATTGCTCCCTTCAGGCAGCGAAACCGCTCTGTACGCGCCAGCGGCATCTGGCTCGGCAATATCAAGTGCTCGGGCAACGGCTGCACCAAGTCGCTTGACTTTGGCGATGTCGTCTGGGGTTGGGCTTGAGTCTTCACTTGCGTCTATGCCAGCACGGCTGTAGAAGATGCCTTGTGTGGCCTGCGGGTGTAGCTGGCCGAGCCGTACAAGTTCATCCAGTACCCCGTATCGTCCCCGTTGTGCTGTTCCGCCCACTTCTTGGCCCTGTTCGCGTAGAAGGGCACGCAAGATAAGTCCTCGCGCAAGTGTTGTGCTTCCTGCCTTGCTCTCAGCTCGGCCTCTTTGCCGCGCTGGAACAACAACTCTATCTCGGGCAACGATTTGCCCTGATGCATCCAAAAACGCACCATCTGAGGGTCTGAAGCTAAGTCCTGATTCATTGATGTCATTTTCCAGATTTTTCAGGTTCACGTCAATGAGACGTTGGATGTTACCAACGTCATCTCCGTACACCCAGCGCAGTGCAGGCAACCCCAACTTACTGTCGCCCATGGTTTGACGTGGATGCGGTACAAGGTGGCGCGTCGTCCCAAACTTGAGAGCGCTCGACAGCATCAATTCAGGACGGCGGCGCATCGCGTCATCGCTCAACCCAGCAGGGTCGCCAATGAAGTGCATATCGTTGTTGTGCGCGAACGTCCCGGCGATGTTGTACACCTTCTGGCCTTCGCCTGTTGCCTTGAGGTTTGAGACATCAAGCCAAACCTGCTTCAGATTCGGCGCATCTTCCGGGTTCTCTCCGGGCATCATGGTATCGACGTTATACACCTGATTTTCGCCATCAAACTCCATGGCGTAAGGCGAGTTCTCAGTAGGAGTGCGAACGCTGATGGTTGCTCGTTCACCGCTGGGCATGGTCAGGTTGTAGCGCGTCTCTCCGGGGATCATGGTGGATTTGCTGACCTGAATCGTCGGATCGTTCTCGGCCACGATGTCTTCCAAGGATGTCTTGTCTGATTTCGGCAACGCAAAGAAGTCATCGGCTTTCGACAGCGCTTGAAGAGTATTCTCGACTTGGCCGCTACGACTCGCCGCCACAGCAAAATCAGGCGCAAACTCAGTCCGGCCACGCTCCATCAACTTGTTGGCGTTGACCAAAGCGCCTTGCAGCTCAGCATGCGTGAGAGTGATGTTCAGTCCCATGCTGCGCAGGAACTGCACGATCTTGGCGTACACGCTCTTGACGAAGCCGAATCCTGGCTTGAACTCGCCGTTTTCGCTCACGGCCTGCTCGACCACCTTGGCTGCAATCTCGTCGGCCTCTTGGGTTGGCGTGAGGTTGAACCGGCCCTTGCCGTCCACATAGTTCTTGCGCACTTGCTCTTGAATGGCTTTCAGGGGCTTGTTGCCTGACTTGATGGCCCGCAGCACCAGACCCATGAACTTGTCCCAGTCTTCACCGAGCATGTTCTTCAGTCCGTAGTGAGCGATGGCCTCGTGCGCCAGAGTCGTGCCAATTTCGGAGCGGTTCTTGTTCGCGCTGGCCACAATCCAGATTTCGCCGTTCAGGTACAGGCCGCGAGTGTCCATCGGCGCATGAACCGGCAACTCAGAAACGAAGTCCACCACATGCACGGGAGGGCCGTCTTTCCAGTTCTTGGTGAGGTCATCGACCACGCGCTGGGCGTTGTCCAATGGCATGCCGCCTGTGGGGATGGTTTGGGGGGCACGCTTGAACATCGCCACGCCCTTGTCCGTTTCCTTCGTCTCAATCGCACCAAACAGGTTGTCGAACGCATCCGCAATCGGCTTTACCTCATCGGGCATCAAGTATGGGTATCGGCCCTTGTCGCGTGCGAAGTTCTCCAAAGTGGTGACGTTGGCAAGGTAGTCGTTGTGATAGCCCTTCTCCATCATCTTGGAAATGACGTAGTTCTCAAACGAGCGTGCCGCCCGCTCGATGATTCGGCTCCAGTAGCCCGCCTTCCCCGCATCAATCAGCTTAGAGCGTGCAGACATGGGCGACTCTTCCAGAGCCTTGACCAGATCGGCAAACGCCTGAGCCACCTCGGGCCGCACGCCTTCTACCTTGCGCCACTGGCTGACATCGCCAACCTTACGGCGGGCAATGGCTACCCGGCGCTCCTGCTCATTGGAACTAAACATGTTGCCCGTGTTTCCGGGTTGCGCCAGATTGAACTCACGTTCACTGATCCGCTGGCCCTTGGCGTTTTCGTAGTAGGTTTCCGGAGAATAGGTGATGTATCTCTCAGACCGAGCGTCCGAAGTTTCGCCACGCTTGAGCTGGAAGTAGTTGTCCAGCGCATGGAACCACTCATGGGCCAGCGTGCCCGCCCCGCGTGTCTTGGTCAGGTTGATGACCAGATTTCCCGGTTCGTAGTGGGCCGATGCCCAGCCACTGCCACGCGCACCGAACGAAAGACCAAGCGATCCATTGAGCGATAGCGCCTTGGGCGGCACGCCGATGATGCTGGCCAAATCCATCAAAGCGTCGTAGGCCATGTTGAGCATGCCTTGGCGGTCTTTCGCACCCTTGCCCTGGCCTACCCAGTTCCCAAATTGCACACCCCTGAATCCAAACTGCTCAGAGAATTGCTCTGTGGTGACATCCTTGCCTTTGCGCCAATCCTCGGCACTGCGCTGGCGGTTCTCTTCGGGGCGTACATCGCGCTCACCCACGTTGTCCTTGGCCTTCACAGCCTCCCATGCGGCAGCCAGATCGGCATAGTTGTTCCTGATGAACTCATGTCCTTCTTTGGCCGTGGCGACTTCTTTCAAGTGCCTGCGCTGGCTGTCGTTTTCGTAGTTGATGAAGTAGTTGCCGTTCTTCATCGGGCCGCGCACCTGAAATCCCATGCGCTTTTCTTGCGGTGCAACACCGAGCAATTCATTGATTTTGTTGAGGCTGTCCAGAATACGGCCAGTGCCCTCAAAACGATGATCCTTGCCGTCGATCTTTACATAGGCGATTGGTGTTGAAACCTGCTTTCCGTCTTGGTACTGGACGGCATTTGGCCATTCGTTCACACCCCCAATGCGTTTCCACTGCTCACGCGGAAGCTGCTCCAACAGCAAGACCTTGGCCTTGAAGTCAGACATGATGCTTCGCTTGTTCAGTTCATTCAGGAACTCTTCTCTGGTGAGCTTTCCGCTGGCAATCAATTGGGCGATTTCACGGGCTTTCTTGACCTTGAGAACCCAACTCTTCAGCTTGTACTCAACGCGGGGTTTTGCTGGAACCTCAGCCCGTGCTGCCGTAGCAACGGCAGCGGCAAACGTGTCCTGCATCTTGTCGATTTCGTCGGCAGGCCAAATCTTGCTGAATGGCTCTGTGGCGATGGCATCGTCAGACAACTCCTTGGACAAGGATGGTGCTTGGTCTTTCTTCGCGCCTTCGATCTTCTCGCCGAAGTCCTGAATATCCTGCTTGCCTTTTGCAGCAGGCTCTTGCTTCTTGACCTGCTCAGATTTCGCGGTTTCCTGTGCAGGCTCTGCGGATGTGTTCGATTTCTCGGGGTTTGTGGGCACGTCAGCGTCCAGCAAATCGCCATTTGAGTTGCGGGAAACGGCATCGTCATAAGCCTGTTGTGCCGCTCTGCTGATGGATGGAGCAATGCGCCCAAGCGCATCCAGGGCGTGCCCGCGCACGTCGGTGAAATAGCCGACAACCTCACCATCCGGCGTGCGCCCGTGGTCTTGCGTCATCGCCTCCACTTTGGCGAAGATGCCGCCGTCCTTGTTCTTGATGGCCGAAACCCGCCATGCAAAGACATTCTTCTGGTCGCCAAAGTCTTGCCGGTCATCTTTCGTGATGGGCGTTTTCTTGACGATGATCTTGGACGAAAGCACTTCTCCGCCTTCAGGCGCGGCCACTGGTGCGCTTGCGCGGTATGGCACATTGCCAAACATCGAGCCGATGTCAACGGTGAACTTGTCGCCGTATTGCGGGCCTTGTTGCTCCTGCTTCGCTTGAGGCCTCTTACTCTGAGGCTCGCTGAACAAGTCCGGCCCCGCGCTTTCCGTTCCCGCTGGTTTGCGTTGCGCTGCGGCTTGGAAGTCGGCCACCGAAGGCCCGCCGAACATATCGCCGGTCGTGTCCTTGCGGTTGTCTTGAGTCTGGGCCTGGAGCGTGAACCCGCTGGCTTCGCGGTCAATCTGGGCTTTGTCGTCCAGCGCTTGAGCGTTGGCTTCGCGGTCTTGCTTGGCTTCGATGTCAGATTGGGTGGGGGCGGACAACAAAGGCGATCCGCTCAACATCGGCTCGATGTCGTCCGGGTGCTCGTTTTTGAGTATGTCGCGCAGAGTCTCCGCGTCTTGGTTCTGGCCAGCGAGATTCATGCGCTCGTACAAAGCGCGAATCTCAGCGTCATTCATGCTGTCCAGTTTTGCGTCAATGGCTTTGTGCCTGTCTGCCAGTGAAAGTTGCTCAAGAAGCTCTTTGGCCTTTTGATTTTGTACAGATCGGATCTGATCTTTTGCGGCAACATTATTTTGCGCAATCGGCTCCAAGAATCCGCCGAACGAAGGCTTCCCGCCATTGCGTGAATCAATCCTGTACACCTCTCCGTTGGCGCGACGGTACAACGGCTCGCCATCTACATTCTGGCCAATGGCCTCGTCCTGGGCTGGCTCGATCACCTCTTTCGGCGCTGTCTTTGCTGCCTCTTTCGCATCGGCAGCAGCTTTTTCAACGCGCTTCAGATAGTCCTTGGCCTTCTCGGCCTGTGTCTTCCCGACAAGGATGCCGCCGTCCATAGGCATCATGGACTTGGTAGGGATTCCGGCTGCGGTCAGTTGCTCGCGGACGGCCTTTGGATCGCCCTTGACGGCCAGCGTGCCGTTTGCACGCGGCTCGACGGTTACTTGCTGGGCTTCACTTGTGCCCGCTGTTCGGCCAGCTTCTGTGCCTGCTTGGCCAGAATCTTCGCTGCGATTTCTTGTGCCTTCTTGGATGGCTGCAATGGCTGATTCAATGGCTGCTTTTGCTGCATGGTTGTATTCCTTACGTGTCGCATTTTCCGTTGTTTTTGCAACGTCTTCAAGGATGCTCTCTGCGTCAATGCCAATTGACTCGGCCTTGGCAATCAGCGCCCGAACTTCGGCTTGAGTCTGTGGGTCTTCCTCGGTGTACCCAGTCTCGGCTAGTTCCTCAGCAGTCAGGACGAACGCATCGGGCGATGTTGGGTTTTCCTGCTCTGCCGCAAGATGGTCTTCATACCGCGTCTGTGCTTCAGCCTCGGCCATCGCCATCATGCCATCGGCGGTGTACACGGGCGAACCAAAGGCGCTGCGTTTGATGACATCGCGGGCCAGGGTGTGGTCTTCGCTATCAATGTACCCTGCCTGTTTGAGCTTCATCGCGGCCTGCTCGATGGTCAAGCCGTTGCCCTTGGCTGCGTAGAGGTAACGGTTGCCAAACTTCAGATTCCGGCCAATGCCGATGTTCGCGTCTTCGGCGCGGTTCAGACCGCCTTCGCGGATGATGAACTCATGCGCCGACATCGGTTTTCCTGCATCGCCTGTATTGGCTTGACTCAGGAGCTTTGCGGCCTTCTCTTGAGCTGCAATCTGGGCGGGTGTCTTGTCGGCCAGCACCCCGCCGCCGTCCACCGCCTTGATGCGCTTGAAAGGGTGGTCCTTCTTTGCTGTCTGAGCGGCCTTCTTGTTCTTGAACGGCTTTCCGCCGTCATTGATGGGGATTGCGCCAATGCCGATGTGGTCTTTGTTTTTGGCGATGGTTTCAGCGGGTTGGTTGACGGTTTGGTTGACAGTCACCGATGGCTGAGTTGACGATTCCAGCCCGCCAGCGTCTAGGTTGGGCGCTACTCCACCATCACCAGACTCTCGCGGGCTTATGGCCGACTTCTCTGGGGCTTGGCTCTCAGCTACTGGAATGCTGGCGTAGTTCTCAGGGTTGACAATTGAAGGCTCTGTACCAGTGGCAGCATCGTAAGCTGCGCGGTCGCTGTCAGAGGCTTGCTGGTAGTCGGTAATCGCGTGTGAATCGCTCTGTTGCGTCTGAATAGGCGCTTCTGTGGGGGCTTGTTTTGACGCAATAGGCTCTGCTTCTTGAGCTTGTCGCACAGCAGGATCATTCGCAATCGTCTGTGCGGGCGCATTGGTGTCGGGCTGAACCATTGCGGCCTGCAACTCGGGCAAGCGGCTTTCGATGATGCCAATTTGCTCGACGATCTGGGCGCGGTATTCCCCGCGTGCGGTCTTCAAGTCTTCTTTGAGCGCGGCAAGGTCTTCCAGTGCAGCGTTGTATCCGCTCACTGCGTCGTTGCTGTCTCCCACTCGAACAGGACTGTTCTCCAGTACAGCTCTCGGCAACCCGGACTCCATGGCTGGTACGGCCCCATCAACACGTCCAGCTCCAGCATCCACGCTTCCTGCGGGCTGAGAAACCCCGCTTCCATCGGCTTCTGAAGCCACGGCGGGAACTTCGCTTGCACTGCTGACATCTTGCGGCCTCACAACAAAACCACCGGCCACGGGCACAATCTCGTGCCCTTCGCCTGCATTGGTCAAAGCCTTGGCGGCTGCGACTTTGTTCTTGAACGGCTCTCCTGCCGGATTCAGAATGTCACCGTCATTGATCGACGACACGCCAGCTTCGGCCATTGACTGAGCGACTGCGTTTGCTGCGCGGGACAGGGTTCCAACTTCTGGCAGAGCCTGTGTGTTTGGTGGTTGTTTGTCGCCGATATTGGCGATGTGCCCGGCCCCAGTAACTCCGCCGCCAACAAGTCCGCCGAGAGCGCCTGCGACGGCCACCTCTTTGGACATATTGTTGAGGTCGAAGGCTTCTCCTTTGCCTACGGTTTCGCCAATGGATTGACCGACTTGCTCACCCATTTCCTGCGCCGACTCTTTGGCTATGGCTTTGGGTATTTCTCTGGAGGCCCGGCCTGCAAGTTTTTCGCCAGCAAGCATCTTCGCAGCGATGTTCTCCGCCCCGCCTTCTGTCAGCCGTCCGGCAAGATAGCTGAACGGCATTGAAATAGCGGCCCCGAGGTAGGACTGGTCTTGTTGCCCACCAGCATCTCGAATGGTGCTGTAGGTGTCTGCCGCATTTTGAGCCATTACCGTCCCAATGACGGCGGCTGTTCTGGCTTTGTCGAGTCTGCTGGCAAGTGTTGCGGCGTCAATAGCTCCAGCGAGTTTCGCGGCGTTACCGGCTCCTGCAAGCCCTTCCGCAAGCGCTCCAGCGCCAGCAGGCAGGAACATACTGCCGACTGTAGGAAGGACTTGATCGGCCAGAGCGCCCTTATTCCCGACGATGACATCAGCGGCGTTCAGCGCCGGGTCTTTCATATCCTGCGCCAGTTGCAGCGCCTGCGCTTTCGATCTGGATGACCCGTAATCCTCAGAAATCTTGTCGATGTCAGCCTGCATCTTGTGGCTGGTATCCACTCCGATTCGGTCTCCCGTGGCGAGCCTGCCAATTTCAGCAACGCCCTTGATTGCGGTTGGAGCGATCTTCAGCGTCCCGGCCAAAATGTCTCTTGCAACAGAACCAACCGAAATCCCGGGGATGTCGGAGTCGAGGACTCGCCCGCTGTATTTGGTGCGCTTCTCATCGCCCATCGCAAGGCCAGATCGCAGATCGTTTTCAACGGGGTCAGCCTCCCCAATGGGAGCGCCGCTCACCGGGTCATAAACAGCGCGGTCGTTTGCGTATGTGTTCTTTCGCTTTGGCGATTCGCCATCCAGAGTTCCGTCGAACTCACGGACTTTCACATCATCGAGTTTTCCATCAAATTCGCGGACACCCATGTTTCAACCTCTCAGTCCACGATCAGTTTTTTGCCATCGGGGGTTTGGTACACGGGCTTGCCGCCAGATGTGCCAATCTGTTTTGATCCTTGAGGAACACCAGCGGGGAGTTTCGCAAGCCCAGAGGACAATCCGCCCTGCATCTTGGCCTTCCACTCCGAGCCGTGGAACATCTCCATGGTTGCTCCGATTTCTGCCGGTGACATCCCGGCTTTGGAGAGCGCCATGTAGTCGTCTTTCGGGCTGGTCTGTACCTTTCTCGTGGCAAGGTCGAGTGCATCAGCGAAGGTGCTGGCTTTTCCAGAAGCAAGGTAGGCATTGGCCAGCCGCTCTTCTTTGGTTAAACCCTCGCCCTTCCCGGACTTGACGTATGCGCTGAGTTTCTTACGAGCGGTGTCTTCCGCCGCCTTGTCACCGCTGTCGATGGCATCGTTTAGGCTGGTGTGGATGGCCGACAAATCCTTCCTGTCTGCCGTCTTCGAGCGCATCTCTTCCAATTGCGCGTTGTGCAAACCAATCGTTGCCGCCGCCTGCGCCGCCATCGTGTCCTGGTGCTGCTTCTGCAACTGGTAGTTGCGCTCGTTTATCGTGTACTGGTACAGCTTCGACGGGTCAGTGAAGCTCTGCAATGTTGACGTGAGCTGCCCCATGTCCTTGAAGGTCGTTGGCGGCAATACCTCACCATTCGCTCCAGTGCGTTGCACGGTGAGGCTCCCATCTTTGGCCTGTGTAAAGCCCGTCACTGTGCCGCCATCGGGGATCCACTTGTTGTAGAAGTCCTTGAGTGTGGCGAGGTCGCCGGATTGGGCCGCAACAACAGCTTTGCCCAAGGCTGCATTCCTCTGCTCTGTCTCGGAACGAATCTTCTCCGCTGTGGCCGCATTCACAAGATGCTGGGCATTCATGGCCTCGTCAATTTGGCCTGCCGATGCCAGCGCATACGCCTTCTTTGTCTGAGCGGTCAGCACGTCATCAACGGTCGCCTGCCGTGGCGTGCCGTCAGGGTTGGTCAGGCTCGAAATGTAATCTGCCGCCTGCTTATTCGCGGACTCAATGGCAGACTGCTTCTGGTCCAGCCGTGCCCGATCGGTTGACTCCCAGCCGAACTTTGTGGACTCACGCTGTCCGCGCTCTTGTTCACGTTGCGCCTGCTGATTCGACTGCTCCATCTGCATGCCCTTCACCGGGTCATACTTTTTCATGGCCGCTGCTAAACCAGCATTCCTGATGCTGGTGATCTGATCTTGTGTGAATGGTGTGTCTTGGTTTTTCCCGAGCAGGCCGTATTGCAGAGGAGTTGTCGCTTTCGACAATCCTTGCGCTTCTTCGACAGTCGCTGCATTGCCAGAGTCAACAAGATCGCCATCGGTTCCGTTCACATTTCCGCCAGTCGTCTTCACTTCGGCGCCAGCGATGTCTTTCATCTCTTTGTCGAGCGCGAATTTGTCAACGTCAGCTCCGATTTTGTCGCCGAGTGCCCAGCCTTTTGCGAATGATGCGAATTTACTCATGTGTTCCTCGATGTTCTGGCTTACGCCATGGTGTATGCCTTCAGGCCGAGCGATCCAAGAGTCCCGAGCGCCCCCATTGCCCCGCTATCCGCCTCGTTTTGCGCCTTCATCATTCCGACTTGGTAGTTCGCCTGGGCGTTGAACATATTGGTTGCGTTCGCCCCCATCTGCCCAGCCGCTGTTCCAGCCGCGCTCAGTCCAGAGTTCAAACCAGCCAATCCGTTGTTCGCTACACCCTGTCCGGCCATGCCCATAGATGCAGCCGTGCCAGTTGTGGACATGCCCATGCTCGGATAACCTGCCAGCGAGTTCGCGGCTCGATCCGTGAGGTTCCGGCCTTCGATGCGTGCAGCCAGACGGGTTTGATTCATCAGCCCAGCCTTCGCCATGGCCTCTGACAACGCTGTTTGCTGGCCAACTGCCAGCGCAGCACCAGAGTTCGCACGGATTCCGCGAGACGCAAGCGCCCTGTCGTTCTGACCGCGAACTTGCTGGAATGCGAGTCCTGCATCTTCGCCAGCTTGTTGCACAAGCTGCTCGCGCTTGGCATCGGTGTTGAAGTCTTGCGCGTCCTTGATTTGGGAGTCTTGGATTCCAGAGAGTTGCCCGCGCCGCTCCAGCGCATAGGAACGGTCTGCGAGTGACTGCTGCTGCCCTAGCTTTGCCGCATCGAGCGCAACCTGCAATTGCTCCTTCTGGATCGGGGCCATCTCCTTCGAGTTGGCCAGAATCTGATTCATCACATCGTCTTGCACACCCAGGCTCTTTACTTGAGCTGCGACAAGCGCTGGGTCTGGAGCTGGGGCCGACTGACCGCCGCCGCCCTTGTCAAACAAGAACATGGGCAGGCATGGTGAAAGCAGGATTTCAAGAATTTGCCACATAACGGCATTCCTCTCGCGTCATGGAGTAGATGAAAATGGATTGCCCATTTGGGCCAAAACCTTCGAGGGTGTTGGTTCGTTTGAACCCAAGATGCTCGTCAAGGCGAATTGCCTTGGAGTTGTCGGCATTGACGTAGCCGCTCACACGTTTTGCGCCCCACTCGTCGAATGGGTACTCGAATGCGTACCTGATGAACCGCCGCGCTCCGCCAAGGCTCTGCGCCTTCGCAGCGACATGCATCCAGACATTCCAGCCGTTCCAGCCCTCGTAAATGACACCGGCCACAAGGCATCCATCCTGCTCGAAGCCAATGCCCTTCATTGAGGTGTTCAATGGGACATCTACCCCCTGAGTCTTCAGGAACTCATAGACTTTGAGCGTGTCGTAGATGATGGGCATGGCCCGTCGATTGGGCCATCCTTGGCACGAGATTCAATCGCCCTGTAGGCGGCTTATCAGCTCATTGACCTTGGCTATCAGATCGGCTGTCGTTGCGGTGCTCGGAAGCGGCTTGATCTTGTCGGAAGTCTGCGCTGTGATGTACTGCGTGGCGTCAACAACCGCCCTCAGTGAGTCGCCATCGTTTTTCCCGATCGGAGCCGGGATGTGTCGGAATCGCTTAACCATGGGCCAGTTCCTGCGGTGAGTCCGCAATCTCTACCGCCAGTACCTCGCGCTGGCCGGTCACAGAGAACTCCCAATTGGTTGCCCTGAATCCCGCTGGAAGCCGGTACGTGACATTCTGGGCGAAGTCGCCGCTCAGTTTCAGATTGCCGTCCGCCCAGATCGAGAACCCGACAGTCTTTTCGATGGAAGGGATCAACGGCGTCAGCACAGATCCATTGATGGCCATCGCATTGATTTCGATGGCGTCGATTTCCGAGTTCGGCACGCCAGAGGCATAGGCGGATGCATTGGCCGTTGTGATCGCGGCGTTCGCGGCATCGACTGCAGCCTGGGCGGAAGCATCTGCGGCTGACGTGGACTTGCCAACAATCCTGACGCACGAAAAGTTCGCCGCAGCCGGAATCTCAAACAGCTTCGACTTCCATGTGTACGTGTATGGGACGGTCGTTGGCGGGTCAAATCGGTAGAGCTTGTTGTCCGTCGATCCAATGAAGAGCATCCGCGCCGTGCTCTTGTCAACGGCTGCACCTGTTGCTGGGCTGGTGAGGACGGTGACTTGTCCGGGGTCGTTCCTTGAGAACACAAACGCACCAACACCATAGGTCGCGTCATTGTAGAAGCCGTAGTACCTGCGCTCGTACACACACGATGAGAATGTGGACGGCGCGAAGGCCAGAAACTCGTCGCGGGTGATGGCATTCGACGAAATCAGTCCGCTCGTGTCGCTTCCAACTGAAACGATACCATTTGAACTCGCGTAGAGCATGCCGAACTCATCCGCCGCGAGGGAACGCTTGGACAGACACGGCTCCAAGAATGGCATCTTCTGGAACGTGAATCCGTCAGGGTGAACGCCAGACCCAAAGTACGGAAATGCCTGAGTCGCCACGCCGACGTTGTTCCCAAACGCCTTGATCCCGACGATCTGCGTGTCCAGCGCCTGCATGTAGGCCACTGGCCATGCGTGAGGGTATCCAGGCTCAGAAAACCAAATCTCGTTCTTTCTGAACCCAACGAGAACGCCGGATGGCAAGGCGCAGATACCTTGCAAATCGTCTGGCGGGGGCGTCCAAGTTGCAGTCTGCAATGCGTCTCCGAGAATACCCGTCGCGCTCAGTGTGTCGGTGTACGTCGTGTTGGCAAAGGGGATCTGCGCAACGAGCTGGAAGGATGTCCCCGTTGTGCGGTAGATGCGCTTGTACACATGATTGCGCCCCGTCGTGCTTGGGCTGGTCATACCAGTCAGGGCGACGCCTCCAGTCCCCGACAGCGTGATGGTCACGGTAGGCGATGTCGCAGATTCTTCCAGCAACGTCGTTCCGAACTGAGTCACCACTGTGTAGCAGTACACCCATGTGCCAGCAGGTACGCTGCCGGTCGTAGTGGATGCGGACGGCGTTGCCGTTGGCGCTGGAACGCCGAGGTAGTACCAGTTCGAGCCTGGGTATGGCGCAGAGGCGGATGTAGCAAGCGCGAGCGTCGTCTTCTTTGGCAGGCCATCGCCCGTGTAGTACACGCGGTACTCACTGTCAGAGATTGGGCTTGCGGCGACATCTACATCAGTGGACCACGACAAAGGCACTTCGGATGCCGGGTCGCCCAGCATGTAGAAGGACTGCGAATTTGCCGTCAGTGCGACGATGGACGCTTGCTCTGGAGTGTTGACTGATCGAAGTGACCCCGCCCAGAGCTTGACATTCTTTGCCTCTTGAGCGGCAGAGATCGGCAGCAGGTTGGACGCCATACGAGGCATCGAACCGGTGAATGCATCAACTCGGATTTTCATGCACGTCACCACCCAAAAGAAAAAGAAAGCCCCGCAGTGGCGGGGCTTAGATGTGAAACAGGCGGGATGAGCATGAAGTGCAGCTCACCGTCAGGGCCAAGCCATCGCCATCGCATTGAGGTAAAACCACCAGCCAGCGGACGAGTCGGACCATAACCCGTCACCACGCCCGCCACAGCACCCAGCCGCCATCCTCCGATCCGAAATGGCTGTAGGCCCACAGCAGCGTAGCGGCTTGTCATACCAATGCTATTTCGATAAATGCCCGTTCCGGCAAGCACATCGTTTTCTCTGCAAAGCACGCCCACTCCTAGCGTGGCAGATCGGTAGCCCGCCTCTGAATGGATGGCGGCCAAGTGGATGTGAGGCAAGCAGTCCATCATATTCACCCACCAATCAGGCTCGCGCCAAAATAATTGCAATATACAGTTGGAACTCCAGGCCCAGTTGATGGGCCAGACAAAATACCGAATGTGGCTCCAACAGTTACTTGGTTGCCAGCCGAAAGCTGAGTAACTACGGTCAATGTTGGGTACTGATTGACACCAGCAATAGCATTTCCCCACCAAACCGCAGCACACAGCGGCCCAAGTCCTACACCATTGACTTTGAAGAATCCAGACACAACACCAAGGACACTAGAGTCCCCAGTACCAGTCATGCCCATCGTCAATAAATAGGTTCCGGCATAAGGTGCAGTCCACACTCCTGTGGTTGAGTTGAAATCAGAATTACCGCCAGAAGAAAAGTTGGAAAATGAACCGCTGGCCGTCAGACCAGTAGAACCCTGTGCATTGACGTATCCCTTCCCAAGCTGCAGAGTCGCACGAGCAACGGCGGCAGTCGCCGACAAAAACAGCGCATCTCCTACCGCTCCGCTTCCAAGCGAAGTTCTTGCACCAGCAGATGTCGTACTACCTGTTCCACCACCAGCAACTCCGAGCGTCCCAGCCAATGAATTTGCAGTTGCAGCCACACTCGCTAATGTCGCAGTAGCAGCATTCCCGGTGATGTTGATGCCCCACGATCCACTTACCCCTTCTCCTGTGAGCGGAGCAAGTTCAGTGAGCACAGCATTCGTGACGTTGATCGAGAAATACGCCCCCGATGTGAACGCTCTCGCGCTCGTGCCATCTTGAGCACGCACGCAAGTGGTGATTGTGTTTCCGCTCGTGGCCGTGACTTTGATGATCTCTGGGATGTTCGACGCATCCAGCAGGGTCGCGTAGAAATACTGCCCTCCACTCAATGCCGGGAATGCTGCGAGGCTGGTGCAGGTGAACGTGGTCGCGCCGGATGTGATTGCTCCAGTCGTCGTCGTCTTCGCGTTGTTCGCGTACTGTGAACGGGCCATTTCAGTATTCCTTCACTTTCACAATGATTTCTTGCTCGTTGGTGCGCCCGGCAGTCGTGATGATCCGGGCCGTGATCTTGTAGTCCACACCGTCTGTGCCGCCGCTGGTCCAAACCTTGACCTTGCTTCCGGAGAGCATGGTGGTCGGAATGGTCAGCCCTGTCTTGTCAACAGTGACCGAGGAGATTGATGCAATCGTGTCTGCGGTAGAAAACCCGGACAGCCATGCAGAAAAGTCGATGTCGTAGTCCTGCACGTCGGCAGGCTGCTTGTGGAATTTCTCTAGGATCATTGGACATCCGCCTTGTTGTCTTGAATGGGTACGGTTGCGACGTTGTTTTGCTGCAGCACAGATGCCGTGACATCCTGGGCCAGTGCAGCGGCTTGGTTTGCTGGTTTCTGGACGATGGCCGCGTTGTTCATGTAGATCACGTAGGCCACATTCCCAATGGCAGGTACGTAGGCGATGAATTTGGACGGCAGGTTGTGATACGTGTACGCACCAGCAACCACGCTGAACACTGCAGCTTCACCGATGGATACGGACTTCAGCACGCCGACCAAATTGGTGTCGATCGCAGCGGCGAACTCAGCGAGTCCGACAGACGCACTCAGGTTGGTAGCCTGCGCGTCCGTTGCGCCCCCGGCCTCGGACATCGAGACAATGAAAATCCTTGTGGCCGATGAACTATCCGATGCGGCAGTCGATTCGGCGGCGGCAGCGAGGATCGTCATCACCGCGTCGGCAGAATCTGCCGCAGAACCAGCTTCCGCGACGGACAGGTTTGCGGCCAGGTTCGATCTTGACTGGTCGGACGCAGAGCCTGCCTCGGCCATCGCAAGCACTGCCGTCAGCTCTGAAGCCTGCGCATCGGTCGCCGACACAGACTCGCCAATTGGCAAAGTGAAGACCGTTACGCTGTCTGCGCTGTCCGATGCGGTTACGGCCTCCGCGACAGAAAGCGCCGCTGTCAACCCTGAAGCCTGCGCATCGGTTGCAGCGATCAATTCAACCAGGGCAAGCACGGCGGTCATTGAGGCTGCGACGGTGTCGAGCGAAGCCGCAGACTCAACAACAGAGAGTGAGATGAACACCACACCAGACTGAGAATCAGAGGTGTTGCACACCTCGCTCATGGTCAGCGAAGCGCTCAAGTTGCTCGCTTGGGACTCGGCGAGTGCCCCGGCCTCGGAAATTGTCAAGGCCGCAGTCATCACAAGCGCTTGCTGGTCTGCAAGAGTCGATACCTCTGATGCAGAAAGCAGCACGCTCAGAACCGCGCCCTGTGAGTCCGCCAAAACTCCAGACTCACTTGCAGAGTTCAACAGATACAGCGTGCCAGCACTTGTGTCTGACAGCGCAGAGGGCTCCGAAACACTGACTGCCGCCGACATCGCGGCGACTACCTGCTCAGATGTAGAGAATGCCTCTGATATGCCCAAGGCGAATACGATTGGCCCGGCGTTGTTGAGCGCTGAAAATGGCGCACCTCTGTAACCAGTTCTGCTTGTCCCGTTTGAGAGGAAGCTGGCCGGTGCTCCGTTGTAGCCCATGCTGGACATGGACTACCCTTATGCTTTGTTTTTGCCGATGGACCAAAGCCGGGTTAGCAACCCGTCCCCAGTGCCACCGATCTGCGCCGATATTGCATCTGCCATCTGCATGATGCGCGGGTCGAAGCGAAAGAAGCGCAGCGAACGATCCCAGTCGATTTGCAATGATCTATCACCGCCAGTTTTGACCGCGTTGTCAACAGTATCAAGCAGACCAATGTCGAGCAGTGCCTTCCTGATCTGGATGTCGCTCAAGTAATCATCGCTCGGCGCTTCGGTGGTGATCGCGGGTTGCACTCGCTGAGACAACAACAGATCGGCGGCAGCATCGACATCAGCTTGCGTCGGCGGTGCTTCAAAGTAGAAAAAGTGGCTCTCACTTGGCGACAGCAGAACTCGGACTTCGTACTGGCCGCGAGTGAGTTCAGAAGAAACAATTTGATAGGTCATGTCAGACTCGCATATCCGATGTAACCCGATGACACAGCATCGGTGCTCCATGTGTCCACATAGAACTCAAGCACCCCGGCCACAGTCGGCGTAACGCTCACCGTGACAAGCTGCCAAGTGTTCGCCGCTGCCGTGAGTGCGGAGGTGACAGTAGCGGCCACACCGGGAAGTTGAAGACCTTGGCATCGCAACTGCATCGACAAGTTCGTGCTGGTGCGGCGCAGCGGCACGGTTACGTTCACCGTTGTGTTTGCCTCGCATTGCACTGTGGTGGCTTTGACGGGGAACGGATAAGCAGACCCACGATTTGCGTTGGTGATGTCCACTTTCCACGAGTAAGTCTGGCCGGTGTACACAGTCGTCGATTGCATCGACGCTTTAGCGCTCTCCCCGTAAATTGTGGTTGCCGTTGGATCTCCACCTTCGCATGTGGAGCAAAATCCAATGTTGAGACCCCCAGCATTCACCTGCCATTTTGTGGTGCTCCCAAGAGTGCAATTGTTCAGGTAGGTGCTGCAGTTCGCCGCCCCATAGCTCTGGAGGTCAGCCTGCGCAGCGCCGCTGAATGCGATGTTGCTGAAGGTCGAATTGAGCGCGTCCACACGAGCGCCGTAATTGCCATCCTTGATGACACCTTGAGCAGTTCCAATGCCCGTGATATTCGTTTGAGCAGCGACGTTGAAATGCGCATAACTAGAATTACCAGCCGCTACCGTGCCGATTGCCAGAGATGAATTTGCGCCCGCAGCCTGAATCGAGTAGTAGTTATAGATCGCCAGAACGTTGTTGATGGTCACGGGTACGTTAGGCATACCCTGATTCAGAGCGCTATTTGCGCCAGCGACCATAGACCCGTAAGAGATGGAGCATGAGACCGCTCCATTCGAGGTTGCGCCACCGATGATGTGCGCCCCGTATCCAGCGAAACCAGACCCGGACACATTCGACACAGTGACGCCGCCTGCGTTCAGGTAGTGGTTTGTGTACGCCCGTGTCGTCCCGCAATTACTGATGGCAGTGAAGCTCTGTTGTTGAGACAGGGCATACCCCTGACCGTTCCAATGCTGCCACCATGTGAACCCGTCAACCACGTCTGTCGTCGTGTTGTAGCCTCCAACGTAAGACACCATCGCCGCGAGAGAAGTGCCAGCCTTGTTGAACGCATGAAGAATGGTGCCAGAACCACTGACCGCTGCCATATTTTCGTGGCAGCGGGCGTAATACAAGGTTGAACCGGCTGCGGTCGTGCCGCCGTATCCGACACCAACACCTGTCGCAGCGTTTGGATCAGCATCCAACTCAATCGCAGTTCCAACAATGTTTTTGATCGGGTAAACGCATTCGGCAGAAGTCTTCCCGATCAGGGT
>Ga0228698_1000481_pt1 | contig 30637 bp, 25 predicted proteins | sample McNCre117_Aug_MG_FD_178015 | JGI IMG/M metagenome (GOLD analysis project Ga0228698, IMG submission 178015) | Freshwater microbial communities from McNutts Creek, Athens, Georgia, United States - 1-17_Aug_MG | ecosystem: Environmental > Aquatic > Freshwater > Creek | place: USA: Georgia...
CTATGTGTGCCCGAGTATCGATACGCCACCACGCCTCCTCTGGGATAATACCCGGACACTAACACGCAAGCGCAACGCTCTGTATAAAAAAATAAAACTGCATGTCGTCACTCCGTCTACATGGTTGCGAGATCGGGTCGCACGCACCACACTTGGTACTCACGACGTGCAATTGATTCCAAACGGCATCAACACAAGCGCATTCACGCAGACTGACAAAACTAGTGCGCGCACTAAACTCGGCCTACCACTCGATAAAAAAATCGTACTGTTTCTCGCCACCGCTGGCAAAGCCAACACCTGGAAAGGTTGGAAATACACCGAGGAAGTTATTGCTGCATACACACACAAACCGGATGTACTGTTCTTAAACGTCGGGAACCTCGTACCCGAGGTCAACCAACCTCATGTTGAGTATCGGTTACATGTGAATTCGGCTGAGGAACTTGCCCTCTACTACAGCGCGGCTGACGTACTTCTCTTCACCTCAATCGCTGAAAACTTTCCGCTTGTGATTCTCGAAGCAATGAGTTGTGGACTCCCTATTGTGGCCTGTGATGTGGGTGGTGTAAAAGAAGTAGTCACCCATCTTGAAAATGGCTACATCGGTAGATACCGAAACTCATCTGACCTCCTCGCTGGTCTCGATTGGGTTTTTGCGCTACCGGACGCAACTCGTACCGAGCTTTCTCGGCAGTCTTCTGCTAAAATACACGCACACTACGACACCACACACATGACAACTGCCTACGTAGCACTTTACCACTCACTCCTCAACCATGCATAATATCGATCGACAAGCCCTCCGCACCACTATACTCAAGAACGAAGCTCTTCGCCCTCTTTCACGATTCGCTCGTCTCCTCCGTGACCCATTTGGCGCTTTTCCTTACTACCTCCTTGCTGCTCTTTCCCGTATTAAACCGTACCGTATATCGTTCCGTACGCTCTGGGGAACCAGAATGACCTGCTACTTACCCGAAGGCAACACGTTTTATTATTACGGGTACTGCGAAGCCAATCTCACTAATTTCTATATTCGAGCTGTAGCAGAAGGCATGACCGTCATTGATGTAGGGGCGCACGTTGGCATCTACTCAATGCTCTCCTCTGAACTTGTCGGACCGACTGGTCATGTCTACAGTTTCGAACCAACACCATGGACATTCCGTATCTTGACCGAGAACACCAAAGCACTCACCAATGTGACGATTATGAACGAAGCTATCTCTGAGGCCGAACAGACGCTCACTTTTGCTGATTATGGCCCCGGCTATGGAGCGTACAATAGTGCTAACAAAAGTGGCGCACCTGACACTACCCGGACTCCCGCAACACTCACGGTACAGAGCCGCTCTCTCGATAGTTTCTGTCGTGAAAAAAATATACAACCTGACATTATCAAAATCGACTCTGAGGGGTACGAGCGCGAGGTGCTCCTCGGGTCAAAAGGTATACTCACCAACACCACACACAAACGTCCGCTCGTATCGATAGAAGTGGCCGGAGGTGCAACGTGGGCTGAAAACAGTCACGATGCATTTGACCTCCTCACATCCTACGGCTATACCCCTTATGAAATTCATACTGACGGTTTAATTGCGCCCCACACCTTTAATGACACCTACACCTACGACAACCTCCTCTTTATTCCAACCGAACGGATGGCAGACGTTACCCAACACTTAGAAAAATGATCATTGTAAATCTCAAAGGAGGTACCGGAAATCAACTGTTTCAGTATGCGCTCGGTCGGTACCTCGCGACGTTAAACCACACGAATGTAAAACTGGATATTAACGGTTTATCTCAAGCGAATATCACCGGCGACATCTACCGTCCTTTTGCACTCGATGCCTTTGCTATTCAAAAAGAACTCGCAACTCCAGACGAAATTAAGGCATCAAAATACCCCTATGGTATTTTTTCAAAGGCGTGGCGATGGTTTATATTTCATGCCTTCACAGATAAAAACACGCTCTTTCGATCATCAGTACTAACTTGGAAAGGCACTATCTATCTTGACGGCTACTGGCAATCGCCGCGTTATTTTGAACCGATTCGGGATATACTCCTGACAGAACTACAACTTGTAAACCCACTCTCGGCTTCAGCTGAACACTACCGCACACGCATACAACACTGCACTGCAGTCTCACTCCATGTGCGACGTGGTGACTACATAAAAAACCCTCGAGTACAAAAAGAATTTGGACCATGTTCCATTTCATATTACAAAGCAGCTATGGCTAAAATAGAAAAAACTGTAACGAAACCAACGTACTTTGTTTTTTCAGATGATATAACCTGGACAAAAGAGAATCTCCCTTTACCAGAGACCACGGTATTCGTACAAGGCTCCGATTTGCGTGATGTGGAAGAATTAATGCTGATGGGTGCTTGTCAGCATAATATTATCGCCAATAGTAGTTTCAGCTGGTGGGGAGCATGGCTAAACCCAAAGTATGATAAAATAGTGATTGCTCCCACCCCGTGGTTTGATGTGCAGTTATACGACCGTAATCTTATACCTGATTCATGGATACAACTCCCCAAATACTAACGAATCCGCTCGTCAGCATCATCATGCTGACCTACAATCGCGCCAATTATATCGAACTCGCGATTCAGAGTGTTCTTGATCAGACCTATCAAAACTGGGAGCTTCTGGTACTTGATGACGGATCAACTGATAACACCCCCGAGGTCATGAAACGGTACAGCACAGACACCCGCATCAAATACATACAAGATCCCGTGAACAAAGGACTCGGCCGTAAGCGAAACGAGAGTCTCTCATTCCCTACTGGTACCTACGTCGCCATTCTCGACAGTGACGACCTCTGGACAAACAACACTAAACTGGCAGCGCAGGTTGCACACCTCGAAGCGAATCCACTCATCGCTGTTGTTGGCACACAGATTACCCTGATTGATGCTGAGGGCGTCCAATTCGGCACTGGCAGTTATCTCCTCGATGATACAAGTATCCGAAGCAACATCCTCGTCCGTAATCAGTTTGCTCATTCGAGTGTCATGATGCGAAAAAGCATGCTCGACAAAACGGCAGGCTACCGCGCCATCTACGCGCCATCTGAAGATCTCGACCTCTTCCTCCAGCTCGGACAATTCGGAACGTTTGCAAACTTACCTGGCACGATGCTCGCCTACCGCGTCCACAAGAAAGGTGAAAGCGCCCTCAAATCAAAAGTAGTTCGTGTGGTACTCCTTGCCATTGCCGCCCACAAATCCGAATACCCCAACTACCTCCTCGCCTACACCAAATTTAACCTCATGCTCCTTGTCGCAAAATTACGCAGACGGTAAACATAAATACTATATAAAAGAATCGCCGCGTCCCAGAAGGGGCGCGGCGGTTTTGTATTATGGACTGTGAATCGTTGGTCGTCAGACGGCCAGACATCGAAGTCTTCCGACGCCACACCACCATGCAAGTGCGCATTCTGCCATGTGCCAACTTTACCAGCACGGGTCAGGATGTATAGTCGACACCCAAAAGTCGAAGGCGACCTTCGCCATTACCCATCACTTCGCCGCAGAAGCCATAAGCACCCACAAAAGATCAGATTTCCACTTGTATTCCTCCATCATAAAGGGTTCACCTTAAACCCCTATATAAAAATATAATAGCACACTATTGCAAAAAACAAGCCTCTTGAGGAGGTATGTTTCCGTCCTTTACTTTGGCTTTTTTGAGAGGAGGTTACGGAGGTAACCCATATACGTGACACGAATCTGGTTTGCAAGTGCATCTCCATCACCGATTGAGGCAAGTAATTTAGTCCGTTTAACGAGACTTTGAGTGAGACGGGCGCTTGCGGTATCAATCACATGCACCTGGTCAGCACGATTGAGGATGTATCTGAGGAGGATGGTTACATACCACGAAGCACCAGATACTTTCTGATCGGCGACCGTAACGAGAAGCGGGGGCTTTTTTCGACTACGACTAAATATTGCTGCCAGAGCGCCATAACTCGCGAGGAGTGACCACTTAAATTCATACTCGTGTTCACTCATTAATTTTCTGGCTACTTTTTGACCGAGGAATGGAAGCAGATATTTATCAAATCGATTGCCACTGCCAACTCGGTAAATCGTCGCATTTGGGAAAATACACTCATCCCCCATCGTGCCAGGCACGTATGATGTCGTAATAATATCAAAATGAATCGATGGCAACACTGCGAGCAAATCGCAAAGTGCCTGTTCTGAAACACCTAAGTTTGGATAAAAAGTGGTAGAAAACACAAGTACGCGAACCGGCTTTGCTGTTGCGCTACCAACTGACTCTTTGGTACTCGCAATCCACTCTGGCAATGACTGCTGTTGTTTCCACCCGAGTGCTTTTACCTGTGCGTTGTCAGCCCCTGACGTCAATCGGTTCCCTGCGCGTGGCGGTAACATCAAAATCTCTGTGCCAAACATCTGGGCTACCTCGAGGACCGAGTAGCTCGTATCTGCCCCAATGCCGTATCCGTCTCCCTGACCTTTTTCACCAGCCAGTACCAACCCATTTATAATATCTCCGACATACGTAAAATTGCGTGTCTGGTCACCCGGTGATACGACCGTGAGTGGCTGCCCATTACGATAGAGTTCCGTAAAGATTTTAATCAAGGTTCCATAGGGTCCAGACATTTCGCGCGGTCCATACACGTTATAGAAATACGTAATCACGTAATCGAGCCCGAACCATTCACCATAATTTTTCACGAGTTCCGTATTTGTGGCTTTGCTCCAGGCATAGGGACTCTGATCACGTCCTTGACCATTATCAGCAAATTTCGTTGATGATCCAGCGTAGATTAATTTACATCCCCGTTCACGACAAAATTCCAACACCGAAAAGGTACCGGTTTTATTTAAATCCCATACCGTTTCGATATCTTCGAAACTCTTTTCGGTTCGTGCATACTCACCGAGGTGATACACCATAACCGGCATCTCAGGGATATGCGCATGGATGTCCTTGGTATGGCCAGTACGGTATTCAACTCCCGGCACATGATTATCGATACTCCCCGTAAAATAGTTATCGAGTGATATAACATTATATCCATCAGCAACCAAGCGTTCACAGAGGTGTGAACCAACAAATCCAGCCCCACCAGTTACTACGACAGTTTTTTGCATGTCCTTTATACTACCAAATCTATTGATAAAAAGTTAGCTTGAGAAATGGTGGAACTGGGGTCTTGTTTCGGCGTATTTCTGAGTTCTTACTATTTAAACGGAGAACGTTCCGTACCACTCCCGCGAAGTAATTTTGCAATGGCTTTGGGATTAAGCGGGTCATCTGAAACAGTTTTGGTTGTGGTTTTTGTCGTATGTGCAGTGTCTGACGATGCTGGTGGCACAATTGGAGATTCTGTCTGTTTTGTTTCAAGAGCCGCAAATGCTGCTTCGGTCTCTTTGGCCATTTGTTCAATCTCAGAACGTTCTGCAGGTGTCAGTGGCGGAAGCGCAGACACTGGTACAGGACGCGGTGGTAATTCTCGAGGCACAGTATGATCAACCTGTTCGAGCGCCGACAGCGCTGCTTTGAGTGGCGAAATTGCTTCTGTTGATGGTGCTGAGGCTTCAGTTTTTTTAACACCATTACTCGGTGTATTATGTTTTGGTTTCTCAGGTTCGGCTGCTTCCTTTGAAATACGAGCGAGCACATTACGCAAATCATCAACAGAGGTTTTCGCTTTTGGTGCACTACTATGCACGGGGCGAACTGGTGCCGGTCGAGCAACTCGGGGCTGGTCTGGCGAAATGCTTCGGGGACGGAATGTCGGCGCAGGTGTAGTTCGTTCAGCCACAGCCGGAGCGGGGGCTGAGACGGGTTTTGATACTGATGGTCGCGACACAACTGGTACCGCTTCAGCTTTTGCCGGAACAGTGGCACTGCGCGTAATTTCAGGTGCACGCACCATCGTAGCGTCAGACATTACTTTTGCAGGACTGGATACGGCTCCAGTTGCGGTACTTAACGACTCTTTTGTACTGTCACTCAACTTTTTGTCGCCCCCAACAACAGGAGTAACAGTCTTACTAATAGGTTTTGGTGCCGCTGGTTTTTTCTCTTCCTTAACAGGAGTATGCAGTTCCGTCACAATTTTTTCCACCTCTTCACGTGGGTGTGTGTAATTTTTTCGACTCGCTGCAATGACCATGTCACGGCACGAAACCGGTGGCAACTCGAGCGCAGGTAGTGTCTTTGCCGAAAATGGTTGTGAACCAATACCGTCAATCATGAGGGTGAGGTAAATTTGTGCAAAGCCCAAGTTCACCAAATCAGCAGCGAGGAACCGTGGGGTAAAGACTGTTTCAAGCGTCTCAGCATCAAATGGTCCAACACGAAAAGAAATGGTTGTACCAACGTTCCCGAACACTGCATCACGCACTTCCTCTTCCATTTGTTCAATGTACTGATGTGCAATAATCAGATTCAAGTGATACTTACGTGCTTCAGACAAAATATTTGCAAAGGTCGCATTCGCAAATGACTGGAATTCATCTACATAGAAATAAAAGTTCGGCATCTGCTTCATTTGTGCTACCGGTAAATCAGCCCGACTCATCGCCGCGAGGTAGATACGTGTCGTGAGCATTGACCCCAGTAAATTTGCATTTGTCTCACCAATGAGCCCCTTCGAAAGGTTCATAATCACGATCTTCTTCTCATCCATCATTTTGCGGAAATCGAAACTGGAGTGTGGTTGCCCGATGATATTACGAATGAGTGGATTCCCCGTAAACTGACCAATCTTATTTTGAATCGCCGGTAACGCTTCCGCTGCGAAACGTTCCGTGTAATTGGCAAATTCATCTACCCAAAATGATTTGACTGCTGCATCGGTACAATGTTCAACAACCTTCGTACGATACGCCTTATCATTAAAAATACGGTTGACTGACAGCAGTGTGGTGTCTGGGTATTCGATGAGTACGAGGAGGGCGTTTGTCAGAATATACTCCATACGCGCACTCCATGCATCTACCCAAATCTTCTTAAACGTCGACATGAGCCCCGACACCACAAGATGCCGTTTATCCGGACCGACATCCTCCATTACGTTAAACGAAATTGGATTCTCGAGATCAAACGGTGCAAAATACACCACATCATTCACCCGATGCTCAGGAATATAATCGAGCAATACCTCAGCGGCTGAACCGTGCGGGTCGATAAACGCCATCCCTTCCCCATTCTGAATATCCTGCACCGCCATATTCTCCAAGAGCGTTGACTTGCCCATTCCCGTTTTTCCAACAATGTACATGTGTCGCTGGCGGTCTTTGGCTTTAATCCCAAATGGCACGTTTTTTCCACGCGCATCAGCCTTGGCAAAGAACGTAATTTTTTCAGGATCAAACGAAGTCATACGTAGAGCTTTAGTATAGCAAAATATTAATTCCCAAACCGGTCTTGTGCATACTGCAACAACTCTTTTACATCCGCCCCCCGACTCTTTGAATCAAGCAGGATAATCGCAATGATACGATCAGCCCCCTTCACATGTAAACGATGGAGCGAAATTGACGTCTGTCCAGCGGCCGTTGTCTCCCCTACCTTGCCACCGATAAAATTGTCGAGTCCGGCGATTTTGTTAAAGTTGCTTAATTCACCAAATTGTCCGCTCACATACGCCGTTGGGAGATTCTGATCTGCCGTGAGGTCAATAATAAATTTTCGATTATTGTAGATATAGCGAGTAAGTGCCAACAAATCACGGAGGCTCGATTTGTTTGCAGCGCTCAGTCCTGATGGATCAGCAAAATGAGTATCCAAGAGGCCGAGAGACGCCGCTTTGTCATTCATGTACTGCACAAATTTTTCTTGCCCAATTTGATTCGCAATCACACCCGCTGCCTCGTTTGACGATTCGACGAGGAGGAGCTGTAAGAGACTATACATCGAAACCTTGTCCCGATTACCGAGACGAGGAATAAGCGATTGCACAAATGTTGGTTGCGTGACCTGGATTGTTTGATCGAGGTTCAAATATTCTGCCGCCACCAACGCCGTCATTAATTTCGTTAAAGATGCAATCGGAACCGAGTCTGAGAGATCACTGCTCGCGAGCACCGTGTTACTCTCTACGTCTGCAATCAAATAGTGCGGGGTAGCCAGTTCGGGAATCTTTGGTTCATAGACAAAGCTATCAGCAACCACTGGCACTTCATGGACAAGGACCGGCGTATGCACCGCCGCCTCTTCGTATAATTTTTGTGCATCAACATCACTCAAGCGTATACACCCACTTGTATAATCAGCCGGCACTGATTTTCCGTCAGGGAATTTTGGCCAACCATGAATCGAGAAATTGCCCTGGAACGTAATCGCCCATGGGGTATTCACTTGTCCAAACATTGAAAACTGAGTTTCTTTTTTGTCTTTTACTTCATAGAGCCCCGCGGGGGTTTCCCACCACGATCCCTTTTGCCCTTTACCGAGAATCGTCATTTGATCATGGAGTACACCATGATCAAAATAGCGTAATTGCATCGTCGTCAAATCTACTTCAATAAATGTTTTAGATTCATCAATAAACGCATTCCGAGTTTCCGTAAAAAAGTTCGGCTCAGACATCGCAAGTTGCACCCCATACTTCAGCGGTTCTTGTTTGGCAGTATACGGATCTTGCACAATCACTGGCGTTGCCGGAGGAGTCGTTTTTGCAGAAAATAACTGGGCAGAGAGCGTTGCGCCAGCGGTACGAAACAAGGGTGCCGTAAAATGTCCCGTAAATAAACAGAGGAGGAGCGAGAACAGGACCGTAATAATTTTTATCGACAAAATGTACGGGCTTCGTACACCGTTGATTTCTTGCGCTTCCGTCACACTCTCTGGAGCAAATGAAATCGTAGACTCCCGCTTTGTTGGACGCGGCGGAATAAACGCACCAAGGGTCACCGTTGGCTCTTCTTCATCGTAACTGACCGCATAAAAGCGCCGAGCGTTTGGCTCTTCATTGTACATACCACCATAGTACCGCAACGCAACGCTAAAATCAGGGTTTTATGTACAGATAACTACCAAAAAGAACCCAATCGGGTTCTTTTGATTATTCTGATTTTGTATCTGCGAACAGGCTCTCTGTCGTCTCGACAAACGTCTCCCCACCCCGTTCACCATTCCCTCGATCAATATCACTCAAATAGCGGGCTCGACGAATCGCATACCCCACAATAATTAACACTACTCCTAATCCAATATAGATATACTGCTTCCAAGCTGAAGGAATACCGAGATAGGGCATCACACAGAGGAGTACACCCAACAGAAAAACAAACGTGCCTTTAGTCATTAAGTAAAACAAGGAGCGGAAGCGACTATGCTTTTACTTACGTCCCGATTTGCCCCTTCCTAGGGCAAATCGCTGGACGTGGTTACGAGCCCCGCTTACTCCTTAATGAGGTCTAGTATACATCAAATTAGCTTTGTGACAAAATTACATGAAGAAATGAAGCGTGAATAGTGACAGTGGGTCACTATTCACCTATTTCGAATGTAGTTCCCAATTTGTCCCTTCCTAGGACAAATTGCTGGAACGTGCGCTCTAAACTACCGTACAATTCGAGAGGCTATTAACTCAAGGTTAAGATAATCACGAACTCCCCTTTCTGCTTCACGCTATTCTTTACCAAAATATCCAAAACCTCACTCGGTGTTCCAACAAGCATTTCTTCATAGATTTTTGTCAGTTCCCGACCCACATAGACCGTTGCGGTCGGATAGCTCACAGCGAGGCTTTCGAGTGTCTTTAGAATCCGATGTGTCGCCTCGAGAAATACCACTGGATGATCATAGAGTTCGAGGTCAGTGAAAAACGTCTCTCGTCCTTTCTTGCTCGGAACAAACCCCAAGAAACTAAATTGATTGCCTGACACACCCGCAATCGAAATCGCTGCCGTAATCGACGATGCACCCGGAACAGCATCAACTCGCACTCCCGCGGCGCGCGCCTGACGAACGAGCACCACCCCAGGATCAGACACTCCTGGTGTCCCCGCATCTGTCACGAGTGCGACCGATTTCCCTGCCACCAAATCAGCCACAATCGTGTCATGTACATCAGCGCTCGCATGCGCATCATATCGTTTCAACATCTTCGCTTTCACCCCATGATGCTTCATAAGATTCCCAGTGGTGCGGGTGTCTTCACAGAGCACATAATCCACCTCCTTAAAAATACGGAAAGCCCGCAGCGTAATATCCTCCATATTCCCAATTGGAGTCGCAACAATATACAGCGTGCCGGCGTTTTTCATAGTCGTACAACAATACTACATTTTTCAAAAAAGTAAAGGCCCCTCAAAACCGTTCTGTTCTGAGGGTACCTGGCCTTCCTCAGAACTCCTAGTATAAAAACAAAGCGAGCGGACCAGAGGAAGTGTTCCCCAAGGTCCGCTCTGATGTATAGCCCCGTTAATAATTCATACGGAGCCGTACGCGACTTGCTGTCCGCAACGCCAAGTAGACTGGCCTGGGCAAATGTTGCTTGCACCAGAACGAACGCCGCTCTTGGAGTAACTGCTGCTCCGTCGGCGGATTGTTCGCTGTAGACGCAACCAACAGCTCCCACGGCACACCAGGACGTTGTTGCTCCCTCAGAAACAACTTCGTCCGGTCTGCATGGTAATCCTCAGTTGCGAAGCGCAACTGATCGCACCCATGCTCTTCTGTTGAGAGTTGTGCGAATTCAGCCTCTTCCTCGGTACCCCACAGGTTTTGGTCAATTTGAGGAAGATGCAACTCCATAGCATACCCTGGAAAAATCGCTGACCACTTTTGAGCCACATATACCCCCTGGAGTACAGAGAGCGGTTTATAGGACCGTTTGAGAGAACCTGCACCAAAGGCAAAGCTGACCCTATGTCCATCCAAGAAAGCCTGGAAGGCATCTTCCAGCATGCGATCCAAACGAGCTATGGAACGTTGGCCAAGCTTGGTACCATCCAATGTTCCATTAGAATAACAACCATACTCGGCAGCTGCCGCCGAGTAATTGATACGTTTTTGCTTCAAGTTTCCCCCCTCTTTCCCTTCACTTCGAAGGTTTCTATCCTAGATTATGCACACAATAAATCATTTCGTCAACAAACTGGCGACATCGGTTACATTCCCTGCCCCAATCACCAACACCACAGCCGGTTCGTCATGCGAGAGTGATTCGCGCACCCTTTCAGCAATTGCTGCTGCAGTATGCATCACCTCTGCCTTCGTACCTGTTTTTATGATTGTGTCGGCCAACTGTTCACTCGAGACCCCGGTTATATTCTCTTCACGCGCGGCATAAATTGGGAGCAAGTACACCTGATCAGCTGTCGCGAGCACCTCTACAAAGTCGTCAAATAATTCTGCGGTACGTGAATAGGTATGGGTCTGGGTCACCACAATTACTTTTCGATCTGGGTAGAGCTCACGGGTACCGGCCATCGTTACCCGAATCTCAGTTGGATGATGACCATAGTCATCATACACCGGCGCACCGTTCACCTCACCCTTATATTCAAATCGGCGCCACGTCCCCGCAAAATTTTCGAGGGCAGTATCACTAACCGCACGTTCGATACCAACAAAATCTGCTACGGACGTAGCTGCCGCCGCATCCATCCGAATATGCATACCCGGCTGACGGAATTTCATTTCGAGGTTAATGTTCGGACGATAATCAACAACACGTGTCTTTAATCCCGCAATCACGGGTGCAATATTCGGGTCAGTCAGATTCGTGACAATCGCTCCACCCTCAGGTACTTTTTCCGCAAGCGCTCGAAATGCACTCTGCACATCAGCTAAATCTTTATAATAATCGACGTGCTCGTAGTCAATATTCGTAATCACGAGCACGTCAGGCGTCAGCGACAAAAAATCACGTTTGTATTCGCACGCCTCGACAACCGCATACTTACTCTTCCCCGCCCGGAAATTACTTTTCGTTTTACTGCGCAGTGACCCGATAATGGCTGTCGGGTCAAAACCTGCTTCTTCGAGCACGTCCGTAATCATCGCCGTTGTTGTCGTCTTGCCGTGACTACCCGAAACTGCAATTAAATAGTATTCGTTTGCGACGAGACCAAGTGCCCCAAAATAATTCATCATCGGAACCTCCAGAGCTCTCGCTACCACCATCTCGGGATGATCATGTGGCATTGCCTCGGTATACACCACCATATCAATATCTGATGTGATATTCTCAGCCACTTGCGCATACACTACATGAACCCCTAGCGCCTCCAACCCCACTGTAATAATCGACGACTCCCGATCACTCCCCGACACCACCTTCCCTTCATGCACAAAAAAACGTACGAGCGCGCTCATACCAATGCCGCCTACACCAATAAAATGAATTCGTTGTATGTTACTCAGATTCATATGTTTTAATTACAGTAGTATATTGCACCAACGCCTCATCGAGTCGCCACGTTCGAGGTTCTGGCAACGCTGAAAGCGAAAACCACCCCACATCAATAATTTTCTCATCGTCAATTGTGAAATCAGCCACATCAGAAATTGCTTTAAAATAATGAACGATATCTTTTTTATATTGCTTGGTATGTTCACGAGTAAACAATGGAGATACCGCTTCAACGGCAACCCCAACCTCTTCGTACAATTCACGCTTCGCAGCCTCTGCGAACGATTCACCTGACTCCACCTTTCCACCCGGGATCACCCACGATTTATGCATATACCCAACTCGAACGAGGAGCAACTGTCCTGCCGAATTAAAGACCATACACTTTACTCCAATTGTTTCTGGTCGCCACAGATACCAATAGAGTTTCTTCCCTTGATTGTATACCCAGTACAACATTTGTCGGACACAGCGATGAATCGGATGCCTGCGGTTATACACAATCATGCATAGCAGTATAGCATAAACGCTATACTCAAACTACCTTTCACTATACACGGCATCTATAAAATAGCGAATCGTGCGTTCTTTAAGCTGACAAATCTCACCATCTTAAATCCATCTGCAATCAGTTATTGATGGGCATCCACAAGTCTCATAAATTCATCATTCCGTTCATACTCGTTTTTATACTGAGAGAAGCTCGAGAAACCTGGGCTAAAAAGGATAATGTCGCCGGCGGTAGCCATCCGCTTGGCTTCCGTAAAGGCAGTTGATAAATCAGCCATCACCGATACACCCAATTCCCCACCATGGAGATATCCAAGGAGATTATTCGTGCCGGTGCCAGGAATCAAATAAACCATTTTGCAGTGTTGCGTAATCGCGTAAGCAAGACCGGTTATATCAATATTCTTGTCATTACCACCGGCAATTAAAATAATATTTTTGTTTCCTATGTCGAGGGACTCGAGCGCGACGGTTGTTGCTTGCGGTGTAGTTGCGTTGTTGTCGTTATAGATACGAACATTATCGACAGTTGCCGCAAGCTGTAACCGACCTTCGACCCCTGGAAAACTGGCGAGACCTTCAAAAATTTCGTCGTCAGTGAGACCAACCGCACGCAGAGCTTCGGTAGCGAGTGCCGCATTGAGTCGATTATGTTCACCCGGCATCGAGAGGAGCATGTCTTCGGGCAATACCGACACATCTGCCAAAATTATTTCTTGTCCCAAGGTTTCTCTTGGCAACACTTTCTTCACCCACTCAAATACTGACGGGGTAGTAATCAACGTCCCGCTCTCTTCTTGGTGTAAAAAGATGTGGGCTTTGTCAGTAAAGTACGCCGCCATCGCTTCATCGCGCGTTTTACCGCCTCGTTCATAGTAATTAAGATGATCTTCCATAAACGTGGTAAAGACCGCTACCGCTGGGGAAATTCCTGCCCAACCGAAACCTTGCAACTGCCATGAATCGAGCTCCATCACCGCAAGTGAATCTTCTTGTACTTGTTTGAGTAATTGCAAATTTGAAACCCCACGGATATTTCCCCCGAGTAAAATTTCTTCACCCGTAGTCACCGACAGCACATGATGAATCATATGCGTGACGGTCGACTTACCACGAGTACCGGTCACCCCAATCACTGGTACCTTTGACAGTTTTGCGAACAACGCGGCACTTTGCACGAGCTCAACCCCTGCTGCTTTACACGCAACTAACACTGGTTCATCAAGCGGCGCGCCCGCCCCCACGAGCACCATATCCGCATCTTTGAAATCAGCAAAATCATACGGACCGAATTTCCAAGTAATATTCGGATAGTCTGTCAGCTGGTCAATCGCCGGCTGCATAACCTCTTTACTCGCAGCATCAACAACCAACACTTCAGCTCCCGCTTCAGCCAAATACGCCGTATCCCCAATCCCCCGACCAAGGAGTCCAATCCGCATGACAGTTACTCGCTTCCCCTTAAAATAATTGCTGAAATCCATAATACCAACATCATAGTGAAAAAAACGTCTTTACGCCAGTCCTCTCTGCTATACTACGGTTAATGCTCACCTCAAAATTTGCCCTCGAAAAATATCGTGTTTTTCCCTATATCGCATGGGCAATCGTATTTTGTTTTTCACTCTTTGTGTACCACTTAACTCAAACCCTTGCAGACGCTACGCACGATCTTGGGATGGCGAAAATTGCTCTTGAAAACGACGTGTTATTGCCAGTTGCATCAATCGATTTCAACCACCCTACTTCTACCACCTCTACTCATAAAAAGTAAGATACGTAACCTATATGGCATATCGTATACGTTTTATTCGCGGTATCTCAATACTTGCAGTAGTAGGGGTTGTACTACTTCTCACCTTCTACCTTACAGTTCTGGTTACCCACAGTCCCGTCACCCAAACCATTCTCGCGACGATAGGTTACCCCGGCGTTTTCCTCCTCGCTCTGATTACGGGACTGAACCCGTTTATGCCGGTTCCCGCCGCAACGTTTACTACAATTTTCCTGGCTGCACACTTAACACTCCCGTGTATTATTGTCGCGCTCACGCTCGGCACTGTCACTGCAGACAGCCTCGGTTACCTGTTTGGCCATGCGAGTAAGTCCTACGTCAAACGCTCCCACCCACGCATCTACCGATGGTTTAAAAATCTCTACACCAAACATCACCCCTATGTGCTCCCGGTTGTCTGTTTCTACACGGCGTTTATCCCTCTCCCAAACGAAATCTTCCTCCTTCCCCTCGCCGTCCTCGGTATGCCATTCCGCACACTCCTGATACCGATTATCATTGGTGATACTATCAACCAAACCTTACTCGCGTTTGGTATACAGAATATTTTCTTATGGCTACTTCCATAATGGACAAGCCTTTCTTATGTCGTGCTTGTGTATGCATTAAAAGGGAGTGAGCGTAAATGTCTGAACATCTTTCGTTAGATCGTTTTTGATTGTTGTACACTTAACATGACCAAATCCCCACACCTCATCGTGCGTATAACAGAGACGGAACTTATCTACATCACGCTTTGCCACAGCTGTATTATTTGCAGAACGACATACCCCAGCATACGTTACACGAGTCTGATTTCCTATCAGATTTACACTTAGGCACGGACCGATCCATGTACCTCCTGTAGGCAACACATCAAGTGAGTATCGATAGGCACCACCAAGTTGGTTCCAGGATAGCGTTGTTTTACTAGAGTTAGTAATTGGTGTAGGCAGTGGTGTAATAACAGGTGTATGAAGCGGTGCCAGCGATAAAGTCAAAGTATCTTTTGTTTGATCATTTTCAACTTCAACACACTTACTATGGTCAACACCCCATTGGGTATCCCGAGAATAGCAGACACGAAACTTTTGGATATTTTGCTTACGAATTACAACACTCGTCGTTGCGTTGCAGAGACCATTATACGTAGCATTCGATTGATTCATAAGTGTCGACGAACTCATGCAGTTAATCCATAAACCATCCGTAGAGAGCACATCTAACGAATATTGATACTCAGCACCAAGTTGGTTCCAGGATATTTTTGTTTTGGTCATACTCACAATTTTTCCATCAGATTGAAAATAAATTGGAGTCAGGTACGCACCACGACTATTTGGACCAACCCCCGTCTGCACGGTTCGGGTATGAAGATAGTAATATTGATTTCCTCGTGAGAAGATAGCCCCATGACCATAGTTTTCTAAAACACACGCACTATCAGTAAGCACACACCCCGGCTTCACAATTGGAGAAGCGATGGTTCCTACATTATCTCTTTTTCGTACCAAATCGCTCGGATGCTTTCCCATCATATATTTTGTCGTGTAACCAGTTCGAAAATCAAACACAGAAAATTGCATATAGAGTTCGTCATTACGACGAAACAATTGAGGTGCCTCACTAATATACCCCTCATCCGCTGTCCCGCGAGTGTGAAGTATTGAATCATACGGGGCAACAGTAGATACCGAAGAAATATTGTTACCACCTCCAAACCATACATAGTACAGTCTATTGCCGAATCTATCAGGATCAATCTTCATGGTATTTTGACTGTACCCTACTCCTGAACTCACAGTCCCATAGCGAATTGGTTTCGGAGTACCAAAATGGAATAAATCTGAAGATCGTACTTCAAAAAGCGTTGGTTCGTTAGTCATACTACTACTGGTATTTTCACACGCCTGTCCTTCTTTACGTTTTTGTGCAGAAAACGTCAGTACATACTCTCCTTCAATATACGATAAATCAGGTGCCCACACCGCACAGTAGTCAGTCGTAGTAGTTGATAAACTAGGCTTAAAAACAGCAACCAGATTAAAAGTTTTTAAATCAGCACTATGAAAGATTTGTATTATCCCACTATTACCAATAGTTGTTCCTGTGATGTAGTATTCCGTATCTGATTTTTTCAGAACATCGATACCACCCAGTTTTGGAATTGCTAACTGGGTCTTCGGGTCAAGGATATCTATTTCTGGTGTAAATTTTATATACCCCGGTACAGTGATACCACTACCTGCCATAAGGCTTTCAGCTGTTACTTCTTGTTTCAATCCACCTCTTAAACTAATTGCAGTCAAGAATTCCTGCAAAGCAGACAAGCTAGTACTTAATTGCGTAAGTAAATCACTCGTTGCAGACGCTTCAGCTCGAGAAACAATTGCGCTCGATAGACTTACTACCAACAAGAGACACACCATTACACGAACAATCTGTTTTCTTACCATATGGCGCAAAATTAAATACGGATATTGTTTGATATAATTAACTTTATCATACAGATACCACCTATCAAACTAAGATATCACTCGTATGAGTAATGTCTTAGTTTTACTGTCTTAGTGCGCGCTCTAGGGGTGAATAGTGATTCAATATCACTATTCACGACCTTGTCAGCTACTTTGAAAAGTAGCTGACAAGGTGTACAGCGTCTGTAAGACGAGAACCTATCAACAAGAAACCCACCAGTTCGCTGAACTGATGGGTTTCTATACTTGCGTCATTTGTGCGCGCTCTAGGGTGAGAAATGGGATGGGACCCATTTCGCAAGAGGTTACCAGCTCTTTTGTAAAAAGAGCGATAACCTATACTGCTGCTGTAAGCAGAGAACCTAGGACCTTTCGAATGAAGAATGTACGGGGCACATTCTGCAAGACTCATTGAGATAGTTTATGAGCTGAAGGTGGAACAAAATATCCAATGAGTAGATAACTTCTGTAAGAAGTCAGTCGAATGCTCTAGCCAACCCTATCGTCTCGTAAACATCGACGATTTGCTTCGCAACCGGGAAAAAAGCTATACGCTTTTTTCAGCTCGCGCGCACAGTAAAAGCCCGTGTGCGCGCTCTAGGGGTCGAACCTAGGACCTTTCGAGTATCAGTCGAATGCTCTAGCCAACTGAGCTAAGCGCGCACACGGGCTTCTACGCCTCGTTTCGTGCTCGCTACTATAGCAAATAATCTCAAAAAATGTAAGGGGGTCACCTATTTGTATGAAAAAGCCCCCGACAGATTTCGGAGGCCACTACCGGTTGATATAGCGGCGGAAGATTCGCCGCAGAAGGACGAGACCAACAAGGATAAGGCCGAGCCCTATCTGTCGACCACCATCCCCCATGCTAGGATTCATCATCCCGGGAATGGTGGCTGCGAGAAGCAACCCCACCATTCCAGCAAAGAACCACCTCCCCATCAGCCACCCATCTGGCCGAGGTACGGAACGAGCCACGAAATGGCCCACTCCCCCAAAATGATAACCCCTGCCGTTAGAGGAAGAATCCACTTGAGATTATTCAGAATCATTGACACCAAAGGGTCGGCGTATTCGAACTTTTCGTTGCTCATTTTTTACCTCGTTTTGCCCTCTTCTAGGGGCGGATTGTGACGACCTAGTGGTCATCAATACCCAGGATATTAGCACAAAACACACGTTTTGTCAATTGTCTATACTGGGGCTGATTTGTGGGTTGAAATAAGGTACTATGGTGTCATGTACTATTTATTTCTTGCTATTGTCATCGAGGCACTACCACAAATCGGATTCGCTCAAACGACTGGATCCCTCCAAGGTCTCATTACGGGGATTGGCCTGTTCCTTGATCAGGTTCTCATTCCGGTTATTTTAGGTATCGCTTTTCTCTCGCTCGTCTGGAATGTATTCCGCTTTTTTATCCTTGGCGCAGACAACGAGGAGAGTCAGCAAAACGCGAAAAACCTCGCGTTTTATAGTGTGCTCGCGTTTGTGCTCATGCTCTCCTTTTGGGGTATTGTAGCCACACTCACAAGCGGTATTGGCCTTTCAAACGGTAACGAACCATGTGAAGACCGCCAATCAGATTACTTTAATCAGACCAACCTCGCACCATGTCGTTCGATTCGACCACCCGCAAATCCAAATTATTCAGAACCGAATGTTCCTGATAGCACCGGTGTTGGCACACTCACTTCTGACACAGGATCAGGAGCGTCACCAACTCTGCCACACGGCGACACCGCGCCCACCATGCCAACAAATCCGCCACCTCCAACAACAGACACACCATTGTTTGATTATTCAAAAATATCAGCATATGTTGACGGAATTCGTACAACAACAAAATCTTATTTTGACACAACTGTACCAAGTCTTTTTGGAGCAAATGCTGATGCGGTCAAAACTGCACTTTTTGCTGACCTTCCAACAAAAATGAGTTCCGGCATTACCGACACCGACCGAGCTGTGGCGATGTACCGACTCCAGCAATTAGGTGTCGTACCGCTTGATACTGTTCCAAAATTTATTGCTCAGGTAAATTCGTACAACACGAGTATCGGCTCGCCTACCCAACCACTCAGCACAAATGCAATGCAGGCAAAAGCAGCTGTCCCTGTAGCGCTACCAGCAGCAGTGAGCACAAACATGCACACTACACGCCAAGGTATTATTGATGGTATGGGCATCTATAACATGAGCGCACCTGCCCCTATTGATATTTCAAGCGCGATGACTGATATGTATAACACAAGCCACACACCAGCTGAGCGATGGGAAAAGTTCCAAGCTTATTACACTTATATTAATTTTGACCCAAATAAAACCCTATACAAAAAATATCTCGATGACCTGAATACGGAAATTATATTTAACGGCGGTACAACCCTGATTACAGAATAATCTTAAATACAGTACCCATAACAAAAACCGAGCATCACCTGATGCTCGGTTTTTGTGATTAGTCATACACTTAATTTAATTAAGCAGGATGGTGTTGATATGATTAATAATATCAAGAGCGTTAAACGTTGCTCCACTTACTATTACCACTCCAATGACGAGGAGTACTCCTAGACCTGCTAGAATCGGATACCAAGTACGAAGTGCTGTTGGTTTTACGGGATCAAATGCTGACTGTCCGGCAGATAACTGCACATACATTTCAGCCGTTACTACCAGCATCACAAAGCCGCTCACACTCTGGAAAAAGGTATGTATGAGATTATTGCTTACAGGTATCCATCCCACAAAAAAAGAGAGAACGCCGCTCGCAAAACCACACAATAACGCAACAGGCACAACCACCAAGGAAACACGAATAAAAGATTCCCACCAGATACCTCGCACTAATTCAGTACTACGAATCAGCGCATCGAAGCCTCGTACTCCTTCTACAATCCGCACTGATTGCGCTAGCGCGAGATAGCCGGCAAGAATCAGACCTGGAATCACTAAAAATATAAACCCGGGAACCAGTACACAACCAGTCAGTAGTACCACCCATATAATCGAGCCGGAATTTTGCAGCACCCACGTAGCGTCTAACACGAGTGGTTGTGGTGTTGAATGGAGGAGATTTCGTAAAACAGTAGCAGAAATGAGGAACGAAACAGGAACACTACACACTCCAAGCACTACCGCCGTAATAACGAATGACATAGCGCTACCAAACACCTGCTTAAAACAGAGAAGTACCAACTCAGAACACATCGAAAATGCCACAAAAAATATGAATGAATTGAGACGACTGAAAAATCGGTGTTGAACCAATGTAAAAAAGTCACTAATCTCTGGAAGACGACTTGTTTGAGGACTCGAAACAACCGGGAACGGAACCGCGCCAGTAGCGACCTGTAATAAGGCGTTTGCTTGCTCCTCCGTATACGAATGAGTGAGAAGTGTTTGTATAATCTGTTCACTCGTTACTCCGTTCGCTATCTGACTCTGCACAAACGCTACTTGTTCCGGTGTCATAAAATGTAATGAAAGCTGATATAGAAAAGTATAGCAAATAAACAACATACGTTCGAGACCGACACAGAAAAAACGAGTACCGTATGGCACTCGCTTTTTCTCGTTCTGACTTATTTTTTACATTCAAATATCAAACATACCGCATCATGCAAAAGAGTTTACGTATTCTTTTGTCTTATCCTTTGGATTTAGTCTTTCCTAAAAGTCCAATACCACTTCAGAGTGTTCTGTATTGTCTACTCATTAGGTAGTCAATTGAGCTACCTAATATCGACCAATTAGCCGTTATGTGGAATTCTGTTACCAGAATCCAACGACGTGTCCAATTGGAATTAATCCACGACCAGCTTCCGCTAGCCGTGCCTTGTTACGACTTACTCCTTGTCATCGAGCTTACCGTAAGACCAGATAAACTGGTATTTCGGGCACTCCCGACTCCCCTGAGTTGACGGGCGGTGAGTACAAGGCTCGGGAACGTATTCACCGTGACGTTGCTGATTCACGATTACTAGCGATTCCGACTTCATGAGGTCGAGTTGCAGACCTCAATCCGAACTGAGGATGGTTTTATAAGGATTTGCTCCATCTTACGATATTGCGTCCCGTTGTACCACCCATTGTATCACGTGTGCAGCCCAAGGCATCAAGGGACATGCTGACCTGGCGTCATCCTCACCTTCCTCTCCCGTGAGGGAGCAGTCTCGCCTGACACTTATAACAGGCAACGAGGGTTGCGTTCGTTTCCCCACTTAAGGGAACAGCTCAAGCCACGAACTGACGACGGCCATGCATCACCTGTCTTACACCCTCGAAGGCTTCCCCACTTTCATGGGGCGTGCAGTAAGATTTCTAGCCTTGGTAAGGTTCTTCGCTTAGCTACGAATTAAGCCACATGATCCACCGCTTGTGCGAGCCCCCGTCTATTCCTTTGAGTTTTAATCTTGCGATCGTACTACCCAGGCGGTCTGTTTAACGCGTTAGCTTCGTCTCTAAGAGGGTCGATACTCCTAAAAACCAACAGACAACGTTTAGGGCGTGGACTACGCGGGTATCTAATCCGCTTCGCTACCCACGCTTTCGTACCTCAGCGTCAAGAGAGTCCCAGCAAGCTGCCTTCGCATTTGGTATTCCCCACGATATCAACGGATTTCACCCCTACACCGTGAGTTCTGCTTGCCTCTGACTTCTTCTAGTTATACCGTTTCAAATGCGATTCTGGGGTTGAGCCCCAGGATTTAACACCTGACTAATATAACCGCCTACGTACCCTTTACGCCCAGTAAATCCGGATAATGCTTGGGGCCTCTGTATTACCGCTCCTGCTGGCACAGAGTTGGGAGCCCCTTATTCATGGAGTAACATCAATAAACTTTCTCCTCCATAAAAGGTGTTTACGTCCCGAGGGACTTCATCCACCACGCGGCGTCGCTCCGTCAGACTTTCGTCCATTGCGGAAGATTCTCGACTGCAGCCTCCCGTAGGAGTATGGACCGTGTCGCAGTTCCATCGGTGGGGGTCAGGCTCTCACCTCCCCTAGCCGTCGTAGCCTTGGTAAGCCGTTACCTTACCAACAAGCTGATAGCCCGCAGGCCGTTCCCAAAGCGATAAATCTTTACTCCGAAGAGACTATCAAGTATTATTCCGCCTTTCGACGGATTATCCCTGACTTTGGGGTACGTACCTACGTGTTCCTACCTCGTCTGCCATGGGCCTAAACCCATTCGACTTGCATGCCTCATCCACGCCGCCAGCATTCATCCTGAGCTAGGATCAAACTCTAATTAAAGACAGAGTATAAAATAAAAAATAAGAACGAAGAATGAAGAAATGGAACGAATAAACATTTCACTTTTTCATTTTTGTTTTTTACTTTTTGATTATTATGATCTGCGTATATGAACATAGTGCGGTACTGTACTAATTCCCGCGCTCATATACTATTTTTTACCTAAGGATAAGACAAAAGAAAACACAAAAATGTTCGCAGTTGTCTTAACTGATTTTATTATGATGCATACCGTTTCAAATAGTTTTGAAAAACTATAAAAAACTTAGTATGTTTGATATTCACTCATCTGACCCCGTCAGATAATTCTCGCATAACAAAATGTTGAATCAAAAGTAAAACTCTTGATACAAAAAGTGTCGCTTGATTGTAAAAATACAAGTTCCATTTGATGGTGGCCAGCGCGGAATAAACCGTGCGTGGTAAACGGGCGAAACGCCTGCTTTCTTACCTCCATCAATGAACGTGCGAGCATTATACAGACTCTGAAAAATAATGCAAGCACCTAGCCTGGATACTTTCCATTCACCCTATGCACACCCTTACTTACCCCGCAAAATCAGCCCGTTTTTGTACCAAAAATCACCTTTTTAGACTCGTAAGGCTACTTTTTGCAAACCATCAATAAACCGCCTCAGCTGGTTCCTCTAACTATTTTTACTGATATTTGGTGCTAAAGGTATGGTGTACAAAGGGTAAAATCACTGCCCTGATGCAATTTAGACAGGATTTTTCTTTGGGACAAGCCTCACCTGAGGTACACTAGTAATCAATATGCAACCAGAAACCATTGTGATGTCAGTTGGCGGATCACTCATTGTGCCCGACCAAATCGACACTACCTTTTTGACCAATTTAAAAGACCTTATTCATACAGATGCCGCATCTAGCGGTCGTCGTTTTATCATTATTGCAGGTGGCGGTAAGACCGCTCGTCGGTACCAGGATGCAGCAGCAGCCGTCACCGACCTCACGAGCGAAGACCTCGATTGGATGGGAATTCATGCGACTCGCTTGAATGGTCACCTCCTCCGCACTATTTTCCGCGATATTGCCTATCCGGTCATGATTACAAACCCTGATGATATCCTCGATATCCACCCGAGCGAAAACGTCATTATCGCAGCTGGATACCGACCGGGCTGTAGTACTGATTTACGGGCCGTACAGATTGCTGAGCGCCTTCACGCTACCAAAGTCATCAACCTCAGTAACACTGATTACGTATATACTGACAACCCGCACACGAATCCAGATGCTATTAAAATCGAAGATATTACTTGGGCCGAATTCCGAAAACTCATTCCGTCCGAATGGGCCCCGGGGCTCTCCTCCCCGTTTGATCCGATAGCCGCTCGTGAAGCTGAAATTCACAATATTGAAGTTGCACAATTGAATGGTCTCAGACTCGAGTGCCTCACCGATTACCTACAAAACAAACCGTTTGTTGGAACAAAAATCCATAATTAATTAAATTTAATTGTTGTAACGAGCACACAAAACACCTTTCACGCTATGTGAAAGGTGTTTTGTATGAGTCTTGTTGACTAAGACAGGTCAGGGTAGTTACGAACAGAAAATTTGTTCATAAACGCCTCGACTTGAATATACAGTTCCGCATGAGAACCATTATTCATTATAGTGAAGTCGGCTGCCGCCATCACTTTAGACTTTTGCATACCGTGCGGGTCCGGATCATTGTTCTCGAGATTTTCGTGTGCAAGGAATTCCTCGTAGGTAACTTGATCGGTCGCTGATTTCCGACCTTGAATCCGGGCGTAACGAATCTGTGGGTCAGCGTCAATCGCCAGGAGAACTCCTTCACGAAGTTTCAGATAGTCTGCCTCGGCCATGGCACGAATTGATTCAATCACTACACGATTTTTCCCTTCAGCAGCGGCTCGTTCATAGGCCTTGCGCACAACGACCTCATTACCAAACTCAGCTCGGAGCGCATTTGCGGTGAGTCTGAGCTGGTTTCGATCTACCGGTAAACCAAGGCGTTCGATTTCAGTGGTAATAAAGTCACGGGCGGAATAATGGGTGAAGCCGTGTTGAGAAACCAGATACTCAACCACAAGCCCTTTCCCAGCACCATCTGTTCCTGTGATACCCACTATCATGACTATTTCTTTGCTACGGCAACAACTTTCGGCTTTTGACGCTTCTCAATCAAAATGAGGAGGGGTGACGCCACCAAGATTGATGAGTAAGTTCCGGCAATCATACCCACAATGAGCGTCAGGGAGAAATCTTGGGTTGATTCAGGACCGTACCAGAACAAAGCCACCAACATCACAATAACCGTTACCGAGGTGTTAATCGAACGAGTCAAAGTCTGCATAATACTGCGCCAGACGACGGCTCCGAAATCTTCAATTTTATGACCATTATTGATGTTCAGATTCAAGTTTTCACGAATACGGTCAAACACTACAATCGTGTCGTTAATTGAGATACCGAGAATGGTAAGCAGCGCCACTATAAAGAGTGCCCCTACTTCAGCGCCACGAGCGTGACCGAGGTACGCAAAGAGACCAGCTGGAATCAAAATGTCGTGGAGGAGCGTAATAATCGCAACCACACCGTACTTCCAGGAAGCCACCGGTTCAGACACCCCACGGAACGCAAAGGCAATGAAACCGATAGTAAGGAGTGTAATCATCCCAATCGCCCACCAAGCTTTTTGCATGAGTTCAACTCCAATTGATGGACCAACCGAGTTGAACTGCACTTCTTCAGCTTTACCAAATGAACTCACTGCTTCATGTAACTTGTTCTTATCTTCGTTTGAAAGATCACGTTGACGAAGGATATATTCATTTTCGTTTGATGGCTGAATACGCACTTCACCGAAATTTAGTTCGTTGACTTTACTCTGGAGCGACGATTGATCAGGTCGGCCGTCAGGATACTTCACCTGGTAGAGTGACCCACCCTTCAAATCGATACCCGCATGTAGTCCCCAGATGAGGAGTGCCGCGATTGCGAGAAGCGAACTCACTGCTGGAATAAAGAAGAAGTAGTTTTGGTACTTGTAGGCTGTTGCCCCTTTTGTATGTGTAACTTCGATAGGCGCCTTTGTGCCACCTTTATGTTTATTTTTCATATATTATTTGAAGAAACCTGAACCCATAAGGAAGTGACCAATTTTTGTACTCGCTTTGAGCGGCAATGCCAGGAGGAGTGTCCGAGAAATCGTAATCGCTGACAGCATAGACACTACCACCCCGAGACCAAACACGAGCGCAAAGCCTTTGATGAGTGAGGTACCAAACCAGAAGAGAACGACTGCGGCAATAATGTGTGCTGTATTCGAGTCACGAATCGCGAGCCAGGCGCGCGCAAATCCTTCGTTAATTGAATGTTGGACGTCTTTGCCAGCAATCAGTTCTTCTTTGATACGTTCAGCAATGAGCACGTTCGCATCAACGGCGAGACCAATCGAGAGAATAAGTCCCGCGATACCAGCTGCTGTCATCACCACTGGAATCAATTGGAAGAGTGCGAGCATGAGTACAACATAAATCGTGAGTGCAATCACCGCTACGATACCCGGTACACGGTACCAAAGAATCATAAAGATGGAGAGGAGTACAAACCCAACCAGTCCCGCATGCACACCAGCACCAAGCGCCTTTTCGCCGAGGGCGCCTCCGATAGACTGGGTACTCGCGAGCTCAATTGGCACAGGGAGCGCACCGAAACTCAGGTTCTGAGCAAGTTCTTTTGCTTCCGCTGGTTTGAAACCACCTGAAATGATTGCCTTGCCCCCGGTAATAGCTTCGTTAATGCGTGGAGATGAAATAATTTGACCATCGAGGAAAATAGCGAGACGCTGTCCGGTATTTTCACGCGTGATTTTCTCAAACAAGGCTGCACCTTCATCATTAAAGACAATTGAAACAATTGGCTCGCCAGCTACTCGACCACCATTTGAACTCGTAAATTCGAGAGTGGCAGATTTGAGATAGCGACCAGTAAGACCAGTATCAATATATGGATTCAAGTCTGCAGCAGATTTCCCATCGACTTGGACGCCAGCAAGCGCACTAGAGCTAGCGCTTGTACTTGCTGTACTACTGCCAATACCAGCAGCGAGTGACACAGCAGCCTTTTGCATCGCTGCGGCTTTTTCATCAAGTAACTTAAACTCGAGGAGTGGCGTTTTGCCGATACTTTCAATGGCTTTGTTCACATCAGTCACACCAGGCAACTCAACAATTAATCGATGTGCCTTGGTGCCGGCAACCGCACTACTCTCTTCCACCTGTACGTTTGGTTCAGAGACACCAAAAATATTAATACGTTTTTCAATGACCTGACGAAGTACCTCCATTAACGCAGGAACATCACCCGCTTCAATCTTTGACACATCTGCCGTATAGGTCAACTGACTACCACCTGAGAGGTCAAGGCCATATTTGAAGGCGTGTTTACTACCCGGATGCATATTGCTGTAGACAAAGTACCCAACAGCAGCAGTGACAGCGAGAACTAATAATGCGCGAAAGATACGAATAAAAATTTCTGTGCCGTACGACACTGCTTCGGTATTGTGTTTATCAGTCATAATAATATAAGTGGCTCATTTATAGCATATTCGAGCCTGGTTTACTATTGACGAGAGCTCAGATTCAGGAGATTTCTTAAGAGCACCGCAATAGTAATCGGACCAATTCCGCCTGGCACCGGCGTAAAAAAGGACGCAACTGTCGCAATTTCAGGTGCAGCATCCCCGACGAGCACCCCTCCTTCTTCTGAAGTTGCGGCATCAAACACCACTACTCCCGGCTTTACCATCTCTGCCGTCACCAGCCCGGGCACTCCGGCACCGAGTATCAAAATATCTGCCTTTTTCATGAGTTCAGTTGCATCGTGGGTATCTCGATCAACAATAGTTATGTGGCCCCCGCGCGATTGTGCATAGAGCGCTGCTGGCTTCCCTACCAAACGCCCTTGACCAACAATCACGACATCTGCACCGAGAAAACGCACCTCGTGTCTTTTTGTAATCGCATCGATGGCACCAACTACCGGCGGGAATACATCCGTATCCTCGCCCGCGTACCGGAGCGCGTCAACATCATGTGTTGCCGGCACCGCTGCCAGGATCGCCGTCGTATCAATATGTGTAGGAAACGGTAATTGGACAATAATCCCGTCCGTATTTGAAACAGCACGTTCAATTGCCGACACTACCATGTCAGTTGTACTCGTGGGATCGAGCGTTACTAAATCTACCGTCACCCCCACTTCCCCCGCCCGCTTTTGTTTCAGCGCGAGAAACTTTTGTGTCTCAAAATTCGGCGCACAGGTAAAAACCGTGAGGCGCGGTGGTTGCGGCAGGAGTGTCACTTCGCGTGCCACCCCTACCAAAATATCCTGCGCTAGAGCTTTACCATCAATAATCATAAAGGCGAGTATAGCAAAAAAAATCCTTTATGTTCTAAGTATACCACAAACGATATTATCTCTTAGTGCCAATGCCTTGGTTAATCAGCTGCTTAAATACTTCTTTTACACTAGTAGCAACATACGGACTGGCAAATACATACGCGGTATTAGCATCAAACCCAGCGGCTTGTGTCGGTGATTCTGCGCGACTTGCTGCCATAGTTTTAAAAATATCAGCAACAGAACTGAGTACATCTTTCACTAGTTGATTCGGTTCTCCGGTCTGAGCACTCAGTAATCGTGCACGAATCACAGCTGCATCAGACGTCATATTTTCTACCTCGGTTATAATTTCAAGGACTCGTTGTGCGGCGACATCGATTTGCATCTCATACTTGTTTTGCTCAGGAATACGTTCAGACATATTTATTTATTCTTTCGCTTCTCGACCGGCACCCAGTCAGCGTAGCGACCGTCGGTATATTCGATTGCCTCTTTACTCGTATATTTACACTCATAGACAATCGCGAGTTTGGCTCCACTCATCACAATCGGGTACGAATAAAAGCGCCATGAATGAGGTGCAGTTGGGACCTTGCCACGAGTAGCGTGCCAGAAAAAGAAAAACGCGAGACGGGCCATCCAGGGTTGAATGGGAAGAATGCGCTTCCCAACCGCTTTTGCCATATCAGTAATCATCACAAGGTCACTTTCGGGTGTCATATTAAAGACGCCGTAATCCTGACTAAATGGTTCAAAGGTAAAGAGCATCATGATGTCGGTGACGTCGTCTTCATGAATGAACTGACGAACCCAGCCTTTGGTTGCGGGGATGAATGTGGTGAGGGCCATCACCATGCGGTTGATAAACCCTTTCTTCAAATTACCCTGGAGTGCCGACTGGAGTCCGAACCGAATCCGCATAAAGCGACCGCGCGGACCAGTAATCGCCGCCGGACGAACAATGAAAATTTGCGGGACTGGCTTCCCGGCTGCTTTGGTTTCGTCAAAGAGTTGCTTCAGGTGATCTTCGGCTACTTTCTTTTCTTTTGCATAAATATATTCATCGTCGCGGAAGCCTTCGGCTTCGGTAAAACGGTGTTCGAAGGTGTTATCTGGTCGAGCTGCATACGATGCAGCCGTCGAGAAATGGATGAGTTTTGCAACTGACGGTGTTGCAAACGCAAAACGGAACAAGGCATCAGACCCGTCGATATTCCAGCGCCATTCAAGGTCAGCCTTGCCATACATGGCACGAATCTGCCAGGCGGTATGAATCACCGTCGTTGGCGCAAATTCAGCCACCTGTTCTTGCCAGCCCGTGTCAGCGAGGTTGGCGTGAATGTAGGTGAGTTTTGGGAGTGCCTTGCTGTACTCGCTCTGCGGTTCTTTATCAATCGTAATGACGCGTTCAACATCATCGCGCTTACCAAATTGCTCGCACAGCATCTCCCCCACATACCCCGCCCCCCCAGTAATAAAAATCGTTTGTTTCATAGTATTGTTGATAGTATATCAAACTTAGCTTAAATGGCTAAAGTTTCAAACAATCCACACCAGCGGCGCATTTCTTTGTCGTCCGGCGCAAAATACTGCTCACCGTATAAAATACGGCTCGCAATATTTTGCTTGGACTTCGCGAACTGCATCCACTGGAGTGAATCTAATTCGAATATTAGAACTTTCAGAAATGAGTGCAGTGCTAGACGCGCAAACAAAAAACCGCGAGCCGTACTTCTGTACGGTGAGCGGCTTTTTGTGCGGCGCAACAACGCAATGTGCCATTTCTGGAAGTTCTAGCCGGGCCAGCGGATTGATATACCGAATCTAGAGAGCACCGTTTTAATAGTTTTAAGTGCAATCGCAATATCAAGCCCGAGTGAACGATTTTTCACATAGTACAAATCGTACGCGAGACGTAGCTGTGACTCTTCGAGTGACTGTGGTTGAATGGCACCACCTCGATAGTGCTGATTTGTCTGTGCCCAGCCGGTTACGCCTGGCTTTACGAAATAGCGAATTTTGTAGTATGGGATTTGTTCGATCAAACGATGGCCAAGACCTTCGATGTCATTGCGCGGTCCGATGAGAGACATATCACCCTTTAAAATATTCCAAATCTGTGGAAATTCATCAAGACTCGTTTTCTGGAGCACTTTACCTACTTTTGTAATCACGTTTCCCTTTTTAGCGTCTTCATGTTTCCAGGTACTTGAAGCAGCATCATTAATGGTCATCGTCTGAAGCTTTAATACTTGTACTTGTTTATTAAATTGCCCCATGCGCTTTTGCCACATGAAAAAACCAGACTGTTTACCTTCAATCCGTTCTGCAATGTACACAAACGGCAACACAATCAGCAAAAAAACGCCGAGCACCATGCACCCGACAATATCAATCGCACGTTTGGCAAAATCATACACCGGACTCTTTGACTGCGAGACGTGTGACAAAAACCAATCATATCGCAATGCCGAGAGCGGCACCCGATCAAACGTATCTTCGTATACCTGATGAAAATCGAGGAAGGTGAATTTGAAATTCAAGAATGCTAAATCGAAAAGTATCGGAAGGAGTGTCTCGGCGTATTCACCATGTGGATTTGCAACGATAATTTGTATCCCCTCTTTTTCAATGAGTGAAATTAGTTTCTTTTCAAAGTCGGGCGTCTTGCGTGCTACTTCACTATCAATCAAACGCACAAAGGTGTAATTGTACCGATCATTATTATTGATTTCGTCAACCAGTTCAATTGCTTCGGGACCGTCAGCAATCAAAATGGCTTTATGCTGCACCTTTGGCGTAAAATATTGGAACAAGTAGAGTCGCCAGACCG
>Ga0228698_1000482_pt1 | contig 30570 bp, 59 predicted proteins | sample McNCre117_Aug_MG_FD_178015 | JGI IMG/M metagenome (GOLD analysis project Ga0228698, IMG submission 178015) | Freshwater microbial communities from McNutts Creek, Athens, Georgia, United States - 1-17_Aug_MG | ecosystem: Environmental > Aquatic > Freshwater > Creek | place: USA: Georgia...
CCTTCGTGGACGACATCGCAGAGCAGACGACCCCGCTGCTCGAAAACATCGACGTTGACGCTGCGACTCTCAACAGTCGCGCGCTGTCGGTGCCGATGCGCGAGTACGGTGTCGCTGTCACCAACACGGCGCTGATCCGTGGCACTTCGATGGTGCCGATCGACCCGATCGCCGCAGAGCGCGTCGGCTACAACGCTGGCAAGTCGATTGACACGCTCGCGCGTCTCGCCCTCGACCAGACAAGCGTCACCTACGACGATTCCAGCACGGCAGCAATTGAGGAACTCGGCACTGGTGCCGCGTACCTCGACGCGTACCTGCTCCGTGATGCGGTCGCCATCCTTCAGGACAAGAATGTCCGTCCGTTCGCCGGTGGCGACTACGTTGCGGTCATCTCGCCCTATCAGGCGCAGCATCTCAAGTCCGACCCGAACTGGCGTTCGCAGATCGTGTTCCAAGACGGTCAGGGCGGCAACTCGGTGTTCAACGGCCAGTTGGGTACGTTTGAGGGCGTCAAGATCGTCGTCAACAACCACCTCACGGCTCGCGGCAAGGGCTACTTCATGGGTGCTGAGGCGTTCGCTAAGGCGTACTCGTCGGCTCCCGGCTTCGGTGCGAACCCGCAGACTGTCGTGGCTCCGGTCGTTGACAAGTTGCGTCGTTTCGCCAGCATCGGCTGGTACCACCTCGTCGGTTACAGCATCTTCCGTGCCGACGCGTTGATCCACCTCACGACTGCTGCAACGCTCAAGCCGTCTGCGTAAGTCATCTGGTTGCCCCTCCCCCACTATCCGGTCGGGGAGGGGCTTCCGCCTAGGAGGATCACATGGTTGCGAAGAAGTCTCCGTTCACTAAGGACAAGGCACTGACTGGTCGCGTGACTCCCGCGCGTGCGACGAAGGTTGATTCCAATTACGACGGCAAGAACAGCGCAAGCCGCAAGGCCGCTACGAAACATCACAAAGGCATGAAGGGTTGCTGAGATGGCTCCGAAGAAAATCACGACAAACCCAGCCGAGGCTTGGGGCGGAGGCTCTGGCGCGCGTAGTGGCGGGGGTCTGCCTCGTCCTGTTGCTGCACAGAACCGTGCAGCAAAGACGTACATCGAGAAGCCCCCAGTGTCTGAGGCGCAACGTGCTAATGGCCGTGCTTCGATGGGCAAGATAAGGGCAAAGGCTGAGGTAAGAGGCATCAAAAAAGGGATCGCCGTAGCGGTCACTCCTGCTGTAGTTGCAGGTGCGAAGATTCAGCAGACGATCGACAAGAAGGCTCCGACAAAGGCCGCTTCCACCAAGAAGGCTGGTCCTACGGTACCGAGCAAGAAGAAGTAATCATGGCAACTCTGCAACTGCTTGGTCGTGGGACTTATGGCCCATACGTTCCTGTCGGAGAAGGAATCTCTCCGCTGTGGCAGTTCAAGAAGATGCCCCCCGCACAGAACAGCATCCTCATCTACAACGATGGGACGGTTCTTGAGCGGGCAACGTTCGTCAACAAGGAGATTCAGTCTCCTTCGGTTCACACCTACATCTATGGTGGAACCGACTACCGCTGTGAATCAGGGTCGTTCGAGCACGACGCGCTACTCGCTGCTGGCTACACATTCCGCGAGATTGCACCTGCCGGTATCTACACTGAGCAGTACGAGGACATTTACTAGGAGCGAGCATGACCGCGCTGAATCTGCCTACACCGAATAAGGCTGCTGGCGACAGTGGGCATCCATCCGACACAAACCAAATCATCGAAGCGATCAACACGCTCAAAGGGCAGGTTGATGCACTTCCTCTCGCTGTAACAGGGCCTACTGGCCCTATCGGTGTCACTGGGCCGACTGGCCCTACTGGTGCAGCATCAACAGTCACCGGCCCCACGGGTGCCAAGGGTGATGCTGGCCCCACTGGTCCGACTGGACCGCAAGGACCGATCGGTGTCGAAGGCCCAGCCTCAACCATCGTTGGTCCGACAGGCCCCACGGGGCCGACAGGTGCTGCCTCACAGGTGACTGGCCCCACTGGTCAGCAAGGGCCTCCCGGCTCGGCTGGTAATCCCGGCCCTACTGGTGCGACAGGCCCGCAGGGTCCGGCTGGTCCGACTGGTGCTGGCACTACTGGCGCTACTGGCCCGACTGGGCCTACGGGTTCTGCTGGAACCGCTGGCCCTACAGGTCCGACAGGCCCCACGGGTGCTGGTGCAACTGGGCCTACCGGCCCTGCGCTTGTTGCGACGTTTGCTTCGACTCCACCTTCCTCGCCTGTTATTGGTCAGGTATGGGTTGATGATGTCAGCGGCATCGAATACAAGTGGATGAACGACGGTAGTTCATCGCAGTGGGTCGAGACTTCCGCTTCAGGTTTCGTTGGCCCAACGGGTGCAACCGGCCCCACTGGTGCTACCGGAAGTTTCGGTGGAGCAACCCTTGAGTACATCTTCGACTCTGCTACTACTGAGCCTTCTCCTCTTGGCGCTGGTGCGTTCCGGCTGAACAACTCCGTGTACGCATCGGCAACGGTGCTGTATCTCGACTTTGTTGATGCGAATGCTGACGATGTTTCAGCGTTCATTCGCACTATCGACAACTCAACGTCACCTGTGAAGGGAACGTTCAAGATCAGCGACAAGTACGACACCTCAGAGTGGGCGTACTACAGCGTTGTCGGAGCAAGCACTGAGCACGCAGACCATCTGGACATTCCGATCGCTTGGGTATCTGGCAACAACTTCGCTCCAACCGCCACGCATCACTACTACTTGACGTTCGCTCGCACGGGTGACGTTGGTCCCGCTGGTGCGACAGGGCCTACAGGCCCAACTGGTGCTGCTGGAACACTCGGCCCCACGGGTGCCACTGGTCCAACGGGTGCGTCTGGAACCGCTGGAACGGCAGGGCCGACAGGCCCCACTGGGCCTACGGGTGCCGCATCTACTGTTACTGGACCTACTGGCCCTGCTGGTACGGCTGGTAGTGCTGGGCCTACAGGCCCTACGGGTGCTGGCGGTGCCGCTGGTGTCACTGGACCTACTGGGCCTACCGGCCCTGCCGGTTCCGCTGGCTCTGCTGGCGCTGACTCCACTGTCACTGGTCCGACTGGGCCTATTGGCCCTACTGGACCTACTGGCCCCGGAGGTGCTGCCTCCACAGTCACTGGGCCGACCGGATCACAAGGTCCTACTGGCCCGACTGGTCCCACTGGTCCGGGCGGTGCGGCATCGACGGTTACTGGTCCTACGGGCGCGCAGGGTCCAACTGGTCCTACTGGTCCGCAGGGAAACGTTGGCGCTGACTCAACGGTGACTGGGCCTACGGGTCCGACTGGCCCAACGGGGCCGCAGGGCAACGCTTCTACGGTCACTGGTCCTACGGGTCCAACTGGCCCCGCTGCTGCCCTTGCTGCCGCGATGGGTGCCAACAACGCTTACTCGGGTACAGCGGAAGCCGTTATCGCTTCGCTATCTGTTCCTGCAAACGCTCTTGTGGTCGGTAGCACGTACCGTGTCACTGCTTACGGTGTCCGTACTGGTACAACGTCATCAACTGGCATCTGTCGCATCCGTGTTGGTCCGACAACGCTTACTGGAACGATTCCTTCAACGGTGACGATCGCTGGTTCTGCTACAGCGTCCTCGTACATGATTGAAGGCATGTTCACAGTCAAGACAAGCGGTTCTGGTGGCACCTGCGCAGGTCTGATGCGTTCGCAGTACGGAACGACGATGCTGCTTGCCGCTGCCCCAACTGCTGTGGCAGTGAATACGACGGTTGTGAACCTTGTCGAGTTCACCTTCGCTGCCGGTACTACTGGCAACACTTGGACGTTCTACAACGCAACGATTGAGCAGGTCGTCTGATGGCTATCAACTTCCCTTCATCCCCAGCGCTCAACGAGGTCTACTCGGCTGGCTCACGCTCTTGGAAGTGGAACGGTGTCGGCTGGCAGGCTGTTAGCGCAGCGTACGGGCCGACTGGTCCGACAGGGCCAACTGGTCCCGGAGGTACTGGTCCTACAGGGCCTACTGGCGCAGCCGGTGCAGCATCGACGGTAACAGGGCCAACTGGTCCAACAGGTGCAGCATCTACCGTGACAGGGCCAACTGGCCCTACAGGGCCTACTGGTCCGAGTCTCAATGTGAACAACACGCAGACTGCCTCGTACACGCTCGTCATCGGTGACGCTGACAAGAACATCGAGATGAACAGTGCCAGCGCAAACAACCTGACTGTCCCACCGAACTCGTCTGTCGGGTTTGCTGTTGGAACGCAGATCGTTGTTGGTCAGTACGGTGCTGGGCAGACAACGATTGTCGCTGGTTCTGGTGTCACGATCCGTTCATACGGGACGAAGATGAAGTTGGCTGGTCAGTACGCACAGGCAGTCTTGACGAAGCGTGGCACTGATGAGTGGTGGCTCAGCGGGAATCTGGTGGCGTAATGCAGATCGTTGGAGTAGGCCCAATCGCTAATAGTTACGAGCCGCCTGCTGCCGCAGCCATCTCTGGTGGGACAGTAACGAATATCACCGGATGGCAGATACACACGTTCACCGCTTCGGGAACACTCACCGTGACAGGATCGACTGCAACCGTTGAGGCTCTTGTTGCTGCTGGTGGCGCTCCGAATAGTGGGCAATATGGTGGTGGTGGTGCAGGAAAGGTAGACGAACGGAGCGCTCTATCACTTCCGGTCGGGTCATACTCCATCACAGTCGGAGGCCCCGGCTCCGCTTCATCCATCGGCTCAACCGTTATTGCTCCAACTGGTGCAACTGGTGGTATGGATGTTGGTGGCACGAGTGGCAATGGGAATCTCGGCGGTGGTGGATCAGACTCAGGATATGGTCACGCTGGCGGTGGAGGCGGCGGTGCTGGTGGCGGTGGTGGTGGTGGCAATAGCGACTCCAACGAAGGAACCGACTTCGGTGGAAACGGTGGCATCGGCATCACATCTTCGATCTCTGGATCACCTGTTGTCTATGGTGCGGGCGGCGGCGGTGGCGGTGACACCGGGGGCGGAGCGGCTGGAAATGGGACTCCGAGCAGTTACGCAGGAGGTCAGGGTGGCGTTGGTGGCGCCCCAGACCCAGCATCAGCGCAACAGGGCATTGTCATCGTAAGGATCGCGGTATGAGTTACTGGGCAGAACTCGACGACAGCGGAACCGTTCTCCGCACCGTTGTAGGAGACGACAACGAGACAGACGCCGGATACGGATGGATCGCAAGCAACCTTGGCGGTCACTGGATCAGGACATACAACGACGGCACTCGGGTGCGTTACGCGCTTCCCGGAATGGTGTACGACATCGAACTTGATGCGTTCTTCTTCCCGAAGCCGAATGACGGCGATCCTCTCTGGTTCTTCAACGACGTGACCGTACAGTGGGAGTTACCGAAACCAGACCCAGATCAGGTGGCCCCGTGAAAATTGCCGTGTACTCAATCGCAAAGAATGAAGCGCAGTTCGTTGAGCGCTGGTACGAGTCTGCGAAAGATGCCGACTACATTCTCATCTGCGACACTGGAAGCACGGACAGCACGGTCGCTGACGCTGAAGCACTCGGCATCAACGTCACCCACATCAAGGTCGATCCTTGGCGTTTCGATGTGGCCCGCAATGCCTCACTCGATGCGATCCCAGATGACATCGACCTGTGTATCGCACTCGACATGGATGAAGTTCTCGTCAAGGGATGGAGAGCGCACGCTGAGGAAGCGTGGCGTCAAGGCTTCACCCGCCCTCGCTACTCGTACACATGGTCGTGGAATGAGGATGGAACTCCCGGTCTTGTCTACGGCGGGGACAAGATTCACGCTCGCGCAGGCGCCCGCTGGAAGCATCCGGTTCATGAGGTGCTTGACCTTCCGGGTGAAATACAGGGATGGTGCGGCCTTGAGATTCTGCACTTCCCTGACACCTCAAAGTCCCGCTCGCAGTACCTTCCGCTGTTGGAACTCGCAGTGCAGGAAGATCAGGAAGATGACCGCAACGCGCACTACCTCGCACGCGAATACTTCTTCAGTGGGAACTACGAGAAGGCTGCCGCTGAGTTTGTCCGGCACCTGAATCTCCCTCGCGCAGTGTGGGTACCGGAGCGTGCAGCGTCGATGCGCTACCTGTTCAAGATCACAGGGGATCAGTCGTTCCTTGACGCGGCGATTGTCGAATGCCCAGATCGCAGGGAAGCGTGGGTTGAACTCGCCCAACTGGAACACGATCGCCATCAGTGGTGGGCGTGTCTCGATGCTTCGATCAACGCGCTGAAGATCAAGAGCCGACCGTTGGAGTATCTGACTGAGGCATTCGCTTGGGGAGCGCTACCGCACGACCTCGCTGCTATCGCGGCGTTCAATCTTGGCCTGTTCGCTGAGGCCGAGTATCAGGGTGGCGAAGCCCTCAAGTTCTCGCCTACCGACACTAGACTCATTGACAACATGAGGTTCTACACGGAGGCCGCACATGGCAACGATGCGTGATCTGATCTCTGATACTCGGCGGCAAGTGTTCGGTGCTCTCACCGACCAGATGAATGTCCTCGCCACAAACTATGTCGCTGGTGCAACCGAAGTTGTCCTCGACATGGACATCAACGGAATCACAGCAGGCAAGACCATCACGCTTGGTCTGAACGTTCTCTACGTTCGAGGCATGGATGCAGCGAGCAAGACAGTGTTCGTTGTCCCCGGATATGACAACTCTCCACAGGAGGATTGCGCCTCTGGGACGTTCGCGTACATCAACCCGAGAGTCACTGACTGGTACCTGTTCAATCAGTTGAATAGCGAGATCAAGCGCATGTCTGCGTCTGACTCTGGGCTGTACCGGATCGCTTCGTGGGAGTCCCCCGCTGATCCGACATGGCAGACGTACGACGTGCCACCGGAAGCATTCGGCATGACTGCTCTGCTCCGTGTCCGCTACCGACTTCCCGGATCGACGGATGTTTGGTTCGACATCCCATCACGCTCGTACCGGACACAGTTCGGTGACACTGGGGCGATCATCCGTATGCTGCGGAGCATCCCATCTGGGACGACGCTTCAGTTCTTCTACAAGGCACCGTTCGTTCCCGCTGGGGCGGTTGTCGATGACATTGAGACTGTGTGTGGACTTACGCCGACGATGCAGGACATCCCTGTGCTTGGTGCAACGTTCCGCCTGATGCGTACAACTGAGTCTCAGCGCAACCAGATCACATCGCAGGGTGACTCACGTCGTCCGGGCGAAGTGGCGTCGATGTCGAACCTTCAGACCTCACAGTTGATCGAGCGTGACTACGAGAAGCGACTTCGTGAGGAAGCCGGAAGGCTCTTGCAGCGGAACCCATACAAGTTGGAGTGGTGATAGTGCAGATCACCTCGCTATTTGATGAGCCTTTCTCTACTGCGACTGCTGCGGCTCCTTCTAGTATTTCTCCTTCTGTGGTTGGCATCAACGGTGTTCCATTCCTTCTGGATACTCGTGATGATGCCAATTATCAACGCGAATCTTTTGATGTAGTCCAACAACGAAACACGTCTGATGCGCGCGATGTGCTGCTACTTCCGCAGGATGTGTGGCGTCAGCAGGTGCAGTCTTGGCACTCTGGTGCTGGGCAGTCGAACATGGATCGGGATGCTTCGATAACGACACGCTTCGAGGATTCGTTCGGTGTCGATCCTTGGACGATGTGGGAGATCAAACTCCTGAAGCGCACGGAGAAGTTGGTAACCAAGACTGGCAAGACGTGGTTGACGTTGTGTGACAGCAAACTCGTCGTCATCAACGGTGTGACTATCTCTTGGTACGCATTCCTCACCGATCCGTCTCCCGTTGTGATGACTCCTGCCGCTGGTGATCCAATCATCGACATCGCTGATACTGGTGGGGCTGTCACAACGCTTCACGCTTCCGGTGACGTGTGGCAGGTAACTGGGTCTGCTGCGACACCTGCGAAGATCAAGACGCACGTTGGATCGAACATGATCGCCTATGAGAAGGACTACCTCATCATGGGCGACACGAACAAGTTGTACAACATCACCGGAACGTCGAACACGCTCGTCTACACGCATCCTGTCGCTGGGTTCCGCTGGGAATCGGCAGCACCGGGGAACTCGTGCATCTATATCCTCGGTGGAATCGGTGATCGCTGGGTCGTTCATCGCATGGGCATCAAGAGCGACGGTAGCGGACTCGCTGTTCCGATCGTTGCCGGTCAGTTGCCTGATGGGGAAATCGGATACAAGATCGAGCAGTACCTCGGGTTCATCCTTATCGGCACGAACCGTGGCGTGCGGCTCGCTGTTGCTGACGCGAACGGTGACCTGACGCTTGGCCCCCTGATCCCTACGACGCAGCCAGTCCGATGCTTCGAGGGTCAGGATCGCTTCGTGTGGTTCGGCATGAGCGACATGGCCGCCACCTACGACACTGGCGCCGACGCGACCCTGTTCCCCCAGAACTCTGTGTGTGGACTTGGACGGATCGACCTTTCAACGTTCACCACGACTGCTCTCACCCCTTCGTATGCGAACGACCTGTGTGCTGTCGATGAGACTGGGAAGGATGTCACTTCCTGCGTCACGTTCGATGGGAAGCGCATCTTCGCTATCACTGACTCTGGTGTCTACAAGGAAATGCCGGAGGACATGCCTGCTGGCTGGCTGAAGCAGGGCACCATGTCGTTCTCGGTGACAGACACCAAGACTGGTCTGTATCAGCAGTGCAAGACGAAGCCGCTCATCGGCGCCATCGGACTCGACATCTCGTATGACGACAGCGGGTTCATTCGTGCAGCGGACCTGACACTTCAGAACTCCATCTCGTCAACGAACCTTCCTCTCAACGGAGCACGGTTCTCCCGCTTCAATGTGCGTTACGTGTTGAAGCGAGACAGCATTGAGACTGGCGGCCCTCGCCTTACCCGCTGGGAGTTCCGCGCCATTCCGGTGAAGGGGCGTGCCTCACGCTGGACGTTGCCGATCCTCAATCATGAGACGTTGGAGATCGACGGAGTTACGGTGAACCGTGACCCGCTGGCAGTTCTCGAATCGCTCATCACACTGGCTGAGTCTGGTTCTCTGTTCACGCTGCAAGAGGCTGGCAGAGCATTTCAGGTTCACATCAAGAAGTTCCTGTGGAGTCCTCAACGGTTGACAGCATCCGGTAAGGCTTGGCAGGGCGTACTGACCCTAGTAGTAGAGGAAGTGCAGTAATGACACGCAGAGAGTACAAAGGCGCTGCTCAGTCAGCGGTGCTCACGACAGAACTCGGTGGGTCAACCTCCGACGTGCAGTTGATCTGTACCGACCTCACAAACTGGCCCACCGGAATCGGTGGCCGTCCGTTCTTCGTCGTTGTCGATCGCGGCACTTCGATGGAGGAGAAGATTCTCTGCTCATCGCGCACGGGCAACGTCCTCACAGTGTTCGACAACGGACTGAGCAATGGGCGAGCCGCTGATGGAACGTCGATCACGACGCATCTCATCAACGCTGTGGTTGAGCACATCTTCACTGCGACTGACGCTGACGAAGCGAACGCGCATGTGAACGCTACTGCTGGCGTTCATGGGGTGACGGACTTCGCACTACTCGCAACACAGGAGTATGTGACAGGCGCTGACGTTGTGGTTGCCGCTGCCGCTGCCGCTGCACTCGGCGCACACGAAGCGGACTCGACCAACATTCATGGCATCACTGATACGGCTGCTCTCGCCAAGACCGCTGATGTCGTGAGCAAGACCAACGGAAAGGTCACGACAGCAGTCACGACCGATGGTGTGGTTCGCAACGTGTGGACTGGCACTGGCGATCCGACTGGTGGCATCGACGGCGACATCTGGCTGAAGTACGTGTGACGTATGAGCGGATCACTGAAAGTCAGCGGAGCATGGCACAACGTTGTCGGTGTGAAAATCCGTGTCGGGGGGACGTGGAGGACTGTCAGCAGTGGCTTCGTTCGCGTTGGTGGAACGTGGAAGCAGTGGTTCGCCTCGCTCATCTCAGATGCGTTCAACAGGGCAAACAGCGGGAGCCTTGGTACGACAGATACTGGGCAGACATGGACTAACCTCCGCTCTACCGCTTGGGCGATCGTCAGCAACAAGGCATCGAACGGTGGAACCCCATCGAACTACCCTGTCGCATCTGTGGCAGTCGGAATTGCTGACGCAACAACCGCTGTCGATGTGTCACAGGGCTGCGGCCCCGTGGGATGGATCACGGACGCGAACAACTGGTGGGCTTCCTTCCACTACACAACGTCATCCGTTGCCTGCGGTGGCGGTGCAACTGGATGGTCAACGTCCAACCCCGGATCATGCGCGTGTGGATCACTACAGAGCCAATCGGTCGGCGACTGCAATGGCGCTGCGACTGGAAACATCTTCTCATCCCCACAGACCTGCGCGTGCGGCACTCCTACGAGTAGCACAACGAACGAATGCCAAGGTGGATACAGCGCTGGCACCTGTGCTGGTGCTGGCGGAACGTGGAACGGATCGCAGTGCTGCTTCGATGTTGGGCACTACGGATGCTCGGCAACGGCGAGTTCACACAACGAGTACCGCTGCTCGGACTCCTCTACCGGAACGACGACTGCACACAAGTTGCGTCTGGTGTCGATGGTGTCAGGAAGCATCGCCACAACGGATGATGTGAGTCTCGCGTCGGCACCTGTCGCTATCGCTCTGAATACTTCTGGGGACACGATCACAGCGTCTGCATACTCCGACTCGGGACGCACTTCACTCCTCGGCACAAACACAAAGACGCCTTCTGGCCCAAGTAAGGGAACTTCTGTAGGAATCGTGATGGCTCCGGGCGGTACAGCGCAGGGGACAACGGTAGATTCGTTCAGTAGTTCAACGTGATGGAGACATGATGAGCGATCCGTTCGATAGACCCGCTAGACCGTGGGACTTGTTCAACAGGGAACTTGGCAGGGTAGAGCCTGTCATTGCTGAAGAACGCATGGGAATCTGTAGAGAATGCCCGATGCTCAACGCGATCGGTCAGTGCGAGGAATGCAACTGCATCATGCACTTGAAGGTCAAACTCCCCAACGCATCCTGTCCGCTTGGTAAGTGGCAGCAGGTTCGTGTCACTCAATCCGAACCGCTGAAGATCGTCGTCACCATCGACGGTGAAGTGGTTGATGTGCTCCATGCTGATGAGCGAATGGCCGCCATCTTCATGTCCTCCCCACAATTCGTTGGTGTTCCGTACAGCACCGAAGTGAAGATCGGTGAACGATTCGCCAACGATTCAGGACTTTCTGCCCGAGAGGGTTAGAGCAATGTCACAAAGGAACGGAGCACAGATGGTTTCCGAAGGAGATAACGTCGTCGTTATCACTCTGAAGGATGTGTACGAGACGATGATTGAACAGGGCAAGGTGCTTGACTCGGTTCACTCGCGTCTCGACAAGGTTGTTGTCAAGCACGAGTCGCATGACCAGTGGTTTGAGGATCACGAGGCGCGACTCCGCGACCTTGAGAAGTTCCGTTGGCAGGTAGCGGGAATCGCATCAGTTGTCGGTTCCCTTGTCGGAGTGATTGTGAGCAGGGTATGAGGAACAACGGCGCGTCAGCGGCTCTCTATATGGGGGCACTCGCACGCAACAACGCTGGTGGTGTGAAGGGGCTTTGCCTCCGCACCTGTCGTCTCGCGTGGGGGCTTCCCCCGCATCGCCCTTCTGCGATTGAGGAGTGGAACTCCATCCCGAACGCTTACAAGCGGAATGATCCGACGAGAGCGCCCATTGGGGCACCGCACTTCTGGTCAGTCGGCAAGTACGGGCACATCGCTATTCAGGCTGAGCACGAAGGCTTCGTGTGGTCTACGGACGCACCTAAGACTGATCGTGTCGGCCTTGTTGACATCACTTGGTTCTCTCGCAACTGGCGAGCGAAGTACCTCGGCTGGTCGCTGTACCTGAATGGTCAGATATTGCCCCTCGCTGGGGAAGCACCGAAGGGATAGACATGGGAAACGTCAAAGGAATTCTTGACAAGTTGCCTGCCTTTGTTCGGCACGCCTTGTTCATCTTTATTGGCTCACTGTTTGCGTGGGCTGAGATTGCGGCTCGCGGCCTGAGCACTGGTCAGAGTTCGATTGTTGATGCAGTTGCGTCGTCTGCTGCACTGTCGGCTATCGGTACTGCAACGTTGTGGTTCACGAAACTCACGAAGCAGTATGGCCGTGGCGCTGAGGTTGTTGCTCAAGATCCGCTTCCGTAGGTCTCAGTACCAACCGTGGGCTACGTGGAAACGTAAAGCCTGACACGGGGAACCGTACCGTTCCCTCACGTATCGCAAGCCCCGCTCTGTCTGTTCCTCCACAGATAGAGCGGGGTCTTGCTTTAGCATCTGGAACAGCCCTCGCGCTGACGAATGGGTGTTGGCGGCGCGAGGGTTCCAGCGGCTCTCTTTGTGGATGATCGCATCAAGGCATCGCCACTGTGCGCCTTTCCAGCCAGAGCGAGAAGCACGCTCCCTGACTATCGCACGGGGGGAGCGACGGTCAGGGAGCGGCCCCTCAATGACGCCGACCACTACAGCAGCGTCATTCGTTGTCTCAAGCCCACCAGCGGGGGCTGAGACGAGGGTAAGAGCAAGGAGCGCAGGTACGGCTCCACCGAGGAGAGTGTTCGGTTTCATGGCGGTCCTTCCGATGAAATGATGAAAGAACGGTTGACGCTCCTTGCCCTAGTCTTTGTCTAGCCAATGAAGGAATAGCACTCGCATTTGCAGGTGCCACCTTTGTGCGCATGTCCACATGCTACGCATTTCGATGCTGATGCAGTAGGAGTTGCAATGCGCCGAATACTTCCATTCTCCGTCACTCCGATTACCTCACCAGCGTGATCCTCGTCTGGATCAGCGACTGCCATGTTACGAAGCACCATCTCCGGTGCGTCAGTCAGTCTGCTGGCGATTGGAGCGAGTGGCATTATCACGCTCAGCGGGTCGTAGCAGTCAGCGTCATCCCAAGTGAGCGTGACGCTGTGGTCGCCTGCATGTCCGGGTTTCTTCTCACAGCGGTCGCCTTCCTTGCTGTAGGCGTAGCACTGCTTCCTGATTTCAGTCATTGTGAATCCTCTCGAAATATCGGTGGGGGAGGGGAACGGAGAAGAACCACTCCCCCACCGCTTCCTCGGCACTGCTCATGAGGGGTAGAGCGTGCCGTCAGAAGTCTTTAGCGGGACTTCCTGATGTCTAAGCGTGAGGACGCTGCGCGTTCAAACGATTCGACTTTGACTGGGTTCACTTGCGTCCAGCGTACCGTCCACTTTCCGGTCGTGCCATTCACTCCGTCAAGTACTGCGGCTGCTTCCTTCTTGAGTTGGTCACCCATCTTTGCAAGGTCACGTCCTTCAACGTACTGATCCACAGCACTCAGGAGCATCTTGTCAGTGATGAAGTCGCCACCGTCAGTGATCGGCAGGTCGCCACGGCAAACCGTGTAGTAGTCGCAGATGCGCTCACAGATCGGTGAGGGGAGGTCGCGCATTGCGTCCTCGTTGTTCTTCACCGCGTAGATGACATCCGTGATCCACGAGTCGATCTGATCTGTCAGCGTCGGGTCGAACTCCTCGATGATGAGGTACGGCTCCGACTCTTTCCCACTGCGATCGAAGTACAGGTTGCCGACGTAGATCATCTCGTTGGGATCGAAGAAGCCGTCGTGAATGCAACCCATCGCGTAGGTGTGTCGCTGGAACTTGTGCGACTGCGATGCCCCTTCACGTCTCACCGTTGCCAGACCATCGACGGTCTTGATGTCAATGACGATCTGGTGTTCGGGGATGATGATGTCAGGCGTGCCAGTGATCTCCGCACCACAGGGGAACTCAGCCGTCACCTTCATCTTGTTCACCGATCCGAGAATCCAGTCGGGAAACGCTTGCGCGAGGATGCCTTCAACGTAGTTGTGGATAGCGATGCCAACCGCTGCCGACCACTTATCGTTGCTGTCAGTCCGCCCCACGCCCCGTGTCATGAGCGCTGCTTTCTGGCGGCAGAAACCCAAGTCTGATGGGCCTAGGAGTCCGTTCCGCGACTGCTCTGAGCGTGCGCTGTTGTCCATGTGGGCTTTCAGCGTTGCGCTGATAACCATGCCGTAGTCGATGTTGGTCATCATTTCCGCCCTTCAATGGTCATGCCGACGAAGATTCCAGACGCGAACCAGAGCGCCCATGTGATGATGATTGCTGTGGTACTCATTCGGTTACCGCTTCCTTCTGAGCCTTCAGCGCTGCCGCTTCCGCTTCCTTCTGCGCCCTCAGTGCGAGACGACCAGCGTCCTGCTCAGCGGCGATGCGCCCCATGTTCTGCCAGTACGCGGCCTGTAGTTCGTTGGCAAAGTCGCGCGCCTCATCAGCGCCCAAGTAGATCGACATATCGCCGATGGTGATTCCGATTTCTCCGTGGTAGTCACGCAACCAAGCGTCACTGACAGGTGCAACCTTGAACTTGTTGATTTCCCGAGTGCTGCTTTCGATGATCTTCATTTGCTCTCTCCATTCTTCTTCGCTGAAGCAGTGACGGCTGCCACTGCCCTATCCATCCACGCGCTGAGCGTGGCGTTGTTGTAGACCCATGTGCCAACGTCCTCTTTGAGGATCGCCTTCTTGATCTCGATGAGCGTGTTCAGACGCTCAGGGATGGTCATTGTGGTGTCTGTCGCCATTGACGCGATCTGCTCGTACCACACAGCCGCACCCTCGGTGTCCTGCAACTTGGGGCCGGATGAGGTATCGGTCACGGAAGGTGCCGGTTGGTCTGGCTCAGTTTGTCCCACCGTGGGACGTTCGCGGTCGAGGGTCATCTGAATGACATCCTTGGTGGAACCGTTGTCGTACAGCGACAGACCGAACTGTGTGCCGAGGTTGATGGCGGCTCGTTTGAGTGCGTCGCTCTCAGCGGTCTTGACTGCCATGTCGTGTGCCTCACCGCGCTGTGGGAGCGTGGCTGAGCCGACAGCGACTTCCGTGTAGGAGCAGGACAGCGATGGGATGCGCAGCGTCATCTGGACGCGGTAGCCGACGTTCCATTGCCCCTTCTCGTTCTGCTCCTCGAAGGCGAGCGCAGCGTCGATGACATCTGCTGACCATCCACCGAACCCGAAGATTCGGATGAGGTGCGCTTTGACATCCCACGATTGAAGATATGACAGGGATCGCCCTGCCTGTGACCGCTTCTCCACGCGGGAGGGATTGAGCGGTTTGAGCAACTGCTCGTACTGACGTTCGTTCAACATGGTATTCTCCGTTCCATCTAGTACCCCTAGTTTACAGGAGCGACACACTGATGTCAACCTACAACCAATACCGCGATGCGATGATGAATGTGATTGACGGGGTAGTCCGCGAACCCAACGAAGTCGAACGACTCCGCTGGACACGCGACCTTCTACTCGAAGCGCAAAGCGAGATGACCCGCCAGCGCAACGCTGCTGCATACGACCTGAGACTACGGATGACCGCTGACAATGCTGAGAAAGCAACCGGCATCAGCAGGGACAAGATCAGCAACTGGGTCGATGCTCACCGTGACAGGACTGGGGCTGGCCCAATCCCACGCAGCCAGATCGACATGAGCGGTGTGAGGAACCTCAGCGCGGAGTTGGGCTTCCCCTCCCAGCCTCCGCGCTGAGAACCGTCATCGTGCCATCATCATGAAGTTGGCACAACAGACCTTTGACCCACACCGGAACCGCTGAAGGAGTCTGGTGCTGGTGCAGCAACCAACCACTCGCCAGCGCCTCCTCACGGTGCGACTCGATGTAGTCATGACACTTCGGATGCAGCAGAAGCCCATTCGCAGGACTCGCTGTTTCCTTCCTTGTCGTCCCTCCCATGCCACGCGCCCTCCGGTGATGGAAGTGCGCAGCATTGGCGACCAGACCGCACCTGTCGCATCGACGACCAGAGCGCAATGCGATGAGCGACTTCACCGCTGGTGTGAACTCACCGGCCATTGGCAACCATCACAGCGTTGAACGTCACAGCGGACAGGTACGCCCACACGGTCAGGAAGAACGCAACATAAGCCTTGCGCTTCATTTCATCTCCTTCACTGTTGCCACTACGCCGATGTTGTTGATGTCGCCATACCGCTTCCGAACCGTGTAGTCCGTCACCTGACAGTCATCCACATACGCAACACCTGTCAGGGCATCGAACACAGCGCGTGTGAGTTTGTCGCTATCCGGTTTCACGAACGGCAGCAGGCGTCTCACTGTCTTGGGCTTCGGTAGAAAGAACGTCAAGTCAATGAACACCGCCTCCTTGTGCGTCTCAGGGAAGTGCGGAGCAGCAATGTCAGCGATCTTCGACCTCCACGCCTTCAACTCCTTGGACTTCACATCGACCAACCGTCCACGCATGATGACCTTGGAACCCTGTGTTATCGGTAGACCGAGAACATGAAACGTTGCCATGAACCTACCCACCCAATTCGTTGATGAGAATGGCGACGATCCAGACGATCACAAAGACCCCGTACCAACTCGGGTAATCAGACATTGCCAATACCCCTTATCTTGATAGTCGCGTTCTTCTCTTTGCACGCCTCGTCGCAATCTTTGATGTGGTGGTAATACTCAAGAAACATCATCCCCTTGCCTTCCGTTCTTCCGACATCACGACCGATTCCGTAGGAGACAGCGGCGAGGATTATGGCGAATAGCCACTCAATCATTCTGCTCACCTTCCCCACGAATAGCGCAGCGGGCACATACTGCCTTCTCCCGTTCGTCGGCGCGTGCCGCTGCGAGCATGTCGCAGATGCACATCCATCCGTCGTACTCGCAGAACTTGTCGTGTTCCATCACTCACCTTCCCCACGGACAGCGGCCTTCAATGAGCGAAAGTCGGATTCATCGTTAGCAGCGGACGCGTACATGCGCTCTACCGCCTTGTCCAGAACTTCCTTGTCGTGGTCGGCAAGCCAACGGTCGTGACCATTGAGGATGTCACCCAACCATTGCACGCGCTGCACTACGTCTAGTGCCTCTTTGTAGGGGGCAAACCAGCGGTCGAACCCACCCATCATTTCTGGGTCTTGCTCTACCGCGTCTGAGTAATACTCACGAACGCCGTAGGTAGTCATTACGAGGCTGCCTTCAACCATGTGCGCGTATCCGTTGAAGTTTGGCGTGTACTCGGTCACTTTTCCTCCGGTGTGTAGATGACGCGCAGCGGGCCGCGATCAGCGTGGAGATTGGGCCAGATGCGACAACTCATGATTTCCGTCGAGAACCATGTACCGGCACCTGCGTGCTGCCACGCAATGCTTTCCTTGTCCAGCACCACGCTGCCCTTGGGCGGTTCCGGTGGGAGTGCGGCACGCAGCACCGTGACCTTCGTGGCGAACGCGGCGAGGTGAGTGACGGAGTAGCAAGTAACACTGTTGCGAACTCCTCTCCATTCCGACTTCCTCCCCAACTCGCCGATACTCACAGTTCCTTCAATGGCCCCGTCCTTGAATTCGACGCGCACGTAGTCGCCGTCATTCACGTTGGCAAACAGGTCAGTCATTTCCGATTCCCCTTCTTGTAGTAGGCGTACAGGTAGATGCCGCTGACAGCGCCGAGCGTGATAAGTCCGATGTGCTCAACGACTTCGATGATGGTGTTCATAGTTCTCCTCCACAGTGCTTGCACTTCTTCACGGTACGAGCCGCGTAGTCGCGCCCGTCTTGATATGCCCAGAGTACGTAGATAGCGCACCTGTTCCTTCGCTGGATCAAGCGACACACAAGATTCGCCTTGTGCAAAGTTGAGAGAACTCCTGACGCTTGACCATGATGCCAGCCGTTGATGTCGGCTAGTTCTTTCCACGTAAGCCCGTCAGCCTTTGCGTAGTTCAGATCGTCGATCGTCTTGGACTGTTGCGCTGAAGTCGTGCCGTCGTGATCGTTGCGCAGAGCGCGCTCTCGGCTCGTATCAGATCCGCTCCATCCAGAGGTTCCCGCGTATGGGAGCACTGGCATATCGAACACTTCGTCACTCATCATTCATCTCCATCATCCGGTCGCGTTTCTCCTCGTATGCCCTGTCGCTGTCGTCGTAGTCCTCCCGATACGGGAATGGCTCGTCGATCGGCGGTTCAAGGATTCCTTCGTTCATTCGCATTGCGGTCTCCGTTCTCTAAAACATTGAAGGGTTGTTGTCGATCCAATCGACCCATCCGATCACCTTCGGCCCATTCAGTTCTGGACCAAATGCGATGAACGTTCCATCAGCACTATCGGCACCGATGTATGCCATAGCACTCAGACGTTTCTGGCTGTTGACACGACCTACATGGACAAACTTTCTGCGAGCCTTTGCTTCTCTGATTAGGGAATAAGCGGATTCGCTGAGTTTCCAAGCAGTAGTCCCACCGATGAATAACACATCTATCAGATCCCACGGCGTTGTGTCGATAGTTAGACCATCTTGCGCTACGAACGCTGCCTTATACCCAGCCTTGCGTATCTCTGGAAGCCAAGGAATTGAACGAGCGAGTGTTGCAGCAGCGTCACCAACTACGTCAGGAGCAGTAGCAAATAGGCATCGCTCTTTCTCGTCATCGCTGAACCCAGATAGCCAACGCATCCACCTTTCATCTCCGATGTAGTTCTTTCCGAAGCATCCGTTGTCGGCAGCCCAAACCCATCCAGACCTGATTGCATCTCCCGTAGTAGGAGATTTCAGGAATCCGATGCGCCCAGCATCTAGGTGATGCTTCACGCCTGTCACGCTGCCTGTGAGGTAGAACATGCGATCCACCAAGCAACGAGTCCAGCGAGTGTCGTCTTGACGATGAACTGACCGATCACGGCCTGCGGAGTAACACCGAATCCAGAAATCTGTAGGAACAGAACCGTGTCTACAGGCGCCCCTGCGACACTCGATGCAAGCACAGCAATTGGAACGCTCTTGTTCTTGAGTGGTGTGAATACTGCGAAATCAACGAGTTCTCCGAAAAGGAACGCAATCCCTGACGCAAGCGCAATCATCTGGCTTGATGTCGCATATGAAACGACGGCACCTACAGCGATGGCTACAAGGACAACCTTGCTACCTGCGAATGCTTGGGCAGCGTCTCGAAGGATCAGAGCGAATCCAGCAGCGAACGTTCCAGCAGTGACAGTGAACCAAATGAGGCTCACCATGCCAAACGTTGATGTCATCCAATTCGCTGCAACGATGCTCGCAATGTAAGCGAATACAGACACATACTTCTTCATCCATCTTCCTTTCTGTCTGATGTCCCACGGTGGGACATTCACTTGTCGTACTTCTGGCTGAACCTTGCCTGCCATTCGTCAGCGTGTACCGGCCTCCAAGGGAACACACCGCTGGAAGCCATCGCCACAGGGAACTTCCGATCAGTCGCACGGTCGCCACGCCACGGCACGAGCCGCATGAGTCGTCCGCTCTCAGCGTTCAACTTCTGCATCCCATACCCGAAGTCGGGCCAGCGCAGCCAATACGAGGAACCCTCCGGTCGCATCGCGTTGCGATCGTTGTTGAAACCGTGACCGGCGTGATGCTCCACGATGACTGTGCAGTCCAACTCCTCACGAATCCTGTCCACGGTGGACTGAATGGCACGCACGGCTCGGTGTGCTTGCGCGTCATCGCCAGCATCCGTGAGTTTGTACGCGGTACCCATGTAGAGAATGTCGGGCGAGTAGTGCGTGATGCGACGGATCACATCAGCCTTGTCCGATGTTGCCATCAGGTTCACAACACGCCGCTTCATCGACCTCCACTCTGGCTTGAACCCCGGCTCGGCAATCTCGGTGAGCGTCGGCACAATCTTGTCGAGGTTCGCTTTCGCTTGGAATGCGTTGTTCTCCACGTCCAAGAACAGTACGCGCTGAGGCTCGCACCGCTCCTGCGTGAACGTGTCCACGCCGAACGCAGCGCCCGTGAGCATCTGATAGATGAACACACTCTTGCCACCGCCCTCAGAGCCGGTGAGAACCAGCCTCTCGTTGCGCCTGAGCAGGTCTGGGAGCGTGTAGGCACTCTCGGACACCTGAAGTCCCATGATGTCGTCCAGCGTCCATGTGTCATCGTCCGAAGTGGCAGGTGACGGCATGGCGTGGAGTTCGTTCATGGTCTCGTCGATAGCAGCGTAGGTGTCGTATCCGCTCGTGACCTTCTGCAAGCCACGGGTGAGAGCAGCGTGCGCGTAGCGTCGGATGGAGTGTTCACGAACCTTGCCAGCGTAGTAGCCGACACCGCCCGTGAATCCGGCAGTTGTGACACCGACGACATAGTTCATCGCTGGTCGCCCAAGCCTGATCGCTTCATCCTTCACCCAAGCGGGATTGAGTTGCCCATCGAGGTAGCCACGCTCAACGATCGCCGCTAACTCCCGCCTATCCCCCGGACTGAAGTCATCAACGGTGAGCATGGCGAACGCTTCCTGTGCATGTCCCCACATTGCGTGGTACAGCACCGCGTCCTCATGTTCTTCGCTCATCGTTTCCTCCTTTGCCTCTTACAGCGGTTGCAACTGAACCCTGCGTCGTTGCCGATCCTTCTGCTCATCTTCGTTCCGCACGCTTCACAGAACTTCTCAGGTTCCGGTGTCGGTATCAGCCCGAGCGCCATGCGCATGTCGTCGATGACATCTTGGCTGACTCCCTTCTGTTTAGCGAAGAACCTTTCGCACGTTTCCTTCTCATCTGCTGTGTTCGGATACATCTGGTCGATGATCGCTGGAACCTCAACCGATCTGACCTTAGTAACAATGCTCATTTGGCGTCTCTCATTGAATGCTCTCCTCTTAGGCATAAACCGTGGCTAGGACGGGAAGTATCTAGTTCTTTATTCTTGATGGTGTTCTGTATAGCCGTGATTGAACCGACGGTTCGGGACAGTCATCGTCGGTGGTCACTTTTGTTGCGGCTCATGGAACCACTCAACCCACGATTCCCATCGGCCATCAGCACGCTGATGCTTCACAACGACCCGATATCCGAGTTCTGTCAGTTGATTCAGCGCCTTCTGAATGGCCTTCTGTCCCTCAAAGTCGGACTGGCTGCGCAGATATGCCATCCCCGCGTCCCACTCACCAGCGTTGCTAAGGACGTGCGCGAGGATTCCCCTCGCGGTGTAGGACAGTCGCTTGTCTCGCAGTGCAGCATTAGCGATTTGGGCGAATGGCACTTTCGGAACCTTGTTGATGCTCATAGAAAAAGCCCCTTCATGTTGAATGAGGGGGCCGTACACAGGTAACCTCTACCTGCACCCAAACCCCCTGAGGTTTGGTGTCTGCCCCCCGAGGATTCGCGTCCTGCGGGGGGCTTCACACTATCGCGGCTAGACCTCGATGCCAAGGGCCACAAGTGCGGCCTTGTGCTTGGCGATCTGGGCAGCCTTGCGTGCTTCGATCTTCTCCTGCTCAGCGGCGACCTTGCGCTCACCCGTCAAGCGACGGCGCGTAGTGATGCCGTGCTCGCGGCGCAACTCATCGACAAGCGTCTGGTACTCGTCGTCGTGACTCGCCAACACAGCGGCGCGAGCCATTGTGTAGATGTCAGCAGCGGTGATGGTCTTGCCTTCAGTCTTGCTCATGTTTCCTCCAATTGGTTGACCGCCCGAGATATGTGTCACGGGAGGCGCGGGTTGGTCAGATGTCCCACGGTGGGACATCAAAACGGGAAGTCCGTCACGACTTCGGTTGCACCGAGTCCGGCCAGCGATGCAGCACCAGCCGATTCGATCATCCGTGGCGACTTGGCAGGATTCCAGCGCACGGATGCACCAGCCTCCTCAGCACGGATTCGCAGCGTTGTCTGCTTGTTGCCTTCCTTGTCCGTCCATTCAGATGACTCAAGGCGACCCGTGACAACGATGGTGTCACCCTTCGTCACAGACTCAACAAGGTTCTCCGCTGTCTTGCCCATGAGGATGATGTCGATGAACAGCGCAGAGCCATCAGCCCATGTGCCATTCGCGTCACGAACACGATCCTTGGCAACGCCACGGACACGCAGCCAAGCGTTGCCCTTGTCGCTGAACTTCAACTCGGGGTCAGCCACGACTCCGAACTCACCCGAGATCATTGGCAGCATCTCAGTCTCCCTTCCTGTATGTCTCTACTCGGTCACGGTTGGCCTCGTAGTGTGCTTGCAGTAGCGGCACGAACTCACTGAGTCTCATGCCAACCCATGCGTCCTCTAGTTCAGGGATGTCCCCGTCATAGCGGATAACTATGTTGATTCTGCCGACGATGCGCTCCTCCAAGGCCCTCTTGAACAGGTCAAGAGAGCGACTTGTGGTGACATGGAATCGGTACGGAGGAGGGGCCTCAATGTTCTGCCCCTTCTCCCACGACACAGACGGGATACCGCTGTGCCCGAGGATGTAGCGGGCAACGGCCCTGCCCTTTTCTTCCCTGCGGCCCATCAGCCGAGCCACCTGATGAACACCCGAGAGCGACGGGAGCCTTCGACACCAGCGCCACGGGTCGTCACCTCCCAATGGGTCGCCATCTGGCGCTCAGGGGAAAGGTGATCCAACTCGTCAAGGAACGCGCCGTACTTCCCTCCCCTGATCTGTGCTGCAACGCCCGGACTGAACGTGCCAACCTCGTGCCACTCGCCACGGTTTCGCCGCAGTTCATTCACGATGGCTCGCCACTTCTCAGTACGGGCATCACGCCCGCTAATCGGTGGGTCTTTCTTCTCCATGCCTACTCCACTTCCTCGATGTCCTCGACTGAGACGACTCCCAGATCGAACTCGTCATGAATGGCGTCAAGGACATCCTCAACATCCCACCCGTCGGGGGCGATCTCCCGTGCTTCTTCCTCTGACGCTGCTTCGACTTCGATGGTCTTTTGGATGGTCACCTCGTACTTCAAGGTGACGCTCCACTTGCGGACGCGTTTCTTGAGGCCGTTCTCAAGTTCATCGTTGATCTCATCGACCCAGCGATCGAACTTCTGTGCTGTCATCCCGAGGGATTCAGCGAGCAGCCACACCGCTTCCGAGAGTGTTTCAGTGTCAGCATCAACTGACTTCTGCAACTGCCAATAGCGGTTGCGCGATGCTTCAGCGTCGTTCCGAAGGCCCTCCTTCTGCCGCTCCGACCGGATGTAGGCAAAGGAAAGCCCCTCGATCGTCAGGTGAGGGGAAGAAAGCACTTCCTTGACTGCTGCGTTCATCGGGAACGACTCGCTCCGACCGCTTTCTTCCAGCGCCCAATCCGTCTCACCAGCGACGATGTGCTGAGCAACGACCTCGTGGATGTTGTCTGTGAATTGCATTGCATTCTCCGTTCTGTTGTGTCCCACCGTGGGACAGATCACTTGGTTGCTTCGTACTCAGCGAGCATTGCTTCCGCTTCACGGATCGTCTTGGCGAAGTCGCTCGGTGCTTCTGACGCCTGAACAACAGGCTTACGTGATTCCATGTCAATAACATTAGTCATGTGTTACTCCTCTCTCTCGGCGATAAGCCGAGTCTATACCGTGAATATTACAGAGTCAAGGGGTACCCTTGACGCATGAAGGCAGACAACGCTCAACTAGCGCGCTTCCGCAGATTCGCAATCCCACAAGCCAACGGCTGTTGGATTTGGACAGGCCCACTCGGAACCCACGACGGATACGGCAAGTTCCAGCCAGCCCCCGGCCAACCCCGCTACATGAGCCACCGTTGGGCATACGAAGTGTTCAACGGCCCAATCCCTGACGGAATGCAGGTCGGACACTTGTGCCACGACGCAGCAGTAGCGGAAGGAACATGCACAGTCGCTGAAGAATGCGCCCACCGAAGGTGCTGTAACCCAAAGCACTTAGGGCTACAGACCCCCAGCGAGAACACGATGGTGCAGAACCACTACGCACGCAACCGAACCGAATGCCCCAAGGGTCACCCCTACGAAGGGGACAACCTCATCCTTGGGTCGGACGGAAAGCGCCGCTGTCGCACCTGCGATCGTGCTCGCAAGCGTCAGCCGTAGACGACATCCCCGAGCACAGCGATCTGAAGAACCACATCGCTAGAGCACGCATCGAACCCACCCTGAACGTCCAAGTCGATCCGCTCACCCGTGCAGGAATCCCTGTAGCCGCGAGAGATGGACTTCGCCAGCGCAGCAGCCAGATCATCAACGCCGAGCATCTTGCTGATGGGCTTGCTGTCCTCATCATCAGGGTTGGCGATCGTCAGCGTGATCGTGCCGATGGAATCCCAATCAGCGCCCTTGCTGTAGACAGCATCCTCCCACCAGCCCCACGTCTCCCAGCCAGAGCCGAGAACGGCCTCCCACAAGTCCTGACGGGAATGCTCAGAGCGCATGAGGTAGTTCGCCATGCCGACCCACGATTCAGTATCAGGCGCGGGTTCGCCTTGTCCCACGGTGGGACTCGGGTGATGCTCCGCAACGCACGCATCTTGTACGGCTTGAATCTTGCTGATGATGTCGTGATCGTGCTCACCGCACAACCAGAACTCACTCGTGCCCTCACCGATGCTCACGGTGATGTATACCTTGTCGCTCATTTGGGGTCTCCGATCTCGACACAGGCGAGGCACACGGCATCGTCTGTGTCGCTGATGAGTTCGTTCCAATCCCATCGTGAGGGGTTCGCGTGAAGTTCCGGTGCCTCATCAGTGAAGCGCAGGATGACGATGTATTCTGGCATGTCAGTTCCTCATTTCCTTGGCGAGTAGGTCGTGCAACGCGCGCTCCTTGAGCCACGTCATGTGATCTTCCAGCGCGTAGATACGCGCCCAATCGTTGTCGTTGAGCAGCGCCCTCCCGCATCCGGCGTCCTTGCAGTTCAGCGCGTGCGGCTCGAAGCGCTCCTTCATAAGATCAGCGATCTTGTCAAGCAGCGTCTGATCTTCCTGAAGGCGCATCGGCCCATTGTCCGGCCAGTTGTAGAGGCTCACGAGTTCAACTCCCTCATCATTTCGTTGAGTTCCCCGTACCCAAGCCCGCGCCCATCCCACAGGATGCGGTCAGGCGTGCGGCTTCCGTTCAAGCCGAGACGATGGATGAAGGCAAGGTACGGCGTCTTGCCCTTGTATTGCTCCATGAACGCGACAGCGCTCCGGTACATCATCTCGTCGTTGAGAATCCACAGCGCGACGTTCCAAGTCGCACGGTTGCGCCAACCTTCGTAGGTTGTGTTTGCCATCAGAGTTCTCCGTTCCTGTTCTTGATGAATGCAAGCGTGGTGTTCCACGCATGTTCGATCTGGTGGTTTGTGAAGCGTGCCCAAGCAACAGCGACAGCCTCTTGCAGCGGTGTCAGTTCTTCCTCGCACCAGCCGCAGATTGGGTCGTAGTCCACCCACAGATCAGTTCCGTGCTTGCAGTAGTGCGGGCGGAACCCTTGTCGTGCAGCAGCACGCGCGTCCTCCTCCCACGCAGCGTCACGAGCAGCGATGCCTTTGCGAGCGGCCTTGAAGTACGGGTAGAGAGTTTGCGCCACAGTCAGCGGCCCCATCAGCCCTCCTCGTCCTCGTCCTCGTCCTTGTCGTCGCCCTCAGTCACGACAGACTCCAGCACCATGCCATGAGCGGCAGGGTCAATCCCATGCCAATCAAGAATCTGTTGGCGGGCGAACTCAGCGGCTTGCTCAGCAGGCACCCCCTCAGCAGTTGCAGTGATGGTGCCGAAGTCCCCGACCCATGTGACGGTGTGGATAAGCATTAGTCCAACCGACCTTCCGGGTAGCAGCCGACTCCCGCTTCGAGGAGAACTCCGGCAGCGGCACGAGCAGCAGCCATAGCCTTCTCGTAGGACTGTGACGATGCGATCGACGGGGCAAACTCGCGTGCCGACACAGCCCAGCCACCGTAGTAGTGCTTCCAGCCGATGCCCTTCTCCTTCAGCAGCGCCACGAACGCGCCACGAGCAGGCTTCACGATGACGTAGCCGAACCCGCACACGCCGTCGTTCACCTTGTAGACGGTCTTGCTGTAGTCGATGTCGTTGCCGAGCGGAGTGGTGGGAGTCCCGACATACATGGGGACAGGGGTGCAAGCCTTCACTGCGGCTTCACCAGCAGCGACCGCCTTCACGAACAGTGTTCGCGCTTGGGTCTTGGTCATGGTCGTCATTTCGGTTCCCTTCGTAACTGTGTCCCACGGTGGGACATCCTGTGGAGTATCTGTGCTAAGCACAGTCTAGCAGTGTTCTTGCCCTGTGTCAATACTAGGCAAAGCGAATCGGCATGAGGAGATGCACGTACGAGGTGCGATCAAGCGGGTTGTACGGCGTGAACAGCGCAGGCTTCCCAGCATGGAACGCCTCCACGCCGACAGCCTCAGTGCGGCTGGTGCTCATGATCGAGCAGCCACGAGCCGCGTCCACGAGGAACAGCGGATTGAAGCGGACAAGGTTCTTCCCGTCCGGCTCTACCTTCGTCGCCAGCAACTTTCGGTAATTCGGGAAGGTTCCGCCCTCGAACGGTTCAATCTCCCGCGCCCACTTGTCCCAGCGCAGCGTCACGGGCAGGCCCTGTTCGATACCGATCGTGGATGGCGCGCGTTTGCCCGTCTTGACCAAGCGCACGAAGGACAGGAGCGCCTTGGCGTCGAGCAGCGCAGACCATTCCGCCTCGTCCTGAATCACTCCGGTGTGATCTTGCGGGAAGATGCGTGCCATCGCCAAGCGGTAGCGATCTGTTGCCGCGATTTCCAGCATCCCATCAGGGAAGCGCTTGAGCGAGATGTTGTCGAACATGGGGAGCGCCCACTTCTCCATGCCATTGCCCGAGGCGAGAGCGACAGCGGTGATGGCCGCCTTGAACTTGGAGGCGTCGTAGTCGAATTGCATTTCATTTCCTTTCGATAATGTCCCACAGTGGGACAAGAGATGGGTTAGCGCTGAACAGGCTGAACAAAGCCAGCCGCTATGACGATACTTGCGTACGACACGACCACTATGAGCAGCAGTAGCAGCGCATCCTTGATGTTCTCGGACATCAGATGACACCAATGGCGCGGCGTACGTAGTTTGTGTGCTTGCTTGTCGTGGCGCTGTGTTTCTTCGTGCACACAATCCAGCCGTCCGTGACCGTGTGATACGCGATAGGCGTCTGGTAGGACAGCACTACGTAATCAACAGCGCCAGCATTGAGGTAGCACTGCATTTCCGAGTGGTCACGGATGCTCATGCGTGTGTGGGATGAGAATGATGGTTGATCTACGCGACGCAGACCTGCGTACTCACCGTCGTACTCAAAGTACGTTTGGATGAAGCCTCTGAAGTTGCCCGCCTCAAACGGCTCGCACTTGGCGATAGCGCTGATTCCGTCGTTGTGATTCATCGTGCGACCCTTCCCATGTCAGTGTTGCAGTAGTAGTTGCCCGAGTAGGCATGAAGGTACGTTGCGGGCTGCCCACAGAAGCAGTTGTGATTCTCCTGCTCCCATTGCGCGAGCCGATAGAACAGTTCGCCGTGACGGTTATATGCGCTCATTCGATGATCCCTCCCTCGCGGACAGCCCGCATCTCAGCCTGCATCGTTTCGTACTCGTCTTGGATGCGCTCCCAACGCGCCTTCACGGAGAGCGGAATGGTGCAGGAGAACCCGTAAGACTTCGCCTCGTGCAGGATGTAGACGGGGTAGCGCTCCTCGCAGTCGATGACTACATCAACCTTGATCTTGGTGATGCCTTTCATGATTCCTCCTTGCAGAATCTGGCTTCAGCGATAAGCCGGAAGTTGTGGCAGCGGCAGGTGGCGCGGGTTGGCTCTGCGGGATGCTTGCAGCCGGTGGCGATGCAAAGCGCGGTGGTCATGCTGCGCTCCGGTGAGCGTGTGCCTTGCACCACGAGCAAACGATCTGCTTGCGGCTCTGGCCCTTGTGGAGTCTTAGCGACTTGCCACAGACCTTGCATCCTGCGATGCGCTCCATCTTGCGTTCCATGTTGCTCTCCGTTCTTGGCTTGTCCCACCGTGGGACATCCTGTTTGTGGAATTCCTTGCCCACTCCCTAAGTATAGCCTATGTCGAGCGCTGTGTCAATCTAATGTCAAGCCTGCACAGAGCGCCCTAGCGCCCCCGTCGCGCCCCTGTCGCGCCCCGATGCAGCAGCCAGCCGGAGCGGGTGAGCCGTAGCGCGTTCGCCCGAGGGCAGACATGGGAAAGCCCCCCAACCCTCGAAAGGGTAAGGGGGCTTTGTGTCCCACTGTGGGACTATGCGGCCTTGGCGGCCTTGCGCGTCTTGATGACTTCGAGGATGAGGCTTGCATGTGCGGAGATCATGCGCATGTGCTGGTCAAGGTCTGAGTCGGTCGTCTCGGCAGTAATCGCTTTGACTGCCGCTACGAGGAGCGGAGAGACCGAGAGCGTGAGATCGTGGAACGTCGTAACCTTGGGAGCGTTGTCGCCTTTGTCGTCCTTGTCGCCTTCGTTGCCTTCGTCGCCTTCGTTGCTCTCCGGTGTCTCCGGCGTCTCCGGCGTCTCCGGCGTCTCCGGCGTCACGACCGTGAACGAATCAAGGTAGGTGCGTCCGGCCTTCAGCGCCGACGTAGAGCGAGCGCTGACCATTGCCTCCTCAAGCCCCGCGCGCGTGGCCTTGGCGACCTTGTCCACTTCGTTCACGAGAGCGGCAACCGCCTCAAGGTCAAGCGGATGCTTGGCATTGGCGTGAGCATTGGCGATGCGTCCCACGAGGAGGAAGCGAGATACAGCGTTGTCCGCGCCGGTGCGGGACAGTCCCGTTGCTTCGGCAAGTCCGGCCTTCAGCGCTGCCGCAGACTTGGGAGTGACGGCCACGAACGCGGCGAGAGCGGGGGCCAGCGTGAGGCGGTCGCGGTAGTTGCTAGCGGCAGTGCTGAACGCTGCCTCTGCTTCAGCCTTGGCCTTGGATGCTGAGTAGAGCGAGAGAATTGCGATCTGTGCTGCTTCCATTGTGAAGGTCTCAGCGGCGGTGTTGTTCGTCATTTCCATTTCCTGTCTGTAGGTGGGTAGTCCGTCGGGTAACTCTCGGACTAGTCCGATTCTAGTGTATGTGTCTCCATGTGTGTCAATGCTCCACGCCAACTATTTCCGAACTGTCCCACCGTGGGACAAACAGCCCCCGACCAACCCAACCCACAGCGCCAACCCAACCCACAGCGGAAAGGAGCGAGTTAGTACCAGAAAGGGAGCAACCCACACACACAACAGCAACCCCGACCAACCCAACCCACGGCGCCTAGCCCATTTCTGCACTAATGCAACAATTCCCCTCGCCTCTGTAGGAATTGCTAACCGTGACCATTGGTGGCGCTGACAGTGCATTGTTACGTCCGGCCGTACCCGATCCAGCACAGCCCGTGCGCCCATAAGGGAACGTTGTAGCGGCAACCTTTGACGGGGGGTATGCCGAGATACGCCCCCGGGGTAGTACATACTTATCCTCGCATTCGATTCCTGTCACAGCCCTCCACCCCGCCCCACCCTAGTGCTGTAGCCCCTTGACACTAGTGCAAAAGGGGGGTCACACTAGTGCAGAGGGATACCACCACTAGTGCAGGAGGTTTGATGCGTGCTGAAGATGCTGTTGGTGACGAGTTCGTGAGAGTGCAGATGCGCAAAGTGTTGGAGGAGCGGCTGCGGGATCAGGAAACGCCGGTTGTGTTGTCGATGAGCCAGTTGAAAGTGATGCTGAACGATGCGCGCCTCATCGGATTCCGGGATGCGTCAGTAGCGGTCAGTGCCTTGATGCTGCAATATCACAACGAACGGTCAGAGCAGGCAGCCTGCCCACCGGAATGCCACATTGCCGCATACCGTGAAGCAGCAGATGTACTCATGGACATCGGTCTCGGAAGAAGGAAGCCCCCTCATGGCGCGTAACGGATACCGGCAAGGCAAGAAGCAGGTGAACGTCGTCATGTCTGACGTACTGCACCGCCAGTTGGTGACAAGTGCAGCGGCACGTGGCCTCACCATGCAAGAAGTCGTCGTCGAAGCAGTACGAGACTGGATCACAGCACAAGCCCCTAGTGCAGCGGCGAAGCCACTGGATGTTTTCGCGGCTGAGGAGGAGGAAGGTGCGGTCACTATTCGTGCCATCGCCTCCGACGACTTCCGCACCATGACACCCCTCGGGTACACATCCTCATTCACTGATGGACTGCAACCCTTCGGGGAGAGGATCGACATCGCCGCTGAACTCGCCGGACCCAAACCGAAGATCGTGGACATGGATGTCTACAACGATGACGGAACCATCACCCGCAGTTCATTCGTCATGCCCTACGAGAACGTGCCCTTCGAGGAGACGCCATGAACACCAGCAGGTACAAAAGCCCCTACTGGATCGGCTTCGGTTTCAGCCTCAGCCGGTCAACGGAGGGCAGGGGCTGGACAGGCCACATCGCCATTGGTCGTTGGTCATTTGAGTGGTGGTCAAAGTGATGCCGCAACCAATAATGCTGACCCAACGTGAGTACGTAGAGGCGTTGCGCAGGGAGATCATGCGACTTGCCGAAACAATGGACAAGGTTGTTGCCAGACATCACATCGAAGCCGAGGATGATGGGGACAGCACCATCGACGTTTGCACCATCTGTAGAGAGGAATACCCATGCCTGACCGTGGAACTGCTGACCTCGTGATCGCCTACCGCAT
>Ga0228698_1000483_pt1 | contig 30513 bp, 34 predicted proteins | sample McNCre117_Aug_MG_FD_178015 | JGI IMG/M metagenome (GOLD analysis project Ga0228698, IMG submission 178015) | Freshwater microbial communities from McNutts Creek, Athens, Georgia, United States - 1-17_Aug_MG | ecosystem: Environmental > Aquatic > Freshwater > Creek | place: USA: Georgia...
TGTCGATGGACAGGTTGCCACCGACGGAGGTAAGAGCGTTGGCTTCCAGCTTCGCATCGCTGTAGATGGACAGGTTGCCACCGACGGAGGTAAGAGCTTCCAGCTTCGCATCGCTGTCGATGTACAGGTTGCCACCGACGGAGGTAAGAGCTTCCAGCTTCGCATCGCTGTCGATGGACAGGTTGCCACCGACGGAGGTAAGAGCTTCCAGCTTCGCATCGCTGTCGATGTACAGGTATCCACCGACGGAGGTAAGAGCGTTGGCTTCCAGCTTCGCATCGCTGTAGATGGACAGGTATCCACCGACGGAGGTAAGAGCTTCCAGCTTCGCATCGCTGTAGATGGACAGGTTGCCCGGTATAGACCCATTGTGCCGATCAATATAATCGAGCAAGAAATCCTCTACGGGGATTTTCTCCCCAAGAATAACGCGATCAGATTTAAACTTGTTGCCCTCTGGGTCGGCGTAGGTTCTGGCATCATCGGGAACAATAACCTCTCGAACCCATGGACCATATCCGAGGAACTCGCAGATGTGATCTTCGTCGGCGTAGTAAATTCCACCAGGCGCGCAAGAGCCGGATGGATTGAAAGGGATAGGGTCAATCACAAGACCATCGTGATGCTGAAGGCCGTGATGCTTCTCTTCTTGATTTGTCACTTTCCAATAGCGCATGTGGCATGTCTCCTTGACTGTCCCTTAATATATCGTATTCTTAGGGCATAGTCAACAGCAAAATGCGCAATCTCTAAATTATTTTGTCCAAGCATGGATGTTTACTAGATAAATAACAGTGCTGTGTTTTGCGCAAAGAAAATCCGGTAGGCCGCATGGGAACGACATACCGGATTCAGTCAAAGGAGATGCAGGTGCGGGGTGCCATAGCGCAGGTTGTCAGACGCGAGCTATGGAAATACGAGGTTGGCGACCCCGCAACATCATTATGCCTTTATTGGCGGTAAAGCGCAACAGAAAAAATAAATTGACTTTGGTACGATAGGGGGATATATTTCAATCTGTCAGACGATTCAGAGATGGAAATGCTTCCGAAAATTCAAATCAAGAAAATTCCCTCTATTTCTGATCCTATGACATCTTGCCGAAAGGCAAGCGGCGTGGGAAGACGTGGACTAATCGTCAGCGGAGCGTCGATAGCAGTCGGGACCAATTCCCTAAATGCAAGATTGCGTATGTATTAGCCCTTGCATAAGCTGAGTGCTTACGTTGCAGCGGTGCTGACGTGAGTGGTGGTTAAGGGATCAAACCCATCCGTAGCATAGTCCCGTCCGGTGTGGAGACACACCCCCGGTCCGGCTCCGCTTATACGGATTCAGACCGCCCGAAAGGGCGCGCCCAATAGGGATAGATGCGTGCTGGATGGCACCGCTGGTTAACCACATCCACGCCCAATCCTCACCAATTACCGGATTGTGTTTTTAAAAACCCCGGTAAAGAAGATAGTGGGAGACTGATACCAATGGGACACAGGAACTCATGGAAAAAGCTTCGGCCAAACAGCAACCAGGAGCTAGAAGACGCGCTCATGGCTGAAAGGATGCTCACGCAGAAGTGGTATCAGCGCATGAGCGGGCAAGTGCAATGGGGTCCAGGCGAGAGGAAAATCATCGAATCGGCCATGGACCAGCAATCTGAAATTGTGAAAAAACTTATGCCGGATAAGATCGTATAGGGTTATACTATTCATAGCTGCTAAAAACAGCTAGTGGCGGTGATCCATCGCCCCGACAGGATGGAGCCTCCATTTTAATGAGTTTGGCCGGAGTGCTGCAACGGTAACGCCAGCGCACTTCCACTCGGTGTTTTTAGCTCCGGCCAATTCAACAAAAACGGAGAAAACAACATGACAGCCGAATTGTCTCTTTTTGATACGTCTTCGGAAAATCAACCGTTGACGATGGGAACTCGCGAAATCGCAGAGCTTCTTGGAAAACAACACAACCACGTGAAAGTTTCTGCTGAACGTCTTGCAGAAAAAGGTGTTATCGGAACCCCCGCAACGCGGGAGTTTATTCACAACGGAAACACCTATGCCGAATATCTCCTGCCAAAACGCGATTGCCTCATTCTTGTTGCGCAAAACTGCCCGGAGTTTACAGCCAAGATCATCGACCGCTGGCAGGAGCTTGAGTCAGCCTCGGCGACCGGCGCGCTGGCGTTGCCTAAGACCTACCTGGACGCCCTGAAGGCTCTTGTGACCAGCGTAGAGGCTCAGCAACGGGCGGAGTATCAGGCTGCGGAGCTTGCGTCGGAGAATGCAAAGCTTCTGCCTCGGGCGAAGGTGGCGGATACGATCGCAGACGCAACGGGACTTCACAGCGTGGCGGCGGCGGCAAAGATTCTCGGGACCGGCCAGAATAAGCTGTTTGAACGCTTGCGCAAGTCTAAAATCCTGAATGGCCACAATGTGCCATATCAGACTTTTATTGATCGCGGCTACTTTGTGGTGCGTGAGACGACTTTCAGCGTCAACGGCGCGGCGCACATTCACCCGCAGACGTTCGTGACGGGCAAGGGCATGGCCTGGATGACAAAGAACATGGTTCGGGATGGCCAGGGAACGATGGTGCAATAGAAAACCCCCGCTTAGGCTGATCGGCTTAGGCGGGGGTTTTTGATTAAATGTGCAAAGTTACGACGGATTTTTCCAGCATTTTGTCGATGTCGTTGGCTTTGATTCTGTACTTTCCGTTTGGGACAAGCTGTGAAGCTGGAAGCCGACCGTCATGGATGTAGCGCCGAACCATCTGGACAGAGACTTGCAGATATTCGGCGGCCTGTTCGACCGTAAGCCATTCACGGCCATAGGGTTCTGCCATTGTTACCACCTCACAAATTCGTAGATTGCCGCACCGATGAGAGCGGCGAACATGAGCCAGCCAAAGATTGTGCAGATGGCCGTTTTCCAAGTTGGGAAGATGCCTGGCCTATCCCGGAGCACGTTAAAGGTGTCGTGCTCCGGGAGGTCTTCGGCATTCGCGTTTGAGCGGTGCTGCCATGCCTCGATTTTCCTCTCTTCGATGTTCACCGAATTTTCCTTTCTGTTTACCACTTAATTACGTCCATGCCTGGATGCTGTCAGATGCGCATGGGCATGAGGACGTATTTCCAGCCGCTCCCGCCGGAAAAGGTAGCGGGGGAAGTGTTGCCGGAGATGCTGACGAGAATATCGGCGTCACCGGCAGCGCCATTCTTCTGTACTTCTGCATGAGCTTTCATCCCATAGCCTCCATCTTGAGTCGCCGCGCGTAGTTGCGGCCGATTGTTCTGGCGATTGCCGCCGGTTGGCGTTTGCTGTCGTGGTGCTTCGGCTCATGGAATGCCCGGACTACTGCTGAGACGATCACATGAGCCAAGCGAGTGTCGCACGGTCTCTGGTAATGGCGTTTCACCCCGTTCTCCGTGCCCGCGTAGGCCCACGGGCGGGCGGTTGGATTATTAGCGGAATCTCTTAGGGGTCCAAATAAATCCAAACGGTCCAAGGAATCCGCACATTCCAGCAGGATTGCGGTGGAGTCCTGTGGCGAATATGTGCATCGCCGCGATGAGGGCGACGGGGCCAATGTCGAAACATGCACCGTAACGCGTGCCATTCGCAAACGATTTAGCAACGATCACTTTCATAATTTCCCAATTCTGCCCGCGTACATGCCCACGGGCGGGCCTGTTGTGCTACTTGTACCCCATGCGCTCATCGGCTTTGCCCGCCGCTCGGCATAAGCCATAGACTAGGACGCTACTGGCGATGATCCAAATCACCGCAATGACAATCAGTCCGGTTACCATTGCTTGCCTCCCTCGGCTACTCGCCGAACCAAAACTGCCGTGCGAACTCCAGAAAAACGCCGCTGTTGATGACTGGTGCCGTCCACGGTTTGAACCAGTCATGATATTCAAAATGGGCGCTGACCGGCTCGTTATCTTCCAGCTTGCCGACGATCCGAGTGGCCGGGCCGCCGGTGCCTAGCATAATCTCAAACTCTTCCGGTTCTGTCGTCTCGCCGATGGAGTGCCATCCCTCGCGAACTTGAATGGAAAGCGGATACTCGTCAATCTCACGGCGAATTCCATCCTCATCGTGCCATTCCTCATCGCCCACGTGGTCGCACGGCTCGCCGTCTCCCTCGAACTCGTCGCCGTTGCAGTTCTGCGCGTGCTCCAGACGGTCGAGCAATTCACGGAGGTTTTCTGCTGTAGCTTGCGCGGCGAACTTCACCGCTTCATAGAACTCGTCTTCCTGCGTTGCTTCTGCCATGATGAAACTCCTTTGCCTGTTGGTTACCACTCAAAAGCTGTGCCGACGCCGCCGCGAGCCATAATCTGATCGTGCGCGCCGCCCGGCTTAAAATGCTCCGCAATGGCCTTGCGATACGATTCCTCTTCACGTGCCTTGCGGCTGTAATGATCCTTCTGCCATCCAGACCGGCTCGGCGCACCCGCCAGTAGCTCAAGGCAACGGGGGCAGTTGTGATCCTTACGCCCAAAAGCCATCTTGCATTCATCGGAGTGCTTCAGATCACCATTCTTCGCGTATCTCGCTTCATACATTGCGGTGTCTCCCATGCGCTGCAATCAATCTCCAGAGGCGCTGTGTACCCGATTCAGTGATCGGCAACCCGCCAGACGCTTCCCTGTCCGGCTTGCTTGGCGCTTGCTCTCTCCTGCAACATTCACAGAGTACCGCAGACTAACCACAGTGTCAAGCAAAATATCGCAGATTATTTCAAACTTTCTTTCCCTTTCTCTCCCTGTTGCATCCTGTCACTCTCTGTCGCAGGTTTAGGCCCTTCCATCTACCTTCAGCCCACCCATCCGCACACCAACGGCGATCAGTGGTCCATATAGGTGAGTGCTACACCGTGCGACATCGTGGGCCATTGTGCCACAGAAAGAGCTTGCAATCCGTGCCACACAGTGCTACATTGTGCTCATGAGTGACACAAAACATATCTCGATTCGCATCCCCTCAGACGTGCTTGCCGAGGTTGATGCACAGGCGGCTGCCGATGGACGCAGCCGGTCTCAGGTGATCGTGCGCCGTCTGGCCGCCGTTCGATGGTCAGGTCCAAGCATGGACGGAGCTGCGACGACCCCTCAGCCGGAGCCGGTGGTGGAGAGGCCAGAACAAAGGGTTATCGACGCGGCTGTGGACCGGGCGACCAGTGTGTCCCCACTTGAGGCACTGCTGGCGAGCGGCAAGGTGTCGCGTGGTGCTCCAGAGACCGCGCCCGCTGAGGCGGTGGAGATGTGCCCGCACACTGAGTACGACGACCAGAGCGGTGACACGTATGCATGCGCTCTGCCTGCTGGCCACAAAGGCAAGTGTAGGCGCGGTTGTCGCCTGTGACGATGCCGGGTGAGCCTCTGCCGCGTCTCCCGGCACTCCCGGCCGCCTAGGTCGCTTGCGGCCCGCTCAGGTGGCATCCAGGGGCCACTGCCGCCGGACGTTGTCCGACAACCTCGACCAGTCGCGACGTTGTCCGGGGTATGGGGTGCTGCGACGACCGACGGGTTTATCTCTCCAAAATTGGGGAACCAAAAAATGAGCAAAAACGGAAAATAGAGCTTGACAATAGTAGTAATCATAAATAAGATAATCATAGAAGTTCAAGGGGGTGGTGGTGATCTGGTTTTTGGTATCTGCGTGGATTACGGTTGGTGGAGTTTGTTCGAGCTATCGGTTTTATAAGACGGCCGAAAAGATCAGAAATCACGAGAGGTCTGACCGTCTAGCAAAGACAATGGATTGGCTCGACAAGAAAAGCGATTTGTATGTAGCGGTCAGGGAGATTTTGCTCTGGCCTGTAACAAAGATCAAGTGGTAGGAGGAGAGCAGTGGACATTGTGCAGAAAATGAGCTTGCGTCAGTCGCGCATCAACCGGATGATTCCGATTTTTGGAGATGGCGCCGAGGCGCGCGTGCACTTGAGCGAGGTCCGGTACTGGAAAGAGGCCAAACAGCTTGAGGGCATTATCGACGGGATGAAACCTGAACTGGAACGGACGTGCAAGAAGCTGGAGGCCGCCCATGGAGGGATTCGTCGATAAATCGGTTGTCATGGAGAAGTGCTATGTGGCGTTCACAGCGCTGATTCCTTCGTACAAGTGCGCGCGCACGGCGAAGTTCTCGGTGCAGGACTACGTCGGCGAGCAGCTTGCGGTTGCGGCGAGGATGTGGCTTCTCGACGGTCACAGGACGGACGTGCGAAAGGAGTATGGCGCGATCTTGTTCCCGAAGACGCCGTGGCAGTTCTTCAAGCAGAAGTACATGCCGGCGTGGTTCAAGCGCATGTATCCGGTTCAGTTCCAGAGCCATGAATACAAGACGGCCGTACATTACCACTACGTCTGCCCGCATGTCAGCCCCGACGAGCCGTATATTCACTACCGTTGGATGGGAATCATGAGCGGGCAGCTTCCACAGCAAGGACAGGAGAGTTTTTATGGCGAAGAGCGTTAACCGCGCAATTCTTCTTGGCAACGTGGGGAAAGACCCCGAGATTCGGACCACCAGCGGGGGCACCTTGGTAGCCAACCTAACGCTGGCAACCAGCGATCGGTTCAAGGACCGTGACGGGAACTACCAGGATCATGTGGAGTGGCACGATCTTGTGGCGTTCAAGCGTACCGCAGAGATCATCCGCGACTACGTGAAGAAGGGGTCGAAGCTGTACGTCGAGGGCAAGATTCAGACGCGCAGTTGGGACGACAAGCAGACAGGCCAGAAGAAGTACCGAACCGAGATTATGGTCAACGACCTGTCGCTTCTCTCTGGCTCAGGCGAGAAGAAGGAGTCGACGTCCAAGGCTGACAACGCTCCCGAAATCGCGGATGAAGATATACCTTTTAGCTAGGGTTGGGGGTTGAATTACCCCTGTGAAATCCGTGATTTAACGTCGGATTTTCCTTGACTAAAAACATTCTAGCGAGGATACTAAAAACATGAAAACGTGTTTTAAGTGCAAAGTATCCAAGCCTGAGTCTGAATTTTACCGTCACCCCCAGATGGCAGATGGCTACCTGGGAAAATGCAAGGAATGCGCGAAGCGGGACACGATCGAAAACCGGAACAAGCATTCGCTTTATTACCGAGAGTACGATCGGTCCCGCGCGGACCTTCCAAAGAGAGTCGAAGCAAGGAAGTCGTACGAAAAAACCAGTGAAGGGAGAGAGGCGAGGAAGAAAGCAAATGAAGTTTGGAAATCCCGTAACCCTCGGAAGCGCGCGGCAGAGGTTTTGTTCCGCAATCGGCAGAGAAACGACCCATCGCTCTCTAAAAAGCCGTGCGAGGTATGCGGAGCAGAAAAGGTTCATGGTCACCATGAGAACTATGACGAGCCGTTGAAGGTAAGGTGGCTGTGCCCAAAGCACCACAGCGAAAGGCACAAAGAGATGAGGAAGTTGGGGATTAAACCGTAGGAGACTAAATGACGGATAAGACGAAGAAGTGCGCGAAGTGCGGGTACGAGTGGGAGGCCAGGAAGGCGAATCCGAAGGAGTGCCCGCAATGTAAGCGTCGTGACTGGGAGGGAGAAAGTGAAAATCAAAGGTGATCTGTACATCTGGCGCTGCAAGTGCGCCCACGAGAACGACCCACGCTACATGACCTGTTCAAGTTGCGGAAAGCGCCGGTGGAAGCAACTCGGGATGAGCGATCGAGAGGCAGCAGTTCTTCTCGAAAGCATTGTCCCGCATGGAATCATTGCGCATCGGTAGAGTCTTGACATGCAATATGCAAAGACGTAATCTGTACGCAATGACAGACGAAGCAAAAGATTGGCGAGATTTTCGCGAGGCCCACGGGTTCACCCAGACTACTCTGGCGCAGACCTTGGGCCTCGTGCTGCGTACTGTGCAAGGAATCGAGCTTGGCGAACATCGCCCATGCTATACGACACGGAAGCGATTCGCCGAGCTAAAACGCCGCTATGCCGCAGCGGAGCAATGGAGAAAGAATGCCTGAATCAGCCGAAATCAAGATACCGAGGCCGTTGACCTCGGAAGAGATCAAGGACGGAATTGCGGATAGATTGCGCAATGAAATCCGCGCGTCACTTGACAAGACGTGCAGCCTGAACAGCGTGGAGTTTCCATCGTTCAGCGCAAAGTGGAACATCGAGTACGATCTGAACGACTTCGGCCGGCACACGGTGGCGAACATCGGTGGTAGCCTGAATCCAGAGAAGATCACCGAGACAGCGGTCAAGCTGGCCGGCGAGATCGACGAGATGCCTCCCGACAGATTCCGACGCGAGACAGGCCAGAAGATTCCTGATCCGCAGATCGTCCACGCTCGCAACGAGGACCCTCAGCAGGGTCTTTACCGCTCGCACCGTGGCCGGCCGAAGAAGGTAAGCGATGTCTAGCGAAAAGGACGTGTCCCGGTTCCTCGACATTCTTGACCGCCTAACCGTGGTTGCGGAGAAGTGGATTGAAAGACGATACCCCCAAGCTGAAGAAGTTGACCCTGGTGAAGTTGGACTCTACGACTCCACAGCCCCCGAAGAGCCGCAGTCGAAAGAAGAGTACGAAAAGTTCCACGCCCCAGGAAGATTTGAAGAAAAGTTCTCCGTCTTCCATCCCTAAGCCAGACGATGACTCGCGCGCCGACAAGGCGCTCGTGAGGATGCGAGTGAAGAAGGAAGACATTGATCTTGTTCCGAACATCACCGACATCCTCACCAGCGCCCTTGGCTCCGGGTCGACCAACTTCCCCAGAAAGCAATTCCTGAACTACCTGACGGCGTCAAGCGACCCGGCGGCACTGGAGTTTCTTCGGTGCTACCGGGAACTCAAGTCGGATGCCGATCGCGTGCCGATCGAGGCCATCTGCATTTACGCAAAGGTGAATCCCGTCCAGCTTCTCGGGTCGATCATGCTGTCGGCCAAAGAGATGAAGGGTAAGGAGTCGGCGCTCAAGGCCATCATTGCGCATCCTGACATTGTGCAATCCACCATCAATTCGGCCAAGCTTCTTGGTCCGAACGGCGCAAGCGACCGCAAAGTTCTCCATGAAGCCATCGGCTTCCTGCCGACGAAGAACGGCGCGCAGTTCTCCATCAACCTGTTCGGCGGCGTGTCGTCCGGGAAGACGGAGGACGATGACGGTGAAGCGTCCGACGCTGCACTGGATGATGCTTTCCCGATGATTACGGGCAGCATCGAGCAGTGGGGCAACGACAGAAAAAACCTCCTTGGTGATGGAAAATGTACAGCCAAAAAATAGTCGAACTCACCCTTGAAGATTACGCACGGAAGAACGGCTGGCTGCCGCAACCGCACACCATTGCCGAGTGCGATGAGTTTGTCGAGTACATCGACTCCATCATCGACATCCAGTCGAACCGCGTGGGCCGAACGATCGATTGGAAGGATGGCAAGGTTCCGTCGGAGAACCGCATCAAGTGGATTCGGCACTGGGTCGAGAACGAGCAGTTCATGTGCTTTGCGTCATCGGAATATTACCTGACCCGGTACGCGAGAATCCGCATCGCTGATGAGCAGATCATCCACTTCAACTTCAGAAAAGCACAGAAGATTTTCTTCAACGCTCTGGCGCACTGCGACGATCTCCAGATCGCAATTCAGCTTTTCGTCCTGAAGGCCCGGCAGGTTGGTTTGTCAACGGTGACAGCCATGTGCTTCCTGCACCGCATCCTGTTCCGCACAAACACCTACGCGGTCATGGCGTCCGTACAGGCGCAGCAGTCGGACAAGTTGGGTGAGATGGTCAACACAGCCTGGGCGCGCTCGCCTTGGTGGCTTATTCCCGCAAAGACGGTGAACAAATCGAAGGAGCCACAGTGGGCAAACGGTTCCAGGCTCTCGATTCAGTCTGGCACGCAGGAGGTCGGCATTGCCCAGGGCTATACGCCGTCGTGCGTGCATATCTCGGAGATTGGCGATTATCCGAACCCAAAGCGCGTGCTCGATGAAGGTCTGTTCCCTGCCCTGCATGAGTCTCCGGCACTGTTCGTCGTCCTTGAGGGAACCGGATCGCTGGAGAAAACGTGGCAGAAGGAAAAGTGGGATTACTACTCGAACCCCAACAATCCGAGCCGGCGGTTCACTCCGTTCTTCATCCCACCAGCTTGCGCAGAAGACCTCTATCCGCCGGACACTTGGATCAAGATGAACCCGATTCCGGCCGATTACTCGCCGACGGACGCTTGCCGCCGCATGTCCCGGCGCGCCGAACTGTTCGTGCGCCAGACGGACTACCTGTGGCGCGAGTTGGGCCAGCACTGGGAGATGGACCGCCAGTTCCAATGGTACTGGGATTGCCTGTACAGCGAGGCCGTGTCGAGCCACACAGAGCACCAGTTCTTGTCGCAGTATGCCCCGACGCCGGAAGACGCATTTCAGAGCATGGACTCGCCAGTGTTCACGACGGAGACGATCAATCTTGTGACCGAGGCCGGCAAAGGCACCTACAAGCCTTACGCAATCACCGGACGAACGATTTTGATGGGGAGCGACAACTACCCCTACCGCGCCGAGCCGCGCGAGGTCGACACCACGGAAGACGTGCTGAATTTCCAGTGGGAGTCGAATGATGGGAATCAGTACGATTGGGACTTTGTCCCGCTGAAGCCGTTCGATGACTCCAAAGACGAAAACTGCTTTGACAAGTTGCTCATCTATCGGCCGCCGGAGCCGAACAAAAATTACGCAATCGCAATCGACAATGCGTATGGCCTGAACACCCCGCAGGAGGACCGCACCAGCATCACAGTCCACCTGAACAACAACAACATGGAGCCGGACGAGCAAGTTGCGTCGTTCACGTCCATCCGCGTCAACAGCCCGCAGTGCGCCCGCATCGCCGCCGCCATCGCGACGCTCTACGGAACGGACGGTCGCGGTAATGTCACGGCGGCCAACCCGCTCCTGTGCCGGTTCGCTATCGAGCAGATTCGGAAGCCGGGCGACACCTGCCAGAACGATCTGAAGATCATGGGCTTCCTCGATCATCACCCGATGCACTTCTATGACAAGAAGGGCAACGTCGACCTGAGCAAGACAACGCAGGAAGGATGGCGCACAACGCGGTGGTCGCGATCGATCCTGCTTGATCGTTTCGTCGAGGCGATGAACACCGGATGGCTCATCCTCCACGACCCTATTGCGATGCGCCAGCTTGCGACGTTCGTGCGCAAATACAAAGAGCATGGTCTGGCCGAGATGGAGCACGCCGTCGGCTGCCATGACGACAACATTTTCTCCAACGCAATCTGCTGGACAACGAATCACGATCTGGACAACACAGCGGCTCGTATTCAACGGCGCTTCCCAAAGAAAAAGAAGGAAGAGAAGCACGAAGATGCGTGGTGCACCATCCAGATTGTTATGAGCTAAATTCAAAGGAACGGTGGTAAACTCAGAATGATGAATGTGCAGTTGAAACAATCCGAGCGGTCGCAAGTCTACATCGATACGCAAACCAAGCGCATTCTCGGCTTTGGTCCCGAAGGCGCGGAACCGTCGCTTACCTCCGAGCAGAAGAAGCACCTGACCGTTGAGGTATGCTACCATGCTGCCGACATTGAGCGGCACATGAAGAGATTCCGCGAGCAGAGTTTGCGTGATGAGGAAGAAGCGTCGATACGCAAACTTGAACGTGAGCGTCCGATACGCAAAGCCCTCCGCGATGCGATCATCGAGCGCAACGGCCAAGTTAGCCCTTGGAATCAGGCGGTGAACAACGCGCTCATCAAGTCGATGGATTATTACTACGATCGGTCTCTCAAGGCCCGCCAGCGCGCGGAAGTTGCGCTGATGGCCGAACGCTACGAAGAAGGGAAAACCACGGAAGACATCGTCGCATCCGTGATGCCCAAGGGAGAATAGCAACCCATGCCTGAACCCGTCTATGAATGGCAAGCACCGCCTCGTGAGGCACCGGCTCCGTATGTCAAAGGCTGGTGCGACGAGCTTACGCAAAACGGAGACAGGTGGGTTCAGTCACAGCCCGGTCTGAAGAATCTGAACAACGACATCAAGCTGCTCATGGGAATCAGCCAAGAGCGCGACATGCCGTCGAACCTCCTTCAGCCGGACATCCGTACGTTCGTGGAGACGATCACCGATCTTAGGCAGATCGCGACGTTTGGCACCAAGGCCGAGCAGCTTAAAAAGAGCGCGTCTCTCTACAATGACGTGACGCGGTTCATCTACTGGGATTCGCAGTTTGTGTGGAACTCACGCAAAGCTGTCCAGTACGCAATGCTCGGGCGCGGATACCAGTGGGTGAAGTACAGCCGTGACCATTACGGTTGGGGAACGGCGCGCAACGTGTTCGATCCGCTCGGGCCGCGCGAGTGCTTGCCAGAGCAGCTTCCTTCCAACAACGACATCCAGGGCAGCTATGCGGTGACGATTGTCCGGCCGATGGGCATCGCTGAGGCGCACGCCCGGTTCCCCAAATTCCAGCGCTGGCTCAACCCCATCTCGCGCTACGACTGGAAAGCGTATGGCACGCTTGGCATGGGGCGCCGGTACGACTTCTACGACAGATTCCGTTTCAACGGCAATGAGGGGAACAACTGGGAATCGCGCTACTGCGAAATCCGGTATCACTTCATCCGCGACCTGCGCATCAACACTACCGGCTTCGCGCAGCAGATGGGCGTGCCGGGCACGAGTTGGGCCTACGTGGTTCCGTCCCTCGGCGATCTTGTCGTGAGCATCAATCCAGCCAACGGGCTTCCCCAGTCCCACAAGGCGACGGTCGAAGAGTGCCGCATGTATCCCCGCCTCAGGCTCATCATCACGTCGCCTAGCGTCCCGATCCCGATGTACGACGACACTGCGTTCGACTGGCACGGCGAGATGCCGGTGGCACAGTACGACGTGAACGACTGGGCATGGTCTGCGATGGGCTACTCGGCCGTCCAGTCCGTATCGGCGCTGGAGAAGGCGCGGCGCGACCGCCTGTCCGACGTCAACACGGTCCTGTCGGTGCGCAAAGACCCGCCAATGGGCCACGACATCTCGACAGGAGCATCAAGAACGCAGATGGAAAGGCTCGATCTGCTTCACGCCCAGGGCATCCGCCTCGGCCTGAAGGGAAAGCCCAAAGACGCAATCTCGTCCCTGCTTCCGCCGGAGATCGATGTGGACGACAAGGACTTCAAGGGAATCGAGCTTATCTCGTCTTCGATCAAGTCCACGCTTGGACTTAACGATCTTGCCAGCTTGCGCGAGTTTAAGGGCAACCTGTCCGACCAGTCCTTCGACAAGTTTGTGGAGAACCTTGGCCCAATGGCAAAGGGAATCGCCATCAATATGTGGCGCGCGAACTCCAAGATTGCACACATGCTGAAGTACAACATTGCGCAATATTGCTCCGTCGAAAGCCTGATTACGATGGTGGGGCCGGAGGGCGTTGGCATCGAAACGATGGACAACGATCCAAACTCCATCGTCCCATCTCGTCTGCCGGGAGAAATGCAGACCGGCGAGAGCACGTACAAGAAGGCGGAGCGCGCGCGCTGGTTCTGCGACCGGGTGCGCGTCATCTCCACGCCGGCGCAGTTGCTCAACATCACCCACATGCAGGAGCGGATGCTGTATATGTTCTTCTTGCAGAAGGGCATTCCTATTTCCATGGAAACCATCATGGAGAAACTCGGCGTCAACGATTACGAAGTCGAGCACCAGAAGTGGCAATCGGAGCAACTCAAGGACGAGATGTGGAAGGTGGAGGCGCAGAAGGCCGCCGCCATGAAGATGAAGCAGGAGGGGATGGAGCCTCCACAGCAGCAGCAGGGTCCGGGGCGCGGCAAAGGTGGCGGAAGACCATCGACCGGCCAGACAGCGCCACATGCCGAGATGAAGGGCGGCAAGGGCGGAAACGTAAGAGTAGTAAATTCAACGAGTAAGTAACAGGAGAACCATGACCGAACTTGAGAAAGAGTTTCCAGTTCATTCGCGGAAGAAGGTAATCACCTACCGCGAAACATTGATTCCGAGGACGCAGGAAGAAGTCCCGGAAATTGTCGCCGCGCTTTTGCCGATCACGAAACTTGGGAAGATGGACGGCAACATCGTGATTGCAATCTCCAACGGCGGAGTCCGCAATGTCGTTGTCGACAGCGTTGAAGAAGTGATCCAGACAAAAACGCTTGACACAAAGACCCTTTAGTGTTGAACTTGTAGTTACGAGATTCGTTTCTGCCTCCTTTTCGAGATTCAGATGCGCCTCAGCGGGATGCTCCGTTGAGGCGCATTCCTATTTCACAGGAGGAAACGAAAATGGCAAAGCGCAGCAAGAAGAGCGGTTTCGTCGTGAAGGGTGCCTCGCTGAAGGCGATGTCGCACAAGAAGGGTCACAAGGGCGGCCGTAAGGGCCGTGGTCGCAAGGCTACCCGCAAGGCGTAAGGAGATCAAGTCGTAATGGCTACGAATCCTATGCCACAACCGAACCCACAGGCCGCTGCCCCCCAAGCTGGAGGGCAGCAAGCCTCTCCGCAAGCGAATCCTCTTCAGGAAACTCTGACGAAGATCATCATGCTTCTGCGCCAACTCGGGACGCAGAACACTACCATTCAGCCCGAGTTGCAGCAGTCAGCCCAAGCTCTCGTACAAGCAATCCAAAAATCTTCACAGGCTACGCCAAGCGAGCCGCAACAGGAAGCTGCGCCACAGCAGCAGTAGTGAGGAACAACCATGCCTACTATCAAAGAACTTGCCGCAGAACTCGGAATCCCGGAAGACACGTTGAAGGCGAAAGCCGACGTTGTGAGTAAGTGGGACGGGTACTTCACGAGCGCGGACACGAAGAGCCGGGAGGCCCAAGAGGCCACGGCCCGAGCCGAGAAGGCCATGCAGGACGCAAATGACCTGCAAGCCGTGATCGATCAGCAGATCGCAGAGTTTTCCAACGGACAGGCGGATAGCGCGTCTCTCCGCGCAACGATCAAGGCGCAGCAAGCCGCCCTTGACGAACTGAAGGAGCAGGGGTTCGCCCTTGATATTCCCCAGTTCAACAAGCCGGCCGCCGGCGCTCAGGCGGTGGATGATCCCACCGCAAAGTTTACGAGCATCCTTTCTCAGTTCGGCCAGCAGTTCGGCCAGACTTTGAATGTGACGAACCGCTACCAGCAGGTGTTTGGCAAGCCCTTCCCCGACGATCCAACGCGGTTGGCCGACGAGGCTGCTGCCCATCGGTTGTCCGTTGCTGATTATGCCGAGAAGAAGTACGGTTTCTCGGCTGAAGAGCAGAAGCGGAATGCCGAGCGTCTCCAGAAGGAGAAGGACGATTACGCTGCCCTGAAACTCAAGGAGTACCAGGAAGCGCATCCGATCACTGCCGGTAACTCGAATTTGCAGGGGGGACTTCCCTCCAACTATCCTGCGATGCCGAAGCCACGCGAGGGGGCGGATGTCCAATCCTTCTCTGCAAAGTCGGCCCGCGAAAAGATGTCCGATGCTTGGAACCGCGCAGTAGAGAACGCTCGCGGTGCAAGGGAAACAGCGTAACTGAAAGGGAGAAACAAACATGGCAGACCCGCTTTATAACCAAAGGGACGCGGTCTCGCGAGAACTCATCCGCAAAGGATATGTGGCGGACTGCTTTGGCACTAACTATCCGCTGATGTCGCTTCTGAAGGCGGCTGGAGTTATGGACGTCCTGTTCCAGGGCACGGCTATTCGGAACCCGTACATCTATGACTACGCGCACGGTTCGGCGACGGAACCCGGCTCGACAATTACCCCGACCCGCAAGCAGATGGTCAGCAACTCGAAGTTCGACATCCGCTTCTATGAGGCCGATCTCGAAGTCGAGGAAACTGAGTACAATCTGTACAATGCGGCCGGTGACACGCAGATCGTTGAGCAGGAGAAGATCGACAACTACTGCTTGGCGAAGCGGCTGGAGTCGATGGTCGAGATGGACGCCTATCAGCACGGCCAGTGGAACTCCGGCGGTCAGACTGGTGCTTCCGCCGCTGGCGTCAGCAATGATCGCCACAAGTGCAGCAACGGCTTCGACGAGGCGCTGAACAACGCCATCGATCCGGGTCCGTTCGGCAACTACTACCAGTTCTACGGCGGCGTCGCCCGCAACGGCGTGAGCGGCCAGACCTATAGCTCGACTCCGTACTATTGCGGAACGGCGTCCGGCGCGGCTTCGAGCATCACGTGGCCGACGTTCCAGCGCATCGTTGCGCAGTTGGAAGTTCTCGGCGCGAAGGCGAAGGTTGGCTTCACCGGCCCGTTCGGTTGGGCGGCCATCGCGAATGCGTTCCGTCAGCAAGCCGTGACGATGCAGTTGGATGTGAAGGAAGGCACCGATTTTGGCTGGAAGTCCGTCAACTTCAACGGCGTCAACATTCACTCCGATCCTCTCTGCCCGTCCTCGCTGGCGTTCAAGTTCCTGAGCGGCGGCAACCCGGCGGCTTATGGCTCGGCGGCTCAGGGCCAGTTCTATGACGGCGCGAAGGGCAGCACGCAGTTGTCGAAGTTCACCACTCCGACGTACAAGCAGAACGGCGTTGCTCTGACGGCCGGCACGCTCAGCCCGACCGGCTCGAACATCCCGTCCGGCACGCTGATCGATCCGGGCGAGGCACTGTACTTCTTCGATCCCGAAGCGATGGTTATGCTTCCTCCGAAGCCGGGTAGCGGATGGGACTTCAGCATCCGCGAGAACAACATTCCGAACAACATCTCGTCGAACATCCGTTACCTGCGTCTGGCAACGAATGTGTACTTCGACCAGCCGACCCACGGCATGATTGCTTATGGGTTCAAGGGGATTGGAGCGTAATCATGGCACAGGTTCCTTACACAGCGTTTTATAACGGACCGTTCGCGGTCTACCCCTCTCCGAGCGGTATGTCGGACGCCATCACGGGTCTGCCATACCTCGGCGGGTCGCTCCACGAGGGCGACTATGCCGACCTGACGGAATCGGAGGCGCAGCAGTGGTCGGTGCAGTTCGGCACGCAGCTTCATGCCGGTCGGTATCGCTTTGTGCGCCTGTCGGCTCGGTCCACGACCAGCAACACCGGCTTCGGTAAGCCTGTTGCGTGGGGTCTTGGCACGCGCGTTGCGCAGGTGGCTCTCGCTGCCGGCGGCTCGGGTGCAACCACCGATGGCACCTACACGATCACTTCGACGGCGGCTGGCGGCACTGCGGCTCAGGCGCTGGCGACTGTCTCCGGCGGTGTCATTACCGCCGTGCAGTTGACCTACCCTGGCGCGAACTTCACTTCGGTCCCGACCTTCGGCCTGACCGAGATCGCCGGAATCAGCGGCGCATCGGTCCTGGCGCAGCAGGAGGCCAGCCCGAACTTCATCAGCACCTTTGATAGCGCAGCCTCTGAGCTTTCGGATGTGCGCGGCATCTTGCTGACCACCGTCACGGCGGCGCAGATCACTGCTGGCGCTTGGGTCGTGATTCAGGAAGAGGGCATTGCCCCCGTTCTGGTGACCACGGCGACAAACACGGCGGCTGGAACCGCACTGGCGGCGACGACCGGCGCGGTTGTGACCTCCACCACTCCGGCCACGGCGGTTCCGGTCGGCTTCTTCGGATACGCTCTGGACTTGACTGCGGCCAGCACGCTGGTTCGCGCAATCCTCCGGGTTCCGGTGCAGCAGGGATAAGGAGCACAGAATGAACGCACAATACGTGTATCGTTCCGCTCAAGTCGGGGAATTTCGGCCAGCACTGCTTTCTGGTACTGGCCCCGCCTCGTACTCCCAGACGACCGGGGATGTGGTCTACAATCCAGGCGCGCAGGAATACCTGATCGCGCCTACGGATTCGACCTCTCAGAGCGGGAACTATCTGGTCCACTTCCAGCCGGTGACCGTCGGCGATGTTCGCGCTGGTGCCCCGAATGCAACCACGTCGGGGTGGGTTGCCAACTGGCAGTATAGCGGTCAGGCCAGCAATGGCGACATCGCTACGAGCGTGGCCGTAACCACGGCTGGCTCGGGATACACCAATGGCACCTACACCATCACGACCACCGGCGGCGGGTTCACCCGCAACCCTGTGGTGAGCGTGACGGTGTCCGGCACCGACATTACGGCAGCCAGCATCATCGATCCAGGCATCGGTGGTACGGGCGCACCAACCGTTCCGCTCACCGCGCTTGGCGCCGGGACTCTGGGCGTTGTCACCGTGACGGTGGCAGCCGCTACCCCGGATGCAGAAGTCGCCACGGGCGCAAACCTTTCCGCTGAGAAGATTCAGTTCGGAGCTTTGATTTCTAACCTGTAGTAGGCACAGTACGCGGCTGATTTGAGGGTGCAGGGCATTGTCCCTCCACCCTCTCTTTTTTGAGGTCTCATGAGTCTTTACGGCGTTGCAAAACGATTGACCGGATGGTTGCCCAAGACGCCCCTGACGCTCGCTCAGGACGCCATTTCTGAGGCCATGGAGACGATCTACAACCAGATCGACTGGTCCTTCCAGAAAGAGTGGGCCGCGTGGCTTGCCCCTGGCACGCTGTTTGATACGGGGACGTTCACTGTCGCCCCCTACTCGAATCAGGTGATCGCGGATGCAGATGTCACGGCGGCGCTTCTGGCGTACACCGGCCAGCCGTTGCTGACGCAGCTTCAGTATCGTGACCCGGCGTACTCCGTCTACAACATCGTGGACTACGATGACGGCCAGACTTCCGGGCAGGGGAACTACCCCTACGCGACGCTGACCCTCGATCGGCCGTGGATGGAGCCAACCAGCGGCTCTGGGCAGCCGTTCATGATCTATCAGGTGTACTTCGTCGCGCCGGTGCAGGACTTCCGAAAGTTCATCGAGATCAGGGACACAACCAACGATCAGCCGATGGACTTCTCATCGAAGACTCAGGCCATGCTGGCCGTGGAAGACCCGCAGAGATCGGACTTCTCGAACCCACGCTTCGTTGTACCGGCCGGCACCGACAAGCGGCCCGGTAGCTCCACGCTTGGCTGGCAACTCTTCGAGCTATGGCCGCACCAGGGCAACTACGTCCCATACACGTTCACGTACCGCCGTCGCGGCGATTTGCCGTCCAGCCCATCCGACTTCATGTCGATGGTTCTCCCTCAGCCGATCACCGAGAAGATGGTCGAGTGGAAGGCCCGAGAGGTTCTGTGCCAGTACCAGGAGGCGCAGAAGGATCGCATGACGCCAAAGGGCAATGGCGCAAACTGGATGCTCCTGTCGCAGATGGCGGAGAAGAAGTACGCGGAACTGACGAGCTTGGCGATGTCCATCGATCTGAACCTTGATGGCGAGTCGCTGACCAAGATTTATCGTCCTGGCTTCAACCAGACGGACGCTTATGCGACCATGAACGGCGGTATCAACCTCGGATCGTACAAGACCGAGTAGGAGGATTTATGCACTTGATCCAAGTGACTTTGACGGCTGGCGCGGCAACTCCGCTTGGCAGCCCATTACAGGGAATCGCCAACGGGCAGTTCTTCCAGCAGCTTGTTATCCAGAACAACACCGCGTCCACGGTCCGCGTCGGTGATTCCACGGTAAGTTCGACGCGCGGAATCTTGCTTGAGTCTGGAGTCCCTGGCGGATCGATCACGACCACTCTCTCGATTCAGAACTCTGGCACGCTTAACGAGTGGTACGCCTACAGTGCTGCGGCGGTTACCATCGACATCATGCTGATCGACTAGGAGACGGACATGGTAATCAATCCACCAAAGGGAATCTCGACAACAACCGCCAAGTTCTATCTCGATGGGAACAGAACGGATGGATACACGGAGAACGGCTCTGTCGAGTACCCATTCAAGACTCTCGCGAATCTGTTTTCGTATCTCTCTGGATATGCCGCCCCGTTCGTCGTAGAGTCCATTCCAACGGCGACGGCATACGCGTATACCGGGGATGTTTCTTTCCCTGCGCAGTTCATGACCATTTTTGGAAATGGTTCTACGTGGGCGGTTACTGGAAACATTACTCTGAACGCGGCCTTTCATATCGAGAATCTTTACACCGCAGCGACCGGGACTCTGACGTATGCGGCGACTGCGGCTACAGAGTCAGAGCGCATTGGCGGATCGTTGACCATCACGGGTGGAATCTTCACATCGGGATATGAGCATTTCTTCGATATGTCGATTCTCATGAATACCCTTGTCACTTTGAACGCAGGGGCAACTCCAGTATTCACCAACGTGGTCGGCACTCCGCGATTCGTCACCGCGTCTGGGTCGACTGCCACCACCGTGTTGACGATTATCAACTGCCAGTCTTTGGCTACAGGCGCATACGTCAACGTCAACATGAGCAATGGCGGAATAGCGGTAATCAATGGGTTCATTGCCACGAACAACGGCACCGTTGTCAACATCAACCTCTCTGGTTCTAGCGGCGCGAGCGCGAGTGTTGCCAACTTGCTTCGCGGAGTTTCTGCCGCGCAGGTCACGTGCGGATCGGCGTACACCTACGCTTCTCCAGATTGCTTGATGGCCCTGTTCAGCGGAACCGCTTTGCACTTCACCGGGCCTATTGAGCTTGCGACCTACAAGGCAACGGCACAGACTGCTACCATCGCATCCACGGCGATCTACACGGCGCTGGCTGACGGAATCTACCGCATGTCTCTGAATGTGCGAGTTACGACTGCGGGTTCAGCGGGAACGGTTGTAGGGTCGGTGAACTATCAGACGACATCGACGATCAGCTTGACATCGACCGGACATTACACGCTGTTCGATCAGGACTTCATTTCTGCCGGATCGTCTATCCCGTTGTCGGCTACGGTAACTTCAAACACCGGGGGAGTCTACGAGATTTTCTGCGTGGTGGAAAGAGTCGGATAGTATCATTTTTAGGGAGGAACGTGATGGCAGTGGATCGAGTTTCAATTCGTCCGGCCGAGGGCGGATTCATCGTGAATGTGTGCGACCGTAGCAAGGATGGTCACATGGGCCACGACAAGGACATCGTGGCGTCAAGCCCCGAGCAGGTCATGAAAATCCTCGGCAAATCGCTTGCGTCGTCGAAGAAGGGTAAGGGCGGCCGGGTGATTGACGGGGCCGTACCGGACGATTCATCAGCGTCCAAGCATGGACGTTCGCAGAAGAAGGGCCGCAAGAAGGCGGCCAGAAAGCGTTAATGGCAACTTACTCGTGGCTGACAAAATCGGATGCGGTATCCACGCTCCAAGGACGGCTGTCGAATAGCTCGTTCTGGACGACGGACGAACTGTGGATTTATCTGTCGGAGGCACTGCGCGTTCGCAATTCTCTGACGGAGCAGTGGAACAGCGATTTTGTCATCCCGTCCGGCGCCGCGCCATGGACGAACCTTGGCACCCTTTCTGGATCGCCACGACTCCGATCGATCACCGATTCCGATCTGTACACCCAGATGGAGTACATGCTTCTTGAGCCCCCTACCGGCGGTGCAACATGGACAGGGAGCACGCAGCTTAACTTGGCCTCCCTCCAGTACGCTCTCCAGAAGAGAACGCAGGAAGTCATTCAGGCGACGGCGTGCAACCTTGTCAAGCTGTCCAACCAGAATGCGTTCAACACCGTGCCGGGGACGAGAATGAACGCCCTGACTGACACGGTTCTTGAGCCGCGAAGAATGAACTTCATGGGGATCGTTGTCCAGCACAATGGAACGGCCGTGTCTGGGTCGCAGTCTGTGACGATGGACTCTACCGATAATCTTGCCGAAGGTCAACGTCTCGTTGCGTCTGGAGTCCAAGACAACACGTTCATCACCGACGTGTCGAGCGGATCGATCACAATCTCTTTGCCGACGACTGCCGATCTGTCAGCTACGGAAATCAGTTTTTACAACGCGTACACTCTCACGCGGGAGGACACGCAGGCATTCCAGTATTTCGAGCCGGGCTACATGCAGACATCCGGAACTCCAAACTCTTGGAGCATATCGAGTGAACCTCCCCTGTCTTTCTCGGTGGACAACGCCCCGAACGTGCCAGGATTCTACGAGATTATCGTCCTACAGTCTGGGCCAACGTTTGCTCCGCCAACAGCGTCCCTTCTCGGCGTTCCTGACGACTGGGCGTGGCTTCCCATGTATGGCGCTCTTGCGGACGTGCTGAGCAAGGAAGCAGAGGCCACGGACAAACAGCGCGCGACCTATTGTCTTCAACGGTACACCGAGGGTCTGGAGATCATGAAGAACTCCAACTGGCTCGTGAAGGCATCGGCCAACAGCATTCCGATCGATACTCCTTCGCTTCAGGAGATGGACGATTACGCTTTCGGATGGGAGCAGTCGCAGAACAACATCCCTACCATCGTCCAGGCTGGCGTGGATTTAGTCTCTCCCGTGCCCGGTTCCGGTTCGATTACCCTGACCGTTGTCCAGAACGCTCCGCTGCTTGACTCCACAGGAACCTACGTCCAGGTCAGTCGCGACGAGTGGGAGGCTGTACTCGACTATGCGCACCATGTCGCGATGTTCAAACAGGCCGGGCCGGAGTTTATCGCAACGTCGGACCTTCTCAAGAACTTCTTCAGATCGGCCGAGTCGGTGAATAAGCGGTTGCTGACCTACGGAATCTATACGGATGTGCTGAAGACGCAGGGCCAGCGCCAGGACACGCACGTGATTCGGTAAGGAGGGATTATGCCGGAGGAAAGGTTCTCTTCCAAAGAAAAATATCGTCGGTGGAATGCCTATAGGCACATCCACAATATCAAAGCTCCTCACCTAAAGCGCGTTATCATTGGGGGTGTGAAGCACGATGTGAAGCATGGCAAAAAGGCCAAAGGCCGCAAGGCCGCAGCGCGGAAGAGGTAGATTTGGCGCAGCAGAATCCAAACGCGATACGCCTAGACATCCAGGGCGGCATGAGCACGGCGCAGTCGAGCGACCTGCTTGAGCAGGGGAAGTATGCCTACTTGCAGAACGTCCGTAGGCTCCTACAGGGCCGCACGGTGTCTCGTCCGCAGATGAGTGACAACACCCTGTCGTCGGCGCTGCCTAGCGGGCCTACGTCGATGATACGGATGAATGACACGACATCCGAAGGACCGACATCCGGCTATGTGATGGTGATCGGTGCGGCCGGCAAGATGTACGTCAACGCCACGCAGGTCGAATCGGGCCTGTCGGGGAACCCTCTTGGCTTCGCAATCTTCCGCCCGAACTCCAGCCCGCGCCCGTGGTGCTACACCGGCGACGCCAACGGCATGTTCAAGGTGGCTTCGGATGGGACCGTCTACAAGGTAGGCATCAAGGAGCCGCAATCTGCTCCGTCGATTGGAATCACCGGCAACACCCTGACCGGCACGTTTACGCTCAACGCGAATGCGGCACCGTGGACAAACTACGGAGACGTTAACCCCAACGCCAATTATGGGGAAACGTCGTATGGCGGTGGCGGCGCTGACGGCGGACCAGCCTATGTCGGCAACTTGGTCCAAGGGGCCACGCTGACCCTTACCGTCACTGGATCGGCCACCGTGAACGGCGCGACCCATGCGCCAGGGGACAGCGTAACTGGTACATCATCGTATCCTGGCTACTACAACACGGCCGGCCATGCGACTGAAGTCATCGTCCTTGGCGCGTTCACAGACGCGAGCGGAAACATCGTCACGACGAAGTCGAATGGCTCCATCTACGCTGTCTACAACGTCGGCGCGAGCGCAACGCTTGACGTGCCGCCCGATGCTGTGCAGTTCCAGATCGGAGTGAACTCTTCCGCCAACACCTTCTACGAAAACTCTGGTAGCTTCTCCGTAAGCTACAGCTTGGCAATCTCGGCGGCGTCGGCCACCCTTGGCCTTGCTGGCAGCGTTACGACCTACTACTGGGGCGACTCTCCGCATTCGGGCGCGGTTGCCAGTTACATCTGGCGCAATCCAAATGACGGCGGCTCGGGAACTTCCCGGTCTATCTCCACTGCCAGCGGCACCGCAACCGGATCGTCACTCGACTTTGACTATGACCCGTCCGGCGGCACCACGGTTTACGGCAATCCGTCGTACCCCGTCTACTGGTTCAGCCTGAACACCGATGGAACCGTGAGCGGTTATGTCGACCTGTTCGCCACTGCTCTTGAGTCGGAAGGGTATCAGGATTTCAACTGCTGCATCGTCGGCAGCTTCTTTGTGCCAGAGGCCGGAACCTACACGTTCACCGTCACCAACAAAGACCAGATCATGTTCGGCATCGGAGGCAGCGCAGTCAGTTCTCTCGGAACGCAGACTGGAGCATTGGCCCAAACAGAAACCGTTGTGAATGGACTGACGCTCATGTACGTCAGCACTCCGAACGGAAGCGGCGGCTCTGTCTCGAAAACGTTCACCATCACATTCTCTTCGGAGGGAACGTACGAGTTTGAGGTCGACTGGGATTACTGGTACCACTCCGGAAGAACGATGCACATCGAGGCGTCGCCGACTCCCGGCGCGGCCGTCGCCAACATCCCACCGATCAGCACGTCCGCGTACCACATCAACAGCCGGTACCGTTACGTGTATCGCAGTTCCGCGACTGGCGCGCTGTCGAATCCGTCTCCCGCGTCGTCCGCGCAAACTATTCCTCTGCAAGCCAACACGATCACGTCGGCCTACTCGACCGATCCACAAGTCGACCTTGTTGACTACTACCGGCTCGACAGTGCTCTGACATCGTACACCTACGTGGCAACAGGCCCGAACGACAATGCCGGCAGCGGCTACAACACGCCGATCATGGACACGCTGACGGACACGGCCATTGAGTCCAACACGGAGTTGAGCTACGACAACTTCGAGCCGTTCCCGTCTCTTGATCTTCCCGCCAAGGGCGTTGTGAGCGTCAGCAACGGTGGAATCATCACCTGGGTGTCCGGAACAAAGTTCAACACGCGATGGCTGCCGGGAACAATCATCAACATCGGTTCGCCATCGGCAGTTTCGTACACCATGACCTCTCGGCCAACATCGACGACTGCCATGGTCCTTGACGGCGTTCTCTCGGGAGAGAACCTTGCGTACACCATCTCCGAGCCATACCTCGCGGCGGAGCCATCGCCCGTTCTCTTCGGCCCCACGCCGGAGAATGCTGGCGCGTTCGCGTTTGGCCTCGATCCGAACAACCCTGGCGATCTGGTATGGACCAAGGGCAACAACTTTGACTCCTCGCCGGACACGAACCGCCTGAACGTCACCAGCCCGAGCGAAGTTTTGATGAACGGCGTTATCACGTCGGAGATCAGCGCGATCTTCTCGACGGAGCGGTTCTGGCTCATCTACCCGAACTTCTCCGACGCTGTGGCAACCATCACGGGAATCACGGGCCAGCAGTGGAGCCTCATCCAAAGCTCTGCGCAAAGAGGACTGTACTGCCGGTACGCAATCGACGCCCTTGGCAGCATGATTGCGTATCGTGCAAAGGACTGCATCGCTGTGTCGATGGGCGGCGGCGCGGAGCAGTCGATCACCGGCGACATCTACAACCTGTTCCCGCATGGCGGAAGCGCTCCATCGTCCGTGACGATTGCGGGGAACACCGTGTATCCGCCAGACGACACCAAGCCCAATGCGCAGACGATCCGCATCGCGCCAGGGTACATCTTCTACGACTACCAGGACACGACGGGCACGCCGCGCACGCTGGTCTACGACATCGAGGGCAAGGGGTGGAGCGTCGATGCGTACAGCCCGACGGTCAACTGCCACCTGTGGGCCACCGGGCAAGTCAATCTGGCCCTTTGCGGATGCTCCGATGGAACGATCCGGTCTTTGTCCGGAAGCGCCGGTACGGAGTCTGGAACGTCGGTCATCGTCACGCGCAGCGAGAACGCGGGGAGCGAGCGCGTCATCAAGCGCATTGGTGGGTGGTTCTTGCGCGCGGTCGCCAATTCGGCCATCACGCTGTCCTACTATGCACAGCGCCTCCAGACCGCCGTCACGGGCTTCACCCCGTCCACGGTCACTGGCACTGCCGGAGTGGAGCAGGACTTTCTTGTGGACTTTACGGCGGCCTCCAACGCCGACGTGCGCGACGTGGCGATGGAGATGAGTTGGGCGCTCGGCAGCGGCAACATCCTCAGTTCCTATGAAGTGGACTGGACCATGATGCCGGAGCAGATCATCGGATTCAGGACCGGGATGCTCTCTTATGGCAACAAGGGGTGGATGAGCGCGACGTGGATCAATCTGGCCTACCAGTCCACGACAGCGGTGACCGTGGTCATGACGCCGGACAACGGAAGCGCCATCACGCTCACGTTCCCAAGCACGGCCGGAAAGCAGGTGAAGCAGTTCATGACGCTTCCAGCGAACAAATTCAAGCTGGTGGAATGGACCATCAATTCTTCGGCGCCGTTCTCTATCAGCGCGGCTGACTGCGAGATGATGCTTTGCTCGTGGGGCGGGAACAGTGGCACGGTGAAGCCATTCCAGGGATTTGGGATTGCGGGAAACACAAACTAGGAGATTGCGTATGGAAAATAAAATCAATCTGAACGAGAGGCGGTGCAAGCGATGCGGAGAGTTTCAGACCGAGTCTCTCCATGGAAGCCACTGCCCAGATTGCGCAGAAGAAAAGAGATTGCGTGAGTTGGCAAAAACGCAAGTATTCCATCCGGTGAAATAGCATGAGCGTCCAGACATTCTATCCAAAAGTCGAATCGAGCATCGAGCCGAGCGTGCAGCGCCACTTGCAGATGATCTACAAGGCGCTGAACAACCACGCCCAGGCGTTCGAGTACGTGAAGGCGAACGGGACTACCACGTCCACGTCAAGCTCTTCTACATCGACGACGACGGCGACGACAACCACTGCCTCGACAGTTGTCTCATCGTCTCTTCCTGGCCTTGGCACTCGGAACAACCAAACCGGGAATACGTCGTACACGACGCAGACAGCAGATAATGGAGCGCTTGTTATTTTCAACGATGCTTCTCCCGTGGCAGTTACTTTGAACGCTACGGTGAGCACGCCATGGATGGCGTTTATCACCAACTTTGGCGCTGGTGTTGTGACTCTTACGCCGTCGTCGGGGACGATTAACGCGGGCGCGTCTCTCTCTATGGCGCAGCACGAGACATCAATCGTTGTGTTTGACGGCTCTAACTGGTGGACGAGCGATCTACTTATACTCGCACAGACAATCGCTTCTGTGTCCCATGAGTGGCTTAACTCTTACGACGCATCGACTGGACTGTTCACGCAGACTCAACCGGCATTTACGGACATTTCTGGAACTGCGGCGCCATCGCAGCTACCGGCAGCGACTACGTCATCTCTCGGCGCTGTGGAGCCGGATGGTACTACTATATCGGTTTCTGGCGGAGTTATCAGCGCCACTGGAAGTTTTTCCACGGTAAGCGCCACTACGGTGAATGCAACTACGGGCAACATCACTGACATCAACTCTTCCGGCACTTCCGCTCTCGCCACGGTTACGGCCAGTACAGTGTCGTCTGGAAGCGTGGCCGATACTGGACTGTCAACGGCGGGATATGTTACGAACACGGCGGCTGGTGTTCTTGGAACGGTGGCGCAGATTCCCGCGTCCGGCATCACGACTGCGCTGGCGAGTCCTCCGGCCATTGGAGGATCATCCCCCGCGGCTGGAACGTTCACGGCGCTGGCGGGGAACACGAGCGTCTATTCTCCAGTTGGGAACCTGACGACCGTGAACGCCACCACCGTGTCGGCCTCGGGCAAGGTCCAGGCCGGGGTGTTTGCAGGTACGGGATCGGCGACCATTACGGCGGGAAGCACAACGGTCACGGGAACGTCACCAAGCCTTGCGGTGTACGGATCGGGCGCGTCTGGCGAGATTGACTTCACCGTTGGCACATCACCATCGGCTTCAGGCGTCATTGCGACGATCACTTTCCCGACGACATATCCATCTGCGCCAAAGGCAATCATCGTTGGAAACGGCAACGCTTTGCCGAGTGGGAGCGGCTTTAGTTGGACGACAACGACGACAGAACTTGTCATAAGCTGCAACGCCGTTTTGACAGGGGGCAATTTCTACAAGATGGAATACATCTTGATGGCGTAGAAAAAGCAGTTGGCGTAAAATGAGATAGGAGAATCGTATGTTCGGAATAGGTGTTGGTCCTTCTAGCCAAGAAAAATCGCAATACAATGCGCTCAACGCATCGTCCAGTTTCGCAACGAATCTTGGCGAATCTGACCTGTCGAAGTCGAGCAACTTCTTCTCCACGATCTTGAGCGGCGACCAGAGCAAGATTGCGCAGTTGATCTCTCCAGAGGCCAATACGATGAAGCAACAGGCCGGACAGCGCAAGGCTACAACGGCGCAGTTCGGTACTCGCAGCGGCGGCACAGCAGCGGCCGGACAGGCCATCGACACGTCTACCCTGGGGTCGATCAACAGCATGATCTCAAGCCTCATGGGCACGTCTGCGTCGAACTTGGCGAGCACAGGGTCGAGCGCCCTTGGTATGGGTATGCAGGGCACACAGGCCGCGTTTGGAGAGGCCAAGACCATGCAGGAGCAGAGTGCCGCCAAGTGGAACGACATCTTCAAGAGCGCGGCCTCGGTCGCTGGCAGTGTGATGGGGGCTTTGCCGGGCAACGCTGGCGGATTCCTCGATAAGGCGAGCAACATCGCAGGGGGCCTCTCTTAATGGCATGGCAAGACATTGCGCGCGGAGTCATCGGCGGTGTGGCCGGTGCGGCTGGGGATACACAGACCAAAGCCGAGATGGACACGCTGAACCAACAGGCCCGTCAGGGAAGAGCCAATCAGCTTCAGCTTCAGATGGCGCCGGTAATCCAGTCGATCAACGCCGACAAGATGCGCGCCGCCAGTCTCCTTGACCCTATGGGAAACGTCCTTCCGGGAAAGCAGAACGATTATGACGATCTGAAGAAGCGAATGGCCTTGAACTTTGGCAAGGTGCGCAATCTTATGGGCGACAAGGAACCGGCGGAATCGCCGGGCCACATGAGCCGCGCCATGGCGTTCATCGAAGACCACCTGAAGAAAGCCGTAACTGGCAAGATGGGCGAGAAGGAAGGAAGTCTCGGCGAAAAGCAGAACAAGAAGGTGCGAGACTGGGGTCGCGTGAATCAGGCCGCTGCCGGTCAGCTTGCAGCCGGTACCGTTCCGTTTGAATCGACGGACGAGTACAAGAAGCTCAAGATGCAGGAAGAGGCCGCTGAAGCAAGAATCCGGTCGAATTTCCAGAACTTCAAAAACCCGGATGGAACGGTTGTTTCGGTTGACGTGAATCACCAGATGCCGCCGGTCGGATCGGTGAGAATCGGCAATGAACCTGCCATCCCGAAGCAGACTCTTGTCACGAAGGAAGACGGGAGCGTCGCTATCGCCTACGCTCAGCCCGATGGATCGTTCAAAGATCAGGCCGGGAATGCTCTCACGAACGTGAAGCCATACCAGAAACCCCCGACCGCTCTTGGGTCTGAATACTCTTCTCTTCTTGCCAAGAAAAAGCTGGCTGATTCCGGGAAGGGTCCAAAGCTCACGCCAGAAGAGGAAGCAAAACGCGAGGCAGATTTCGAGGCTCTTACTGCGGCAGGAATTGCCAGGGTACAGGCTGGTGCGGCCGCCACGGCGGCCAACAACGTGGTGGCAGTAACCGATCCAAGTACGGGGCAGGATACGCTTGTCACTCGCGCACAGGCGTCGCGTGCAGCAAGGGCTGGCCGTCCGTATGGGGCGGCGGCAATCGGGTCTCCGACATCCCACGACAAGCAAACGCAGATGTACGCGGTTTCCAGTCTGCATAGGGTTTCCGATATGCGTTCTATCATCAAGGCACATCCAGAGATTTTTGGCCCGGGTGGGGGACGTGCAACAGATATTTTGGTTTGGCTTGGTGGGCAAAGCCCCGATGCGCAACGATTCATGCAGGACAACCAATATCTTTCTGAGCACACCACGGCCGTGTTTGGAGGTAGAGCCGCCAGCACAGTAAAAGCTGTTTCCGATCTCCGCGCGTTCAAGACAAACGCTAAGGCTCTGGAGGCCGGTCTTGACACCGACGAGAGCACCCTGAACGACTTCACGACGGCTGGAGGCCGTCTCCCTGCGCCAAGACAGCCAGCGGGGGAGAGCAAGAAGCCAGCGCCAAAGGCTACGCCAAAGCCGTCTGCCCCTTCGGGTGGGAGCGCCAATGACCCATGGGGCCTTTTGCCGAAGGCAGGAGGTAAGCGCTAATGCCGCAGTTTGCGTATGATACTCCGCATGATCTTGCGAACAAGGTCCGCGAGAAAATTCCTGCGTACAAGAACATCTCTGATGACATCCTCGCAAAGAAGGCACTTGAGATAACTCCGGACCTATGGAAGTACATCAATCCCGCCAGCTTTGCGCAGCATGGAATGTGGCAGCCATCTTCTACCGGTACGCATACCGTTTCAACGGGAAGGGTCAAGCAGTCGCGCGCCGGCCGCGCGTTTGAAAGGGCGGCAACTGGCACGGTAGAGGCTGCTCCTGCGCTTGGGGCTACGGTAGGAGGAATAACTGGTGGAGCCATTGGCGGATTGGCTGGCGGCGTTGGAGCGGCAGTTGGCGCTCCTTCCGGTGCCGGCATTG
>Ga0228698_1000484_pt1 | contig 30375 bp, 27 predicted proteins | sample McNCre117_Aug_MG_FD_178015 | JGI IMG/M metagenome (GOLD analysis project Ga0228698, IMG submission 178015) | Freshwater microbial communities from McNutts Creek, Athens, Georgia, United States - 1-17_Aug_MG | ecosystem: Environmental > Aquatic > Freshwater > Creek | place: USA: Georgia...
CAGCACCACCAGATCGGCCCAGGCACCGGGTGCCAGGCGGCCGCGGTCGTGCAGGCCCAAAAAATCGGCTGCGTGGGTGGATACGCGGCGTGATGCGTCTTCCAGGTCCAGCCCCATGCCCAGCAGGTTGCGCAGGGCCTGGTCCATGGTCAGGGTGCTGCCGGCCAGCGTGCCATCGGGCAGGCGCACACCGCCCAGGCACTTGGTCACCTGGTGGCTGCCCAGGCGGTACTGGCCGTCGGGCATGCCGGCGGCGGCGGTGCTGTCGGTCACGCAGTACACGCAGGGGATGGCGCGCAGCGCTGTGCGGATGGCGCCGGGGTGCACATGCAGCAGGTCGGGGATGATCTCGGCGTAACGCGCATGGGCCAGGGCCGCGCCCACCATGCCCGGCGCGCGGTGGTGCAGGCCCGACATGGCATTGAACAAATGGGTAAAGCCGCTGGCACCCTTGGCCAGCGCGGCCAAGCCGTCTTCGTAGCTGCCATCGCTGTGGCCAATTTGCACCCTGTAGCCCGCCGCCAGCAGCTGGGGGATCCAATCGAGGTTGCCCGGTACTTCGGGGGCCAGGGTGATCAGGCGGATGGGGGCCAGGGCATGCAGGGCCATCAGCTCGTCGATCGAGCCGTTGCGCACAAAGTCGGGTTGCGCACCCAGCTTGCCGGGGTTGATGTAGGGCCCTTCCAGGTGCACGCCCAGCACGCGGGCGCTGTGGGGCGCACGGTGCGCGCAGGCGTTGCCCAGGGCCTGCATGGCGTGGGCCAGCTCGGCCTGCGGGGCCGTCATGGTGGTGGCCAGCAGGGCGGTGGTGCCGTGGCGGGCATGCATGCGGCTGATGGCCGCGATGGCACCGGGCCCTTCCATGATGTCGCGGCCCCCGCCGCCGTGCACATGCAAATCGATGAAGCCGGGCAGGATGATGGGCGCGGTGCCGGCGCGCACCGCCGCTTCGCTTTGCGGCTCGCCGGTGATGGTGGCGATGCGGCCGTCGTTGGCAACGGTCAGTTGCCCCCGCACAAAGCCGTGTGCGGTCAGGATGTGGCCGCTCAACACCGCGCTCGGGTTTGCCATCATGCCAACTGCCCCTCAAGGGGTGCCAGGCCGGCCAACGCGCGGCGCAGCAGCAGCAAGGCACCGTCCATGGCGTCGCCCGCTGGCTCCACGCAGCGGCGCTGCAGGCCGGCGTCCAGCCAGGGCACCAGGCGCCGTGCCACGCTGCCCATCAGGGCCACGGGCAGGGTTTGTTGTGGGTCCAGGGCGCGGGCGATGTCGCCCAGTTCGTCGGCGGCTTCCATCAGCAGGTGGCGGGCGGCCACGTCGGCATCGGCGGTGTCAAACACCAGCGGGGCCAGCTTGGCAAAGCCGTGCTGGCCGGCGCGGGCGCACCAATCCACCAGGGCATCACGCTGGCCGCCGGCCACGCGCCAGATGGCATTGGCCAGTGCACCGGCGGGCGCGCGGCCGTCTACCGCGCGGTGGGCCACGCGCATGGCGCGCAGGCCCAGCCAGGCGCCACTGCCTTCGTCGCCCACCCCAAAGCCCCAGCCGCCCACCTGCAGGCGGCTGCCGTCGGTGCGCAGCACCTCGCCCACGCTGCCGGTGCCCGCCGCCACGATGGCGCCGGGCTGGCCGCCATGGGCACCCAACAGCGCGGTGCCGGCGTCCGAATCCAGCGCCAGCAGGCGGTAGGCCGGCGCGCTGCGCAAAAAGCCTTGCGCCAGCATGGGCGCGTTCACGCCGGCCAGGCCCAGGCCCAGCGCGCACTGGGCGGGCTGCGCGGGGGCCAGGCCGGCTTGCTCAAAGGCGCGCTGCACGGCCAGGCCCACGTGGCGCCAGGCTTGCTCAACGCCCTGGCCCAGGCCCGATGGGCCGGCCTCACCCTGGCCCAGCAGGCGGCCGGCGGCATCTTGCAGGCGCACCCGCGTGCCGCTGCCGCCACCATCCACGCCCAGCAGGTAGTGCAGCGGCCCATCAGCGGGCTGTGTTTGCAACTGCGTCATGGCTGGGCCGCGCCGGGCTCGTCACCGGGCAGCTTGACAAAGTAGGCCATCACCAGCGCGGGCACACCGGCGGCAATCGTCCACAGGAAGAAGTGCTCGTAGCCCAGGCGCATCTGGATGCTGCCGCTGACAAACTTCGAGAAGATGAAGCCCAGCTGCATCACGCCGGTGCCCAGGGCGTAGTGCGCGGTTTGAAACGGGCCCGGGGCCACGGCCTGCATCAGGTACAGGATCATGCCCACAAAGCCAAAGCCGTAGAAGAACGACTCCACGGCCACGGCGGCGGTGATGGCCCACAAATCGGTGGGCAGGGCCTTGCTCAGGGCATAAAACACGGCGTTGGGGATGATCATGGCCACGATCAGCCAGGGCAGCGCCCGGGCCAGGCGCAGGCGGGCTGCAAACGTGCCGCCCAAAATGCTGCCCACCAAAAAGCCTGCGGTGCCAGCCAGGCCATAGATGTCGCCCACCTGGCCGGTGCTCAGGCCCAGGCCACCCTTGTCGCGCGCTTCAATCAAGAACAGCGGGCCGATGGTTTGCACCTGGCCTTCGCCCAGCCTGAACAGCATCACAAACACGATGGCCGCCCAGATGCCGGGCTTGCCCAAAAAGCCGGCGATCACATCACGCTGGGTGCGCAGCACCGAGGCCATCGTCAAGTCGGTGGCCACCGGGCTCAAGGGGTTGGGCAGGGCGCGCAGGTTCCAGGTGGCCAGCACGGCCAGGGTGGCGGCCAGCAGCAAAAAGATCATCGACCACGCGGCCATCACGCCCGAGCGTTGCTCCAGCAGGCCGGCCAGTTTCATCAGGCCGCCCAGCGTGAGGAACTTGCTGGCATTGAAGAACGCGCCCTGCCAGCCCACGTACTGCGCCTGGGCCTTGGCATCGAGTGAGGCCATGTACAGGCCATCGCAGGCGATGTCGTGCGTGGCCGATGAATAGGCCAGCACAAACATCAGGCCGATGGTGAGGGCAAACCAGCCGGGCATCTGCAGCGCCAGCGCGGTGAGGCCCAGGCAGGCGGCGCCGGTGTATTGCGTGGCCACCACCAGGGCTTTTTTGCTGCGGGCCAGCTCCAAAAACGGGCTCCACAGGGGCTTGAAGGCCCAGGCCAGGCCCAGCGTGGCTGTCCAGGCGCCGATCTGGTCATTGGGCACGCCCATGTTTTTCAGCATCAGGCCCGCGATGAGCATGACGACAAAAAACTGCAGGCCCTGCACAAAGTACAGGCTGGGCACCCAGCGAAGGGGTGATGCGTGGGCGCTCATGCGGCTTCACCTTGGCGCCAGCCCAGGCTGACGGGCGCACGGCCGGGTGCGGCCTGGGCACCCTGCAACCACTGGCGCAGGCCGGCCAGGGCACCGGCTGCATAACCCCAGGTCAGCACGGCCGGTGCGGGCACGTCCATCACCTGAAACGGGTTCCAGAGCACCACATGCAAATCGGGCCGCCAGTGCTGGGCGGCACCGTCGTAGCGATCACGGCGGGTGGACACCAGCACGGTGAAGCGGCCATCACGCGGCAGGCGGGCCCAATCGATGCGGGCGATGTCATCCACCACCAGGGGCTGCACATCGGCAAAGCCCTCAAACAGGCCCAAGGCCAGCGCGCCCGATGGCCCGGCCTCTGAGACGTTGTCGGTGGGCACATCGGCCTGCACGATGACGCGCAAGGGCTGGCCCTGGCGTGGTGCGGCGGCCCCGGTCCAGGTGGTCAGGCCCTGGGCCCAGGCGCGGTGCATCAGGCGGTCGTCATCGGCCTGCTGGGCCGGGCTGTAGGCGGTGTGCTGCACGGGATAACGCGCCGCCAGTGCGTCCAGCCGGGCAGCGGCCACCTGGCCTTGTTGGGCAGTGAGGCGGCCATCACCAAAGGCGTCGTGCAGCGCCTGGATGGACAGGGCCTGCTCGGCCAGCGTGCCCTGGGCCAGCACCATGTCGGCACCGGCATCGATGGCCATCACCGGGGCGCGGGCGTAGCCGTAACGCTCGGCAATGGCTTTCATCATCAGGGCGTCGGTGATGACCACGCCGTCATAACCCCACTCGTCGCGCAAGATGCCGCGCAGCACCTTGCGCGACAGCGTGGCGGGGTGATCGGGGTCGATCTGCGGGTACACGATGTGGGCCGTCATCACCGCCGGGGCCTGGCCAGCCAGGGCCTTGAAGGGCAGCAGCTCGATGGCATCGAGCGCCTGGCGCGATTTGTCGACCGTGGGCAGGGCCAGGTGCGAATCAACATGGGTGTCGCCGTGGCCAGGAAAGTGCTTGACGCAGCAGGCCACGCCTTCGGCCAATGAGCCGCGCATCCAGGCACCGGCCAGGCGGGTGACCTCGTGCGGGTCTTCGCCAAAGCTGCGCTCGGCGATCACCGGGTTGCCGGGGTGGTTGTTGACATCCAGCACGGGGGCGAAGTTCCAGTTGATGCCCAGGCTGCGCAGGCCGCGTGCCACGGCCGCGCCCACGTCTTGCGCCAAGGCTTCATCACCGCTGGCACCCAGGGCCATGGCCGATGGGGCCTGCGGCAAGAAGGTGGATCGCACCACGGCACCGCCCTCTTGATCAAGCCCGATGAGGGCGTGCGGGCCCATCACGTCGCGCAGCGCGGTGGTCAGGGCCACCACGTCGTCGCGCGTGCCCAGGTTGCGCCTGAACAGGCACACGGCGCGGATGTGGTGGGTGCGCAAAAAGGCGGCCGTGGCGACGTCCAGGCGCGTGCCCGGGATGTCGACCATGACCAGTTGGCCGGGATGAAAGGTCGTCATCGCAGAGGGGTGTGGGTGTTGCACGGTCACTCGCGGGTCATTTCTGCGACGAAGTCGTAGTAATCACTGCGGCAATACGAATGGGTGAGCTCTACGGCCTGGCCGCTGGCCACATAACCCACGCGGGTGATGAACAGCACGGCGGTGCCGTTGGGCACCTCCAGCAGGCCGGCCAGGCGCGCGTCGGCGTTGAGCGCGCGGATGTGCTGCAGCGCGCGCACGGGCGAGTGGCCGCTGGCGGCCAGGTGGCTGTACAGCGACGAGCTGACGGCCTCGGGGTCGGGCAGCACGGTGGCGGGGATGATGCTGACCTCGTAGGCCATCACCACCTGATCGGCCAGGCGCAGGCGCTCCAGGCGGGCCACGCGCTCGCCGGCACGCAATTCGAGTGACAGTTGCTCGTCGGGCGCGGCGGTGGTGAAGCCCCGGCTGAGCCAACGCGAGCCCGGCACAAAGCCGCGCTGGTGCAGTTCTTCAGAAAAACTGGACAAGCGGGCCAGCGGTTGCTCGATGCGCGGGGCGATGTAGTTGCCCGAGCCGCGCTTGCGCAGGATGAGGCCCTGCTCGACCAGGCGCTCGATGGCGTTGCGGGCGGTGACGCGCGAGACCTGCAGGGTTTCAGACAGCACGCGCTCAGACGGCAGGGCGGCATCGGTGGCCAGGCGGCCGTCGGCAATGGCCTTGGCCATGGCCTGGGCCAGTTGCAAATACAGCGGCGAGGCGGCGGTCGGGTCGGGTTGAAACTCGAACGGCAGGGTCGACATGTGGACAATCTCGATCAGACAGCGGTTGACGGCAGAATGTGGCCTGCCAATAAGATACCACTCTAATACCAAAAGCCAGACCGGTCAATTGGTATCAAGGTGGATCAAGCGCTGGTCATCATGCGGTATCACCAGCCCCTCCCAACCAACCCGGCCCCTCCATGACGCCCGACGCCCCCGCCCTGACCCCGACGGCCGCCACCCTGCCCGAGTGGCGCCGCCGGCTGCACCAGGTGAGCGAGCGCCACCCCGACATCGCGTCCAGGCTGCTGCAGGCGCTGGAGCGGCAACGGCTGGCCTCCGGTGATGTGGCGGGCTCGATCGATTTGCTGTGCCAGCGCTTTCAGCTGCAAGAGCACCGGGGCGGCGCCCTGGATCTGCAGGCCGATCTGCAGCGCGCCGCCGCGCAGGCGCAGGCCGCCGGGCTCAGCGCGCAATCGGCCCGCGTGTGCGAGGCCCTGGGCCGCATCGCCTACCAGCAGGGCAATTACCTGGATGCCACCGAGCATTGGTCGCGCGCCCTGGATCTGGCCGAGGCCGCCGGTGATGGGCGGGTGAGCGTGGCGGCCCTGGTGGGCCTGGGCCAGATCCAGTTTGCGCTGGGCGCCTGGACGGCCGGGCTGCGTTACCACCGCGATGCCTCCAGCCGCCTGAGCGCGCTGAGCAGCGGCGGGCAAAACGACCTGAGCGACAGTTACCTGGCCACCAAGGTGTCGCTGAACCTGGGTGTGGGCCACTTTGAATCAGGCCAGGCCGAAGACGCCGAGCGGCACTTCAGCCACGGCCTGGCCACCGCCTTGCGGGGCGGACACCGCGAGTTTGAAGCCGAGGCGCACTGGCACCTGGCCCGCGCCGCGCTGGCCCGGGGCCAGTTGCAACGCGCCATTGCCGATTGCCGGCTGGCCCTGCACATTGCCGCCCGGCTGCACCACCACTGGCTGGAGGCCGCCGCCAGCCGCACCTGGACCGACATCGCCCTGGCCCGGGGCGACGAGGCCGCCGCCGTGCGCAGCACCGAGCACGGCCTGGCCCTGGCCCAGCGCATCCAGTCCAAGCCCCAGCAAAGCCGGGCCCATCTGCAACTGGCCCGCCTGCTGGACAAGCGCGGCGACCTGCGCCAGGCCCTGGATCACCTGTGGCGGCATGTGGAGCTGCAGGCCGAGGTCGAGCGCCAAACCCTGCCCAACCGCAGCGCCCTGCTGGGCCACCCCGATGCCGCCGGCCGTGCCAGCGCCGGCCTGCCCGCCCCGGTTGCCGGCTCCTTGAGCCCCAGCGCACGCTGAAGCCATGCCGCCAGCCGGCCGGCGCCCCGGTTTTGCACACAGGCCGCTTGCATACCAATTGCTTCCAATCGTTTGGAAAGCCTTTTTGGGGCGCCACGCCCCGAGGCTTGTTGTGCGCAGACTGCAATTCCTAGGGAAACCACGGTATCAACTGGTATGCAAGTGGCGCTGTTGATCGCTATAGTGGCATCTTAGTGGTTGCTTGATGTGCATCGCCTGGTTGGCGGCGTCGGGCAGCTCCCCTTGGACATAACCAGGAAGATCACATGAAGGTCCAGCTTCACCCCATCGCCAGTGCCGTTGCGGCCCTGGGTCTCTTTGGCAGCCTGCTGCCGGCACACGCTCAATCCAACGCCCCCGCCGCGCCCGCCGTGGACGGCCAGGTGATCGTCACCGGCATCCGGGGCTCTTTGCAGCAGTCGCTCAATCAAAAGCGCAATGCTGAAACCCGTGTCGAGGTGATCACCGCCGAAGACATCGGCAAGATGCCCGACAAGAACGTGGCCGATTCGCTGCAGCGCATCGCCGGCGTCACCATCAGTTCGGCCAGCGCCACCGAAGGCGGCTTTGACGAGAACGACCGCATCAGCATGCGCGGCACCAACCCCAGCCTGACGCAAACGCTGATCAACGGCCACCCGGTGGCATCGGGCGACTGGTTTGTGCTGAACCAGACCGGCACCGTGGGCCGCAGCGTCAGCTTCTCGCTGCTGCCGTCTGAGATCGTGGGCAGCGTGGTGGTCAACAAGAGCGCGCAGGCCAGCCATGTGGAAGGCGGCGTGGTGGGCTCGGTGAACATCATCACCCGCAAGCCGCTGGATTTCAAAAAGGCGCTGACGCTGGAAGCCTCGGTGGGCACCGTGTACGCCGACCTGCCCGGCAAGTCCGATCCGCAGTTCAATGGCCTGGTGAACTGGAAGAACGACCAGGGCACCCTGGGCGTGCTGTTCCAGGCTTTCAGTGAAAAGCGCCACCTGCGCCGTGATGGCCAGGAGCTGCTGGGCTACGAGCAGATTGCCGCTGGCAGCGCCGTGGCCAATGCCCACCCCGATCTGGCCGGCGTGTGGTACCCCAAGCTGATTGGCTCGGCCCTGTTTGAACAAACCCGCACCCGCACCGGCGGCCTGCTGGATGTGCAGATCAAGCCCAGCAACGATCTGACGCTGGACCTGTCGGCCTTCAGCTCCAGCATGAAGGCGGCCAACTACAACCGCAACTACATGCTGTGGGGCACCCATGTGCTGAACGGCGGAGCCGGCCAGTCGCCCGATGCCGGTTATGTGGTGCGCAACAACACGCTGGTGTCGGCCACCTTCTCGCCGGTGCCGGGCACGCAATACGGCGTGTACGACCAGATCTCGCGCCCCGACGCCAGCTCCAACTCGAACTTCATCAACCTGGATGCCAAGTGGAAGGCCAGCAGCGCCCTGACGCTGACCGGCCAGGTGGGCACCAGCAGCGCCAACGGCAAGACGCCCACGCAAGACGTGGCCGAGTGGAACACCGGTGTGGGCACCGGTGCATCGTGGCGCCTGAACGGCATCGGCAGCGCCGCCACCTGGGGCCTGGGCAGCGCCAACAACGGCAGCCCGGCCGGCGTGGGCCTGGGCTGGATCTTTGGTGACCAGAACATCAACGTGAAGGACAAGGACAACTGGGCCCAGGTGGACGGCGAATACGCCATCGACAGCGGTGTGCTCAGCAAGCTGAAGTTTGGCGTGCGCGCCGCCGACCACAGCCGCAGCTCGGACAACGTGATCGGCCAGGCCCCCGGCTGCAAGCTGCCATCGGGTGCCAACGTGGGCTGGGACTGGAGCCAGGCCTACTGGTGCCCGGTGGGCTCGAAGTCGCCGGCTGATCCGGCCAACTTCCCCACCCCGGCGGGCAACTACCCCGGCAACTTTGGTGCCGGCCTGGGTGGCAGCTTCCCATCCAATGTGTGGACCTACACGCCCGCCCAACTGGCCGCCTACAACGTGCTGGCCAACCGCGCCACCGATGGCTCGCGCCTGGACTGGAACTCGACCTACGCGCTGAAGGAAAACAGCAACTCGGCCTATGTGCAGGGCAACCTGGACGGCAAGGGCTGGTCGGGTGACGTGGGCCTGCGCCTGGTGCAAACCAAGGAGCACATCACCAACAACACGGCCGTGGGTGCCACCGAGCCCGGTGCCATCACCACCTCGGCCTTCGGCCCCTACAAGCCGCTGACCACCGACCACACCTACACCGATGTGCTGCCCAGCGCCAACCTGCGCATCGACCTGAGCAAGGAGATGGTGGCCCGCTTTGCGCTGTCCAAGTCGATGACGCGCCCCGACTACTCGGCCCTGGCCGGCTCGGTGTCGCTGTCGCCCCCGGCAGTGAGCGGCGGCACGGGTTCGGGCTCGGGTGGCAACCCGGATCTGAAGCCGGTGCGCTCGACCAACCTGGACGCCACGCTGGAGTACTACTTTGCGCCGCGTTCACTGGTCACGGCCAGCGCCTTCTACATGGATCTGAGCAGCTACATCGGTTATGGCCAGGTGAACAAGTCGTTCATGACCTACAGCAGCGTCACGCCCACGGGCGCGGTGGTGCCCTATGTGCTGACGGTGCCGGTGAACAGCAGCGGCAAGGTCAAGGGCCTGGAGCTGGGCTACGAAGCCCCGCTGATGAAGAACTTTGGCGTGTCGGCCAACTTCACCTACACCGATGCCAAGGAAGCCGGTGGCGGCCCATTGCTGGGTGCCTCACGCGAGACCTACAACCTGGGTGGCTACTACGAAGACGACCGGTTCAATGTGCGCGTGTCGTACAACCACCGCTCGGCCTTCTACAGCGGCCTGGATCGCAGCACCGCGTTCTCGCAGGCGGCCAGCGACAACGTGTCGGCCTCGTTCGGGTACAAGGTCAACGACAACCTGAGCCTGTCTCTGGATGCCCGCAACCTGAACAACCCCAAGCTCAAGTACTACGCCCTGAACGAAGACCAGCCCCGCTCGGTGTACGTGAACGGCCGCCAGTACTACCTGAGCGCCCGCCTGAAGTTCTGAGCACCACCTTGGCCACCCTGCCCACCCATCGCCCGAACCAGACAACAGGCCTGAAAGCCTGCTGCCTGGGCCTGGTGGTGGCCGCCGCCCACACGGTGGCGGGGGCGGCGGGCCCCGCTTTTTTGGTGAGCGCCTACAAGGACGTCTCACTGGGCACCGACCCTGCGCAACCAAGAATTGCCACGGCGGTGGCCGGCGGCCCGGCAGCCCTGCTGCCCGACGCCGCCGGCAGGCTCCCAGCCGGCTTGCCATCACTGACCTGGTCGTTTGCCACCGGCCCCTGCGCCCAAGAGCGCTGGGGCCTTTTTGATGCCGCCCGCTTTGCCCGCCTCAACGTGGCGGCGTTTGCACTGGCGGGCCTGCCCTACTTTGTGGCCACCGGCGGCCAGGCCGGCATCTTCACCTGCGACAGCGATGCCGACATGGACGCGTTTGTGGCGCGTTATTCATCGCCCCAGCTGCTGGGCTTTGATTTCGACATCGAAGGCGAGCAAACCGCCGAACAGATCACCTCGCTGATGCAGCGCATCCGCCATGTGCAGCGCCAGCGCCCGGCCCTGCAATGGCGCTTCACCCTGGCCACGCATGCCGCCTCGGATGGCAGCGGCCAAAGCCTGAACCGCACCGGCCAAGCCGTGCTGGCCGCCCTGGATGCCGCCGGCATCGAGCACGCCATCATCAACCTGATGGTGATGGACTATGGCCCGGCCAGCCCAAAGGTGTGCGTGGTGGGCCCCACGGGCCGCTGCGACATGGGCGCATCGGCCCTGCAAGCTGCCCTGAACGTGCATCGCAAGCACGGCGTGCCCCTGCACCGCATCGCCCTGACCGCCATGCTGGGCGTGAACGATGTGCGCGACAACGTGTTCACCCCCGACGACGCGCGACGCATGGCCCGCGACGCCCGCGCGCAAGGCTTGGCCGGCGTGCTGTTTTGGTCACTCGACCGCGACCGGCCCTGCCCGGCCGATCAAACCGGCGCGGTGCTGCCCACCTGCCACGGCCTGCCTGGGCTGGAGCCCTGGGCCTTCAGCCGGGCCTTGTTGGGCGATTAAGGTCGCTTGCCACCCGATTGCAAGTCATAGCTTGCATTTGTTCGATTTTTTAGTCAAACTGTCAGCCATGGCTGACACTGTACGCTTGCCCGATGAGCTGGGGCGCCAGTTGCTGGCGCGCCGCCAGGCGCTGGGCCTGAGCAAAGCCGAGCTGGCGCAACGGGCCGGCAAGGTGCGCGAAGTCATCTACAGGCTGGAGGCTGGCGAAGACAGCACGGTGTCGTCCCTGCTGGCCGTGCTGGGTGCACTGGGCCTGGCACTGCGGCTGGAGCCCGTGGGCCTGCCCACCGCCCAGGAAGTGGCCCGGCGTTTTCAGCTGGATGACGAGCAAGACGATGGCAGCCCTGCCTGAACGCCTGCGGGCGCTCGATGTCGCCATTGGCGGCCAGGGCGTGGCCGGCCAGTTGCTCAAGACCTCCATCTACGAGTTTCGTTACCTGGATGCATCGCCCGAGCAAGCCGGCGTGGCCTTGCTGATGCCCGCCCGTGAGCAGCTCACCTGGCAGGACGGCGACCTGTTTGCACCCATGGATCAAAACCTGCCGGAAGGCGACTTGTTCATGCGCATCCGCCAGATGTTCCCCAAGCAGGCCATGACGCCCATGCACCTGCTGGCACTGGTGGGCCGCAACGGCATTGGCCGCCTGGGCTACAGCCTGCAGGGCGCGGCCGCGCCCGCCGCACCACCGCCCTTGACCAAGGCGGCCTTGCTGACCACCCGCTACAGCCCCCAGGTGTTTGATGAGCTGGTGGCGGCCTACCTGAGCACCGGCGCGGGCATCGCGGGCATGCAGCCCAAGATCATGGTGCCCGACAGGCCCACCGTGCCCATTCCCTCACTCATCGTCAAGGCATCCAGCCCCGCCTACCCCGGCCTGACCGCCAACGAGTTCTTGTGCCTGAGTGCCGCGCGGCGCGCCGGCATCAGCGTGCCCGAATTTGAGCTGTCTGATGACGGGCAGATGCTGGTGCTGGACCGCTTTGACATGGTCGCCCACCCCAACAACCAGGTTGAGCGGCTTGGCTTTGAAGACATCGCCGCCCTGGCCGGCCTGCGGGTGCGCGATGTGCTGTCTGACCGCAAGTACCAGGGCAGCTACCAGCGCGTGGCCGAGCTGCTGCGACAACTGCAATTGCACAGCGACAACCTGCACCGGTTTTTTGAGCAGGTAGCGTTTTCGGTGATGGTGCGCAATGGCGATGCCCACCTGAAGAATTTTGGTGTGCTGTACCGCCACCCCACCGACATCTGGCTGGCGCCCATGTTTGACGTGGTGACCACCGCCATCTACGCCTATGCCCGCTATCCGGGTGGCCCCGAGATGGAAGACCGCACGATGGCCCTGAAACTGTTTGCCGGCCGGCACCACACCAGGGCCTACCCCACCCAGGCCGAACTGCTTGATTTTGGACGCCGCATCTGCGGTGTCAGCCAGCCCGCGCGGGTGCTGCAAAACATCGCGCAGGCCATGCAGGACACGCTTCAGGCCGCTCAAGGCGACGCGCGCGTGCCGGCCTGGCTGCTGGGCAAGATGCAGGTGGCCTGGCACGAGGGCATGGCCCTGGCGCACTGAGGTGCATCCTGCCCCAGGCTAGAACCTGATCTGGCCGGTCAGCATGTCCCACCACATGCGCCAATCACCCCGGAAGCTGAGCAAAGGGTATTTGAAGGTGGCCGGCCGGTTGTGCTCAAAAAAGAAATGCCCCACCCAGGCGAAGGCATAGCCTTGCAGCAGCGCAATGAGGGCCAGGCGCCAGTTGCCGGTCACCAGCGTGGCGGCAAACAACACCGCCGCCGTGCTGGTGCCCACAAAGTGCAGCCTTCGGCAGGTGCGGTTGGCGTGCTCGCCCAGGTAGAAGGGGTAGAACTCGTCGAAGGTCTGGTAGGCCTTGGCTTCACTCATGGGGCTCTCCAACTCGCCAGCGGGTGTGTGGGGGACGGCCAGCTGATCAGGGTGCGATGGGGCGTGGCCGGTGGCGAGCATACTGCGCCCGTGCGGCCCGGCCACCGCGCTGGGGCAGGCAGCCAATCTTTTTGCCAGCCCTGCCTCAAAAACAGGCAACTCGCTTGACACCCAGCATTGGCGCGGCCTGCAGCGCACTCACCCCAGCTTGCGCACAAAGTTATCCACCGACGGTGGGGACAATCCTTTGCAAACGGGCCTTGCAAGAGTGAACAAATCTGCAAGGCAGGGCCCGACGGCCACGGCACCCGAACCAAACTGATGCAGGCGGGCCGCCGCGCGTGTCGATCAATGGCGCCGCGGCCACCAGCCGGCTGTTGGGCGCCTGCACGCTCAGCCAGCCCTGGGCAGCGAGCGCGCCTCCAACAGTTCCACCACGGGCGGCACCACACACAGCGCCGTCAGGGCCTTGGCAAACTGCCGAGAAGCCGGCACCGCAAAGTGCTGCTGCAGCGCGGCCTTGTCTTGCCAGCGCTCGATGAAGACGAGCGTGTCGGGCGCATCGTGGCTGCGGTGCACGCCGTGCTCGATGCAGCCCGGCTCGGCGCGCGAGCGCAGCACGTGGGCCTGGCTGATGGCCAGTGCGTCGTCCAGCTTGTCGGGCTGCACCTGGGCTTTGCCGAGGACGAGGATCATGCTTGCGGGCTCCTTCGAAGGCTGCGCCAATGGCTTGGATCAAGGCCTGCCCGCGCGAGCCGGCCACATCGCCGCAGGGCACAGCCAAGCCAGCAAGCCTGCCACCACGAACAGCGCCAGCACGTCGCCATAAAGGTGGTGCATGTGTGCCGAGTTGCTGAGCGACTGAACGGCCATGACCGCACCGTGCACGATGCTGGACCAGATGGTGAACGAGATCAGGCTCAGATGTGCTTCGGGCTGCCTGGCAGCCAGCCACAAGAACACACCCAGTGTGGCGTAGATGGCCAGGATCATTTCCAGGTATTCAGACCTGCCGGTGTGCCAGGCCCAGCCAGATGGCCACAGCACCGTGAGCGGGTAGATGCCGAAGATGGTGATGAGCGCCACGGCGCGAAGCGCGATGGGCAGGTAGCGAGCGCGGGTGGTGGGATCCAAGGTGAGCTCCTGGTGCGGGGTGGACGGGCCGGACGGGAGATCACCAGTTTGCCAGCAGGCGCAGCCACCCCACCCTCACACATACCCCTGCGGGTAGGCCGATTGCCAGCGCCAGGTGTCGGCGCACATGTCGTCCAGGCTGCGGGTCGCGCGCCAGCCCAGGTCGCGGCGGGCGCGGGTGGCATCGGCCCAAAAAGCGGCCAGATCGCCCGGGCGGCGGGGGGCGAACGCGTGGGGCAGGTCACGGCCGCAGGCACGGCCGAAGGCGGCCAGCACTTCCATCACGCTGAGGCCCCGGCCGGTGCCCAGGTTGAACACGTGCAGGCCGGCCTGGCCATGGCCGTGTTGCAGGGCCGCCAGGTGGCCGTCGGCCAGGTCCATCACGTGCAGGTAGTCGCGCACGCCGGTGCCGTTGAGCGTGGGGTAATCGTTGCCAAAGATCTGCAGCTTGTCGCGGCGGCCCACAGCCACCTGGGCGATGTAGGGCATGAGGTTGTTGGGCACGCCTTGCGGGTCTTCGCCCAGCTGGCCGCTGGGGTGGGCACCCACGGGGTTGAAGTAGCGCAAGGCGGTGATCGACCAGGCCGGGTCGGCCGCCACGGCGTCGGCCAGGATCTGCTCGACCATCAGCTTGCTGCGGCCATAAGGGTTGGAGGCGGCCAGCGCGGCGTCTTCGGCCAGGGGCATGCGGCGGGTTTCGGCGTACACGGTGGCCGATGAGCTGAACACCAGCGTGCGCACACCCGCCCGCTGCATGGCCGCCAGCAGCACCAGGCTGCCGTGCACGTTGTTGTCGTAGTAGGCCAGCGGCTGGGCCACCGATTCACCCACGGCCTTCAGGCCCGCAAAGTGGATGACGGCGTCGATGTGTTCCTGTTGCATCACCTCTTGCAGCAAGGCGGCGTTGCGCACGTCGCCCACCACCAGGCGCGGGCGTTGGCCGGCCACGCGCTCGATGTGGTCGATGACAGCCGGCTTGGCGTTGTGCAGGTTGTCCAGGATGACCGGCCGGTGGCCGACCGCGATGAGTTGCACGCAGGTGATGCTGCCGATGTAGCCGGCGCCGCCGGTGACCAGGATGTTCATGGTTGGGCTGGGTGAAGAATGGTGGGAGGGGCTCAGGCGGCTTCGGGCAGCAGCAGATCGGCAGCGGGCACGCAACGCGGCAGGGCCAGGCCCTGCTCGTCAAACAGGTGCAGCGATGCAGGCGGCAGGCCGATGGCCAGGCGCTGGCCGGCCTGTGCATGGGCGCGGCCCGGTGCCTTGACGATCCACGAGGCATCGGGCTGGCCGCTGTCCAGGTACAGGTAGGTGGTCTCGCCCAGGCGCTCTTGCCAGCGCACTTCGCGCACCAGGTGTTGCACGGCGGTGCCCAGCTCGGCGTCTTCGGGGCGCAGGCCCAGCGTGACCGGCTGGCCGGGCTGCAGGCCGCTGGCGTCCACCTGCGCGCTCAGGGTCTCGCCGGTGGGCAGGCGCACCAGGGCGCCATCGGGGCCGCCGGACAGCAGCGTGCCGGGCAGGAAGTTCATCTTCGGGCTGCCGATGAAGCCGGCCACGAACATCGAGCGCGGGTGGTGGTAGAGCGCCAGCGGCGTGCCGTACTGCGCCACGCTGCCTTCGCGCTGCACTGCCTCGCCGGCGTTGAGCAGCAGGATGCGGTCGGCCAGGGTCATGGCCTCGACCTGATCGTGGGTGACGTACACCATGCTGGCGCGGCCGTGGTCGCGGTGCAGGCGGGCGATCTCGAAGCGGGTTTGCACACGCAGCGCGGCGTCCAGGTTGGACAGCGGCTCGTCGAACAGGAACACACCGGGCTCGCGCACGATGGCGCGGCCGATGGCCACCCGCTGGCGCTGGCCACCCGACAACTGCTTGGGCTTGCGGTCGAGCAGGGCCTCCAGTTGCAGGGCGCGGGCGGCCTCGTTCACCTTGCCTGCAATCTGCTGCGCCGGCAGGCCGGCCAGGCTGAGGCCAAAGCCCATGTTCTCGCGCACGGTGAGGTGCGGAAACAGCGCATAACTTTGAAACACCATGGCCACGCCACGCTGGGCGGGCGGCACGTCGTTGACGCGGCGCTGGCCAATCAGCAGGTCACCGGCCGTGATGTCTTCCAGCCCGGCCACCATGCGCAGCAGCGTGGATTTGCCACAGCCCGACGGGCCGACGAACACGCAAAACTCGCCGTCGGCGATGTGCAGGTCAACGTTGCGGATCACAGGCACATCGCCGTAGGACTTCTGGATGGAGCGCAGGGTGAGATCGGCCATGGGTGCTTTCAGGGGTGGGCGCGTTCGGCAACAGCTAACGCGTGTTAGTGATATCCTAGGCGAAACCCTGATGCACAGCATCGGTAAATACTCTAAAACGCGTTAGCTGGCGTTTAGTTCAGCTTTTTGAGGGCTTTCTGGCCATGTCCAACACACCCCGCCCTGCTGTCACCAGTGCCGAAGTGGCCCGCCGCGCGGGGGTGTCGCGCACCACGGTGTCGTTTGTGCTCAACGATGTGCGCGACCGCGGCATCAGCGAGGCCACGCGCGAGCGCGTGCTCACCATTGCGCGCGAGCTGGGCTACGAGCCCAATGCCGCAGCCCGCACGCTGGCCGGGGGCGCCACCCGCACGGTGGCCCTGGTGGTGCCGCGCATCGAGCACCTGTATGTGGACGCCTTTCTGGCGCAGCTGGTGGCCAGCGTCAACGAGTGCTGCCACCTGCAGGGTCTGCGCCTGCTGATCGAATCCACCGAAGGTGAAGGCCGCGAGCCGGGCGGCTTTTTGCAACTGGTGCGCAGCCGCAGCATCGATGGTGTGATCGTGGCCAACCTGCGCGTGGGCGAGGTCGATCACCTGCGGCGGCTGCAGGCCAGCGGCATTCCGCAGGTGGTGTTTGGCAGCCACCTGCCCACCGATGAACGCCTGCGCACCATGGGCGACGACACCTGGCAATCGGCCCAGTTGGCGGTGCGCCACCTGCTGGAGCTGGGGCACCGCACGGTGGGCCTGGTCAACTACGCCAGCCATGAGTACCACTCGGCCGCGCAGCGCGAACGCGGCTGGCGCCAGGCGCTGCACGATCACGGCATCGATGCCGACCCCAGCTGGATCACCCACGGCAACATCAGCGCACAAAGCGGCTACGAGGCCACGCGTGAGCTGCTGTCGCGCGGCCTGCGCTTTTCTGCCCTGTTTGCCGGCAACGACACCATCGCCTTTGGCGTGCTGCGCGCCCTGCAAGAGGCCGGCCTGCGTGTGCCCCAGGACGTGGCCATCGTGGGTTATGACGACATCCCGCTGGCAGCCTTTGCCAACCCGCCGCTCACCACGGTGCGCACCGATCCCATCGGCCATGGCCGGCAGGCCGTGCAGCTGCTGTTGTCGCAGATGCGGCACGAAACGCCCAAGGTGGCGCCGCTGGCACCGCCCCGGCTGGTGCTGCGGGCTTCGTGTGGCGCAACAGTTTGACCAAAGGCTTGCAACAGTTTGTGAACAGCCCCACTCCGTCCTGCCGAGAGGCCGGATACTGCGCCGACGTGCCAGAAGTCACACGGCACGGCCGACTTCCGAGACCAACACCACACAACGGAGCGACCCATGAACCTCATCACTGCCAAAACCTACTTGCTGGCGGGCCTGTTTGTGGCGGCCACTGCTGCACAAGCCGGCACCGTGCGCCAGGACGACAACGACGCCTTGTACAAGCCCACCGGCCGCGGCCAGGGTGAGTTGCACCACGACCAGTCGGCGTCGGCCCGTGCAGTGGCCAAGGCGGCGGCGGTCAATCCGGGCAACGGCATCCTGTACAACGGTGGCCCGGTGATGAACAACGTCAACGGCACCGATGTGTACTACATCTGGTATGGCAACTGGACGGGCAACACCGCGCCCACCATCCTGACCGACATGGCCAACGGCCTGACCGGCTCGCCCTGGTACAACATCAGCACCACCTACTACGACGCGGCCAAGAAGCCGGTGGTCAACCGGGTGAACCTGGTGGGCAGCACCACCGACAACTACAGCCAGGGCACGGCCCTGTCGGATGCGCAGATCCAGAGCGTGGTGGCCAGCGCCATCACCAGCGGCCGGCTGCCCAAGAACACCAACGCCATCTACTTTGTGCTGACATCCAAGGACGTGAACGCCACCTCGGGCTTCTGCACCAACTACTGCGGCTGGCACACCAAGGGCACCATCAGCGGCTCGACCATCAAGTACAGCTTTGTGGGCAACCCTGACCGCTGCCCCACCTCGTGCGCAGCGCAAACCGTGGGCCCTAATGGCAATGCCGGCGCCGATGGCATGGCCAGCATCATCGCCCACGAGCTGACCGAAGCCGTGTCCGACCCCGAACTGAACGCCTGGTACGACCGTCGCGGTAATGAAAACGCCGACAAGTGCGCCTGGACCTTCGGCACGCAGTACACCACCGCCAACGGCGCCAAGGCCAACATGAAGCTGGGTGCGCGTGATTTCCTGATCCAGCAGAACTGGGTGAACGCCGGCGGCGGCGCTTGCGCCCTCAAGTACTGACCGCCATGTGCACACGCCGTCGCGCAGTGCTGGCAGCCTGGGCCGGTGCCTGGCTGGCCGGCACGGCGGCTGTGGCGCAGCCCGGCCGCGTGCCCGTCGTCACGCGGCTGGTGCGGCTGTTTCTGGACAAGGAGCAGGCGCTGCTGGAGGCCCAGCGTCAAGCTGACGCGGCCACCCTGGCAGCCCTGCTGTCACCCGATTTTGAATTGCGCAGCGCCCGCCAACCGGCCACACCGGTGGCCCGCGCCGAATGGCTGGCCGCCCTGCCCGCCACCCGCTGGCCCAGCGGGCCCATGCTGATCGAGCAGATGTCGGCCCACGAGCACCCTGGGCTGGTCATCGTGAGCTTCAGGCTGCGACCGGAGCGCGACGCCGACTTGAAAACCATGCCGGCGCTGTTCATCGTGGACACCTGGGTGGGCCATGGCGAGCAATGGTTGCTGGCCACGCGCTACGCCTCGTCGGCGCAGGCGGTGGCGGTGCCGGGTGATGCCGCCTTGGCAGCGCCCACCTCCCTCAAGAAATGAAACGGCTGGCCGGGCTGGCCTGGTTGGCGGCCTCGGCTGCCCACGCCGGCGGCAATCTGCTGTTGATCGATCCCGTGCCTGAATCAGCCACCCTGGCCGTGGGTGCGTCGGTGTGGCGCCTGCCCGCCGGTGCCAGCCTGCAGCCTGCCAGGACGGTGATCCTGCCCAGCGCCGAGGCCTATCGCGCCTCTGGGTTGTTTGCGTCCACAGACAACGGCCTGGGCTGGAACCTCTCACGCAGCCGCGAAACGCAATGGGGCCTGCGCCTGTGGCCGCAGCTGGGTGTCCGCGCCCAGGATCGACCCGCGGGCCTGGGCGGCGTGGGCACGCGCCTGCAGGTGCAGGCCTTTGCCAACCACGCGCCCTTCGAGGCCCTGCTGTTGCAAAGCGCGCTGGCCTATGGCTCGGGCGTGCACCACGATGGCGCCCAGCTCGAACTGGGGGCCACCAGCGGCATCCCGCTGGGTGCGGCCACCCTCGGTATCGGCTGGTCGGTCAACTACGCCAACCAGGCCTTTCGTCAGTCGTACTGGGGCGTTTCACCCCAACAGGCCCAGGCCAGCGGGCTGCCGGCGCGTGCCCTGGCCGCTGGCCGGCAAGACAGCACGATCACGCTCAGCGCCGAGCACAAGCTGGGTGCCCACTGGCGGGTGGATGCCCAATGGCTGCAATCGCTGGTCACGCGGTCCAGCGCCGGCCCGCTCTGGTCAAACCAGCGTCATCAACGCGCTGGCACACTCTCGCTCTGGCGCGATCTCTGACGCCTGCCGGGCCACAGGCCCGTCGTGTCCCTCCCAGCCGATACCCTGCCCATGCCTTTTGCGCCGCCGCGCAGCACCAATCCGTCGCTTCCCGGCGCCAACGCCTGGGACTGGGCCCTGCTGCCCCTGGTGCTGGCCGTGCTGGTGGCCCTGGCGTGGGTGGGCACGCAAATGGCACGCCCCTATGAGGTGGGCCAGGCCCTGCCGATGACGCTGGACCCCTGGGTCTTGCCCTACTACCTGCTGCGCACGTCGGCCCGCATGGCCCTGGCGATGCTGGCCTCGCTGGTGTTCAGTGCGGTGTTCGCCGTGCTGGCCAGCCGCTTTCGGGCGGCCGAAAAGGTGCTGGTGCCCTTGCTGGACATCCTGCAGTCCATCCCGGTGCTGGGCTTTCTGTCGATCACAGTGACCGGCTTCATCGCGCTGTTTCCGGGCCGGCTGCTGGGGGTGGAGTGCGCGTCGATCTTCGCCATCTTCACCTCGCAGGCCTGGAACATGGCCTTCAGCCTGTATCAATCATTGCGCACGGTGCCGGCCGAGCTGCATGAGGCTGCTCGGGTGTTTCAGCTGTCGGGCTGGCAGCGCTTCTGGCGGCTGGAGCTGCCCTTTGCCATGCCCTCGCTGCTGTGGAACATGATGATGTCGATGTCGGGCGGATGGTTCTTCGTGGTGGCCTCCGAGGCCATCTCGGTGTCCAACCAGAACATCAAGCTGCCCGGTGTGGGCTCGTACATCGCGCTGGCCATCGAGGCGCGCAACCTGCCTGCCATCTTCTGGGCCATTGGTGCCATGCTGGTGGGCATCGTGCTGTACGACCAGCTGCTGTTCCGGCCGCTGGTGGCCTGGGCCGACAAGTTTCGATTCGACGAAGGCGGTGCCGATCTGGCGCCTGATTCGTGGTTGCTGAAATGGCTGCGCCGAGCACCCTGGGTGAACGCCGCCTGGGACACGCTGGCCGGCTACCTGGGCCGCACGCTGCTGTGGTTCAGGCAATCGCACGATGGCACCTCGATTGCGGCGCGCCCGAAGGTGGCCAACCCGCTGTGGCAACGCGGCTGGGATGCGCTGCTGGCCGCCGCCGTGCTGCTGTCGCTGTGGCAGCTGGTGGCCTTCATCCACACCGAAGTGGGCTGGGCCGAGGTGGGCCACGTGATGGTGCTGGGCCTGTACACGCTGGTGCGCGTGCTGGTGCTGATCGCGCTGGCCGCACTGGTGTGGGTGCCGGTGGGCATCTGGATCGGCATGAACCCGCGCTGGTCGGGCCGGCTGCAGGCGGTAGCGCAATTTCTGGCGGCGTTTCCGGCCAACCTGACGTTTCCGGTGGTGGTGCTGCTGCTGGTGCACTGGCAGCTCAACCCCGACGTCTGGCTGTCGCCGCTGATGGTGTTTGGCACGCAGTGGTACATCCTGTTCAACGTGATCGCTGGCGCCTCCACCGTGCCCAGCGAGTTGCGCTTTGCGGCCAGCAACCTGGGCCTGAGCGGCTGGCTGCGCTGGAAGCGCTACCTGCTGCCGGCCGTGTTTCCCAATCTGGTGACCGGCGCCCTGACAGCCAGCGGCGGCTCGTGGAACGCCAGCATCGTGTCTGAGTACGTCAGCTGGGGCCCCACCACGCTGGAGGCCCAGGGCCTGGGCAGCTACATCGCCAAGATGACGGCCGCGGGCGACTTTCCGCGCATCGCGCTGGGCATCGGGGTGATGTGCATTTTTGTCATGGGCCTGAACCACCTGGTGTGGCGCCGCCTGTACAACCTGGCCGAAGACCGCATGCATGCCTGACACCCGCCCGCACGCTGCAGCCCCTCTCACCCGCATCCCGGCACCATGACCCAGACGATTCTTTCACTGACCCAGGTGGGCAAGACATTCCGGTCGGCCGATGGCTCGCAGCGGCCGGTGCTGCAGGGCGTTGACTTCACGCTGCGCGATGGCGAGATCGTGGCCCTGCTGGGCCAGTCGGGCTCGGGCAAGAGCACGCTGCTGCGCATCATGGCCGGGTTGATCCCCGCCGATGGTGGGCAGGTGCTGTACCGGGGCCAGCCGCTGTACGGCCCGGCCAGGGGCATCAGCATGGTGTTCCAGTCGTTTGCCCTGTTTCCGTGGCTCACGGTGCAGCAGAACGTCGAGCTGGGCCTGGAGGCCCGTGGTGTGCCCGCCGACGAACGCGCCCGCCGCGCCGAGGCCGCCATCGAGCTGATCGGCCTGGCCGGCTTTGAAGGCGCCCTGCCGCGCGAGCTGTCGGGCGGCATGCGCCAGCGCGTGGGCATCGCCCGTGCGCTGGTGGTCGAGCCCGATGTGCTGCTGATGGACGAAGCCTTTTCGGCCCTGGACGTGCTGACCGGCGAACGCCTGCGCGAAGACATCCTGGAGCTGTGGGCCGGCGGCAGCATGCCCACCAAGGCCATGCTGGTGGTGTCGCACAACATCGAGGAAGCCGTGCTGATGGCCGACCGGGTGCTGGTGTTTGCCAGCGACCCGGGGCGGGTGCGCTCGGAGCTGGCCATCACCCTGCCCCGGCCCCGCGACCCCGACAGCCTGGAAGTGCGCGCGCTGATCGACGAGGTGTACTCGCTGATGACGGCCGGCGCCGGCCGCGCCGACCGCAGCGGCACCGCCAGCGAGCCTGTGCACCTGCACCTGGCCAGCCGCCTGCCGGTGGCCGATGTGGCCAGCATGGACGGCCTGCTGGAGGTGTTGGCCGACGACCTGTTTGGTGGCCGCGCCGACCTGCCCCACCTGGCCGAGGAAACCGAGCTGGACGACGACACCCTGCTGCCGCTGGCCCATGCGCTGCACCTGCTGGGCCTGGCCCATCTGGCCGAGGGCGATGTGTCGCTGTCCGCGCTGGGCAAGCGTTATGTGGACGGCAACCGTGTCATCCGGCAAGAGCTGTTCGGGCAGCAGGTGCTGGCCCATGTGCCGCTGGTGGCGCATATCCGGCACAGCCTGGAGCAAAGCCCGGGCGGGCAGTTACCCGAAGAGCCCTTTCTGCGCCTGTTGCGTGACCACCTGAGCCCGGATGAATCCGAGCGCGTGCTCAAGACCGCCATCGAGTGGGCCCGCCACGGCGAGGTGCTGGAGTACGACTACCACACCGGCCTGATCCACCTGCCCGACGGCAGCGACAGCGAAGCGGGCTGAGCGCGCGGCCTGCGCCGCCGATCAACCCAGGCTGCGCGCCACCCAGCTGTACAGCGGAATGCCCAGCAGAATGTTGAACGGGAACGTCAGGCCCAGGGACATGCCAAAGTACAAGGCAGGCTGCGCCTCGGGGATGGCCTGGCGCACCACCGCCGGCACGGCGATGTACGAGGCGCTGGCGGCCAGCACCATCAGCAGCGTGGTGTTGCCCACCGACAGGCCCACCGCCTGGGCCAGCAGGCAGGCCAGCGCCGCATGCGCCAGCGGGCCCAGCACCGCATAGGCCAGCAGCCAGGCGGATTGACCCTTGAGCGCACCCAGGTTGCGCGAGGCCAGCAGGCCCATGTCCAGCAGAAAAAACGCCAGCATGCCCTTGAACAAATCCACCGAGAAGGGCTGCATCGCCTTCTGGCCGGCCTCCCCCGTGAGCAGGCCCACCACCATGGCACCGATCAGCAGCAACTGCGCGCCATCGGTGAATGATTCATGCAGCACGTGGCCGATGCCCTGCGTGCGGGCCGCAGCGCCGGGCGCCTGACGCTGCCTTGCCAGGTTGGCCAGCATCACGGCCATCACGATGGCGGGCGATTCCATCAGGGCCATCGCCGCCGCCATGTGGCCGCCATAGGCGATGCCCTGATGATCCAGCGATTGCACAGCGGTGATGAAGGTGACGGCGCTGACCGAGCCATAGGTGGCCGCAATGGCCGCCGCATCAAAGCGCGACAGCTTGCGCGACAGCAGGGCGTAGCCCATGGCGGGCACCAGCACCGCCAGCAGCACCGCACAAGCCAGGCTCACAGCCACCTCGGCCGTCAGGCCCGACTTGGCCAGTGCAAAACCGCCCTTCAGGCCCAGGGCCATCAGCAGGTACAGCGACAGGAAGCGTGCAATGGCCGGCGGGATCTCGAGGTTGGAACGCACGGTGCCCGCCAACAGGCCGAACACGAAGAACAGGATCGCAGGGTCAAGAAAGTTTTGCAGCATGGGGCGCGATGCTCGGCCCATTCGCTAATATGCGCAAATGATCAATATCGATGTTTTGCATCGGCTTTTCCGATGAAAGAAATCACCGCACCGCCCGGGCTGGAGCGCCACCCACGGGCCAGCCTGGTGCAGCTGCGCAGCCTGGAAGCCGTGGTGCGGCTGGGCGGCGTGAGCCGCGCTGCACGGGCGCTGCACCTGGCGCAGCCCACGGTGTCCACCCAGCTCAAGGAGCTGTCGGCCGCGCTGGGGCTGGCCCTGCTGGTGCCCCAAGGCCGCAAGCTGGTGCCCACGGCCGTGGGCGAACGCCTGGCCGAAACCGTGCGCGCCATGGGCGCGGCCTGGCAGGCCTTTGAAGACGACGCCGCCGCCCTGCAAGGCCTGCACCGTGGCCGCCTGCGCATTGCCGCCGTCACCACCACCGAGTACTTTCTGCCCGATCTGCTGGGGCCGTTTGCGCGCCAGTACCCGGGCATCACCATCGAGCTGGCGGTCGAAAACCGCGACGCCGTGGTGGCCCGCCTGGCGCGCGGTGATGACGAACTGGCGGCCATGATGCTGCCGCCCAGCCACCTGCCGCTGGCCCGCTGGCCGTTTCTGGACAACCCGCTGGTGGTGATTGCGCCGGCCGGCCATGCCCTGGCGGGCCGGCGGCGCCTGAAGCTGGCAGATCTGGTGGGCGAGCCGCTGCTGGCGCGCGAAGCCGGATCGGGCACCCGCGCGGCCGCCGAGCAGGCCTTTGATGAACAAGGCGTGCAGTGGCCACCCCGCATGGCGCTGGGCAGCAACGAGGCCATCAAGCACGCGGTGCGCGCCGGGCTGGGCCTGGCGGTGCTGTCGCGCCACACGCTGGCGGCCGACCCGGCCACCGAGGGCCTGGCGGTGCTGCCGGTCAGCGGGTTTCCGCTGCGCCGTCAGTGGCAGCTGGTGTGGCGGCGTGACAAGCCCTTGTCGCTGCCGGCCCGCACGCTGCTGGACGACCTGCGCCGCCGCCTGCATGTGCGGGCGCGCCCCGGCGCGATGCGCCAGGGCGGCTGAGACAGGCTCAGTCCAGGCTCACCTTGGCCTGCTTGACCAGCTTGCCGAACTTCTCGGTTTCGTCGCGGATGACCTGCGCCATCTGGGTCGAGGTGTTGCCGATGGGCTCGGCGCCGATGTCGTCCATGCGCTTGCGGAAATCGGGCGACTGGATGATGCGCACCATCTCGGTTTGCAGGCGGGCCACCAGCTCCTTGGGCGTGGCGGCCGGGGCCAGCACACCAAACCAGGTGCCGATGTTGAAACCCTTGAGGCCGGCTTCGTCCAGCGTGGGCACATCGGGCAGCACCGACGAGCGCCTGGCGGTGGTCACGGCCAGCGGGCGCAGCTTGCCGGCCTTGATGTGCGGCAGCACCGGCGTGACGGTGTCAAAGCTCAGGTTGATCTGGCCGGCCAGCAGATCGGTGGCCATGTGACCGCTGCCCTTGTAGGGCACATGAACCAGCGTGGTGCCGGTAAGGGCCTCGAACTGCGCGCCGATCAGGTGCTGGGCCGTGCCCATGCCGTTGGAGCCAAAGTTCAGGTGGCCGGGCTGGGCCTTGGCCTGCGCCACCAGATCGGCCACGCTCTTGATGGGCGCGCTGGCATTGACCACCAGCACATTGGGCACCATGGCCACCATGGTGATGGGCACCAGATCGCGCTGCAGATCGTAGGGCAGCTTCTTGTAGACGCTGGGCGCGATGGTGTGGTGCACCGCGCCCATCAGCAGCGTGTAGCCATCGGGCTTGGCCTTGGCCACCAGATCGGCGCCCAGGGTGGCACCGGCACCGGGCCGGTTGTCGACGATCACGGGCTGGCCCAGGGCGGCCTGCAGACGCTCGCCCAGTGTGCGGGCCAGCACATCGGTGGTGCCGCCAGGGGTGAAGGGCACCACCAGGGTGATGGGCTTGGCGGGCCAGGCTTGTGCCCAGGTGCTGCCGGCGGCCAGGCTCAGGCAGGCAGCGGCCAGCAGGCTGCGGCGACGGGTGCTGAAGACTTGCATGGTGTGTCCTGTTGGCATCAGTCGGCCAGGTGGCGGCACACCGCCTGGGTGACGGCGGCGGTGGTGGCCTGGCCGCCCAGATCACGGGTGTGCAGGGCCGGGTTGGCCGTGACGGCCTCGATGGCCGCCATCAGGCGCGCAGCAGCGGCGGCTTCACCCAGGTGCTCCAGCAGCATCACGCAGCTCCAGAAGGTGCCCACCGGGTTGGCCAGGCCCAGGCCCATGATGTCGAAGGCCGAGCCGTGGATGGGCTCGAACATGCTGGGGTAACGCCGCTCAGGATCGATGTTGCCGGTGGGGGCGATGCCCAGGCTGCCGGCCAGCGCGGCGGCCAGGTCACTGAGGATGTCGGCGTGCAGGTTGGTGGCCACGATGGTGTCGAGCGAGGCCGGGCGGTTGACCATGCGGGCGGTGCAGGCGTCGACGATCTCCTTGTCCCACTTCACGTCGGGAAATTCTTGCGCCACTTGCGCGGCGATCTCGTCCCACATCACCATGGCGTGGCGCTGGGCGTTGCTTTTGGTGACCACGGTGAGCAGCTTGCGGGGCCGCGACTGCGCCAGCTTGAAGGCAAAGCGGATGACACGTTCAACGCCCACGCGGGTCATCATGGTCACGTCGGTGGCCACCTCGATGGGGTGGCCCTGGTGCACCCGGCCGCCCACGCCGCTGTACTCGCCTTCAGAGTTCTCACGCACGATGACCCAGTTCAGGTCTTCGGGGCGGCAGCGCTTGAGCGGCGCGTCGATGCCCGGCAGGATGCGCGTGGGCCGCACATTGGCGTATTGGTCAAAGCCCTGGCAGATCTTCAGGCGCAGGCCCCACAGCGTGATGTGGTCGGGGATCTGCGGATCACCGGCCGAGCCAAACAGGATGGCATCGTGCTGGCGCAGCGCCTGCAGGCCATCGGCCGGCATCATCACGCCATGCTGGCGGTAATGGTCGCCCCCCCAGCCGTATTCGGTGAAATCGAACTTGAAGCTGCCGCTGACTTCGGCCAGCGCCGCCAACACCTGCTGCCCGGCGGGCACCACCTCTTTGCCGATGCCGTCACCGGGGATGGTGGCGATCCTGTAGGTCTTCATGGCTTGTCTCCAGAACGCAGCGGGCACGGGGCCCGGATGCCGCGATTCTGGAAACATCAGGGCCATTGCCAACAGGCAACAAGTCAATCCATTGTTAACCTGTGGTTAAAACTGGAGCCGCCATGCACACCCACACCACCGCGCCCATCCAGCCCGCCGACCTGGGCTTTTTTTCGGCGCTGGCCGCAGCGGGCAGCCTGAGCGCCGCTGCGCGCGAGCTGGGCATCAGCACCCCGGCCGTCAGCAAGCACCTGGCCCTGATGGAGGCCCGCGCCGGCCTGCCCCTGGTCAACCGCAGCACCCGCCGCATGAGCCTGACGCCCGAAGGCGAGCTGGTGCTGGAGCACGCGCGCCGCATCCTGGGCGAGATGCAAGACCTGGCCCAGCTGCTGGGCAGCAGCCGCGCCCGCCCGCAGGGCCTGCTGCGGGTGAACGCCACGCTGGGCTTTGGCCGCAGCCATGTGGCGCCGCTCATCTCGCAGTTTGCGCGCCAGCATCCGCAGGTGACCGTGCAGTTGCAGCTGTCGGTCAACCCACCACCCCTGACCGACGACGCCTTTGATGTGTGCATCCGCTTTGGCCCGCCGCCTGAGGCGCGTGTGGTGGCCCGGCGCCTGGCGGCCAACCGGCGCCTGCTGGTGGCCGCGCCCGGTTACCTGGCCCAACATGGCACGCCCAAGACACCGCAAGAGCTGACCCAGCACCGCTGCATCGGTATCCGCCAGGGCGAAGAAGCCTATGGCTTGTGGCGGCTGAGCACCGGGCGCGGCAAGAGCGCCCGCACCGAGGCCATCAAGACCCGCGGCAACCTGTCCACCAACGACGGCGAGATCGCCGTGAACTGGGCCTTGGATGGCCACGGCATCCTGATGCGCGCCGAATGGGACGTGGCGCGCCACCTGCAAAGCGGCCGCCTGGTGCAGGTGCTGCCGCAGTGGCACACACCCGATGCCGACATCCATGCGGTCATCGCCCCCCGGCACCAGATGTCGGCGCGGGTGCGCAGCTTTGTCGACTTCATGGCGCTAGCCCTGGCTGTCCAGCGAAGCTGAGCCGCACCAGGCAAAACGGCCGCGCTGGGGGGGCGCGGCCGTCGGGGTGCAGCGTGCGGGCAGGCGGGGCGCCTGCCGGCCTGGCTGCGTCAGTGGCTGGGTGCAGCCGGGGCGGGTGTGCCCTTCTTGACCTGGCGCACAAAGGCGACGATCTGCCAGATGAAGAAGATGGCGATCAGGGCCAGCAGCGTGCCGCTGATGGGCCGCGTCACAAAGATCGAGAAGCTGCCGCGGCTGATCAGCATGGCGCGCCGGAAGTTTTCTTCGAGCATGGGGCCCAGGATGAAGCCCAGCATCAGCGGGGCGGCCTCCAGGCCCAGGCGCAGGAACATGTAGCCCAGCAGGCCAAAGGCGGCGGTGATGTAGATGTCATCGAGGTTGTTGTTCAGGCTGAAGGTGCCCACGCAACAGAAGAACAAGATGGACGGGAACAGCGCCGAGTACGGGATCTTGAACACCGACAGCCAGTACTTGACCAGCGGCACGTTCAGGATGACCAGGAAGACGTTGCCGATCCACATGCTGGCCACCAGGCCCCAGAACAGCTCGGGGTGCTCGCCGATCATCTTGGGGCCGGGCTGGATGCCCTTGACGATGAAGGCAGCCATCATCAGGGCCATCACGGCGTTTTCGGGGATGCCGATGCTCATCAGCGGGATGAAGCTGGTGCGGGCAGCGGCCTCGTCGGCTGCGGCCTGGCCGGCCACGCCTTCGATGGCGCCTTCGCCGATCTCGTGCTTGTACTTGCTGAACTTCTTTTCAACGGCGTAGGCGCCAAACTGGGCCAGCGTGGGGCCGCCACCGGGCAGCAGGCCCAGCACCGAGCCCACCACGCTGCCGCGCAGGGCGCTGGGGATGATGCGCTTGAACTCGGGCCAGGTGGGGATGAGCTTGATGCTGCCGCTGAAGGGCGTGAACTGGTTGCGCGAGTCGAGGTTCTTGGTGATCTCGGCGATGCCGAAGCAGCCCAGTGCCACGCTGATCAGGTGCACACCATCGGACAGGAAGATCATGTCGAAGGTGAAGCGCGGCGAGCCGCTGATGACGTCGGTGCCGATCGAGCCCAGCAGCACGCCCACCAGGGCCATCGACAGGCCGTTGAGCATGTGGCCGCCTGTGGTGACGAAGCTCACGCACACGAAGCCCAGCAACATCAGTGCGCAGTAATCGGAGGGCCCGAACAGGAAGGCGACCTCACCCAGCGGAATGGCCAGCGTGGACAGCACGACGATGGCCACCGTGCCGCCAATGAAGCTGGAGATACCGGCCGAGAACAGCGCCAGCCCCGTCTGCCCCTTGAGCGTCATCGCGTAGCCATCTATACAGGCCACGATGCTGCTGGCGTGCGGGATCTTCATGGTGATGGCACTGACGCTGTCACCGTACTGCGCACCGTAGTAGATGCCGGCCAGCATGATCAGGGCGCCATCGGTGGGGATGGCGTAGGTCAGCGGCAGCAACAGGCTGATGGTGGACAAGGGGCCCAGGCCCGGCAGCAGACCAACCAGCGTGCCGACCATGCACCCGATGGCGCAATACATCAGGTTGTGCAGGGTCAGGGCGTGCCCGAACCCGAAAGCGAGGTTGTTGATGATGTCCATCACAGCAGCGGCAGGTTCAGGCCGAGGAAGTAGTGAAAGCAGGCCGCGATGCCGATCAGCACGACGCTGATCTTGACATTGCGCACCACGGAGTAATCGGCGGCGGCCAGGCCAGCCACGAACACCAGGTAGACGATGGCGACGATGACCTTGACGAAGTGGGCGATCAGCACAAAGCCGATCAGCGAGGCCATGATGATCGAGATGTTGCGGATGCCGAAGCCCATGGGCTCGGGGGCTTCAAAGCGCGCCTGGATCAGCATCACGATGCCGATCAGGCCCACCGCGCCACTGATCATCAGCGGAAACAGGCCCGCGCCCGCCCGGGCCAGGGTGCCGAGTTGCAGGTTGTAGGCCTGTATCCCGAAAAACAGCGACACAGCCACCAGGGCCAGGCCCCGCATGACTTTCTGATTGGTCCACATGGTGGGCTCCTGAAAGCAGATCAGCCAGGCTGGCTGGGGCCGGCCGGTGACGACGCAGCGCTGACACTGGCCGGCAAGCGGGCCCGCACCGCATGGCACGGAACGGTTTGAACAAACCCGATTGTGGGCAGCAGATGACCGGGTGGCCCTACGTACAAACCGTAGGACGGGTCCAAGCCGTCCTCAGAACAGCTCGCGCCTGAACATCAGGTCGCGGCTGGGCAGGCCCCAGCTGGCCTTGGCGGCCGGGCCCACGGTGACACCCGGCGGCAGCAGCCAGGCCTTTTGCAGGCTTTGCGCAGCCCGCGTCTGGCC
>Ga0228698_1000486_pt1 | contig 30342 bp, 36 predicted proteins | sample McNCre117_Aug_MG_FD_178015 | JGI IMG/M metagenome (GOLD analysis project Ga0228698, IMG submission 178015) | Freshwater microbial communities from McNutts Creek, Athens, Georgia, United States - 1-17_Aug_MG | ecosystem: Environmental > Aquatic > Freshwater > Creek | place: USA: Georgia...
GTTTGACAGGCTGCAGCCCGATCAAGCATGGAGTCAAAGGCGAAGGCGACACCAGCAAGAGCTGCTCGAAAACCAAGCAACTTTATTTGGATGAGACCTTCAATAATTTATTCCGGACAGCAGTGGGGGCGCATCCTGAGTGACCGTGATTGCTCCACCAGACCAATAAGCCATGCCCCTGAAAATCGAGGCCATGTCCTGCACCACCTTGTAGGCCTGCTCGCGGCTTTGCAGATACAGATTGCAGGTAAATCGCGGCTCATAGCCACCCAGTCCATTGGGCACGAGTTCGTCACAGTAACGCGCCACCCGGTACAGCGCCCACTTATCCACCTGCGACTCGGGAATGAAACTGCCCAGACCGTAGCGGGTATTGGTCACCAGGTCATAAAAGCACCAGGCAGGGTTGTCTGTCCACGCCACCTTGAAGGTGCCGTCCCAGATGCCGCTGTACGACCGGGTCTCGGGAGAGTAATTCGAGGGGATGCGAACGCGCAGGAGCTTGAGGTCATAGCTGCGCCTTGGAATCGAGGTGAACTGAGAGGCATCTACCCGCAAGGCCATCAATGCGCTGTTGGGGTAACGCAGCTTGCTTTCGATTACCTCGGTATACGAGTCCAGAAATGTTTTGTTTTGCAGGCTGGTCTGCGTCGAGTCGGCCGTGATGCGGCGCAGGCGCACATCCCAAGGACCAGCGCCAATGAGCGGGACGTAGTAGCTGCGCTGGTACCGCGAAGTGGTTTTGCCAGAGACCGTGTCGGAGACCACCTGCACATACCCGGCTCCCCGCGCCTGCACGTCGATCGCGTAGCTGACCGAAGTGCCGTTCAGGTCACCGTTGGTGGTGTCTTGAAGCGTGAGCGTCGGTATGCTGACCTTGATGCGCACGGCATCCACGTCAGGGTCAGTGATGGAGCGCACCACCGGCTGATTGGCCTTGCACTCCACCCCAACAGCCACTTCGTTTTCCACAGCGGAGAAGCCGGGGATGTAGCTTTGTTGCTGGGTGCCAGGGCGGGTTTCGAGCGTGACCCCTGTGAAGTTGTAGCTGCCGTCCGGATTCTGGATCGGGGTGTCGTCTAGGTAGACGGATTGCAGGTCAGCGGCCAACCCCTCGATTTCGCCCTCGCAGACGAGGTCAACCACGCGTGCATAGGCTTTAGAGCGCAGGCTGTCGGGCGCTTCCTGAGCCACGCGAGCGCTGCCGCCACCACCTTTGCCACCGCCACCGGCGCCAATGATCAGAGAAGTGCTCTGGGTGCTCATGCTGCGATTTCATCCACATCAATGCCCGCGCTGATCACGGCCGAACCGACAATGAGTCGGCCGTAACCCACAGGTACGGGATGGCCCTGCGCCGTGGTGTTGACGGCCCCGTTGAACACATAACTGGGCTGATTGCCTGGCCGCTCAGAGGGATCCTGCGCTTTGGCGGTGGGGGCAATCATCTGTGCCACACCGCCCAGGATCATGGATGTGCCCACCGAATACAGAGTGACCTGCGACAGGAAAGAGCCTGCTGCGGCCCAGCCCATCGGGTTCCACCAGGACACGGCGATCAGGGCAGCGCCCAGCAGGATCTGACCCAACCCGTTGCCACCGGCCCCGGACACGACCGGCGCGATGGTGATGCGCTGTCGGCCACTGGGCTCGTGTAGGCGATCAAGGCTCAGGGCTTCCCTTCCAGCCAGCACCCGGTAGCCCACTCCTCGCTCACCCGAAGCGACCAGCTCCCGTTCGAAACCGGGGAAGTTGGCACAAAGGGCGCGCACGGTCTCAGCCGCCGAGGTCACCGCCATCCTGTGCCGACGCCCGAAGCGCTTGCCCAGTTCACCGAGAAGAAGGATCGTGACCATGCTGGTGTTCATGCAGAAGTTCCTGCAAGAGTTGATGTCTCAGGGTGTGGGTGGTGATCTTTTGCCAATAGCCGCCATAGACATCGCGGCTGGAGAGCCTGCCCTGCAGGTGGTGCAGGATGAGCCCATCGCCCAGGTAAATGGCGGCGTGGTTGGGCACGGACGATGCGACCTGCATCAGCAGGACATCACCCAAATTCATTTCAGCTGGCTCCACCACATGAAAGCCTGCGCCAGCGAAGTTGTCCAGGTACAGGTTTTCACCGCGCTTCCACCACTCATCAAAGCGGGTGAAATCCGGCAGATCAATGCCGCGCTCCTGGTCGTACCAATCTCGAATCAAGGAGTAGCAGTCGAGCACACCGTGCGACCACTCGCGCCCGACCAGCGGAGCGGCATAGCCTTGCGGGAGCAACTCGGTCCACTGCACGGAGGGAAAACTCGCGATGAACCAGGGCAGCGCCGTGGCTTCGCATGCCACTCGGTCCGCCTGGCTGGGCTCAGGACTCAAATTGGGGTGTGAGTGAAACACCCCCACGATCTCGCCAAGCTGGTCGGCGCGCACATAGTCTTCGGGGTGGATCACGAACTGGTCGGTTCCCACGCCAATGTTGCGGCAAGGGGCATAGGTCTCCCTGCCCTTGTGAATGACGAGCAGGCCACAGGCTTCCCGGGGAAACTCCCGAGCAGCATGGGCCAGCGCCAGCGTCTGGTTGGCCTCGAGCATCACCGGATCAACCCCGCTGCAGGAAACCCGCCAAAGGGCAACTCAGCATTCACGCCAAAGCGTTTCTGACAGGACGCCAGGCGTTTGCCACAGGCATCCTGCGCGCGGGAGCTGACGGTTTCATCGTTAGTGTTGAAGTACACGGTACCGGTGTAGCCGCATTCGGCACCTTGGTACTGCCAGGGACAGACGTTTTGCACGATCTGGCGCCGGGGCAATGACACCCCTTCCAGATCAAAGGCGGCGGCCAACTCGAACTCGACCACATCCCGGGTTTCCCGGGACTTGCGGTCAATGAAATACACGTCGTCAGCGAATTCAGCGGTAGCGTCCGCTGTCGGGTTAGACCCAGAGGAAAAGTTCACCGCATCCAGGTATTTCAGGAGCGTGCGCTTTCTGGTGACTTTGGCCCCCACCAGGTCCTGGTAGGACAGGATGAGTGCGGTGATGCTGCCTGTGACATTGGCCACCTTGAGTTTGGGACGCGGCACCTGGCCGTTGCCGTTGAACTCGAACCCTTCGGCTTGAATCGGAAACGGCTCGTAGGTGTTGCCCTGCCAGACCACTTGCTGACGCAGCTCATTGGTACCGGCATGAAACCTCACCACCCCCTCGTTGAACAGCGACAGGTCGAGCACGAAGAGCTCGATGACTGCGCTCGGGGCCAGTTTCTGAATTTCTGAAGTGATCGCTTGGCTGGTCATGACATATCAAACACCTGCCTGAACGTGGCACGGATGTTTTCCAGATTGGGTTCTTCGATGCTGCGGCTCCACTCCTCACAGAGGAACTTTCCAGCAATGCCGCTCGGAGTGGTCCAGTCAAAGGACTGGACTGCCCCTCTGGCACGCAGAAAGTTGTCGATCGCAGCGGCATCAGCCGTGGACTTGCCCCGAAATTCGAGCGACCAGATCTCAGGCTGGGTGTTGATGCCATAGGCCAGACGCTGCTCGTACCCGTCCCCAAAGGAGACCTTACGGACATTGGGTTTGAGGGTGAGGGACGCCCCAATCGAGGCGATCCATATGAATGTCGCCATAAAAATCCTTCAATGCATCACTGCCGACGCGGGTCCAGCAGACCACCGGCCCGCTTTTGGTTGAGCAGCTCCTGCCGCACCGCGCTGGAAATCGCCCGCCCCAGGTCTTTGCCCTGCCCTGCGCTGCTGGTCACCCCACCCTCGGCCACATTCACCGAGATGTTGAACACATCGCCGCCCCCAGATGAGGACTGGTTCATGGTGACGGGGATCGAGCGGCCATCGGGCAGCGGTACATAGGCCTCTGCCATGGAACCCTCGCCAAAGACCGCCAGCTGAGGCGTGGTGGCCACCCCGCCACTGGCATAGGCACGCAGCGGCAGGGGGCCCGATGAGGTCATCACACCGCCATCAGCAAAGCCAAACAGACTGCCCAGCGCCTTGGCCATGGGCAGCGTGATGGCACGCTGGATCTGGATGCGGATCAGGTCCGAGATGATGGAGGTGGCCAGCGACTTGAAGTCCAACTTGCCGGTCATCACGAAGTTGGTGAGCGCATCGGTCATCCCATTGAAGGCCTTGGTGGTCACCGCCTCCATCTGCTTGCCCACCTGCTCGGTTTCTTCACCCAGGGTGCGAAGCGCCTTGGAGAACCCAGCACCGGGATCTGACAACTCAAGGGCCCGCTGCCCCAGTAAGGCCGCTCCATCAGCCGCCTGACGGGCCGCCTCCTCGATGCGCCGAAACGATTCGGCCAACTTGTCATTGCCCGGGGTGGCTTCCACCATTTCCCGGGCCTTGGCTGCGAAATCCGCCAGCTCATCGGCGCTGGAGCGCCTGGCAGCGGACAGACGTTTCAGCGCATCAATCTCGCTGATCGATCCAGTCTCCCGAAGGACCTTGATCTGCTCTTCACTCGATCGCAGCTGACCCTGGCTCCTGGCCACCTGCTCCTGCAGGTCTTTGAGTGTTTCACCCGGCAGCTTGATTTCACGCTCGAGGTTGGACTGCTGTGCTTCACGCTCGAGCTTTTCTCGGCGCAGGGTGATTTCCGAGAGCTTGTCCTGGAGCTTCAATTTGTCCTGGGCTGTCTTGGCCACGGTGGCCAGTCCACGCTTCAAGATAGACTCTTCCTGCGCATACAACTCGCCCAGGCGATCTGTGAATTCCTGCTGGGCGTTCAGCCGGGCCTCACTGGCCTCCTTGTAGCTGATGTAACCCTGCCCCTCGTAGAGGTCGATGATCTTTTGCCGGTCCTTGAGAAGGCCCGTTTCTAGATCGGTCAACCCCTGCAGCTGCTTGATGTCGCTTTCGATTTTGGCCATGGCCGCTGCGGTGAGCGCGCCAGTGGCCGAGTTGTAGTTCAGCTTGGGCTTGGCGGCTTCACCGGCCGCTTCGGTCTCGCCCCGGTTGATAGCATCAAAGCGCTCCTTGACCGTATCGGCCAGGAGGGGCATCTTCCAGAGGTCAACGTAGGTCTGATTGGCCTTTTCGACAATCGCATTGCGTTTCTCTAGTGCGGTCTTGAGGGTGGCCTGGTTCTCCTCGGAAAACGGGTTCAGTCCCTTGCCACCAGCGAGGAAAGTGCCGAGCAATTCGATGTCTGCCCAGACTGCCTCGAAGCTGCCCATGACCGCCTTGGCCATCTGGATCACACCACGCAGCGCATCGATCACGGTGGCAATGCCATACGCTGTGTCCTGAGCCCAGGTCTTGAGCGTGCCATCGTCTCGCAGCTTGACCATAGCCTCAGCCGTGTTGTGCGTGCCCAGCATCACCGCCTTGAGCTCACCCACCAACTCTTCAAGAGCAGGAAGCGCGGCAGTGACGATGGTCTGAGCGACAAAGTTGTGCTCGGCCCGCATGCGGCCCAGCGCCTTCGATGCCTTCTCGGCAGATTCGATCTCAGCCTCAGTAAGCCGGATGTTCAGGTCCTGGTTGGCGGCCAGGTCCTTGAGGAAGGGCAGCAGCCCCGCTCCAGACTTGCCAAACAGTTCAAGCGCAATGGCTGTCTTGCCTGCTCCGTCCTCGAAATTGGACAGTTTCAAGGCAATGTCATTCATCACTTCGGCCGGATCGCGCAGGTTACCCCCTGCATCCTTGGCCTTGATGCCCAGAAACTGTAGGGCCTGGGAAGCACCCTTGGTCTCATCGTCCACCCCGGCCAGCCCCTTGGAGAGCTTGGTCAGGCCTACGCCAATCTGCTCCATCGCCACGCCAGAAATGGTGGCCACCGGTGCAAAGCCGGACAGTGCCGTGGCACTTGCCCCGGTCTGCTCGGCCAGATCCTGAAGAGCGGCCACTGTTTCAAGCGTGTGGGCCACCAACTCCTTGAGCGCCCCCACCGACTCCACGCCGATGGCGATGGCAAAGGTGGTTTTAGCGACTTCGGCCACCTTCTCCAAGGAACCACGCATGGATTCGGCGTGGCGCTCCAACAGCAGCGCACTCTTGCCCAGGTCTTCGCGGAACTCGGCCGTTTCCGCTGCGAGTTTGATCACCAGGGAGCCGATATCAGCCATGTTGCTTGCCTACCTTGTGCGCGAACATGGCCTTGAACCGGGCCACATTGAGTTGTGTTTCGTCTTGAGGTTGGGTGGGTTGCGGTTTTTCGAGGAATGGCATGAAGTCCTCTGGCCGAAACGGCCCCGCATCCTTGGCCCGGTGGGCATTGGCAAAGGTGGAGGCCACCACACCGGACCTGTAATCGGCCCGGTAGTCCCCAAAGGGCTCGAGTTGGTAGTACGCCATCCACTCGGTCAACTCATCCGATCCCATCGATGCGAGCATCTCGCGCACCGGCAGGCCCAAAGCCAGCGCCAGCCGAAACACAAAGCGCCGCGAAGGATGGGCGATCAGGCGTTTTTTGCGGCGTCCACCTGATCAGCGCCAATGCCGTTCAGACGCTGGGACACGGCAAACACACGGTCCAGTGCCTTGGCGCTCTTGCCACCGAGCGCCGTGATGTCACCATCGCTGAAAAGACGGTTGCCCGTCTCATCGCACAAGGTGAGCGAGACCAGGCGGGCACGTACGTTCTCAAGGCGACCTTCCTTGCCAATCAAGCTGGCCTCAAAGGCATCACGGTCGGTACCGGTCATGGTGCGCACCTGCACCTCACCGCCCCACTCCGGGACTTGGACAGTTTCACGGGGCAGATCGTCGCTCTGCAGGATTTGTTCACGGGTCAACATGGATGTGTCTCTCTTTAAGCTTCGGTGATGTCGCCATCGATCTCGATGGTCACGGAGGCCTGCACGACCGCATCCACACCGCCTTGCACACTAAAGTGCGTGACATAGCCGTAGAAGGTCCAGGTGACAGGGTTGGTGTCGGTAAAAGTGATCTTGAACTGGCGGCGCACCCGGTTGGCACGGTCGGTTCTCAGGCCCTGATGCACCAGATCGTCGGGGTTGTAGTGCAGGGTCAGGGACAACTGCCCCTCGTCGCGCAGACCCACGCGCTTTTCCTTGGCGGTGGACGCCAGATTAGTGACGTCGATCACGGCGGCCTGCCCGCCAGGCCCCTGAAACGAGACCACGTTGGGGATGGTTTCAAAGGCAGTGGTCCCAAACCGTGCAATGGCAATGCCCTGCGCGGTGATTGCGGTGCTGCTCATGCAGATGCTCCTTGTTTCACGGTGAACCCACCGGCCGGTGGTAGGTGTAGTCCACGCTCACCCGGTACAGCCGGGCCTGATCTTCAAATTCACTGAGCCCCATGCGCACATCGGCGACGGTGCTCTTGTCCGCCAGCAGCGCAGTCAGGACCTGGTCTTGCAGGTGCAAGGCCTCCTGGTACGTTCTGGCGTAGGTGTCGACCTGCACGCGCACGCGCTGCAGGCCGTGCGGTCCATCGATGCCAAAGATGTGCTCCTGCACGATGGGCGTGTAGACGATGGTCGGGTACTGGGTGTTTTCTGCAGCGACAAGCGCGTAGACCTCACCCCCAGCCAGATCCTTGATGGCGTCAAAGAAATCCTGCACGGCTACTTCCTCTGCTGACCTCTGTATAGGTTCTTGGCTTCCAGCTCGATGCGCTCACTCAATTTGTCCTTCATGGCCTGCACCGCTTCGCGCCGCTTGGCTTCCAGGGCAGGCCTCAGGAATGGGCGTGCGCGCATTTTTCGGGTGCCAAACTCCACGAAACGCCAGTACCAGGCATCTTGCGAGAGGTTGCCCTTCTTGCCTTGCTTGCGGTACTTCTTGCCATGTCGCACCGTCACAAAGAAGGTCTGACGCGTGAGGCTGGAGAGCTCGGGGATCTGTTTCATGATCACCGAGCGCTTGAGCGTGCCCGGTGGCGGCTGATTCGGCCCCAGGACCTCGGCCGCTTTGGGCGCACGCATGCGGGCTTCATCGCGGATGACCTTGGCTCCGGCATAAACAGAGACGCGCAGGCCGTTTTTGGCTACCCGGTCAGGCAATTCGCGCAGGGCTTTGGCCAATTCAGCCAAGCCCTCGACCTTGAAGCGTTCATGCTTAGCCATCGTCCAGACCTTCGCTGGCCAGCAGGATGACCAGGACGCGCTTTTCGTCCTCGTTCAGGGCCGAGTGGATGTTGAAGATCCGCGACCTGTAGAGCACCCTATACTGGGCCACAAGCTGAGGGTTGTCAAAAATGCTCTGGTAGCGCACCGTGATCTGGTGCGTGAGTTCGGCCGAGATGCGGCTGGCGATCACGGCCTCCCGTCCGGACAAAGGCTGGATGTCTGCCCACACGGTAGCCACATCGATCCATGTCCGGCTGGGCGCACCCAGGCTGTCTTTAATGGTGCTGGGGCGCTGAATTTTGATGCGGCGGCCCAGCGTTCCGGCTCCAATCGGGTTCATAGAGGCCTCATATCAAAGGTACCTTGTAGGGATCGAGCAGGCCATCGATGAAGGGCAAGGGGTCAATGCGCCCTCGCGTCATCGATGCCACCTCCTCGCGGTGAACGTACAGAGAGCCCAGGCGCAGCTTGATCCATGTCTTGATGCCCTCGGGCACGGCCAAAGCGTCGCCATATCCGGCATCAAAGATCACGCTCACAGCCCCGATCTGAGGCAAGGCGATCGGCCAGATCTGCCCGAACACGGGAGTGATGCGGGCAGGCTCGCAGGCGCTGTCAACGGTGTAGTTCGCTGCTGGCATGACCTGCCAGCCACCCGCCATGTCCAGATAGCGGATTTCCAGCACCGACTGCACGGGCGATTTAGGCAGCAAAACAGCGTGCCCGGGCAGCGTGAACACCTGCCCTGCGGGCACGCCCATCAGGCTGGGTCCGGGAAAGCTGTCGAGCACAATCCGCCAGCGCGCTGTGACAAGTTGCCGATTGGTCAGCGTCTCGGCCGCCTGTCGGGCAGCCGAGATGAGGACCTGAATCAGGCTGTCGTCGTCATCGAAATCCACCCGCAGGTGGAGCTTGGCTTCGGCAAGCGAAACCGGCTCTCCTGCAGGCGGGGTGATCAACTGCATAGGCATGCATTGCTCCCCCCGATTTCTTAGACCACCTGGACCACAGCGGTCTGGTTATTGGCGTCGCCCGGCGCAAACCGGGGATTGACGCCAAGCACCTGGGCGGCCGTCAGACTGACGGCCACGCCTACGGTCACCGACAGGCGCACGAAGGCATAGCCGTTGGACACATCCAGGTCATCCGGGCGCAGGTTGATCAGCGCCTGCTTGGCCGAGCCACTGGCAGCCTGGGTGAGCTGCGTGATCGCCTTGCCCGTCAGATCCTTGGCACCGGTGCCCGAGGCATCCTGGGCCTGCTGGAGCTTGGCATCGAGCGTGGCGTTGGTGCCCAGAGCGCCGCTTTGAATGAGCGCTAGCAGGTTGTGGTGGTTACCGGCCGAGATCCAGCCGGTAGAGGTGGTGCCGACGGCCTGGCTGGCCGGGTCGATGGTGGCCAGAACCGAGAACAGCTCGCTGCCTTTTGCATTGGGAAACATGTGATTTCTCCTTGATGGTCAGGCGCCTGATCAGCGAGCGCCCAGTTGGACAAAGGGCGACATGGTTGTGCTGCCCTTGGCGGGGGTGATCGGCGCAGCGATCTTGGATTGACCGTCCATGCGGAACGTGGTGCGAAAAGCCGTGAGGTCCGCATCGAAGTACAGGTGCATGGAGGTTGCGGTTTGCATGCCACCCGCCTTGGTGATGGTCTGGTAGTACGACAGGTCCGCCAGGAGCACATCGCCCGCAGAGGAGAAGGTGTTGGCGTGCTGGGAGACGATCACCGGGCGGCCGAGCAGCGTGCCGTAGGGCGAGACCTGAATGCCACCCGGATTCATGCCGGTAGGCAGGTAGATCGGGTAGTTGCCCAGGGTCAGCGTGAAGAGCGCCGGGAGCACGTCGTTGTTAACGATCCAGACCGACTTGCCAAACGAGCCCGGGGGCAAGCGCGAGATCATCTTGGCCAGGTTTTGGGCCAACAGCGTCTGCGTGGCCTGACCTGATTCCTTGGCCACGGTCACCGTGGTGGCGTTGCTCATGCAACCCACCGGCAGGCCAGTGCCCGAGCCAAACAGGATCGACTCGTTGGTCTTCCAGCGAATGGAGGTGGCGATCTTGTCGGGGAGGTAGGTCGACAAGGCATTTGTGTCGTCCAGCAACTCGTCGGTCACCGGCACCAGGGCCATGAGCTTTTTGAGACGCAGCGTCGACAGGCCCAGCACCGGCTTGGTACCGATGGCAGAAGCCGCTTCACCTTGCCAGTAGGCACGGATGCCGTTGGTACCCCAGGGCGTGGTTTCGTCCTTGGGGAAGGCCATGGTGTTGCCCGTGATCTCCACGTTGTCGGTCATGGGCAGCAGGGAGTCTTCGCCCAAAGACAACTGGAAGATTTCTTGAGCGAACTGAGGCGGCACCAAAAAACCGCCGTCCTGGGCCGAGCCTTCATTGCCGAAGGTGGCAGGCGCCACTGCGTTTCGGCCCGAGCCGATCAGCAGACGCTCATCAATCGATGCACCAGGGTTTTGCGCCTGGCGCACGGTCTTGAGGAAGTCGCCCACGCTCTTGAAGCCGTGCTTGGGGTCAGCAGCGGCGTTATCCACCACCGTGATCACGGAGGCCGTGCTCAGTTGAGAGGGGTGGTTCATCTGCGCCTCTTCGGCAATAAGGGCAGCTTCACGGTCAATGGCGGCTGAAGTCGCTTCGATCTTGCCCTTGAGGACTTCGAAGGCTGCGACTTCTTCGTCGTTCATGTCGCGCTGCTCGGCGGCAGCGATGTCGGTCAGGGCGCGTGCGTCCTTGACCAGGGTGGCTTTGCGAGACTGAAGCTCGCGCAATTGCTTGCTCATTGGTTTATCTCCAGAAATGAAAAAGCCGCCTGGTCGAAATGACTCAAGGCGGCGACAGGGATCACGACCAACGGGTCGCAGGGGGGGCGCAGCCCTCAACGGAGGGCTGCAAGGGAAAGGGTTGAAATCAGACCAGCATCAAACCAGTGCAAGAGCGTCCCGCGCCTGTTTCAGGCGGGATTGGCTTTTCTGCGATTGGCTGCGAACGGCATTGCCTGTGACCTTGGCCTGCATGCGGGCCAGAACATCGTCAAAGGACGCGATGCCATCGACCATGCGCTGCGCCAGGGCAGCATCAGCGCCGAGCACACGGCCTTCGCCCATGCCGTTTCGGACATCGTCGATCGACACGCCCCGGCCGACAGCCACAGCCTGGATGAAGGCGTTGTAGTAGTCGTCCACACGAGACTGCATGAAGGCCTGGGCCTCCGGGTCCAGCGGCACATAAGGGTTGCCCTCGACCTTGAACTTGCCAGCCGAGACCAGGGTGGTTTTGACGCCCTCCTCTTCCAGCGCTTTCGAATAGTCGAAGTGCGCCTGCCACACGCCAATGGAGCCCACCTCACCACCAGGGGTGACGTAGAACTCACTGGCAGAGCAGCCAATCCAGTAAGCAGCAGAGGCAGCCAGGCTGTTGGCCACGGCCACCACGGGTTTCTGGGCCCGGGCCTTGACGATCTCCGAGGCCAGTTCGGCCACGCCATAAACGCTGCCGCCAGGACTATCGATGTCGATCAGGATCTGGCCCACCGTGTCGTCGGCCAGGACCTGGCGCAAGGCTGAGGTGAATTGCTGGGTGCTGGTGCTGCCGGGCCCGGAGATGTCATCGACCATGTTGCCCCGCTGGGTGACCACGCCATACAGAGGCAGCACGGCAATGCCAGAGCCCGCATTGGCCGCAGCCATCTGTTTGCGGGTATCGCGCAGCACCCGCTCCGACTGGATCTGGAACATGGCCTCATCAGTTGGAGGCTCGCCCGCCGACCAGCGGGTCAAGACCCCGGCCATGGCCTGCAGCCGCTCGGGCATCAGGGCCCAGGGAGTGGTCAAAAATTCGGAGATCAGAAGTTGTCTGTTCATTTGTCTATTCCTGTGTGAATGCCCAATTGAATGAGGGACCGGGACAGCGCCGGTTCATCCTCAAGTGATGGAGCCCCCTGCGCCCAGTCCTGCACGGCCGATAAAGGCAGGCTGAAGGTCTGGGCGATCAGGTTGATTTCGTTGGAGCCCAAAGCGCCTTTTTTGCAGATACGACGGGCCAGTCGCTGGGCGTTGGACTCAACCAACTTCTGCAGGCGCAAGCGCAATTGCTGGTCCGACTCGGGACTGGTATCAAGATCAGATGCGTCGGACTCTTTTTCCGCTTCCTCAGCGTCATCCTCTTCGACCATGTTCAGCGGCCGCAGCGGTTGATCGAGCCCTGTGATCGGGTTGAGGTTTTCTGAGATGCGGGCCTCGTTGCGCGTGAGCCAGCCGTTCTGGATGCCGCTTTGGTAGTAAGCCGAGCGGCTGGCCGCATCCCCTCGCATGAGGTTGGCAAAGTCAAACTCGATCTCGAGGGCATCTCCATCTGGGAGCAGATCCGCTTCAATGGATGCCTCCCAGCGCTCCGCCCAGGGCGTCATGGTGTGCATGACGAATTCCAGACTTTGCTGCTCGATGTTGGAGAATGTCGCCCGGTCCAGGTCTGCAATCATGTGTGGCGGCACTCTGAACAATCGGGCAATGTCTGTTATTTGGAACTTGCGCAGCTCCAGGAACTGGGCGTCCTTGTTCGTGACGCCCACCTCGTGAAACTTCATGCCGTTCTCAAGCACCAGGACCTTGCCCCGGTTCGAGCCAGACTGCGCCGTCTGGTAGGACTCCCGAAACACCCGCTTGGCCTCCGGGTCCTTGAAGGTGCCCGGGAACTCGATCCAGCCCCCCGTGGGTTTGGCATCGTTGGAGAAGAACCGAGCCCCGTAGTCCTGCGCGGCCAGGGCCATGCCCAGGCTTTCTCGCGAGAGCTCGATGGGGCTCAGGCCAATCAGCCCATCCGAGGACAGGCCTCTCAGATGCCAGACCTCCCCACGAGGCAGGACGATCTCTGAGCCAGCCTGATCCCGGATGCGGTATCGGTAGTCTCCAGTGGGGAGCAACTCCATGCGTACCCGGTCGGGGTGAATCGGGATCAGCTCGGTGATCTCTCCCCGGCTGTTGGCCAGAATCTGGCAAAAGGCGTTCCCCCTCAAGGCCAGATGACCCTGCAGCATTTCGCGCCACTCGAACGGGTTCTGGTAACGGTTGGGCCGTTTGCCCAGCAACCGGTAGAGCCAGTGGTCCGTCACCCGGTCCTTGCCGCCGTCCTTGCGGGGCCGATAGACCACCAGGGGGAGCGACGCCATGGTCTCCGAGAGGATGCGCACGCAGGCGTAGACCGCAGCCAGGCGCATGGCCGAATCGGCCGAGACACGCATGCCAGAGATGCTTCGAGCCGAGACCGGCTCGAAATAGAAGTCCCCCCAGGGTGAGCGATCACTCGTGGAGGCTCTGAAGCGGTCAAAGAAATTGAGAAGACCCATGACTTCAGAGCACCATCAACTCGTAGTCGGATCCCAGCACCACCGATTCACCCGGTTTGATCGCCCGTGAAAGAGCCATGATCAGTGCCACGATGCCGTCTATCTTGTTTTCTGGTCTTTCCTTCCTTGGATAGATGTTGTCTTTAACGTCCGTGTGGGCAACCACGTTGCTGGCCATCCAGGCGAGCACCGGGTCGCCGTCATGAACGAGCTTCTTTTGCAGGACCAAGGCCTCGAGGGTCTTCATCGGCTCGCTGAAGTTCAGCACCGTGGGGCGCACTTCGATCATGGGCAGCCCCTCGGACAACATGCGCGTGGACAGCTGCGTGGCCTGAAACGGATCAAAGGCCACGGCTTGCACAGAAAACCGCGACGAGATGTCCAGCAAATCGGCTTCGATCCAGCTGAAATCGATCACGTTGCCCGGCGTCACCGACAGGCGTCCTGTGTGGGCCCAGCCCTCGTATTGGCTGTTACCCGCCGCCTGGACCGTGTCCTCAGGCAGGTAGTACTTACCAAACACCGCATATGCGTCTGGTGTGTCAGGGTGCTCGAACACCATGACGAGCGCTGCAATGTCCGTCTTGCTGGCCAGGTCCAGACCGAGCCAGCAAGGCTGGCCCAGGAACTGATCGAGCTCAAGATCGGGGTTGGCACTGGCATCCCAGGACCGCATGTCCATCCAGGCCGTGTCTGCACTCACCCATTCGTTGAGGTGCTTGGTCTTGAAGTTATTGACCGCGCTGGGCAACTGCATGGCCTTGGCCTGCAGGGGCACCAGGATCTCCTCTCGCACCGAGATGCCCCAATTGGGGTTGGCTTTGATGAGCGAGTTCTTGGCGGCCCAGTCATCACCTTCATCGAGCCCATAGATGATCCCGAACTGGGAGTCGTCTTCGAACACCCGGTTGAGCAGCTTGGTGACAAAGCTTCGGACCTCGTAGCAGATGCCCGATCGGTTGCTGCCAGCCGTGGTGATCACCCACAGCAGTGAGTTGTCTCGCTTGCCGGTCCCGGTTTCCACCACGTCGTAGACCGTTCGGGTCTTGTGGGCGTGCAATTCGTCGATGCAGCCGAAGTGGATGTTCAAGCCGTCGAGCGTGGAGCCTTCTGCCGAGAGGGCTTCGAACTTGGAGCCGGTTTGCAAGACATGCATGTTGTGCGCTCCGACGTTCACAGCAAAACGGTTCCTGAAACCCGGGCTCAGGCGCGCCATGGTCTGGGCATCGCCAAAGACGATGCGTGCCTGATCGCGGGTCGTGGCCAGCGAATACACCTCAGCGCCGCCCTCGCGGTCGGCTGCCAGCATGTAAAGACCTACTGCCGAGGACAGGGTGGACTTGGCGTTGCCCCGTGGCACCTCGATGTAGGAGCGCCTGAAGCGGCGCTTGCCGTCCGATTTGACCCACCCGAAGACCGTGGACAGGATGAACACCTGCCAGGGCTCCAGAACGATCATCTTGCTGGCCAGTGGGCCTTTGACGTGAGGCAGCCGCTCAATGAAGGCGCACAGGTTGTCCGCTGGCCGGTAGGGCCTGCCATAGCGGTCCAGCAGTTCCGGGTTGAACTGGTACAGGCTGCTCTTGCGCTTGAAGCGGATCAGATCGTCGAGTTGGCGTTTGCAGGCTTTCTGGACCCACTCGCAGCTCAGGATCTCATGGGAGACAACGCGCTCGGCATATTGTTTGGCGCTTGCGGCGTATGTGCTCATGCTGTATCCCTTTGGGTCAACCCACGATGTCCTCCCAGAGATCGAGCTCCTCGCCCGGGCGTTCGTTTGGAATGGAGATGCGCGAGCGAGATGCCGGGGTGAATCCCATCTCGATCGCAGCTTTGGTCATGATTTGGGCCTGCTTGTTCGCAATGGCCAGGTAGGGCGACTGCATGGGCACGCCGCTGTGGGGCGCCTTGACCAGGAGCCCGGTCTTGCCGATGCCTGCCTGGGCCTGCCGGTACAGATCTGCCGCACAAGCCCAGATCTCCAGCACGGACATGTCCAGCTTGCGGATCAGCGTGGGCGGGGCGCATTCAAGCGCGTAGCGCCAGGCGGCTTTGGCACCCTCAGGCATGTAGTCCGGAGGCTCCACCAGCAAGCCCTCTGGGATGGGCTCGTGGTAGTTGGTCCGGCATGGCTGCAAGGTCCCTTTGATCTGCTTGACTTGAGTCGGCAGTGGCTTGCGTCCACCCATAAATCACCCGCTTGGTTTGATGTTCATCTGATGCACTGCCTTTGCTGCAGGCTTTGGGGGATACCCCCCCTTGTTCAATTTGCACGCACAAAAATTTGCGCAGGCCAACGCATCTTCGAAGGCAGTCTGTAGAGATTCATCCCCCCTACCCCCTCAGGACGGGGCCTGGTTTCGCAGGGATGCCGTCTCTGAGGCGGTCTTGGCGTTGTGACAGGGCACGCACAGGCTCTGCAGGTTCGCTCGCTCAAAGCGCTCACCACCTTCTTTGACTGGAACGATGTGGTCAACGACCTTGGCCGGTTGCAACAGCCCCTTGGCATGGCACCTGCAGCAAAGCGGGTTATCCCGTAACACTGCTGCACGCGTGTTGCGCCACCTGGCCGATTGATAAAACCCGAGCTCGGTGTCAAACCCTCTGCGCGCGCGGCCGTACTCACGGTGCACTTTGGACTGGTGATTGGTGCAGTACCCGGGCACGTTGAGCACCTGTGCGCAACCCGGGTATCGGCATGGAGTGGGCGCGCTTCGCGGCATCTCAATCGTCTTTCAAGGAATAAGCGACAGCTTCAAAAATTGACTTGGCTTCATCTTGAATCAGAGCGTCAATGCTCCACATCCAATCAACACAAGGAGAAGCGCATGAAATCAAGTCAAACCATCGATCAACTGTTCAATCGCATTGCCAATGAACACCTGTACATCGAAACCCTGGAGACCCAGCACAGAGACCGACTGGACTTCCACGAAGTGGCGGTGTGGGGCATCAAGTGCGCGCTGGCCGCTGCTTACGCAGAAGGGCTCGCAGAAGGAAAAAAAGCAAAAGCATCACGGAGCCAAACATGCAACTGACGAACACCCAACGCACGCTGCTCGAAGCAGCCGCCAAGCATCCACAAAAGAAACTGGCTGTCTTTCCAGACAACCTCAAAGGCGGTGCCCGCATCAAGGTACTGACCGCATTGCTCAACGCAAAACTGATTGCCACAAGCAGCACAGAACCGCAGGTGTACGAAGCCACGCAGGCGGGTCTGCAGGCGATCGGCATCACCCACCAATCCACAACACCAACACCAGTGCAAGCCCCACGCGCCACGCGAGGCGGCACCAAGCAAGCCGTTTTGATTGACCTGCTCAAACGCCCCGAAGGGGCAACGCTGCCGCAAATGACCGAGGCCACTGACTGGCAGGTTCACACAGTGAGAGGTGCGATGGCCGGAGCCCTCAAGAAGAAGCTGGGCCTTGTGATCACCTCAGAAAAGCAACCCGGCACCGACCGCATTTACCGCATCACCAACCAACCCGCCTGAAGCTCACATGAAACCCATCATCTTCACCATTGAGTCCAAGCCCATCACCATCCGTATTGATGGCCGCGAACTGCAAGTTCAAGAACTCGGCATTCCGTTGCCCTTTGGCAGGAAACCGACAGCCATCTCTGAAATCGCCGCTGTTGGTGCCGATGCAGTCTACGTGACCGACATCCGAGAGATGGAGCCCGAAGAGTTCGACGGTTTCACGATGAACCTGCACAAGAGCCGTGACTGGCTTAAGGGCAAGGGAGGCTATTACGGCGATGGCAGGCTGTGTGTCGCGGTACATGCGCCCGGTCGCCCCTACCTGTTCATCGACCCGTCTGGTGGCGACAACGTGCGCTATTTGGCCAGGCTTGGCTGATCAGTGGCAGTAAGGCAACTGGCTAAAAAAATTTGATGAATCGCTTTACTTCAACCCCAAGTAGAGCGTTCATAGAGCCATCGCAACAAGGACAAGCCAATGAACAGCAACACCACACCGACCACGCAAAACGAGGCATGGGGCTTTTGGGGAACGATGGGCGGTCACGCCAGCGTGGCCTGGCCGATTGCCATGCAACAAATCGCAGACATCACGGGTGAGCCACTTGAATCAGTCCGTGCATTTTTGGACAGCAAGCAAGGCAGGCAGGCACTTTGCAGATTCTGTTCAGGACGGCCTGGCCGGTGATCTTGAGATCAATGCGGCGGTCGCCCAAGCCATCGCCAAATGGATGGACTGGAAAATCAGCCGCATCACCGCACGGGAAACCGGCATCCCAAAGGGCCTGCCTTACCTGACCGGATTTGTGATTCACTGTGGCCTGGATGAGGTCTGTTACTGAACCACAGGCTCGCTGATTTTGGCTGAGCCTGCGTTGGCAAATGACACGCCATCATCTTCGCGCAGTGCCTGCTGACCGGTGTAGTCTTCCCATCGCTTGATGATCACATCCACGAACTTAGGATCGAGCTCAATGAGACGGGCGTGACGTCCGGTCTTTTCACTGGCGATCAGGGTGGTGCCAGAGCCGCCAAACAGATCCAGCACAATGTCCCGGCTCTTCGATGAATTCTTGATGGCCCGCTCGACCAGTTCGACCGGTTTCATGGTCGGGTGCAAATCATTGACTCGGGGCTTGTTGTAATTCCAGATGTCCGATTGGTCGCGGTCTCCGCACCAGAAGTGATCTGAGCCCTGTTTCCAGCCATACAGGATGGGTTCGTACTGACGCTGGTAATCGGCACGACCGAGCGTGAAAGTGTTCTTGGACCAGATGATGAACGTGGACCACTTACCGCCTGCCTTGAGCCAAGCCTTTTGCAGCGTATGCAGCTCTGATGAGCTCATGCACACGTAGCAGGCGCCCTTGGTGACCACAAGCAGGTTCAGACAGGCGTCGTAGAGGAACTGGAAGAACCCCTCACCCAGATCATCGTTCATGATGCGGCGGTCTTTGCCGCGCATCTTGTCCTTGGCGCTGTTGCCATAGTCCACGTTGTAGGGTGGATCGGTGAAGGCCATGTCGGCCAATTGGCCACCCATGAGGCGCTCCACATCCGACAAGACGGTGGAGTCACCACAAAGGAGGCGGTGGTTGCCAAGAATCCACAAATCCCCAGGTCTGGATACCGGGTCTACTGGTGCTTCTGGGATTGCATCATCTTCAGTCAAACCACCGCCTGATTCGTCCCCATTCAGAAGCTCTTCGAGCTCCTTGTCGGTGAAGCCCATCAGGTCAAGATCAAAGTCGGCCGCTTTGAGTTCGGCCAATTCAAGTTTCAGAAGTTCTTCGTCCCAACCCGCGTTCTCGGCCAGACGGTTGTCGGCCAGGATGTAGGCCTTCTTCTGTTCGGGCGTGAGGTGCCCGAGCTCAATAACTGGCACCTCCTTGAGCCCCAACTTGCGCGCCGCCATCAGACGGCCGTGACCCGCGATCAGGCCCTTGGCACCGTCCGTGAGGATCGGGTTGGTCCAACCGAACTCAGTGATAGAGGCCGCAATCTGGGCCACTTGGGCATCACTGTGGGTGCGGGCATTGCGTGCATAGGGGACGAGTGCGTCCACTGGGACCATGCGGATCTCAGGATGATTCATGGGGGTGACCGGTAAAATTGGACGCAAAACGAGAATGTCTTGCAGTGCAAATCAAAGTAATTCGCGGGGTTCTGGCCCGCAAAAGCCCGACTGAGGCCACAGCATCCGGAGCAGGCTTTACGCCGCTGGTTGCTGGGACCTACGAAGTGGGATCAGAAATCAACAGCCGTCTGGAAGTTCTCCGCGAGGGAAAACCAACTGTGTACCTACCGCTGGAAAAGCTGGCTCAGTACGAGGCCACTGGGGAAATCGAAGTTCATCGATAGGAGTCGGACATCATCAGTAGACGTCGATGACATCGACTGTCATTGACTCTTCCCCAACTGTTTTTCGACTGTTTCGGGGGAGTTCCGAGGTGTCATCGACTGTGCGCGACTGTCATCACTGTCTTTGCACTCGTTTGTCCACCGTAGATGAAAATGTAGCTGCAAATCGCCGAAATGTTGCAGCGTGTTTTGGCCCCAAAAACCGCGCATTCACGCTTAAATGTGAATAGCGCCGCGCATGACCGCCAAAACACGCTAATTTCCTCTCCAGATGACAGGGCTCACTTTTGAAGTGACTGAGCCTTCCGGTTGAGCAGATCTGCCACCACCTGCATATCCCGCTTCCAGCGTCTCCACGCCGTGGTGCGGTCACAGGCAAAGCGCTTGCTGATCTCCACCCAATCAAACCGCTTGGCCCGCATCCACACCAAGTGCCGCTCGTCGAGTTCAAGCATCTGCACCCAACGCATGACTTCGAGCATCCGCTCCACATCCTGAGGCGATGGTGGTGCCATGCGGTACACCTTGTGCGGATCCGGGTACGTGTCGCTTGGCAAAATCACGATGGGCCAGGTGCTGGCGTAACCCTGCACCGCAACACGAGGCAAGCGCCTTGCGGTTCTGGCCGCATCGACAAAGCGCTCAGCCACCGTTTCAACTGTCCAGACTTCAACCATGGCCACCTCCCTTTGGCTGACCATGGCTTTGGCCGTAGAGCCGTTCGCCAATGCTGCGAATGCGTTGGCGCTCCAGAAAGTCCAGGCGCTCGTCATCATGGGAGATGACCAGGATGTGTTGCTCGCGCCATCCCTGGCGCTTGGTGGCTTCGACATCCACAGGTGTGGGCTGCATGCGCCCAAGGGGCGATGGGTATCGTGCTGGAGGGATTTTCATACCTGCCCTCCAAACGAAATATTCCGATGCGCCGCTGGGAAGTCAGAACCGGCGCATGCCGGTTTTGACAATGAGACTGACGCTTTGGGCGCAATCAAACATCCATGACTCTTATCTATTTGCGCCTTTGCGCGTAGAGAACAAATGTTCAATAGAGTCAGTTGTGTCAGAGAACTGGCAATCAGTCCCGCTTTTGAAATCTTTTTCATTGGGTTTGTCTCTCAATCGTCGTTGTAGGGATAGGAGCGCGAAGGCAGCGAGGTAGGCTGTTTGAGGTCCAGGCCCTTGTAGCCACGCACCCCCATGGAGTTGCGCCACTTCTCCAGACGCCTGGTGAGCAAGGCATCCGAGAACCTGCGCTGGGTGCCCACGTACTCGCCACTGAGCTCGGCCCACTGCTTCCAGTCGTTGAAAAGCGTGGCCGTCAGAGCCTTGTGCTCTGGCCCTTGGTTGCAGCGCTCAGCAATCCACCGGCCCATGGCGTCTTCAGCTTCGAAGTACTCTTCGGTGGCCTCGGCCACGCTTTGAGGTTGCTTAAGCCCCTGCTTTTTCCATTGCAGACAGCCTTCGAGTGCCCAGGCCAAAATGCCATCGCGCTCGGCCAGAAGCTTCTCGGTCAGGAGCGGGTCACGTTTCTCTGGAGGAACCGTGATCGTGAAAGGGATCAGGTGCATGCGGCGGCGCATGGCCTCATCGATGTTGCGGATCGCTGGCTTGTGATTGCCTGCAATCAAGAGTTTGAACTGGGGCGCGTAGGTGAAAAAATCCTGGTGCATCAGCCGCGCCGTGATGTGGTCACCCCCTGTGATCGCCTTGATCTTGGACTCGTTCCAGCGCCTGCCCTGCTCGGTTTCAGTGGCCGAGACAAAGCGGGCACCACGCAGCTCTGCCAGATCTGTGGGGTGACGATCGGTGCGCGACTCCATGAAGGTGTCCATGGGGGCATTGGCCGCGTAATCGCCCAGCACCGTGGAGATCACGTTCACGAACACCGACTTGCCGTTCGCTCCTGTGCCATAAAGGAAAAAGAGTGCGTGCGTGCTCAAGTCTCCGGTCAGGCAATAGCCGACCACGCGTTGCAGGTACTCCTGCAGCTCCTCATCTCCACCGGTCACATTCACCAGAAAATTACGCCAGACTGGGCAATCGCCTTGAGGCGTGGCCGTGGTCACCTTGGTCATGCGGCGATCGCGGTCATGCGGCCCACGAGCGCCCGTGCGCAGGTCCACGATGCCGCCGGGTGTGTTGAGCAGCCAGGCATTGGCGTCCCACTCTTCCACCGTGGCGCTTTGCCGGGGGTCAGAGCGCACAATGCGCTCCAGGGCGGAGATCGTGGCGGCGCTGGCCATGCGGGATTTCATGCGCGGCTTGTCGGCAAACATGGCAGCGCTGCGACACACCGTGCGGCTCAAGTGCATGATGTACAGCTGCTTGTCCACGTTCCAACGCACACCATTCCAGACCAGCCACTTGGACCAAGGGGCGCAGTAACGCCAGTCAGCGGCGTATTGGTGCGAGAACGCCAATGCCAGCCCGTCTTCGGTGGAGTAGTCAATGCCCTCGATCGGCACGGCAATGTCCTGCGCTCCCAATTCACGCATCACAGGCACCCTCTCCCCAACGGCCAAAAATCCCGCAATGTCAAAACCATCCGTCAAAGCATCGGCCACATCCCAGCCATCGGGCTTTTCTGCGGGAGGCTGCAAAATGGCGCATGACTTGGCACCGGCCTGCAAAATGGCCTGCGAAGCACGATCGGCATACAGCCAGCCGGGCTTGTCCCGATCGGGCCAGATCAAGACATGCTTGCCCGAGAGCGGCGACCAGTCGGTTTTCTCGACAGGTGCATTGGCGCCGTGCATGGCCGTGGTGGCGCACACGCCGAATTCAAGCAGGGTTTGGGCGCACTTCTCCCCCTCGACCAGCACCACCTGATCGGCTTTGAGCATGCCAGGCTGGTTGTACAGCGGACGCGGCTCAGGTGGCGACATCCTGCGGCGAGCCACATCCCATGGCCTGAACTCCTTGCGACCTGACTCTGGGTCATGGCGGTACACCACCGCGATGAGCTTGCCGCTGGCATCCTGGTAGTCCCATTTGGCCGTGGCGGGACCGAGTTCATCGACCACTGGAGCTTTGGCCTGGCTTGTAGCCACCGCTGTGGATGGCATGGCCGAGACACGGCCAAGCCAATCCCGGGCTTTGTCCAGAACCTGTGGGAACTGGGCCTGAACATCGAGGCTGTAGTAGCGGGCGATCAGATCGAAGATGTCGCCACCTTCGTTCGTTGCGCGGTCGGTCCACAGGCCCGCCTTGGGGCCAGAGAGCAGCAGCTCCAGGCTGTCGCCCGGGCCACCCATCACATCGCCCACCAGGTATTTGTCCTGACGGCGTTTGCCTGAGGGCCAAATGTCCGGTGCCAGCAGGGCCAGCTGATCGTTCAGGGCCGAACGGATCTCGGCTTTTTCACGTACGGCATCGCTGGCACCTCCCGCTGCTTTGCGCGTGTTCGCGGTGGCTGCATCGTTGAAGTCAAGCATTCGACCCTCCCACTTCTGGCGCTGCATCTCGTTCTTTGAGCAACTTTTGGGCATAAGCGATCTGCCACTGGTGCAGCTCACCCAGCCGGAATCGGACCAGCCGATTGACGCAGTAGAACGGCAGCCCCAGTTCTTTGCGCTTTGCACACTTGGTGAAGTAGTACAGCGGCAAGTTCAGTGCCTTCGATGCACGCTTGGCTGTGAGCAACGGCTCATCGCTGAAGTCGTTATCGCCTGCGGCTTGCAGGCTCAATGGCGAAGCCAAGGATTCAGGTTTGTTCATGAAAAATTCATCCCTGCAGGTGATCTGCGTCACCCGCATTGGTTGGTAGAAGTTGGAGACCGCAGGACGCTGAGTCCTGCGGTGGAGTCAGGACAATCAACTCAAGGGTGATTGGTCCAGTTGCATGCGAACAGGTGGGTACTTGCTGCGCTCGTGTTCCTGCACCATGGCCTCGACATAGGTCGTGACCACGGCATTGATCAGCCGCAGGGCCTCTTGCTGGGTGTAGCTCGACAGAGGTCGGTCCATACCGATCTCACCGGCGGCTTCGCCCAGGGGCTTCAGGCATTGCTGCATGGCCGCCAGTTCTGCTTCGGTCGGATCAATCACACATTCCCCCGTTGGCAATCTGCCTTCGCGCTCGAGCGCACGAATCCCAACGGCGTACAGCCGGTGAAAACAGTCTTGGCAACGTCTTGAGCAAAAGATCCAGTCGATGGGATACCGCTTGGGGTGCCCCACCTTGAAGCGCAGATCCACGTGGCCGAAGCCCCTGGCTTGACGGGAACACACCCAGCATTTCATGCAACCTCGCCATCACTGCGCCCATGCTGGCCGACCCTGTACGTTGCCAGAGCGTGGGGGGTAGCTGGCACTGGGCTGGGAGGCTGGCACTGCCGATGCGGGAACCGCTGCCGCAGGAGCACCACCGGAGCCCCCACCCATGCCCCCATCACGCTGCAGCTTGGCTTGCATCAGGTCTGCGTACTCCTTGTGATCGGGCTCGATCACCAGTCGGATGATGTTGCGGTACTCGCCTTGGCCATCTTTTTCAATACCGATGCGCGCGGCAAATTCAGCACCATCAAGATCGCCGAAGCTTCGGATCTGGCGGGCACGCTGCGCCTCGGGGCTAGCGTCATCGGGGTGGATGTTGCGTGAGCTGTTGAGCACGGCCTTGATGAAGCTGCGCCCCATCTGCGCCCATGTCGGTCCCTTGTTAGAATGCAGACCGACATTGCTCCAGATCTTGCGTTTGGCAAACGGGCCTGTGAGCAGCACGAATTCGCAGGACAGGAACACTGCGCCGGTTTCATCTGAAGCCGTGGCATAGCCACCCGTCCAGCCCTTGCTGGCATCGTCATAGCCGCCGGGTTTAATGGCCATGCGCACCAGGGCTTGGGTGCCTTTGGGGATCAGGTTGAACTCGCCTTGCTGGGCATCGGCGTCATTGAAATCGCACCATGCCCCCGGAGCGCCGTGGGTCGAGGGTTGGCCATAGCTTGCGGCCTGGTTGTAGCTGTCGTGGTTCATTGAAGGTTTTCCTGTTGTGTGGGTTGCGTTCTGATTTGTCTGAGAGGCAGTCGGCTCAAAGCTGGACTTCGCCGACCCAGCGGATCTCGAAGGTGGGTTCGGTGATGAGTTCCTTGCGAGCGGGCTGGAATGCCGCGCGCAGCAGCGGGTGCCAGCGGGCGTAGTCCTGCTCACTCACAGAAAACTGGACTTGCATGAAGTCCTGCACCCGGTCACCGGCAACGACCATCCGTTCGGCGATCTGGGACAGGTGCTGCTGGTCCCAGACGATTTCTTTGGGGCTTGAGACATCGATCTGCAGGTCACCGTCGTCGATGCGGAACTTGGCGGCCTCCTCCTGGCCAAGGCTTTCGGCGTGACAGATCTTGTCGGCGTAGCGGATTTCCATGGCCCGGTTGATCCGGCCACGCATCTGCAGCGTCCAGTCATGGAGTTGCTGCACCGAGTTGCTGAAATGGGTCAACTGGTCTTTGGGCAGACGGCTGATCTGGCTCACGGAAAGGTCAGGCAGCGCCGCCTGTTTCAATTGCAGGTGATTCATGCCGCACCTACATTTCCGGCGATGCGCCTGGAGGTCGAGACATGCTGGACGCAGTTCTCGAAAGCGATCACGGCGTTCAAGGGGTAGCTCACCCGTTTGCCCAGCTTGAGATAGGTCGGCCCAGCGCCAGTCATGCGCCAGCGCTGTAGGGTTTTGGGGCTCATGGCCCATCGCGAAGCTAAATCACCCTCGGTCAGCACCAGCTGCTTGGGCATGGTGGATTCCGGGGAAGTGGCGCTCAGGAAAACTGGCGCCTCGAGTGCTGGTGTTGCAAGCAGCATTGGTAACTCCTTTCGAAGAGTTGGGGGACAACGCTGCTATTTCAGGAAATCAATAAAGAACTGTTAAGGAACTGAATAAAGAACTTTGGCGATATCTCCAGTTCTTTAATCCCGGCAAGACCTTTGCCCCGGGTAGCGCATTAGCCATAAATATTGACAATGAGCGAAAAACATCGATAATTTCTGACATGCGCACTTCTGAAATGATCAGGCAAGCCATCGCAGACCAGCCCCAAGGGGCGGTGTTCTCCAGTGCCCACTTCTTGTCGGCAGGAACGCGTGCAGCCGTTGACCAGGCGCTCTTTCGGTTGATGAAGGACGGGACGATCGTGCGGGTGGTCAGGGGGCTGTATGCCGCCGCTGGTCAACACGTGGATGCGCAAACGGTGGCCAGCGCCCTTGCGCGCAAGACAGGCGAGCGCGTGGGACTTGCACCCGCCGAAGGGTCAGGTGACGTGCTCGTGGTGCCCACCTCGGGCCTGTCACGCACCCTCAAGACTGCGGGGCACACTGTGCAGTTCCAACGCATGAGCCAAAGAAAAGTCCAGCTTGCTGCCAGCCCTAAGGGCAGGGTTTTACTTACGCTGTGGACCCAGGGCATGAAAAATCTCACGACACTGGAGATCCAACGCGCCACGGGTGACTGGCCAGAGGGCGAAATCGACAGCTACGCAGCGCTGATCCCGGCGTGGCTGCGCACCGCCATCCACCAAGCCAATGCGCCCCGCAAGTCCGTCAAAATCGGTTTGTCGGGTGCGTACGACTGGTCCAACCCGAACATCAGGGATGACGTGCTGATCGGCAAGGTGCTTGAGAAGCACAAATTCGAGGACGTGGTGCGGCTGTGTTTTTACTACGGTGTCCCCAAGGTCAAACGCGTGTTCAAGCGGCGTGCGTTTGAGCCCATGACCACAGCCAGTGTGACTCGGATGCTGGGCAACATCAGCAAAGGCCTGCGTGCCTCACAGGAGCACGCAAATGCATAAGCTCAAACTGGAATTCATGCCAGAGGCGACGCAAAAGAACTTCGCACGTCTTAAGGACGACCCCAGACTGACTGGTTTTACCCTGGTCGGTGGCACTGCATTGGCCTTGCAAATTGGGCACAGGATCAGCGAAGACCTGGACTTCAATATCTTTGGTCAGAAATTGCCCATCAGAGCCATCGATGGGCTTCTGGATGAGTTGGCTGCCGGTGGTGCCACGATTGAAAGCCTGATCACATCTGAACAAAAGCTGGGATTCAAAATCAATACGTCAGAGAACCTGGACCACTACATTCAGGACTACCTGATCGATGGTGCCAAGGTGACGTTTCATTCACGCAATGAAAGTGATCGGCCCAAGGCGCAAATTGACTTCCTGAAGTCAGCCCCAAAGGTGGTGGTTTTCAAGGGAGGATTTGATGTGCTGGGCGTCGATGGGCTTCTTGTCATGAAAAGCATCGTCGTCTATGACCGCGTGAAATCTCGGGACATCTACGATTTGATGGTCCTCACGAGAGATCATGACTACACCCTGGATGTCATCTTTGCTGCCATCGATACCTATCAGCCCATCAGAAACAAAGACCCCGAACACTTCAAGAGTGTGGTCACCGGCGTGATGCCGCTAGACAAAAGCGACGAGGGGTTTTCCAGCATCCATCTGAATGTGAAGATGGATGATATCTACAAGTACTTCAAAAAACTGATCAACGAATATGAGATAAGGGCCGTTCAACAGTTGCGACCATAAATGCGTATTCCGGCATTGCCGGCTAACCAGTCAAGCAACGTGGCCTGACAGATGGTGCACGTGGTCACCCCTGAGACAATTTCGGCGAGGATCAATCAGTGATAGTAAAGCGGCCCCTCAACGTATGGGATGAGCCAAGTTTGGCGCTTTTCATAGGCCTTGCCAGATTTTTACCTCGCTTAGCGAACATCAGCTGTGTAGCCAGGCAGGTTCTTCCGATAGTTGCGTATGAGTTCGACTACACGCTCGACGGAAATCAGATAGTCTTGTGCGGACTCGGGAGTTGGGATGACCTTCGCGTGCGCGACTTGATTTCGCAACTGCCGCAGGTTCGCTACCAAATGCTTTGTGCCGACTGGAAGTACGTCTGAGTCCATGATTGCGTGATAGACCTTGAGTTGATTCTCAAGTGGATCAACCACAACTCCAGTCTGCCGTCCAAGTTTATGAAGCTCTCCATCCAGTGTTGCCCAACCTTCAATGATCGTTGCTGTCGGCTCAGATCTTGCCGTTAACCACTTCACGCCTGTGTCCTCGGCGCTCAGTTTGGCTCCAGTTTTAGTCAACTCTGAAGTTTGTTGCTTCGAGGCCAGATCAACCGTACTTGCTAGCACCTGCTTTGTTGCTATCTCAAACTCCGCCTCCAATGGGCCAGCCTTCACCTTGCGTAGCAATGGAATCAGGTCAAGTAGCTTCTTGCGGAAGATTAGGCCAAGAAGAACACTTGCTACAGGCCATGCTAAAGAATCAACTAACTTACTGATGAACGTGAGCCAGTCCATGGTTCTCCAATTTTCCGACGGTGTGTGATACGAGGCCTAACATCGGAGATGAGCAACAGCCTATTGATCCGATTTTTTTAACTTTTCAACAGCAACTCCCCATGGAGACGCCACTGAAACAGTGAACTTCAAAGTACTGGATCAATAGTATGCGACAAAGCCGACCGATAGGACGTCCATTTCACTCGCCTTGCTAGATTTCATCAGCCCTCCGTTCTCTAAGGTCACCGACTCGGGTTGCTCGGATGAGCTTAACGATGTTCGGATTGGGTGACAACGCTTCTGCGATCTCAAAGGCGTTTCGCATCACAACGCTAACCGATATAACCCTTGACGGCGCTGACGAATTACCAGTTTTTCATATGCGTGCAACGGTCCCTCATACCGATGATCACCACGGTTGGATGCCTTCAACTTGAAAACATCTATCGGCCGCTCACTGGCGAGTCCAGCTTCTCTCATGAGGAACTCAGCAGACTGCGCCTGATTTTGATGTTTCCAGAGTGCCGAGAATAGATGCGCCTGTGCCTCGGTCAAATGAATGGGACCATGCGACCAGTCCGCCAGATGCACCCAGGCGAAGTCTTCACTGAACGGCCCATGGACAGCCACGCTCGGGATGCTGTCTTGCACGCTGTCAGTTTTTTCACCTTGGTCCGAATCGAGCAATCGCAATGCCAAACCATGCAGGGCAAACCTGTCTTCCAGATGCCACCACGTAGCTGTCTCGGCCAAAGGATCCAGTGGTTGTCGCACCAAAGGACGTGGCGTGATCACCCAGCTTTGGCGGCGCGGTTCGGGTCCATGGAAAATCCGCAGCCCGTGACGCTCCACCAAGTCAATACGGCGCGCAAGCACCACCGGCCGCTTCTTGTACCGACCAATGTCCCACACACCATCGACGATCTGAGTGGCCGTTGTGTGCGGCGAGATGTCCATTGCGCCATGCAGTTTTCGAATCAACCATTCGTCGTCCAGCCTCCAACTGCGCTGACTGGCAGGATCCAGCGCAAACGGTCCACAGTCCGGGCACTGCACCATGAGCCCATCGTCCGTCCTAAAGATCGGACCACGGTACAGGCCACAGAAAGCACAAGCGGCATCCCGGCTGTTGACCACGCCAGGCACAACGGCCTTCGTCTGCTTGAGAAGCTCCAGCGCAGAAATTTCTTCATCGTGCAGATTGCATTCCAAGGATGCGCTGCCCCGCACGAACATCAAAGCGGCCAAGCTGATAGCTTGTTGATTGTGTGTCAACTCCATTTACACCTCACTCAAACAAGCTGGTAGTCACGGTTTTCGATTGCGCCGGCTCTCGGTCGGGTTTGAGCATCTGCTGCGCCTTCAAGATGCCCAGCTGAACCAGGTAACCCTCCAACTGCGCACGCAGCTTCTCATCGAACTTGTGCAGGTTCAGTCGGCCCTTGCTGGTGATCTCCACACTGACCACCTGACAGCGGTTCTTGCCCTGCATCGGTGCCAGATAAAAGTTGAGCACTGCTGCCTGGATGGTCCAGCCACGTGCGAGCGGGTTTTCTGCTCCGAAGTAGTCCTGCAGCAGCTCCGTCACGCAGCGCTGATCACTGGACGCACTGGCCGCGCACTCCATCTTGAGCTGCCCGCAACCGCTGACCACCGTCACGCTCTTGACCTGCAACCCAACGAATCCATCATCAATGGCCTGCGGTATGTTCAGCCCCAAGCGCAACGTGGACAGGTTCAGGCGTGGCGTCTGGATACGCTGCGCATCGGCATCCACACCGAGCAAGTGCCTTGCAAACGCCTCACACAGCATGGCGTGGTACTTGGCTCCACCACGGATGATGGTGCGGGTCACACCGGTGGCCTGTGCGTATTCCAGCACCATGTGGATGTTCGGGCTGCCCACCCTACGTTGCAGCTGACTGCCCTCGAATTCCAGCTTGGCCGTGGCCAGGTCTTTGGCGTGGATGGAGACCAGCTGCGTACCGCGCGCCCGGTCCAACAAATTGACCACGCACACCTCGCCACATCCCAACTCCCGCTGGTAGAAGCCTTTGATGGCATCACCGAATGCAGCGATCGACTCCTCGTCACGCTTGATGGTCCCCTTGAGCCCCAAGTCGTGCTGCTGAGCTTGTTGACCGTGGTGGTCCAGGTATTCGATTTCCGCTGCGGCCTCGAACAACGCCGGGTGATGGACATACAGCCAGAAGGCCCGGTGAAGGTCGTTCTTGCAGGCGATGAGTCCCATCAACTCCGTTGGCCGGTCATGCGCGGCCTGAAACATGGCCTGCTTGCCCAATGGGTGAGCCAGCAGCGTACTGGCATGTAGCCCGGCCACGATACGGTCACGCATGGCGACATTCGGGTGCAGCTGAATCAAGCCAACCAGGCTCCTGGATGCATGGACCGAGTCATGCCAAATCCAGCCCTTGGGCAAAGGCAGGGTGTGGCGCTCGATGAAGGTTTTGAGGGTGTCGTCGACAGGCAGGTTCAGCAGTATGTCGGCATAGGTCTGAGGGCGGCTCATTTGTTGTCTCCTTTGTTGTTGTTTGTTTCGGCAATGAGGCGTCTCAACCCCCGATATGAAGATCTGGGGCTTGGGATGAGTTTTGCCGGATATATGGATAAATATACAGCTTTTTGGAAATCTGTCAAAACCGTCAATCCAGGCTGTCACTTTTCACCACATAGAGTCCATTTCGTTTTCGGCATATAGGAGCCACTCCGTTTTCGGCATATACGAGCCAGTGCGTTTTCGGCACTTACAGGCCAGCTGATTTTCGGCACATAGGAGCCA
>Ga0228698_1000487_pt1 | contig 30248 bp, 42 predicted proteins | sample McNCre117_Aug_MG_FD_178015 | JGI IMG/M metagenome (GOLD analysis project Ga0228698, IMG submission 178015) | Freshwater microbial communities from McNutts Creek, Athens, Georgia, United States - 1-17_Aug_MG | ecosystem: Environmental > Aquatic > Freshwater > Creek | place: USA: Georgia...
ACCTCCGAGCCCTTCCGATGGCCCGAATACGAAGCCCTTGGGGCGGTGTGGCGGGACGCGCACGTCCTGAATGTCCGAGCCCTGTCTCTGACCGCCTACGGGGAGGCGTACGAGCGCCTTGTACTGGCGACCAAAGTGGACCTGGGGGTGTACCCCAAGGAGAACACGGCGAGGGCCCTACAGAGCCTCCTAGACGCCCACCTACTCGCGCGGGGGGAGCCTCTGTCTCGGTGGTACTTGTGGGTGCCCGCTACCTCGGGACCCGCGGAGATTTCTGTGCGGTCCACTGCGGTCCTCGTCGCCCCGTGGCCGTTCGCGTCCCTCTACGTGAACCGTCCGTGGCTCGACGGTATTGGGTCCTTCTACGGGTTCGTCGCGCCTGCGTGGAGCGGGATTCTCCGCTTGCACCCCGCGTGGTTGGAAAGCCTCAAAGGTGCCTCCACGGAGGTCAAGGACCACCTCACAGCCGTACACGCGATCGGCGGGACGGAGGCGATGCTGTCTTTCCTGCGTGCGACCTTCCCGGGGGTAGCCCCGTGACCTCCGGGACTGTCTTCCTCCCGGAGATGGATTGGGAGGACCTCCGGTGGGTCGATGCCCGGAGGGAGACCGACTCGCATGTCCGTCGGGCGACCGAGGTGGAGGGCACCCTTGTCGTTCCGACGCCTACCCTCACCATCCGAGTCGCGTCCACCTACGACCGCTCGCGTGTCCTCGCCCGTGCCTTGGAGGAACACGGCCAGGACCCCGGACGGTGGTACTTCGGGGCCATGACGCCACCTAGCATGTGGTGGCCGTTCCCTTTCCTCCGTGTGTACCTCAACGGCCCGGGGAAGATCGAACGGTCCTCCGGGGCTCCGAAGTGGGCAGTCGCCGTGCGGGAGGCACGGTGGACCCGGATGTACGACGCGACGGACCACAACCCAACCCGCACCTCCGAACGCCTCGGGAGGGCCCTCGCCAACTTCCCGAAGGCTGACCTGGACGCCTTCCGTGAGGTCTACGACCTTGGGGGCGTCAACGCGGTCGTGGACGTCCTCCGGGCGAAGGGTCTGACACCCTGACTCGGATGTCATAGCTGAGAGGCCCTTTGGAGGGCCTCCGAGGGGGATTTCAAGACCGTTTCCGAACCTGTTTGCGTGGTAGACCGGCGACCGTGACTCGAATGTCATAGCTGGCAGTCCCGTTCTGTGAGGGGACCGCCGAAAACCACGGTGATTTCGCGGGTGCGTGCACTCTCTCGGGGCTTGGTACAGTCTTAGCAATAGGATTGTGCATGGGCACCACGCACACCGACACGCTTCGCACCGCTTACAGCAACGACCTCGCGACCGCGCGCCGCATTCTCGCGAAGTACCGCCTCACCGTGACCGGTACCGTGTTCGCCCGCCTCGCGATGACCTCGGCACCGAAGGCCTTTGCCCGGTTCGACGTGGCGACGCGGTACACGAAGGGCGCGCACGCGGCGGCGGTGACCTTCGCCGCTATCGAGGAGGGTTTCCTCGAAGAGTGCGCGGACTTCGACACCTTGGAACAGCACGAGGACGCCCGCCGCGGTGTCATCGCGACCTTCAAGAGCCTCGGCGCCACCCCGGTCTGAGACGAAAGGGACCCCCACCATGTTCAACCTGCTCGCCTTCAACACCGAGTCCCCCACCCTCTCTCCGGTGACCGAGGCCCGCGCCCGGAAGCTCATCGGAGTCGGACGCCCGGGACACCTCGCCCACACAACGCGCGCCGCGATGACCGCGCACGCGATGGACGGCGGGGACGTGTTCGTGTGGCAGGACCCCTATCAGGCGGACGTTGCGGGCGAAGTCTTCTACCGGTGGTCGAAGACTCAGGAGGACGCCCGCGCCGCGTACGAGGCCTGTTGCGACGATGTTTGACCCCCAACCCAGAAGGACACCCATGACCATGACCCACCCCCCTGTGCACCCCGTCGTTTCCCACGCCCTCACGGTATTGAACCGCGTTCAACAAGCCCGCCGTCGGTGGGGTGACGGGACCACCATGACGGTCCTGCGCGGGATGGACGCGCTCGGATACGCGCACCTCGTTGGGGAGGACGTCGTCCTTCTCGGGCGCCTTCAGGTCCGCGTCATCACCGCCCGCGCGATGTCCTACACCCCGGGCTGCATGGAGGACGTCAAGGTCCACACGTTCCTCCCGCGGGGCGTCCTTCCGGTGGCGCGCCCACGACGCCCCTTGCGGTCGCGAGCGGAGACGTCGGTGTCCCCGACGACCTTCGCCCGCGGGACCCTGACCTCGGACGAGGTGCAGGCGGCGATGCGCCTCGCCTGGGAGGTCAACGTCCTCCGGTCGCACCGGATCGCGCAGGAGTAACGCGGACCATGTATCCACCGCTTTCACCCATCCTCCTCGGAGTCCTCGCCCTCCACGGGCGGACCCCGAACATCGTCGGGGTCTACGGAGACCTCCAGACGCCGTCCCGTGTCCTCCCCATCGACCCCGACACCGTCGCACTGGTACCCCCGGAGCGTGTCGGGTTGTGGCTCGCGGAGAGTACGACGAAGAACAGCCTGTTCTCCCTCATCGTGACTCTCACGGGGCGGGTGTACCTGCGTCACGGGTCGGACCGAACGTGGTTCCGCGTCGCGGAGGACTGTGACCTGACCGCGCACCTCCCCCCGGGGTTCCTGCGGGACACCCGGATGGAGGCCTTCCTCACCGCCCGTGAGACGGCGGCGACCCCCGACTACCCCTTTCCCGAGGACCCACGTCGATGAATCACCCCTTCGCCGTTGCCGCCCACCCGGACGCGCTTGCGGCGCTCGCCATCGCGGAGGGTGTCATCCGGGCCCTCCCGGAGGGTGAATACTCCGTCGCGGAGGTGGCGTCCGTGGTCGCGATGTTCGTCCCCCATGCCACGGTGGTCGGCGGGGTGTGCAACGGACGCTTGCACGCGTGGCTGCGTATCCCGAACGGCCCGTTCACATGCTGGTTGAACCCGATGACCTTCAGCCGATACCCGCCCGTGCAGCTTGTGTCGCCTGCGGATCGCGCATACACCGCCGAGAGAGACGGATCGTGGAGCCCGACCCGGGAGGACGTCCTCGTCGGGATGGTCGACGCGGTGTCCCGGGCGGGCATGACTCGAATGTCATAGCGGCCCGGGGGTCCAACCCCCGAGATTTGCTACGTAGTGACGGTTCCACGCCCATACCTCCTCTGTTCCAACCTGTTCCATGTTGCAACCGTGCCGCACAGGCACACCCATGACTCGAATGTCATAGCCCGCAACCGCTTTCGGGCTCTCGTCGAGCGCGGAAGTGCGAAAACCCCCGTGTTTTCGCCATTTGTCGGCGGCGCGTATGGGTTGGCACAGTCCAAGCAATAAGACTATTCCGTCGGCGGCGCTCGAAAGAGGGTCGCCACCCCGACGCCCAAGGGTGGGCAAAAGCGTTACCGGGACCGTACACCCGGGCTCAGAGACAGACATTCACACGGCGGGAGGGCACGCGATGCGCCCGCTAAGAGAAGGAGGCCCGCCATAAGACGACTCAAGAGACCTCGACGAGGTAGTAAGCCGAAAGGCATCGTGTGCGGGTGAGCCCCCGCCGCTAGGGAAAAGGGGGCGCGCAGCGTCCCAGCCCCGCTGTCCTGGGGGAACCTGGAGCGCGGGCTGTGGGGGTACACGCTCCAAGCGCAGGTTGTCCGGGTGGTGTTCCCCAACCAGCACGAACCCCCGTATCGAGGTGACCGCTGGCCCCCGGAGGTGGTCGCCGGGGTGGGGCTTGCGGCGACGTGTTGCCCGCTTCGCCCCGAGGTCCTACCCGAGCGGACGGTCGTGTCGTTTCTCGTGTGCGGGGTGCAGGCACAGGTCCTCGGGACGCTGCTCCTTCCCTCCGCGGAACGGGAGGCGCTGGTGGGGACCGTCGAGCTCAGTGGTGGCGAAGCGGGTGCCGCAGTCCTACGGGCGCGCAGGTCGTGGTTGCGAGGGGAAGTCCTCCCGCAGCCATAGCCGGAGGGTGTCGCGGAGCACTCGGTCTCCGCCGAGGGTCTTGAGGCCCTGGAGGGCCGGGATACCCTCGCGAGCACACCGGCGGAGAGCCGCCTGGACCCGGTCGGGGCTGGACCCGTAGGTGTTGAGCGCGGTGACCACGACCTCCGGGACGATGTACCGCGCCGGAGACCCCGGGAGCCCGCACGCGAGGGGTACCTCTTCGGGCCACCACGACGGCACGTCCGCCCCCCACGGAAGGACGTTCGACGTCAACACCGTCCACTCCATGTCCGTCACAGGAGCGGGTCCTCCACGGGGATGAAACGGGGTCCGTGGTACCCCATGGTGTGGATGTCCTCGACGAAGGCCTCCCGCGGGCGCACCCACGTCTCCCCGCCGGGGTTGGAGTACACGACGAGCCACCGGTCCGGGTCTTCCGAGTCCCGGGCAACCGCGTCCACCACGTAGACGCGGTCCAGAGTGGTGTCGTTGCGGTGCTTGTAGTGGCGGAACAGGCCCCCGACGCGGGGTGTGCTGGGTTTCGGGCTCATGGTGTCCTTTCAGGTCAGAAGGCGGCGTACGAGCGAAGGAGCTTCTCGCGAAGGGTCTCCGCCCACGAAGCGACGAAGGCGTCCTCCATCGGGGCCCCGTCCGTCCCTTCGACTTGCATGAGGTCCACGATGGGGTCCTCCTCATAGGCGTCCGTGATGGTCCCCGAGACGAAGACCTCCAGGTCCATGTCCGAGAGGTAGAGGGGGCGGCGGGTGAAGTGCGTCGTTGTCATGCCCTAAGTATAGTCCTGTCACCGAGACTGTCAACACGCGTAGGGCAAGAAATGCGAACCCGGTCAGTTGCAGTCCGGTCGCACCAGCCGGACGCGGGCTTGTCCCGCGTCGAGGAGGCTCTGAAGGACCGCTCGCGCGGCGTCCTCGTCGGTCTGTCCGAGCGGGCATACCTCCGCCCCGTTCGCGGCGAGCGCCCGGAGGATGCCCGCGCAGTAGTCCCGGAAGGGCATCGGCGCGAGGAACAGGGCGCGAGCGTGCATCTCCGCCGCGACCTCCATGGGGCTCCCCAGGAGTGTGTAGTCCAGGGTGTGAAAGATCATCGCACCGCGCACCGGGAGGCGCACCGGGCGGGTGAAGGGGTCGAAGGTGGTTGTGTTCGGGGTCATGGGGGGCCTCCGCAGAGTGTTACAGGCGGTCCCCGCGATTCTAGCGGGGTGAGGGGGCGCCGCTACCGCGGACGCCCCCTCCCGCGCCTCTCTCAGGCGTTGGCGGTGACCGTCGTGGCCGAGACGAAACCCGCGGGGGTCGCGACCGGGCGCGCGGCCCGCACACGGCGCACGGGCAGGGCTTCCGCGTCCGGGGCGACGGTGTCACCGGTCACCCGGGCGCGAAGGTGCAGGCGGGTGTTCGCGAATTCCGCGCCGTGAAGCCCGTGGTGGTTGAAAAAGCGCCGCACCGCGCCCGCCGCGTTCACGGTCCCGAAGACCGTCCAGCCCGTCCCGGGCTTGACCGTCGAGACGACCACCGCGCGCCCCACCATCGCGAGGGCCAACACCACGTAGGCCTTGACCTCTCCGGCGTGCAGAGACGGCTGAAACCACCGAAACTCCACGGTCCCCTTCGTGTAGAGGGCGTGCAGGTTGAGCCCGTGATACCGGGTGCTGTTGTAGTGCTTGGTCCGGCTCTCGTAAGAACCTCCGTACCACACGTCCGCGAGGGCCTTCGACTCCCGGGCCACCTTCGCGGCCTCTTCGGTCTCCCGCAGGGCGGTGATGCGCGCGGCCTTCTCCATCGGGAGGGGCTTGCACCATTGGTGACGGCGGTTGTTGGCGATACCCAGCATCTCGTCAAACATGCCCTCGTTGTTCGACACGTCCGTGACGAGGTTCGCCACCTGTTTGACGGTAAGGTCGCGCGCATCGACATGAACGTGAATGCCGCACGAGGCGTCCACCGTCGCACCCGCGCGGCGAATGACGCGCACCACCTCCTGAAGTTGGTCCATGTCCGCCCACGTCAGAATCGGGGAAACGACCTCCGCACACTTCTCCGAGAAGGTCGGGCGCGACCCGCGGCTTCGGCCCGTGAGCGACCCGTCCGACATGAGCCGCCAGACACGTCCGTCCGGCATGGTGACGTAGATACTCGCGTACCAGTCGGTCCCCTTCGACACCGTAGAGCCAGGAAACACCTTCGCGATGGCGTTGGCAAGCACCGTCCGGGTGGCGCCCACGGTCTCAATCTCGACGCCGAAGGCGCGAGCCTTGAGGGCCACGGTGACCTTCTGGTCGGTCGTGAGGTCCGAGACGGTAACGGTAGAGGCGGCGGTGACGGTGGCGGCGGTGTGGGTCATGGTGTCTAGCTCCTGTCACAGTCCTGTTGCTAAGACTGTGCCAAGGTCCAGCACGGGCTGAAAACCACCCGAAACAGGCCTAAAACACCCCTCTGGACCCCGAAAACGCCCATCCGCCCCCTCCCCCGAGAACCGGGGCTATGACATTCGAGTCGCGGGTCTCAGACCCGCGGGCAACAACCCAACAAATTCGAGCACTTAGGGGTATGACATTCGTGTCATGGTCAACCCCACGAAACAGGGCGAATGTCATACGGCAAACTGTCCCACCTCGCACCCTCGGACCGCCCACCGGGAGGGCCCTACCACACACGCGAGCGCGTCGTGCGTGTTCGGCAACGGTTCCGCGTACTTACGCGGGTCGCTCTCCGGTTCCCCTCGGACCTTGACGGGTAGCGCAGGACGGCGAGGGGGTTGGCATAGTCCTAGCAGTAAGACTATGCATGACCGAGAACACCGCCACCGACACCCTGGACACCACATTCGACGCGGACGCCGCCCTCGCCGCGGACCCGGAATTCCTCGCCCTCTGCGATGAGCGCCGCGACGCGGCCATTGAGGCGCAGGACGCCCTCGCGACGGCGGAGTGAAGGAGCCCACCATGCTGAACTTCGCATTCGGGTCCAACTTGGACCCGCGCCTCATGTCGGCCCGCTGCGGCGGGGACGCCCGCCGCCTCTACGCCGCCCGCCTCAAGGGATGGCGCCTTGTGTTCGCGGCACACCTGGACCGCGGACGGTCGACCGGTGCCTTCGCCTCTGTGCGCCCGGTCGTGCTCGCGGACGGTACCCTGGACCGGTCGGTGTACGTGGACGGGCTCGTGTACGAGGTCTCGACGCCCCGAGGCGTCGCAAGCCTGGACCGTTGCGAGGGAGTCCCTTACCTCTACACCCGGGACCCGGTCACGGTGACGCGCCTTGACACCGGCGAGGACGTACAGGTGGAGACGTACCTGCACTGTGGGCGGGGCTACGGAGACCCCGGGCGCGGGTACCTGGACGGCATCATTCGCGGGTACGAGCGGGAAGGCTTCCACGTAGGCACCCTCGCCGGGGCGTACATGACCGCGTGCAGGCTGGACGGGCATACCCTGCGAAGCCACCGGTTGCCGCCTACGGTGGGGCTGTGAAGGCGCCGGAGAACCGCCCGGTAGAGGCCTCGGAACCTCTACCCTTCGGGTCGACCGGTCGCGCCCCGCGCCGGGTGTCCTCGTGGGAAGTCCCGCGCTCGCTTGTGGACCCTTCGGCACCCGCCCTGTTGTTCGCCTACGGGTCCAACATGGACCCGCGACAGATGGCCCGCAGGGTCCCGGGGAGCTCCCCGGTCGGGGTGGCTGTCCTTCTGCACCACCGGCTAGACTTTGTCGGTCACTCCCTCACCTGGGAGGGCGGAGTCGCTACGGTGACCCCGGTGGAGTGCCTCCCAGAGCTTGGGCGCGTACCGCCCGCACTCGGAGACGTGCCGCGGGTGGAGGGCCTTCTCTGGCGCCTCCCGGAAGGCGGTCTCGACGCGATGGATGGGTTTGAGGGCTATCCCACCACCTACACCCGCACCCGGATGGTCCTGGACATGGCGGGCGGGACCGTGCTCGCCTGGGTGTATCAGCACCGGCGCCCGGTCCTCGGCCCCCCGTCGAAGGACTACCGGGACACCATCCTCGGGGGTGCTGCGGCGTTTCGAGTGAATACCGCGCAGGTCCGCGCCGCGGAAAAGAGGGCACGCCGGTACTCCGGGAGCCTCGCCGGTGGGTTGGACGAGGACGCCCCGCGAAAGCGGAGCCTTGCGTCGAAAACCCGTTGACAGTCCCGACACCGAGACTATACTTAGGGCTAGGAGAGACACCGATGACAACCCCCGCCACCTTCACCCCGCGCACCGCCACCCGAGCCCGCGGGACGTACCTCGCCGCCCGAACCCCCGAGGAGTTCCTCGCGGACCCCCGGAACATCCTCAAGCTGTCGGAGGACCTCGCGGGCCGGTACGCTCGCCGGTGTCCTTTCATGGACATCGACGACCTCCGCAATGACATCGCGGTCATCGTGCTGCGGGCCTCTCGCACCTGGACCCCGAACGCGGAGAACCCCTCGCCTTTCGGCGGGTTCGCCTGGAAGTCCGCGGAGCTCTGGCTTCGGGGAGAGATGCTTCGCGCCTCGGTGCCGGTCTCGGGTGCTGAGACCCGCGCGGACACCGAAGCCGTGCGGTACTTCTCGGTTGACGCGAGAGTGTCAACCTCGGACGACGAGTCCACCACCCGCGGCGCGCTCATCGGATGGGAAAGCGTGGTCGGGGCGTCGTCGCACCGCCCGGATGAGAAGGACGACGTCTCGGACCTGCACGCCGCCGCCGCGAAGGTCCTCGGCACCTACGACGAGGACACCCGGGACGCGCTTCTGTCGGCGCTTCTCGGGACCCCGGTGCCCCGCACGGAGCTCCCTCGGGGCTTCACGCCCGAAGGCTTCGGGCGCGAGGTTGTGCGGCTGCGGGTGCGCCTCGCGGGGGCCCTGCACACGTTCGCGGGCCCGCAACAGCCTGAGACCTGCGGTAACCTGGAACCGCAGGCGCCGCCGGACATGGCCGACGACCCCTGGGTAGTGAGGTTGCGTTGATTCGTCTGGTTGTCGGACTGCGGGATGTAACGGTCCTTCCGGGGGCTACGCGGGAGGAAGACGCGTGGCTTCGGGGGTTCCTCACGTTCGACACGAGGCGCTGGACCTCCCGCGGGATGCGGGACTTCGTCTCCCCCCTGTACCGTGGAGACACCTTCTCCGGCGGGCTCCTCCCGCTGGTGTCCGCCGCGGCACTCCGGGACAAGGTCTCCGTCCACGTCTCCGACCCACGCGAGCGACCGGTCGAACCGGATTGGACGGCGGACCTCGGGTGGCTCTACGACTATCAGCGGGACGCCGTTCACGCTGTCGCGAAGCACGGGCGCGGCATCCTGAAGCTCGCGACCGGCGGAGGGAAGGGAGAGGTCATCACCGCCCTCCCGAGGTTCATCCCCGGGCGCTGGACCATCCTCGTCCACCGGACGCACCTCATGCGGGACCTCGCCAAACGGTTTGAGACCCGGTACGGGGAACAGGCGGGACGTATCGGGGACGGTGAGTGGTCACACCGGCGGGTCACGTTCGCCACCCTCGGGACGCTGTACGAGCGTCGGGACACCGAACAAGCCGCGCGGCTGTTCGCCACCACACAGGCGCTACTGACGGACGAGGCGCACGTCCTCCCGGCGGACACCTTCTCCGAGGTCGCGCGCCGGTTCGTCTCCGCCTACTACCGCGTCGGGACGACGGCGACCCCCTTCGGGAGGTCGGATAGCCGGTCCATCTACGCCATCGCGGAGCTCGGTCCGCTCCTCTACGACCTGGATGCGCGGGACCTCATCGAACGGGAGACCATCGCACGTCCATCAATCCGCATGGTGTCCTGTCCGCACACGGACCCCGCCATCCTGTCCCTCCCGTGGGCGAAGCTCTACCAGACCGCCATCGTCGAGAACGTCTGGCGGAACGCGATGGCGGTCCGCGCCACCGTAGTCAGTCCCGGGCCTCGAATGGTCTTCGTCCAGGAGCTCCGCCACGGGGACATCCTTCTGGAACAGCTACGCACGGTCGGCCTTCGGGCGGACTACGCACAGGGGGAGTCCTCCCTCCAGCGGCGCGAAGCGATGATCGAAGACCTCTGCACCGGGCGCCTTGACGCCCTCGTCGCGACCGGGGTTTTCAATGAGGGAGTCAACATCCGCAACCTGCAAACGGTCGTCATCGCCGCGGGTGGCAAAAGCCCCATCGCGGCCCTCCAGCGCGTGGGTCGCGCGACCCGCCGCGACGCAGCTACAGGCAAGACTACCTGCACCGTGTGGGACTTCCTCGACCTCGGACACCCGACACTCGCCGGGCACGCCCGAAAGCGCCGTCAAGCCTACGTCTCCGAGGGGTACGAGGTCTCCGTGATGGACCTCCCCTCGTTTTCCACCCCCACCCTACCCGGACTGTGAGATAGTCCGGGTCGAAAGACCCTATGAACCTCACCCAGCCTGTCCAACCCGTCTCTGTGTTCCACGTCAAGCTCCCGAACGACCCGGTCGCCGTGCGGGTCACCCTCACGGAGGCCGAAGGCTCCGGGACGGTCGAAGCGCAGGTCTCGCACCCGCGCTTCAAGGGACAGACCATGCACCGGCGTCACACGCGCGGTGACACCTTCGTCCAGGTGTACGCGGCGCTCGTCGCGTCCTTCGGCGGAGAGTTCGCGTTCAACATCGTCCCCGAGGGCGCCGAGGAGCTCCCGACCCGAGAGGCCCCCCCGGAGGACCCGGAGACGGCCCTTCTCGCGAAGGAGCTCGCGAGGAAGGTGGTCGCGTTCGCACGGGCCCCGTCCGCCCTCTACGAGGCGGGGAAGGCGTGGGCGAAGGCATGCGTGGCGTTCAAGCCCGGCGAGTGCGCCCGGCATGACACCCTCCTCGCCTCCCGAGAGGCGGACGCGCAAGAGCTCACGGCCCTCGCTCTCAAGGTCAACCCGGACGCCGCGAAGGCCCCGAAGCGCCCCGTCTGACGCCTCACAACGGCAACGCTCCATCCCCAGACAACCACCGGAAGGTCTCTCCAGGACCGGTCCCCGGGTGCACCCTCACCCCGAGGGACTCCAGCGCGGCGAGTGCTGCTTGTTCCCCGCCGAGGTCCAAAGTCGCCCGTACCGCCCGGACCTCCTGTCGCGCCAGCGTTCGCAGAACGCCCGTGTGCACCGCGTAAAAGCCGGTGTACCGGGCGACGCGCATCACGTCCACGAGCTCCACCGGCATGAGGAGTTTGTCCCCCTCCGGGCTGCGAAGGTCTACGTACGGGAGGTTCGGCGGGTGGACGGAGCTACGGGCCTCCGCCCACCCGTACCCGGCGGGGGTCGTCCATACGCGCCGAGTGAGGGTCCACGGACCCAACGTCGCCGTGTCCGCCTGGATACCGGCGACGTGGTCCCCGCGGGGGTCCATCCTCCCCGCGGACAGGAACCGTCGCGGGTGCGCCGTCGCCCCCGTCAGGTATGTCGCCCGACACAGAGTGAGGAGCTCCTCGTCCGCTTCCTGTAGCCATTCTGCGTACGTCATCGGGTGGTGCTCCATCGGGTTACGGACCGCCCCGGTACGGAGACACTCGGACCCCGTACGCACCCCGCAGCGCGTGTACCAGCGCCTCATCCCCGCCGAGGCGCCCCACCTGACCGAGCTCGGTCAACGCCTCCAGGGAAAGCTCCCCGAGGGACAGCGCCGACACCGCGTACACCCCCACCTCCAACAGCGCCGCTAGGACCCGAGAGAGAGGCACCGGGACGAAGTCTGAGACGACCGAGGCACCCCCGCGCACCGTCCCCCCGATGTGCCGCACCTTGAAGATCGGGAGGACGTCCGGTCGGTCCCCGACGGTAAAGACGCGACACCATGCCGTCCCACCGAACGTCCAGGACTCCCCGCTCTCCGAGACGTCGGTTACGGCCCCGGCGAGGGGTGGCGTGATGGGCTTGTACGGATCCCACTCGGGCGCCAACCACCGGTGCAGTATGAGCTTTGCGCCTGGGGTCTCTTCGCGCTCGTATGAGGCGGAGAGGGCCCTCTCCGCCGAGGCGAGGGCCTCCACCGCCCACGGGTGCACGGTCAACCCTCCACCGGCGGGTCCGTGAGCTCCGCGATGTCCTTCGCGAAGCTGATACCCGCGAGGGAAGCGCGCACCGCCTCCAACCGCCCGGCCCCGAAGAGGGCCTCGTACTTCGTGAGCTTCGCCTTGAGCTTCTCCATTTGGGCGAGGCGGGTCGCCCGCCCGCGGTCCTTGAGGTCGGGCAGGTCCATGATGGTCGTCGATACCCACTCCTTGACCTCCCGCTCAACCGCGTCGAGGAGGGCGTAGGCGGTGTCCTCCACCGGCAACACCGGCACCCCGAAGACCTTGTGCGCCGACACCGCTCGCAGGGTGTTCACGAGGCGCTCCCATGCGACGCGGGCGTTCTGGGGGATGAAGTACACCCCGCCGTTGTCACGCACCGCGATTCCGTCCAAGGCGGCGATACGCTTCGGAAGCCAATTCGCGAGGTCCCGCGCGGTGAAGTTGTCCCGGTAGTAGGCGAAGCGTTCGGTCAGCACGTCCTTGAACCCCTGGGTCACCTCGGGGTCACGCCCCGAGACGACGACCCCGGTGGACTCGCCCACCTGGGACAGGTGCACCACGGCGAGGACGCGGTAGGCGAGGGGGTCATCCCCGGTCAATACCTCCTCGGACACCGCCGGGCCTTCGACCGCGGTGTCCTCCGCGGCGTCGGTAGCGGGCTGCACGGGCGCTTCCGTCGCCGTCGCGGGCGTCTCGGGGGCGCGCTCCGACACGAGGGCCCACCCGGCGGAGAACCGCCCTGTACCGCGAATGGGGCGGGCGAGAACGTGCGGCACCGACCGGGCGGCGGACCGGGCCGCGTACCGAAGGGCGGTCTGCGCGGAGGTCGCGGTGGGGAGGTCCTCCGGGTCGCCACCGTTGGCGGTCCACTCCGCGAGGAGCTCCTCCCGGAACACGTCTCCCGAGAAGCGCCACCACACGAGGACCCCGGCGTCCTGGGTGTCCTCGACGGCGACGAGCGTACCCGGGGTGATGTCACCTCCGAGCTCCTGTGCGTGCGGGCGGGCGGTCAGAAGCTCCGGGATGGTGACGACGACGGGGGCGGGGATGGTCTCGGTGGTCGTGGTGTTCATGGGCTGTCCTCGGCGGTGTGTTACCGGGTGAGGTTTCACGCGGACGTCCTTCTGGCGTCTGACACCCCCGGTTTCGGGAGGACGTACGCGGCGGAATCCCTCTCCACCGGCGTCGGGAAGGTCTGGGAGGACGTCCTTCGGGAAAGCGTGGTCTAGAACTCAGGAAGGACGTCCTCCAGGTGGCCCTTTTGCGTCCGCGAGGCTGTCCTTCCTGTCGGGTTCTGGGGGTGCTTGTGTAAAAAGTTTGCCCGTGTACGATTTCACCCCTTGACACGTACAGTCTCAGTGACTAGTTCGGGAGGGGTAGGGGAGGGAAGCGCCGCAGGCCGTCCCAACGGCATACCGGTGGCGGAGCCACGGTGTAGCTCAGGTGGACCGCACTGGACCGACGCTCCAAGCCGCGTCGGTCCAGCCGGGCTCTACGAGCCCGGAAATGGCATACGGCCTTCGGCCTAAGAGCGCGTGCGCGCACGCGGGTGACGCGCGCATGTGACGTGCGTACACGGGCACGCGCGAGGGCGAAAGACACGCGAAGGACGTCCTTCGCGTCGCGCGACTCCTCCTCACCCGGGAGGCTGTCCTTCCAGAAGCACCCGCGGCCCCGCAGAAGGACAGCCTCGTGAAACGTGGTCGGGTAACACGCCCCATGACCACCGAACACAACCCGCCCGAAGCCGCCCGCGCCCCATCACTGTCAGTCAACGCCCGTGCGCGCATCATGCACGCGATGGCGTTCACGCCGTCGGTCAGAAACTCCAACGGGACGCAGTGGGGTATCCCCGTGCTGTTCTGGGGCCCGCCGGGCACCTCGAAGACCTCCGTGTTTCGGCAGATGGCGCGGGCGTCCCGCGCAGACGCCTTCATCTTCTCGCCCGGTGAGATGGGCGAAGGCGCCCTCGGTGTGGTCCCCGTGCCCGCGGCGGACGGGTACCTGGACACCCCCGCCCCGCGATGGTCGCAGCCGTTCACGAAGGCGGACGGGTACGGGTGGCTCCTCCTCGACGAGCTCACGACCGCCGGGAACACCATGCAGCCGGGCCTCATGGCTCTACTGTTGGAGCGCACCATCGGCGGAAAGAGCCTCGGGCCGCGAGTGCGGGTGTTCGCCGCCGCCAACCCCCCGGACCAGACCCCGAACGGGCAGGACCTCGCCCTCCCGCTCTGCAACCGCGTGATGCACCTGGATTGGGCGCCCCCCACGGTCGAAGAAGTGCTCTCGTACATGGCGACCTCGGGGTCCGTCGGGGAGGTCACCCGGGACGACCTTCCGACGGTCACGGACGCCCTCGCAGAGGAAGCCCGCGTGCTCGCCGCATGGCCCTCTGCGTACGCGGATGCCTTCGGCAAGGTGGCCGCGTTCCTCTCGGCCAACGCGGGGTATTTGCACAAGGTGCCGTCGCCCTCGGACGTCGGGTACGGTCGGGCGTGGCCGTCGCCCCGGTCGTGGGACATGGCGACCCGTGCCCTCGCCGGTGCCTACATTCACGGGCTGACGAGCGACGAGACGGTCGCCCTCATCGCCGGGTGCGTCGGTCTCGGGGTGGCGCGGCAGTTCTTCACCTTCTGCCTCACCCTGGACCTCCCGAAGACGGAGGACATCCTCTCGGGGGCGCTCGCGTGGACGGCGCGCGGCGACCGCATGGACCGGGCTTTCGCCATCCTGCGGTCGCTCACCGCCCTCGCGAGCTCGACCCCGACGGACTCCCCGAAGTGGGAGCCCTACGTGCTCACCTTCTGGCGCATCATGGACGAGACCGCCGCCTACCGGAAGGACCTCGCCCTCCCCCGTGTGCAGGACGCCCTCGCGGCGACGCTGCACGCCAACCCGAAGTTCCCCAAGCTGTTCGACGCGGCGAAGGGGTCCATCGGGCTCCTCGCCAACTCGCGTATCAAAGTCGCGTGAGTCGGTCGCCCGGGAGTGTCACCCGCACCCCCGGGCCGTCTCTCGGGCGGTAACCGCGCCCATGACACAACCCCTCCCTCGCCTTCACGTCCGCGACCTCACCCTGGACGGCGCCGCTTGCACCGCGTGGCTGGTGCCCCACCCGGAGGACCCGACGCGGGCCCTTTTCGAGCTCGACACGCCCAATGCGGGGGTGTTCCGGGCGGAGACCCTCGGGGAGGCCGCAAACGCCTTCCGCGCCGCCACGACAGAGGCGCCTATGCGCCGTGGGCTCATCGTCTTCCTCACTCCCTTCCTGGAGGTGGAGGAGGTCGTCTACCGGACGCGTGTGACCCCGGACGGATGCCTCGTGTACCGGGCACGGACCTTCGTGGAGCCGGTCCTGGAACCGACCGTCCCGCTCTGTCGGGACGGCTACGGGGACGACCCGTGCCTGAACAGCCTCACTCCCTTCATGGACGTGGTCGCGCTCCCGGGAGCGCCCTTCCGTTCGCCGGTGGAGCCGGACACCTTCGTTCTCGACTCCGAGGACTCGCGAGTACCGGTGTTCCGCAAACTGTCCAAGCGCGCGAAGGCGCACCGCGAGCGTTTCGCGGGCCTCTCCGCGGAGGACGTCCTCGCTCGCGTCGAGGAGGAGGCGTCTTACCACTGGCGGGACCGCCCGCCGACGCCCGCGGAGGTGGACGCGCATAGCACGGACGACGATGCGGGGGTGTGGGCGGTACGTCACCAAATCGACCACCCTGTCAGCACCGGGGAGTGGGGCGAGGCGGTCATCCTCCGCCTGTGGACGGAGGACGGTGTCATCCACCGCATGTCCGCCGTCACCGGTGAGACCACCCTTGGCTTGCACGCGGGGAAGTATCGCCCGCTGTCCCGCAAGACCCTCGGGCCGGTGTTCTGGCCCCGTCCGAACGCTCCCGCACGTAACGCTGCGGATGAGCCCTGACACCTACCCCTCAGTCACCTACGAAGTCCCCTTCCACGCCCGAACGCTGTCCATCACCATTCACAGCCGGGGCCTTTCCCCGCCACACTTCACCGTGTCCTGTCAGGGCGAAGTGGGGAGCGGACAGTCCATCACGGAGGCCTTGTCGGGTATCTCCCTCCCGGGGGTGGTCGTCTGGGTTGTCGGGATGACGACGCGGTCCATCTACAGCGCCCGGTGTGCGATCGTACAAGGCGCCGCGCGGGTCGATGACACATCGGGGTGGCGACACCGGAGGTCGGACGAGACCATCCTCGCCGTGGGTGACCCTCGGGTGGACGCGCTGTCCGCGGTCTTCGACGCGGAGAAGTTCTTGAGCGACGCGAGGAACACGCTCGACATCGACGCGTTCCTCGCATCCGTCCAGACCTTCGCGGACCGCTGCAAGCCCGCCCTCGCCTGTCTCGGGGTGTCGCCCGGTACGACGTGACAGTCCGTATGAACGGCGCCCCGTAACACTCCCCATGACCACCGCGCCCGCACAGAAGCCCGCACAGAAGCCCGCCAACACCTTCCGCGATGGCGGGGAGGGGAAGTGGACCCTGGACCACCCGCAGGGCAACGACCTTCTCGCGTTCGGGATGGCGTCATTGCACGCCCTGTTTACCTATTGGATTGCGGACTCGTACACGCTGCAACCCGTCTTCGTGGAGGGGTACGGGACGCTGGGGGTGACGAAGCGCCGCGTCCTCATCGTGGACCCCTGCGTCATCGCGACGTGGTGCCGCGAGACCCTCGCGACCGTCCTCGCCCACGAGCTCGGACACGGGTTCGCCAACCACCACGACCGGTGCCGGGACATCGGCGCGGTCCCGGAGCTTTTCAATTTCGCCGCGGACGCGGAGATCAACGATGACCTCGTAGAGGACCAGCGGGTCAAGTGGCCGTGGGCCCCCTTCCTCCCGGCGAACATTCCGGTCCCGGACGGGAAGGGCGGCATGACCGGCGCCCCGACGGGTCTCCTCGCGGAGGACTACTACCGGCTGTTGTTGCAGTCCGCGACGACGCCGCAGGCGAAGGGTGTGTGCGCCGGGGAGTGCGGCGGCATCGCAGGCAACCCGGGCGCCGGAGAGCCCGAGGACGGCGACGGGGACGGCGCGCCGGGCAAGGCCCCCGCGTCGGGACAGGGGGCCCTGGAGGACTCCCTGGACAAGCTGTATGGGCGGTCGGACGCCCAACTGGAGAATGACCGCCTCGCCGCCGCGGAGGCGATGGAGGCCGCGGAACAGAAGCGCCAAGGCACCGTGCCATCGGGCCTCATGCGGATTGTCAAGACCCTTCGCCGCCCGGCGGTCGTGCGGTGGCAGGACCAACTCGCGCAGTTCTTCCGCGGTCATATCACCCGCCGCCCCGGCGGGTCGCACGCCTCGTACCGGGCCCTCAACCGTAAGCAGGCGGGCCTCGGGTGCGGCGTCGGGTCCCCTCGGATGACTGTCACACACGCAACCACGCCGGTCGTGTGGATCGCCATCGACACCTCGGGGTCCATGGGGACGGCGGAGCTCGTCGCGGGGCTGTCGGAGCTTCGCCACCTCATCGCCGCCACCGGTGCCCGGGTGCGTTTCCTCGCCTGTGATGCGGCGGTACACACGGACATCGACGTGGACAGCAACACCGACCTCGGAAAGCTCCTGAAGGGCGGCGGGGGGACGAGCTTCTGCCCGGTGTTCGACCGCGCGATGGACGCCCGCCGCGGACGCACCACCGGCGTCGCGGCCCCGGACCTTCTGGTGTTCTACACGGACGGCTACGGGGACGCACCGGCGGTGGAGCCTCCCTTCAAGACCATCTGGCTCCTCTCGGGCAAGAACACCCGCAAGCCCGCGGAGTGGGGCGACTGCATCACCATCCCCGTGACGGACGTGTGATGGCGACCGACGGACCCGAGGACCTTCGGCGCCTCGGGTTCTTCCCCCTCCCGGAGGTCTCCCTCGACACCCTTCCCTGGGTGCATGCCCTTCTCGCGGAGGCCGGACTCCTCCCGGAGGACCACGCCCGGGAAGGTCCCTCCCCGTCCGGGGAGGGACGATGCGTGTGGGCGGTAGCGTGGCTCGCCGCGGACCTCTACGGCACCTTGCAGCCCCCGGAGTGGGGGAACGTCGTACGGTGGCGGTGGCTTCACGCCCCGCCTCAGAATGACCTCCTGCGCGCCCTGACGGACCTGTTCGTGCTGGGGGGTCCGAGCGGGGTCCGCTCGTATTGGGTCGCGACGCTGGAGACTCGCTTCGCGAAAGTAGGCTAGGGGTGTTGACAGTCCCGGTAACAGGACTATACTAGGCACATGACCTACCGAAACCGCCGCCCTGTGACCCCCGCCCGTGAGTACGGCACCCGCCCCGCTGGGACCTGCGCCGACTGCGGTGGCGAGGTCACCTACACAACCACCCCGTCGATGGGGTACCTGACCTGCAAGGGGACCTGCGGGAAGTCGAGTCTGCGCGGACAGTCGCCGCGCGTCGTAACCGGGTCGGTGCCCTCGTGATTCTCGACTTCGATGCCCTCTTCGCCGCGCCCGCGGAGCCTGTACCCGTACGGGTTGGAGCGCAGTACATCCCGAGGGCCTCACAGGACCCCCCGGCGGGGTGGCTTCCCCGCGGACAGCGTGTGCCGTGGTGGGCGGACCTACGCCGGGTGTCCTCGGAGGACTTCCGCGTGCACATCGAAGTCCTGATTGGGGTGCGCCCGTCGCGAGTATTCTTACAGGGAGCGTCTTTCCCGCTCGGAGAGGACCCGGAGGCCTTGTGGTTGGCGTATCAGGAGGCGCTGAACATGGCCCGCGGGTACACGTTGCTGCACGGGACGCGGTCCTACCCGGCGCGGTGGTGGGTGAACGTCGCCGCGAACCTCTTCGGCACCTATCAGGCCGGACGCACCGCACGAGGTGACCTGTGACTGACCAAAGCGACAACCCGCCCAACATTCAGACCGTCCCGCGCAACACCCGCGCGGTTTTTCGGACCTCCGGTGGGGTCGTGTTCGCGGAGGGCGTGGTGGACGCTATCACGCTCGCAGACAAGGTCGCGGATGCGGTCAATGTTGGGTCGCAAGGCGTGACCTTTCTCTCGGGAGATGCGGTCGCTCCGTGGGAATGGGCCCCAAAGCGCGACCCTTTTGAGCTCGCACTGCTGGGCACCTGGGTACCCGGACGGCGGGAGGTACCCTGGTGGCTCAACCCGGGGTCCCACGGGTACTCCGCGGGCCACGTAGAGAACATCGTCGGGCTTCGCCCGGATGAGACCGCCCCCTGGTACGTGAGCTTCTCGGACACCCTTGCGAACGAGGACCGTCAACGCGGCGTGGCGGCGTGTACCGAAATCCTCGACGGGTACGCCCGGCTGCACGGACCGGACTCCCCACCCGTGCGGTGGTGGGCGCGCGTCCTCGCCGCGCTTCTGTAACGCCACCCATGATTTCAGACCTCGCCGCCTGGACCCCGACAACCCCGCCCCGCCTTGAGCGCCCGGACCTGAAGGTCATCCTCGGAGAGGCCTCCGCCCCGGAGTGGCTACTGCGGGGGTTCCACGAGTACAACCCGGACGCCCATGACCCGTACGTCATCATCGCGGCGGTGGCGTCCATCGGGCGGCTGTGGTCCCCGATGCGGGGGGTGGTCCGTGAAGGTGGGTACCTCGACGCGCTTCTCCGAGGACAGGACCCGCAGAGCCGCGCAGACCGGTGGTTCCGGGACCTCCCGGAGGACGCCCACGCGGAGACTTCACGGTCGGCCTTTCAGGAGTCACAGCGGCTCCTCGGACCTCTCAAGACACCGCCTTGTCGCCGGTCTCCGGGTGGGACGACGACGAGGTCACGGCGTGGCTGGAAGCCCGGGACGACCTCGCCGCGGTGCAGTCCCTCCTTCGCAACGAGGCATCGGATGGGAAGTCCACGCTGGTGCGCGAGGTCCTTGTCCTCGACCGCACCGCGCAGGGTGTCCTCGGCGCCCGTGTCCGTGGTCTGTCTTCTCCGAAGCTGCGCGCCGTCGCGTGGCAGTATCAAAATGCGTGGTGGGGAAAGGTTTACGGGTAACCGGGTCCATGAGCACGATTCGACCGGGGTGGGTACGCACGTCTGATGGTTTAGGGGTCGAAGGGGAGTTCCACGGCCACCGGTGGACCATCCGCACGACGCAAAACGGGGAGCCCCCTGTGCACTCGCCGCGGGAGACTCTCGGCACTGTGACCCGCCTGTGGGTCTCTCGTGACGGAGGCCCGTGGCATGAGTCCTGTGAGAAGGACGTCCTCGCGACTCTCCGAGGTATCGAGACGAACCCCGGGCACGGGAGGGAGGTCCGTTTCGGCGCGCCACCGTTCGACGCCGTGGCGACTCTCGCGGACGGGACGCACCTCGACATCTGGTACGATGAAGTCTCCGGCGACGCGACGGAGGTGACCTCGGTGCACCGAGGGGAGGCCTCGGGTGTGATGTTCACATCGTGGGTGGGCCCGTCGACTTCGCGCGACGACCTCCGTGAGAAGGTCCGCGCTGTCCTTCACCGCCGGGGGTATGACGTTGTCTCGGTGGAAGACACCCCGTAACACCCCCACATGCCGTATCGAACACCCACACAGCACCCCGAGGAGCGCCCGCGCGGGACCTTCTGGGACCACTTGAAGTCCGAGGACGCGCGGTGACACACACCGAAGGCGCCAAGGTCCGCGCGGACCGCCGCAGGCGCGGTGTCTGCACACGGTGCGGGGAAAAGCCCCCAGAACCCGGCCTTGTACGGTGCGCGGGGTGTCGCGGGACGCCCTCTCGCCGGTACGACCAAGGGGTCGCCGCGCGACAGAAGCGCATCGCGGAAGGGTTGTGTTCGCACTGCGGGAGAGAGCCCGCCCTCCCCGGGCTGCGATGGGGTGTGAAGTGCCGCACGGAGGACGCGGCGGCGGGCGCCGCCCGTGACGCCATCCCTGGGTGCGTCATCTGTCACGCGCCCTGTCGGGGTAGACTCTGCCCGTCCCACCGCGACGCACAGAACGCGCGGGAGCCCCGGAAAACGTCTGCCCGCCGGGTGTGCCGCCGTTGCGGACAGCCCGGTCACTTCGCGAAGACCTGCATCGAACCTGGAGAACTCTGATGGACCCTCGCCCGACCACGGTACGCACCCCGCCCCCTTCCCCGTCGACCGGCACCCGCCCACGAGGACGCGGCCCCCGTTGCCCGGAGTGCAATGGTCGCGGACGCGGCGCGGGCCCGTCCGGGGAGTGCCCGACCTGCAAAGGTGTCGGGTCGCTTCCGCCCGCAACCCCCGGGGTCACCCCGCTGTAACGCGAGGTCATGGAGGCTCAAGCCCACGACCCACCGCTCCCGAGTGCCCTGCGGGTCTGCCACGCTGACCTACACCTGTTCCTGCGGACAACCATTCATTGCACCTCGGGTGTCGGGATGGATCTCCTCTCACTCGTGGACCGATACACGCTGGCGGACCGGTTCATGGTCTACCTGGACCACGACATGGTCTACATCACCCCGTGGTTTGAGCCGGTCTTTCACGCCGCGGAGTTTGAAGGGGACCTTCGTTTTTCGCGCGCGGACGTTCGACTCGCTCGGTACCGGCGATGGCTCCCCGTGTTGACGCGGGTGACACGGCGGGAGTCCTTGCGCGACCTGCACCTCATGGGCGGTGTCGCCGCGGTCCGGGACTACCTGGACAGCCTCGTCGTGGTGACGTCGTGAGGGCGTGCATGACATGCGGACGCGCCTGCGTAGACGACATGCCACTTTGTCACTCGCACGTCGTCGAGCGGGAGAAGGCGTTGGGCTTCCTGTGCGTTCACGCCGACAGGTCCGACGATTTGCACGGTGTCGCGGGGTTCAAGGCCCTCGGGGAGTACGCACACTTCGACGTGCACAACTACCGCGAGTTCGACGAAGTCCCGGGCATGAGGACCGGTATCGTGTGCGTCTTCGTCTACCTACCCGCGTGGGCGGCGGTCCTGTGGAATACCTACCGCGGCATCGCCCTACTTCGCCCCGGGACGCCCGCCGCGCTGGTGTACAACCTCCTCGCGGCGTTCCAACCCCATGAGGCACAGGCCTCCCTTGTGTCGGTCCACTCCGTCGGCGGAGACGGCGCGGTAATTCACCTCTTGCGGAGTCGCGGTCTTCTCCCCGAGGCGTCTTCGCGGTAACGCTGCCCATGGCACAAGTCCTCGCCCCGAGTAAGATACCCCCGGAGCCCTCCCCCTTCTGCGGGGTGTCGTGTGTGCACAGAGGTGAAGGTCCTCGGTATCGGGGACGGGGTGTGCTTCGCTTGTCGCGTTGCCCATTATCGCGTTTGGGGGTACGAGCTCCTCCTCGCCCGTAATGACGTCCTCGCACCGTCGGACGAACTCGCCATGCGCTTCGCGAAGGAGTGCGGGTACCCGGTTGAGGTCAACCGTCTCGCCCGAAGCGGCGGCAGTATCCTCTACGGATGGGCGCCCGCATGGTTTGTCGGGATTTGGACGGCATGTAAGTCGAGTGCCAGCACACCCGGCGAGGTTGATACCGCGGCGAGAAGGGCTGTTGCCCAACGGAGCGTAGACGACCTCGCGAACGTGCAACACATCTACCTATTGGGTGGCACGGAGGCTGTGCGCGCCCTTCTCGCCGCGGACTCCGAGGTAGCACCTGGGACGACACCTCCTGGGTTGTCCCTCGCGTAACACGTAGGCGTGACGATTTCCCTACCCCTACCGGACATGCGCGGGACGCTCGGGTGCCCCCGATGTCAGGTCTCGCTCGTCTGCGACCCCTGTTTCGAGGAACGGGTGCAGGTCCTTTCTCCCGGGTGGTCACGTCTGGGGCAAGTCGCGGAAAGGGACACCGACAGGGTGGCGAAAATCCTCATGCAACGCATCGGAAGTGACTATCTCGGGCGCTTCCCCGGTCCGAACAGCATCCCTCTGGGTGTGTGGGCGCCGACATGGGTTGTTGCGTGCCGTGCCGTCGCCTATCGGTCCGCGTTACCCCCGTACATGCAGAACTCATCCTTCCGCCGGTGCCTCCAGGGCGCCGCGTTGCGACCCGACATTCAAGAGGGGTTGTCGACCCTGTATCGCTTTGGCGCAGACATACCCGCCATCCTCGCGCTTCTCGCCTCTTTCGGGGTTGCCGCATGAAGCCACCTGTCCCGGCACCCGTGTCAAACAAGGACGCCCTCCGCGCGAAACGGTGGACCGTGTCACCGGAGAAGGACCTCCCGTCGGGCTGGGTGCGGATTGGGCAACCGCAAAGTCTCAACCACGCCCACGCTGTCCTCGCCGGTGCCCCGTGTGGCGTTTACGCAGTCGACGGGTACGGGGAAAACGCTTACGCTCCGCCATGGGTACGGGACGCGTTTGAGGCGTCATGCCAACCGCCGCGGGACCCGGTGATGGTGTTCCTGTGTCTGTGGTGGGGGGCCTACAACCCGGACGAGCTCGTCAACACCCTCAGTCTCGGCGGGGACGAAGCCGTCCGAGCGGCTGTCCTCGCGGAGTGCCCGTTACAGGAATACCAGCGGGCGGCGTCCGAGCGGGAAAGACTGCTCTCCCTCGTGACGCATCACGGCCCGACCCGCCGCGAGACCGTGTAACGCTAGACATGGCCCCCCGTCGTCCTCGCCAAGCCCTACGTCGCTACCCGCGTGAGACCTGGGTACCTGTGACCTATGTGACGGAGGAGGTCATCGTCCGCGCCCTGGATACATGGCCCTCACGTTGGGACCTTCTCGGTGGCGAGTACGACAGGCGGGACCTTGTCCACGACACATCGTACGGGTTGTCCGCCAAGCGGAAGGTGGTCCACATGCCTTCGTGGCTCGCGACCCTGTTCATGCTCACCGTCTCTGTGGACCCTATCAAAAAGGCGACGCGGCGATGGCGCACCGAGTGTCCGCAAGAGGCCCGCGACGGTGTCGCCTTCTGCACGAAGCGGGTGCGTGCGGTCCTGGACGCCTTGCAGGCACAGCCCGACGTGTTCCTCGGCCTTGACGACAACTTCGCTCTTTCTGGGTCCAATGGTCTCGTGTCGACGTACGTGGCGTTCCTGTGAGCACTCCATGCCCACGCTGCGGCCATCCGGTCGAAGACACCGGACGGTCGCGGAAGCTCCGACGACACCGCGACTCCGGCGAGTGCCGGGCGATTCTCACGCTGTCCGTCCGCCGCACCGCACTTCAGGCTCGCGGGTACGTCCTCGGGCGCGGACTGTACCTCGGAGGGTCCTTGGTGACAGCGATGGATGCGCTGCTACCGCCCGAGGACAAGGCGCAACCTGACCCGGAACCGAACGGTTCCTCGGTGTGGCTCCCCGCATGGGTGGGGGCCCTTTATGACGCAGCGTGTCACGACGACACAGGCCGCTTCCTTGGGATTTCACCTGAGACCCACCCACTGCGCGGACTCGTCATCCGATACATCGCTCGTACCCTTCGGGACCGGGCTTACCTCCAGGCGGACGTCCTCAACACCTACGCGCTCGGTGGCGCCCCAGCGGTACGGTCCCTGATGGAGACTCTGTGCGCTACCTGAGACAGCCTAACTATGAGCGCATGTTCGGGTGTCGATTCTGTCTCGACACTATTCGTTGGGCGTGTCTTTCAATGCCTACGAGGTCGCGTCGAGGCCCTCAACCCTGGGTGGGTACCCGTGTGCGGACGCGGACACCCGATGGAGCGCGCCCTTCACAAGCTGGACCTCGTCGGGGAGTTTCGAGACCACCGCGCCTACGCGGACCGCGTGTGGTCCCGGGATTGGGTGCTCGTGGTGCGGGAGTCGGTGGAGTGGGCGCCGGAGTCGGCGCTCGATACCTTCACCGCGCGGGTGCAATACCTCTCCGAGCACCCGGAACACCAGAAGGACGTCCTCGCCATCTGCGCCTTGACACCATGGGACATCGCATGCCCGGCGATAGAGGCCCTCTTCGCGTCATGGGGCGCCCCGTAACGGTCGGCCATGGCGACCAAGTACGGGTATGTCCCTCCACCTGGGTACGAGCCGTTCCGATGGGAAGCGTATGTACCCGCCCTGTCTCGCCTATTCGAAGCCCTACCGGACCATCCGGCGCGCGGGTGTGTGTGTGGTTGCGATTCAGTGCTGACTATCGCACCGGGGCGAGCGATTGGTACGTCCCGCGGTGGACGCTGTTGCTGGTACAGGCGTCATTGTGCTCGGCACGGTCTGCGGGATGGGGGGACGCCTCTCCCGCTGTCGTGCAGCGGACCATTGAGCACTGGTTCGCATGGGCCGCGGACCACCCGGAGGACATCGTTTCGGTGTGGGACCTCGGTGGAGGCGACTCGGCGGTGGTGGTGGTCTTGCGGTCTCAGGTGGGGGACGTACCGGCGGGAGCTCCCGCCGGTTTGTTCGCGTAGCTGTCAGAGCTCGACGCGGTCAATCGTCCAGAGGTCCGATGCCATCTGCTCAAACAGCGCGTAGGGCATCCAGAAGTGGCCCGCGAAGGCGGCGGGAGTCGCGGGCTGTCCGGCGGGTACCGGGTCCGCGGGGTGGATACCCCAATCGGTGCCCCACGAGTTCCGCACGAGGACCGCGCCGAAGGTCCCATCGCCGTTGTTGACCTTGTCGTCGTAGCCCACCGCGACGACACAATGCCCCCCGAGGACGCGGCCCGTGGGCGTACGCATCGCGCCGGTGCGCGCGGTCCAATCGTCCTCGAAGGACTCGAAGACGGTGAACCCGAACACCACCGGGAGGTCGGTGGCGAGCGCGGTCTTGACGGCGTACAGGTCCCCGTCCGCGATGCGGGCGTAGTGGAGGGCCTGATGCGTGAGGGCGTCCCTGTACGCCGCGGAGGACGGGCGCACGTCGAAGCGATGGCTGTAGGACCAAAGTGTCTCCGCTGGCGCTCCGAGCTTCGCGACCCCCTTCACCGCGTCCCGGATGGAGGCCCCGGCGTCGGTCTTGACGGTGCCCTCCATCGCACGGGCGTTGTAGTAGATGAACAGGCGAGCCGGGGTCACCGGCGCGACCCCGGCCATGAGACGAGCCCAGAACAGGAGGAAGGCGACGCCGTTGCCGGTGCACGCCCCGATGCGACCCTGGTTGTACGCCGGGTCCGCGGCACGCGTCGGGATGGAGAGGCACGCCGTCGGAAGGGCCGGGAGCCCGGCGATGACGGGCTGAACAGCCCCGAAGCGGTGGTCCCGGTGGTCCGGGAGGTCTCGGTGCCAGCCGTAGGTGCGGTCGCGTGTTGAGTACCCCCGGGCGCCGGGGGGCAGCTTGGGCTGTCGGGGCTTGGAGGTCTTGCGCTTGGCGGCGCGCTTTGTGGGCATCGTCGCCGGGTTGGAGGTCGGTTGGGTCATGGCTCGGACGTTACCCGTCACACAGCGGGAGGTCGAGTCTGTTTCCGCAGGACGTCCGCCCTGTTGGTCGGGTAACGTGCTCGCATGGAACGGTGGGAAGTCGCGACGGAGGACAAGGCCCCAACGGGGCGCCGCGCCCGGTTCCGCCCCAAGGGAAACACCTTCGACTGTGGCGGCATCGGGGTCCTGTACCCGCGCGTCGGGTACGGGGAGGTGACCCGCCCGTGGTGGGCGTCCTTCGTCTGCGAGGACGGCGCGGTGTCACCCATCGTGGCGAACATCCGCATGGGGCGGAAGGTCTCCAGGTATCACACCGGGTCGACGAATCCCGAGGCGGTGATGGAGTTCCTTCGGTCGGTGCCCTACGACGTGAAGGTCCAACGTCTCGCGGACGGGCTGTCCTCGGTGGTGGTCTATCGCCCGGAGTTCTTTCAGGTCAACCCCGGTCCTATCGAGGTCGGGGCCCCGGTATCCTACGTGGTCCTCCCCGACGAAGGGACGGCATCGCGCCTCGGACTCTCCGCGCAGGACATCGCCCGTGCGTGGGAGTCGGCGCGGAACGTCCCCACCCCCGGCGACGCGGAGGACTTCGTACCGCCGGAGAGGTACGAGGACGAGACGGACCGGTCATATCGAGAGCGCGTGTCCTACGCGAGGCGGTACCGGGAGGAGCGCCTTGCGCGCCTATACCCGACCATGGCTCCCGAACCGGACGTCACGTTCGTCCTGCACGCGGTCCTCTCCGGCGCGTACCTGGACCATCGCACTCACTGCCCCCTCCTCCCTGACACCGGTTTTCTGGTGCACCTTCTCCGCGTGATGCGTGCACACAACCTCGCGCGCTTCGCCGGTGACCGGGACGAAGACCGGGGCCTTCGGGCGCAAGACGTCTGGCACGTCGAGGACGGGTGCGGGTACCTCACTCCGCTCATCGTCTCCGGCACGTCAGAGGCCTTTGAGGCGGCGGTCGCGCAAGCCGTGTCCGAGTACATCCCCAACGAATAGCCCGGTAACAGCCTACATGGCAAGACTAGCAAGTATCGCGGTCGGTGGGTATTTCCCCACCCCGCCCGAACTCATCCCCGCGATTGCGCGCCTTGTAGAGCCCATTCCGGGGCCTCACAGCGATGCATGGGTAGACCCGTGTGCAGGGCGCGGGGAGGCCCTTCTCGGGCTCCTAGCGTGTCACTACGGGCCCAAGGATGCCGCCCGCCTTCGCGTGTGGGCGTGCGAGCTTGAGGCGACGCGCTACGACGCCCTCAAGTCCGCATTTCGCCCGTACGAGCAACGGGCGTGGGGGCGACACGTCGCCACCTATGGGGACGCCCTGCGTCTCACCGTGGGACGCGAGGAGGCTATCTCCCGTGTTGGGAAGCGGACCCTCGGCGCGAGCGTCCTCTACCTCAACCCACCGTATGACTTGGACCCGCGCTACAAGCGCCTGGAGGAGCGTTTCCTTCAACGCTTCGCCCCCTGCGTCGCCCCGGACGGGGTGCTCCTCTTCGTCATCCCCGGGTACGCCCTCGCCGCGTCGGCGGCGACCCTCTCCCGGTTCTTCTACGACCTGGACTGCGTTCGCTTCCCGGGCACGTCGTACGACGTGTTCAAGCAGGTCGTCCTCCGGGGGCGCGCCCGGGCGGTTCCGTTGGACGAGCCTCTCGCGGAGGACATTCAGCGGGTCACGGCGTGGTCGACCGCCGCGGAGCTCCTCCCGGAGCTCGGAGGAGACTGCGCCGCGTACGTCCTCCCGGTACCGCCGACCGACACAAACTACTCCGGGGAGGACATCCCCGGAGAACAGTCGGTGACCTGGGTGCAACACCCTGTTGATGTAGAGGCGGTGCGCGCTACGCATGCGCCGTGGACGCAGACCCACAAGGGGGGCAAGCGGGCGACCGTTGAAGGGGTGTTCCCAGCTACCGCGGTGGGGTCGCTCGCCCTGCGGTTCCCGATGGCGGTCCCACCGAAGCCCGCACACCTAGCGGCGGGCATCGCCGCCGGGCTGTTCAACGGGGAGACGCTCACCCCCGACGACGCGACCTCTCCCGCACCGCCGGTGGTCGTGAAGGGCGTGTTTTCGCGGGTGTGGGTGCCCGTGGAGGAGCGCCGTGCCGCAGACGGCACCCTCACGGGCACGGTGGAGGTGGAGGAGCCGTCCCTCGCCATCACGGCGCTGGACCTCTCCCGGTCGAAGTTTGTGACCCTCGCGTCGAAGCCCGAACCGACCGGGTCCGCGGACCCGGCGAAAATGACCTCGGGGGACCTTCTGACGCAGTACGGGGTCTCCCTCCTCGGCACCATGCGGGCGCACTGCCCTGTCACACACGACCCGCACGACCCCTCGCACGCCATCCCCCTCGTCGTCGGCGGACGACCCCTCTACACCGCACAGGCCCACGCGGCGATGGCGGTGGTGAAGCTCCTCGGCGGGCACATGGCTACACCGGCGGCACGCCGGGGTCGCTTCGCTTTCCTGGTTGGCGAAGTGGGGTCCGGTAAAACGAGCGTGTTTCAAGCGAGCGCGCAGACCATCGGCGCCCGGACGGTGCTCATCCTCTGCCCGCCGCACCTCGTCGCATCATGGCGTGACGAGACCGCGGTGGTGTGGCCCGGGGCGGAGGTGGTGGAGCTCGACAGCATCGCCAAGGTGGACGACCTCATCGAACGTCACCGACGGGAGAAGGCGCTTGCCCGGGAAGGGCGTCCTCTCGGACCGCCGGTCCTCGCGGTGCTCACTCGGGAGTCCGCCAAGCTCGGTCACGCCTGGGTGTCCCTCACACGGTGCGGGGAATGTGGGGCGAAGGCCCCGCCCGGGGACCACGCGTCCTCACGGGGCCGTTGTCCCGCCGCCATCTACACGACCGACACCGCCGAAGACCGTCTCGCGGACACCCTCCGGCACGCCTTCCGCGGGCACCTGGACGGACTGCGCGGGCGTCGCACTGTGTCACTTCAGAGGGCGGTCCGTATTGCCTTCGACGCGCTCGTGGCCGACCACCGCGAGGACGCCGCCCGCATTGCCTTGTCCCTCTCCGACGCGTCGGAACGTCTCGCATGCGCGGGTATCGTGCTACGCGCGGACACGGACAGCCTTGCGGGGGAGACGCTTCTCATGTCGGTGCCGCCCTCAACCCCGGGATGGGACGCGGTGTGGGACCTCACTCGGACGGATGAGCGAGAGTCGCAGGAGGCCGACCGGTTGCGCCGTTTCAGCGCCGCCCTTGCGGGCGAGAGCGACGACATGCCGAACACATGGTGTCGGTGGGGGTCCCCGCGCCGTGTCCCGGAGGGCGTCCTTGTGAGCGGTCACCCGGTCGGCGGTGTTGCACACGCCGCCGCTGTCCTCCCGGGCTACATGACGCGGACTCCGTCGCGAGTGTGCGGGGCTCCCCTCTTCGCAGCCTCCCCCACCCCGCGCCGGTTCCCGCTGGCGCAGTACATCACACGTCGCGCGCGTGGGGTGTTCGACCTCGTCGGGGTGGATGAGGCCCACGAGTACGGGTCCGACGGGTCCGCGCAGGAGCGCGCCGCGCACCGTCTCACCGGCCTTGGGGCGCCGGTGGTGCTCTTGACAGGGTCGCTTGTGAACGGGTACGCGGAGCACCTCTTCGCGAACCTGTGGGCGCTCTCCGCGCGCTTCCGGGCTGCGTTCCCGCGGACAGCCCGCGGCGCCTTCGCGAAGCGGTACGGGTACTCCAAGCGGCTTGTCCCCGTGGAGAGCTCCGACAAGGGGCGCAACCGCGGAGCGGTCACCGACCGCGTCGATGGCCCGCGGTCTCTCGGGTCTGCCCCGGGCGTGCAGCCGGTGGCCGTGTTGGAATGGGTGCTCCCTTGGGCGGTGACCCTCCACAAGGCGGACCTCAACCTGGACCTCCCGGAGCTCACGGTCACGCGGGTCCCCATCACGCCCTCCGCGGCACAGCTTGCGGCCCACCGCCCGATGCTTGCGGCGCTCGTCGCGCAGGTCCGGCGGGACTCCTTCACCACGTTGCAGGGGGCGCTGTGGGGGCAGCTTTCGGAGGCTCC
>Ga0228698_1000488_pt1 | contig 30136 bp, 36 predicted proteins | sample McNCre117_Aug_MG_FD_178015 | JGI IMG/M metagenome (GOLD analysis project Ga0228698, IMG submission 178015) | Freshwater microbial communities from McNutts Creek, Athens, Georgia, United States - 1-17_Aug_MG | ecosystem: Environmental > Aquatic > Freshwater > Creek | place: USA: Georgia...
ATGCACTGGATCAAGGCCGAAATCCACGAATACATCCTGAAAAACTGGCGCATGGTCAAGGTGGCCACCACCAAGGCCCAGCGCAAGCTGTTTTTCAACCTGCGCTCCATGAAGCAGCGCTTCAAGAGCGACGATGCCGCCGCTGACCTGGGCACCCACCGCGACACGCTCAACCCCGAGCAAGTGAGCGCCATGGCCCGCGAGCTCAACGTCAAGCCCGAAGAAGTGATCGAGATGGAAACCCGCCTGTCGGGTGGCGATGTGCTGCTGGACCCCAGCCCGTCTGACGACGGCGAAGACGCCTTCGGCCCCATCGCCTACCTGACCGACACCAACCACGAGCCCGTGGCCATGATCGAAGCCCGCCAGCGCGACGTGCTGGCCACCGACGGCATTGCTACCGCCCTGGACAGCCTGGACGCACGCAGCCGCCGCATCGTGGAAGAGCGCTGGCTCAAGGTCAACGACGACAACTCCGGCGGCATGACCTTGCACGACCTGGCCGCCGAATACGGTGTGAGCGCCGAGCGCATCCGCCAGATCGAAGTGGCGGCGATGAAGAAGATGAAGAACGCGTTGGCGGCGTTTGCGTAAAGCGCCAGTTCAGCTTTCAAAAAACAAAGCCCCGCGGCGCAAGCTGGCGGGGCTTTTTAACGCCTTAGCGCTAAACTATGCGCATCAATCAATGCGCATAACGTCATGCACACCATTCAAGCCCCCTCTTCAATCCAATCGCGCAACATACGCCCCGCCACCAAACGGGCCACCAACTTGAGCCTGAGTGCCGATGTGCTCGACGCGGCAAAGGCGCTCCAGATCAATGTGTCCCAAATCTGCGATGCACATTTGCGCACGGTCGTACGGCAAGAGCAGGAGCGGCGTTGGAAAGAGGAACACGCCGACTTCGTAAACGCCTACAACGCCACCATGGAAACAGAAGGCCTGCCGCTGGATGAGTGGAGAAGCTTCTGATGGCGCGCTTTGATGTCTATGCCAATCCTGGAACTCACGCCGATACGACGCCTTACCTGTTGGATGTGCAATGCGATTTGCTGGATGGGTTGGACAGCCGCATGGTGATCCCCATGCGCAAGTTGGAGAACTTCGCCAAAGTGAAACTGCCCGCACGGCTTATGCCGGTGCTGCCTATCGATGGCAAAGACTATTTGCTGGAGACCCCAAAAATGGCGGCTGTTCCACGCCGTATCCTAAAAAAGCCTTTGGCTTCATTGGCCCATGCGCAAGACCAGATCACTGGCGCGCTGGACTTCTTGTTTCAGGGCTATTGAACGGGCTTAGGCCCCCTTGAGCAGCGTCTGCAGATCCTTGGCGAGCACATCCTTGGGCGTGCCGTAACGGGAGAACAGGCGCAGTTGGCCTTTGGGGTCGTAGATGTAGCTGCCAGCAGAGTGGTCCATGCTGTAGTTGGTGGGGGTGCTGCCTTCGACCTTTTTGTAGTAAATCTTGAAGTCTTTGGTGAGCGCATCCAGCTGCTTGGGCGGTGCGTACAGGGCCAGGAAAGACGGGTCGAAGTTTTCCATGTAGGCCTTGAGCAGTTCGGGTGTGTCGCGCTCGGGGTCTACCGTGACGAAGAGCACCTGCAGGCGGTCACCGTCTGCGCCCAGTGACTTCTTGATCTCGGCCATGTCGGACATGGTGGTGGGGCACACGTCGGGGCATTGGGTGTAGCCGAAGAACATGAGCACGACTTTGCCCTTGAAGTCGGTCAGATGGCGCACCTGGCCGTTGTGGTCGCTGAGCTCGAAGCCTTTGGCGTAGTCGGCACCGGTGATGTCTACCGAACTGAAGCTGGCCTGGGGTTCGGAGCAGGCGGCCAGAAAACCCACGGAGGCGATCAGCGCGGTTGCAGCCATGCCTTGCAAAAAGTGGCGTTTGTTCATCGTTGCTCTTTAAATGTCAAAGCAGGTAGTGGTCCAACAACAGCGCGGCAAACAGCGCGCTCAGGTGGATGAGCGAGAAGCGGAAGGTTTTGCGCGACAGCTCGTCCGAGTAGTTCTGCAGCAGCTTCCAGCCATAGCCGCAAAAGCCCACGCTCAAGACGATGGCGGTGAGCAGGTAGAGCCAGGAACTCATGCCATACACAAAGGGCAGCAAGCAGGCAGCAAACAGCACCAGCGTGTAGAGGAAGATTTGCAGGCGGGTGAATTCACTGCCGTGGGTGACAGGCAGCATGGGCAGGCCGGACTTGCGGTAGTCCTCCACGCGGTACAGGGCCAGCGCCCAAAAGTGCGGCGGCGTCCACAAGAAGATGATCAGAAAAAGAATGAGCGCCTCCGGCCCCACATCGCCGGTCATGGCCGCCCAACCCAGCACCGGCGGCATAGCGCCAGAAGCGCCGCCGATCACGATGTTTTGGGGAGTGAGCGGCTTGAGGATGACGGTGTAAATCACCGCGTAGCCCACAAAGGTGGCGAAGGTCAGCCACATGGTCAGCGGGTTCACCCAGACGTACAGAATCACCGAACCCACAGCGCACAGCAACGCGGAGAACAGCAGGGTTTGGGTGTCGCTGAGTTCACCGCGCGCAGTGGGGCGCCAGGCGGTGCGTTTCATGCGGGAGTCGATGCCTTTTTCCACAATGCAGTTGAACGCCGCAGCGGCACCGGCCACCAGGTAGATGCCCGCGCAGGCCAGCGCAATCACGCCGCCTTGCGCCAGCGTGGGCATGCCCGGCACCGCCAGCACCATGCCGATGAGCGCACAAAACACGATGAGCTGAATGACGCGCGGTTTGGTGAGCGCATGGAACTGTCGCAGCACCGGCATGAAGTCAGAGTTGGATTGGGTCGTCATGGGGCGCGCCTTTGAGGGTGGCTTAGCGCCAGCATCCATACCAACACGGCTAGCATCGCACCGGCGCCGGCACTGTGCAGCATGGCGGCTGCAATGGGCCAGTCCAGCACCACATTGCTCAGGCCTGTGGCAATTTGCAAAACCAGCAGCCCCGCCAGCACCCGCGTGGGCTGGGCCAACAACGACCGCCCCCACAGGCGCCATACCAAAGCCAACAGAGCCAAGCCCGTCAGCAACGCCAAGGCGCGGTGTGCAAAGTGGATGGCTGTGAGCGCCTGCAGGCTCACGATGCTGCCGTCGTTATGTTCTCCCAGCGGGCGCCAGATGTGCAGCGCTTCGGCAAAGTTCATGGCGGGCCACCAGCTGCCTTGGCAGGTTGGGAAGTCACCGCATACCAGCACCGCATAGTTGGTGCTGACCCAGGCACCCGAGGTGGCTTGGAGCAGCAGCAATACGAGTGCGGCCGCTATGGCGATACGTGCCCCTTGTGGCATTGGTGTGGGGCTTGCGGATGGCGACGATGTTGCCTTGTGAGGGCCCAGAATGCGCGCCCACTGCACAGCCTGAACAACCAGCAAGGCCAGGAGTGCATAGGCACCCAGCAGGTGCAGACTGACGATGGCCGGGAAGAGTTTCATGGTCACAGTGAGTGCACCAAACGCACCTTGCACACACACCCACACCAAGGTGAGCGTGGCCCACCATGGGCTGGGAGCAGCTTCCAGATCAGCGGCAGAAGCGAACCTGCTTTTGGCTCGCCAGCGCGCACGCCAAGCCAGCGCGGTCATCAGCACAATCAACGCACCCACGGCCGAAGCGAGGTAGCGGTGCAGCATTTCGATCCACGCTTTTTGTGCAGTAACGGGGCCCGTAGGCATAGCCGTTTGCGCGGCGGAGATTTCTGCATGCGCAGCCAAGGGGTTGCTCTGGCCGTAGCAGCCGGGCCAGTCGGGGCAGCCTAGGCCGGAGTCGGTCAAACGGGTGAAGGCGCCCACCAGAATCAGGTCAAAGGTGAGAAACAAAATCAGCAAGGTCAGCGCAAAGCGGCGGCGCTGCGATGAGGCCGCGCGATGGCGCAGCCAGACCCACGCAGCTGGCAAGCAGGCGATGGCCGCGCTAAGCCCGAGCAAGGTGCTGGCCGGCGACAGGTTGTAAAGCGCAGTGGCAGACATGCTCATCGCCCTGGTGGATCCCAATTGAGCGAGGCCCGCAACAGACGGTCCAGGTCCTTGCGCGCCTTGGCTGCGCCTGCGCCGTCAAAGGCGGCGGGGAAGCGCATCATGGTGTTGCCCAGTGGGTCCACCACATACAGGTGCTCGTCCACTTGCTTGCCGGTGGCCGGGACCAACCATTGCGCAAACACGTCTGCATGCACCTGCATCACGGTGGCATCCTTGAGCAGCGGCTGCACGGGCGCAGGCAAGGTCTGTGCATCGCCTAGCAAAACGATCCAGTCCACGCGGTCCTTGTCCTTGTTCAGGGTTTCACGCAACTGGTGGTGCAGAAACAAGCGTTGCTGACAGCCCGCGTCGCAGGCTTGGGTCACCGTGCTGACCAACAGCCACTGGCCTTTAAGTGTGGCCAATGCCACCGGTTTGCCATCCAGCGATATGGCCTGCTGGGCTTCCACGGGACGCACGGGTTGTATGAGTTCGCCCAGCGCGCCCTTGCCCTGCGGACGCACCACAAAGTAGGCAAAGTACGCAGCAACCACGGGCAGCGAACACAAGAACATGATGGCTAGTAATTTCCAGCGGCCGCTTACCACCGCGCGCTCGGACGCGGCTTCCTGCGGGCTCGGCAACGAATGCACCGCCAGGCTCAGCGGCTCGTCATCGATGGGATGGCTCATGCAGACTCTTTCTTGCGCAGGCTGGCTACGCCGTAAAAAATGATCAGTGCCACGGCCATGCCAAACCATTGCATGGAGTAGCTTTGGTGCATGGCCACGCGGTCTTCAGGCGGAGGCCATTTGCGCACGAGTTTGTCGGGGGCATCGTTTTCGTTCTGCAGCAACACAACGGGCTGCAGTGCGCCGGGATGGACGTTGGCAAAGCGCTCCAGATCCAGACGTGTCCACAAGGCAGGATTGGTGTCTTCGTGCTCCGGCATCAGAAAGAACTTTTTGGTGGAAGGCACGGCGGCCACACCACTTACGTCCACCTCGCCCGCGGGAGCATCTACCGTAGGTAACGCGTTGCGGCGGTCAGGCCATGCGATCCAGCCGCGGTTGACCAGCACCCGCATATCACTGCCTGCGATGCGCAACGGCGTGACGACATGCAGGCCGGGTTTGCCATCGAGCTGGCGGTTGTCCACATAAAACTGGTGTTGCGGCTCAAAGGTTCCGCGCACGCTTACAGGCATATCACGCAAGTGGTCCGGGTCTACCGGCGTTGCGGGCAATCGGAAGGCTGCATGCTGACCACGTTCGGCGTGCTGCTGGATTTCGAGCGTGCGGCGCTCAGCTTTTCCAGCCTGCCACTGACCGAGGTGCACAAACAACGCCACGCACAAGGCCACCGCAATGCCGGGTATCAAACGTGGACGAAACAGCAGATCAGGCATGGGTATCTAGGACCAGAAGGGGTACGAGCATAATCACGAATCTATATCCCCTCACACATCATGCTGACTAAGCTCTTCATCATTGCGGTACTGGTTTTGATCATCGCCAGCCTGGGCAGCGCCCTGGCGCTGCTGTTTCGCAAAGAAGGGGAAAAAAGCCGTGTGGCACAGGCGCTCACCCTGCGGGTGGCACTGTCCATCGGCTTATTTTTGACGCTGCTTGCCGGATGCTACTTCGGCATTATTCCGACGCACGGACTGCGCTAGTCCGCGCGCCACTTTGCAACGGCGTGGCGCGCCGTTCTTACAGCCAGTAAACAAATACGAACACGATGAGCCAGACCACGTCCACAAAGTGCCAGTACCAAGCTACGGCTTCAAAGGCAAAGTGGTCATGCTCGGAGAAGTGGCCCTTTAGGCTACGGCCCAACATCACGGACAGCATGATGGCACCCAAGGTGACGTGCATGCCGTGAAAGCCGGTGGTGATAAAGAAGGTTGCACCATACACACCAGCGCCGAGTGTCAGACCCAACTCGCTGTAGGCGTGCATGTATTCAAACACTTGGCAGATCATGAAGACCACACCCAAGGCGATCGTCAGGAACAGGCCCAGGTTCAATTGGGTGCGCTTGTTTTTCAGCAGGCCCCAGTGCGCCCAGGTCAAGGTGGCGCCTGATGTGAGCAGCAGCAGAGTATTGATCGCGGGAACACCCCAGGCACCCATGGGCGTGAAGGCTTCGCCCAGAGGACCGCTGCTGGGCCATGTGCCGGTGAAGCCAGCATACGGTGTGTACTGCTGCTCATAGCCACCCAACTCCGGCAAAGCAATGCGACGGATGTAGAACAGTACACCGAAGAAGCACGCAAAGAACATCACTTCAGAGAAGATGAACCACACCATGCCGATGCGGTAGGAACGGTCTTCCCAGCGGGTGTAGGCACCGCGGCGATTTTCTGCAATCACTTCACCAAACCAGCCAATGATCACGTACAAGATCATGGCTGCACCAAACAACATGGCCCACAGGCCTGGCGGCACACCGTTCAGACGGAAGATGAAACCCAGAGCCAGCATGAATATACCGACCGAGAGGAACGTGGAGTAATGGCTCGCCGCCGGGACAAAATAATGTCCTTTGGCTTCGTGCGTTGTAGATGTCGTCATGGTTCGTTCCTTCTGGTCTCTAAGGGTTCTAATCGATCAAACGGGGGCTTTGGGTGCTTCAAAAAAGGTGTACGACAGCGTCACTGTTCCCAAATCACGGCTCATTTCGGGGTTCACAACAAACACCACCGGCATGGTGCGGACTTCGCCGGGTTGAAAAGTCTGCTGGCTAAAGCAAAAGCATTCGATCTTCTGAAAATACGGGGCAGCCACCGCCGGTGTCAAACTGGGAACAGCCTGCCCGACAAAAACTTGGTTGGTCTTGTTTTTGACTGTGTAGTTGGTATGGATGACCTCACCGGGGTGTACACGCATGGTGAACTGCTCAGCCTTCAAGTCCAAACCTACACCGGGCATGGTGTGGCTCAAGAACTCCACATTGACCCATCGCGTAGTGTCAATCTGTGTGTTTTTACTCTGCTCCAGTGCAATGGTATTAGTGCGGCCATTGAGTCCGGTCACACGGCAAATCACGTCGTACAGCGGAACCAAGGCAAAGCCGAAGCCGCTGAAGAACACAACGACCAGCAGCAACTGCCAAGCCATCTTCGTGTTCGCGGACTTCTGCTCCGTGACTTCCATGGCACTCACAGCGGGCGGTACTTCCAGATGGAGAGCAGAAAAAGAGCAACAGCGATGGCACCCATCACATATGCCAAACGCACATTGTTTTTCCGACGACTAGCCCATTCCTGAGCATCCGCCTGCGCTGCTGCGTTTTCTTTCTCTACGGCCATGTTCTGACTACCCGCTTATTTGACGGTGGGCTGCACGTCAAAGGTGTGGTAAGGCGCTGGGGACGGCACGGTCCACTCCAGACCTTGTGCACCTTCCCACGCCTTGGCTTCAGCCTTAACGCCACCGCGTGCGCACTTCACCACGTTGTAGATGAAGATCAGATGGGAGGCACCCAAAATGAATGCACCCACGGTGGACAGCATGTTCCACTCGCTAAACATCACAGGGTAGTCAGGAATACGACGGGGCATACCAGCCAGACCCACCAGGAACTGGGGGATGAAGGTGAGGTTGAAGCCGATCATCACAACCCAGAAGTGCAGCTTGCCCATGCGCTCATCGAGCATGTGGCCTGTCCACTTGGGCAACCAGTAATACACGCCGGCCATCGCACCCATCACGGTCGTGGGGTACAAGGCGTAGTGGAAGTGCGCCACCAGGAAATAGGCATTGTGGTACTGCGGGTCTGCAGCTGCATCGGCCAACACCAAACCGGTCAAGCCACCCCAGCCGAACAGAATAACGAAGCCAACGGCAAACAACATGGGCGTCTCAAAGCTCAGGGAGCCGCGCCAGATAGTTGCAATCCAGCAGAAGAACAACACGGCCAAAGGCAGAGAAATCAACATGGTGCTGTACATGAAGTACAACTGGCCACCCACCGACATACCGCTGGTGAACATGTGGTGCGCCCACACGACCACGGACAGAGCACCAATCCCCCACATGCCGTAGACCTGGGCCTTGTAGCCGTAAACGGGCTTGCGAGAGAAAGCAGACAGCACGTGAGGCACAACACCGCAAATGGGCAACAACAGAACGTACACCTCGGGGTGTCCCATGAACCAGAAAATGTGTTGCCACAGCACCGGATCACCGCCACCAGCAGCAGTAAAGAAGTGGGTATCAAAGTGGCGATCCATCAGCACCATGGTCACACCGCCTGCCAGCACAGGCATGATGGTGATCAGCAAGATCGCGGTAACCAGGAAACCGTGAGCGAACAACGGCATTTTGAACAGTGTCATGCCAGGGGCGCGCATGTTCAGAATGGTCACGATCACGTTGATAGAGCCCAGAATGGAAGACACGCCCAACATGTGCACCGCAAAAATAGCGAAGTCCATGCCCCAGCCGCTTTGCACGGACAGCGGCGCGTACATGGTCCAGCCGGTATCTACCGCACCGGAACCGACACCAAAGATGCCCAAAAAGAAAGGCAGCGTCAGCATGATGGCCGCCGGAGGCAGAATCCAGAAGCCCCAGTTGTTCAAGCGAGGCAATGCCATATCAGGCGCACCAAGGATCAGCGGCAACATGTAATTTGCCAAACCTGTTGCTGCAGGCATCGCAAAACCGAACACCATGATCAGACCGTGCAGCGTGATGAGCTGATTGAAAAACTCGGGCTGCATGAGTTGCAGACCGGGCTTGAACAACTCGGCACGCACGCCAAGAATCATGGCGCCGCCGGTAAGCAGCATGACGAATGCAAAGATCAGGTACATCAACCCGATGTCTTTGTGATTGGTCGTTTGAATCCAGCGCAACAAACCGCCGGGATAGTGGGCGTCATGTGCTGCGTCGTGCGGCAGGTCGTGGGCCAAATCGTGTGCCATGGGCGACTCCTTCTTATTTGCTTGTTCGGTTAAGGGGTTGTTTTGGCAGCAACTGCCACCACACCGGCCTTTTTGCTTTCAAGCCAAGTCTTGAACTCAGCCTCCGGCACCACATTCACCACCACGGGCATAAAGCCGTGCTCTTTTCCGCACAACTCGGAACATTGGCCACGGTAGGTACCCACGGTATCTACCTTGGCCCAAAACTCACGCAGGAAGCCAGGTACGGCATCGCGCTTCACGCCAAATGCGGGCACCCACCAGCTGTGGATCACATCGTTGGATGTCGTAATGAAACGGATTTTTTTGCCTACAGGCAACACCAGCGGATGATCCACTTCGAGTAGGTAATTTTCGCCCTTGGGCACGAGGTTGTCGATCTGCTCGCGGGGTGTTGTCAGGCGGCTGGAGAACTTCACACCCTCTGCCGGAAACTCGTACTGCCAAAGCCACTGGCTACCAGTCACCTTAACGACCAGCTCAGCGTCGTTCTTGGTGTCTTCGTACATTTTGACGGCGTGGTACGCGGGGATGCCGAACACACCGTAGTCCAGAATTAGCAAGCCCGCAAACGGGGCAAGCACCCACAGCCACTGCTTGCGGCTTTTGGGTCCGGTGAAGTCAGCTGCCACCGCACCACGTGATTTGCGATGCGAGTAGAAGGAATACAGCATGAGCGCCAGCACACCAAAAAACAGCGTCAGGGCAATCACCATGAACAGGTTGTGCACATGAAGGGTCTCATGGGCAATGGGGGTCACGGGCTGCGGAAAACTCCAAGAGTATCCAGCCCATGTTGCGCTAGTTCCCAGGGCCGCAATGACACCCAAGACCAAATTTTTCAAGCCTTGCATAAAACTCTGTCCTTTTTATCGCTGGTCTTTGCCTTACCGCAACCAGAGCCCTAGAGTGTAACGGTACTCTAGGCGGTTCTTCCGTCAGGGCAAACCATCAACTGCCCAAAATAGCCCGTGCAGTGGGCCAAACCATCATCACCACAATCGCAAAGGGCGCCACCGCCCAGCAAATTTCAACGGCTACAGAGCCGTGGAAGTTGGTTTGCTGCGCATCCGCACGCCGATGGCGAAGCCACATGGAAGCCAGCATCACTACAAAAACGGATGCGAATACCACAAGGCACAACACCATCAGTACCCACCGCATGTTTTGAAGCACATCAGCCACGTCGCAAACCTTCTTTTAACTTCGGTCAATTTTACCCAGCTGCATCGGGGGAGCGCAGTGACGCCGCGCGGCCCACGCCCAAGGTCTGGCGCATCTCTTCCAACGTGATGCTGCTCTGCCCTTTTACTGGCATACGCGGCGCGGGTTTGAACGCGTGGCCATAAATGATTTCAAAGGTCAATTGCAAACGCCCGGGCTCTGTGGGGCTCGCCAGTCGCTCTTGGAGCTGACTTTGCAACTGCGCCTGCCAGACCCGCCCCCGCAGTGCGCCGAAGCGCTGAGGATGCAGATTGCGCCCCAATCCGCGCAGCTCTTTCAACAGGCTTTGCGGGGAACTGAAGGTCAGCGTGATGCGCTCCATGTCCACAATCGGCTCGGCAAACCCGCTGTGCACCAACATGTCACCCCAATCGTGCATATCGGTGAAATCGTGGCTGGGCGCGGGCCAGCCATGGGCTGCGTACACGTCGCGCAGCTCGCGCAAGGTATCCGGCCCCAAGCAGGAAAACATCAGAAACCCATCCACTGCCAGCAGCTTGTGCCACTGGCGGATCAAGGCCAAAGGGTCTGCGTCCATGTGCAGGGCCATATTGGCCCACAGCATTTCTACGGGCTGCTCAGGTAGATCGAAAACTGGCGCAGGCGTGCTGCTGCGCAAGCGCTGCCACCAACCTGGCTGCAACACTTTCTTGGTGGCTTGCAATTGTTTTGGATCGGCCTGCAACACATAACTTTGCGACTGGGGGTAGCGCTCCGCAAGCGTGGTTTGCGCCTGCAAGCCCCCCTGCAATGGGGCCCAGTTCAGCCAGCGCGCAGGCTTTCTTGCAATCCATTCCAAGCGCGCTTGCATGCGGCGCGCCACCTCCTCATGCAGCCAGGGGGACTCTGTTGGGACCTGCTGCGTCCAGCGCTGTGCAGCAACAGGATCTATGGTGGGTGGGCGCTCGGTGCTCATGGGAGCGGCAAGTATATTGGCAGCATGTTCCGCCAACTGATCAAGGGGATATCGAGCAATCTCCCTAGCCAATGTACGATATGCCACGCCTGGCCTGCCCGGGCACTGTGCAGCGAATGCGTGGCACAGTTTGCCCAACCCATGCCGCGCTGCCGGACCTGCGCCCTGCCGGTATTGGCGGGCATAACTCAATGCGGCAAGTGCATTGCAGAGCCTCCACCGCTGGACCGCGCACTGGCGGCCGTGGCATATGGCTACCCGTGGTCACTGCTGGTCCAAGACCTGAAGTTTCACCAGAACACCGCCAGAGCACGCAACATGGCCACCCTCATGCGCAGCACGCCATGGGTGGAGCCCGCCATCGACACCGCAGATTGGCTGATTCCGATGCCGCTGCACCCCGCCAGATTGCGTGAGCGGGGGTTTAACCAGTCACAACTATTGGCCCAGTCATTGGATCGCAGCAAAACACGAAACAATGCGCTGCTGCGCATCCAACCCTCGGCCCCACAGACGACGTTGCCGCGCAAGGATCGCATACGCAACATGCAAGGCGCATTTGCGCTGGAGCCGTCCCAGTACGCCAACGTGCAAGGCAAGAGCATCGTGATCGTGGACGACGTAATGACCACAGGTGCTTCCTTGCATGCCGCCGCGAACACGCTACGAGCCGCCGGAGCCGCACGCATTACCGGACTGGTGTTTGCACGTACGGAATAATGGCCCACTTTTTGAAGCGCACTGCATGTTCCACATCGTTCTGGTCGAACCCGAAATCCCACCCAACACCGGCAATGTGATCCGCCTGGCGGCCAACACCGGCTGCACTTTGCATTTAGTGGAGCCGCTAGGCTTTTCCATGGACGACAAGCACATGCGGCGCGCCGGGCTGGATTACCACGAGTACGCCACGGTCACACGCCACGCCAGTTGGGGTGCCTTTTTGACAAATGCCCAACCCGAGCCACAGCGCCTGTTCACCCTCACCACACGGGGCACATGCAGCCCCTATGCGACGGCTTTCCGGCCTGGCGATTGGCTGGTCTTCGGTTCGGAAACCAAGGGCATATCGGACGCGGTGCGCGCCTCATTCGGACCGGAGCAGTGCCTGAAGTTGCCCATGCGCGAAGGGCAGCGCAGCCTGAACCTGTCCAACGCTGTTGCGGTTACCGTGTTTGAGGCCTGGCGTCAAAACGGCTTCGCCTGAACACCTGCTGCGTCAACGCTTATCCAGCCAGTCACAAATAGGCTCCCAGAGCACCAGATCACGCTCGACCCTGGCAGGCGGCACATCAAAAACCGTTAACCCCTGCGCGGTCAGATGGATGTAGTTCTGCGTATCGCGCACATACCCCACCATGGGCAGGCCGATCGACGCAACGAACTCGGCCAGCTTGTCCGCCGCAATGGTGCGGGCATCGACACGGGTTCCTACAATGCCGATCTGCGCTTTACCTGCATGCGCGCTTTGCGCCAACTCATCTAGAAACGCACGGGTGGCATACATGTCAAAAATGCTGGGCTGCAAGGGCACCAACACTTTGTCGGCGAGTTTCATTACCTCTTTGAACCGGCGCCCATGCAAGCCCGCGGGCGTATCCAACACCACATGGGTCGTACCCTTGGGCGGTTTGGCGATCTGGTCGGCACTGATATCCCAACTGCGAATGGAACGCGCCGCTGCGGGCCGCAAACCCAGCCACAACTTGCTGGACTGCTGTTTGTCCACATCTCCCAACATGACCGCATGCCCTTTGGACGCGAAGTAACCCGCCACCTGGGTGGACAGCGTGGACTTGCCTACGCCCCCTTTGGGGTTGGCGATGACGATCACCGGCATAAAGACTCCTGTTGCTTGGTAAGCGTTGAGTGCGGGGAAAGTTGATTCCCCCATAGCCTTGAGCATAAAACAAGAGCGCGGGGCAGAGCATTGCGGCTGAGATAGGAACGCACCGCACACACTCTAGCCTGCGGCCTCCGTGCTACGCTAGCCACCATGTTTAGCCCCTCCCAAGAAGACGTTCGCCGCTTTTTTTGTGACGCTTTCGCCAAGGCGCGCGACGGCAAGCCACTGGAAGCCATTGAAACCCTGGCCGCCCGATGGATGGACGAGCACCCCGAGTACCACGCCGATTTTGCGGACGTGGACGCAGCACTTGCCGCCATGAAGACACCGGATACAGAGCGCACCAACCCGTTCCTGCATTTGTCCATGCACCTGTCCATCAGCGAGCAATGCAGCATCGACCAGCCACGTGGAATACGCCAAGCCGTAGAACTGCTGACCCACAAACGCAACTCGCTGCACCAAGCGCACCACGAAGCCATGGAATGCCTGGGAACCATGTTGTGGGAAAGCCAGCAAGCAGGCCGCCCACCGGACGGTGACAGCTACATCGCTTGCATCCAAAGACACGCAACCAAGGACTAAGCTGGCTCAGTACGCGAGGCAAGCAAGCCTCAAAGTACCATTGAAAAAGCCGCCCGGAGGCGGCTTTTTCATGACCCGTATGCAGCGGCTTATTTAAAGCGCGTGGGCTGCACAGTCTTGAGGTCGCTGGGCAGGCTGCCCACATAGTCGGCCAAGATTTTCAGTTCCGCATTGCTGAACTGCTTGGCAACGCCGCCCATCACAGGCTGGCTACGGCCAATCAATTCCTTGTCGGTCGTCTTGTACGACTTCAATGCCACGTACAGGTAATCGGCATGCTGACCGGCCACCTTGGGGTACGAGGGGTCTACCGGCTTGCTGAAGCTGTCACCGTGGCAAGAAACGCAACCGCCCTTGGTCACCAGGGCCATTGCCTGTGCAGGGCCATCAGCTGCCTTGGGCAAAGCGGAACGGTTGTAGTCCACACCCTGGTCGGAATAGTAGGCGGCCAAATCAGCAATATCTTGCTCGTTCAAGCCATCCGCAATACCGCGCATGGTGGGGTGCTTGCGCTCGCCCTTCTTGTAGGCCGTCAAAGCCGAGGCAATGTACTTGGCACCCTGGCCTGCAATCATGGGCACGCGGTGCATCTCGGGGAAACTGGAGTGGTAGCCATTGATACCGTGGCAACCCACGCACATGGCGGTCTTCTTTTCACCGGCAATGGCATTGCCCTTGATGTCTTGTGCAAAGACGCCAAAAGACGTCACAGAAGCGACAAACAAGGCAGACAGGGTGAGCAGCGTTCTTTTCATTTGCGATGACAATCGTGCGGTGGTGGGGTAAATGGGCTGGGCGATTATATCGATCCGCGCCGATTCTAGAGCCCATGCCACAAACTGGCATCAAAGCCTCTTCCGCGTTACAACCGACACTTCGAATCCATGAAATTTCTCGGCTCCAAAAACTACGTCGCAACGCAAGACCTGATGCTCTCGGTCAATGCGGCTATCACCCTGCAACGCCCTCTGTTGGTCAAGGGCGAACCCGGCACCGGCAAAACCATGCTGGCCGAGGAAGTGTCACAGGCACTGAACATGCCCCTGCTGCAGTGGCACATCAAGTCCACCACCAAGGCCCAGCAAGGCCTCTATGAATACGACGCGGTAAGCCGCCTGCGCGACTCGCAGCTGTCGGACGTTGACGGCGGCGAGCGCGTCAAGAACATCCACAACTACATCGTCAGGGGCGTGCTCTGGCAAGCCTTTACGGCAGAGCAACCGGTAGCGCTGCTGATCGACGAAATCGACAAGGCCGACATCGAGTTCCCGAACGACTTGCTGCGCGAGATCGACCGTATGGAGTTCTACTGTTATGAGACACGGGAACTCATACGCGCCAAGCACCGTCCGTTGGTCTTCATCACCTCCAACAACGAGAAGGAGTTGCCCGACGCGTTTTTGCGCCGCTGCTTCTTCCACTACATCAAGTTCCCCGATGCCACCACCATGCAAAGCATCGTGGACGTGCACTTCCCCGGACTCAAAAAAGAACTGATCACCGCCGCCATGCGCACCTTCTTCGAAATCCGCGGCCTGCCCGGATTGAAGAAGAAGCCTTCCACCAGCGAGCTGCTGGACTGGCTCAAACTCTTGATGGCAGAAGACATTCCGCTCGAAGCCCTGCACAGCAAGGACGACAAAACCAGCATGCCGCCCTTGGTGGGCGCGCTGCTCAAGAATGAACAGGACGTCACCCTCTTCGAGAAGCTGATGTTCATGCAACGCAACAACCGCTAACCCTTTTGGAGACGATGCCATGGCCTTTGTAGAACCTGTCACCTTGTCGGACCGCGGCGTCCAGTTGGTCCCCATGGCGCTGGAGCACGAAGCTGGCCTGAAAGCCGCAGCCGCCGACGGCGAACTCTGGAACATCCGCGTCACCTCCGTGCCCGAACCCGAGCACACCCGCAAGTACATCGAAGACGCCTTGGCCATGCGCGAAGCGGGCAACCGCTTTCCCTTCGTCGCGGTGGAGTCCGCCACTGGCAAGGTGCTGGGCAGCAGCAGCTACCACGACATCGTGCCCGCCCTCAAGCGCGTGGAAATCGGCTGGACCTGGTACGGCAAAAGCGTGCAACGCAGCCACGTCAATACCACCTGCAAGCTGCTTCTGATGACGCACGCCTTCGAGACCCTGGGCTGCCATGTGGTCGGCTGGCGCACCGACAACTTCAACTTCGCTTCCCAAGCCGCTATTGAGCGCCTGGGGGCCAAGAAAGACGGCGTGATCCGTGGCCACGCCCTGCGCCGCGATGGCACCATCCGCGACACCGTGATGTACAGCCTGCGCAGCGGCGAATGGCCTGAGGTCAAGGCACAGCTGCTGCATTCGCTGAACAAGCCCCGCGGCTAAAACCTGCAAGCGCCATGCTGCTCGACTTCTTCTACACCCTGCGCGCAGCCAAGCTGCCGGTGTCCGTGAAGGAATACCTCACGCTTTTGGAAGCGCTGCAAAAAGGCGTGGTCGGCCCGCGGTCTGCCGCACCGGGCAGCAACGAGGACGGTGTGGGCTACCAAGTGGATGACTTCTACCACCTCAGCCGCACCACCCTGGTCAAGGACGAGAAACACTACGACAAGTTCGACCGCGCTTTCGGCGCCTACTTCAAGGGCGTGGAACTGGTGACGGACTTCACCAAGGAGCTGCCACTGGAGTGGCTGCGCAAGAACCTGGAACTCAACCTCAGCCCCGAAGAACTCGCCAAGATCGAGAAGATGGGCTGGGACGAGTTGATGGAGACCTTGAAGAAACGCCTCGAAGAACAAAAAGAGCGCCACGAAGGTGGCAACAAATGGATAGGTACCGGCGGCACCTCACCCTTTGGCGCCTACGGCCAGAACCCGCAAGGCATTCGCATTGGTCAAGACCGCAACCGCAACAAGAGTGCGGTCAAGGTGTGGGACCAGCGCGCCTACAAGGACTACGACGACACGCAAGAGCTGGGCACGCGCAACATCAAGGTTGCGCTGCGCCGCCTGCGCAAATTTGCCCGCGAAGGCCACGAAGACGAGCTGGACCTGGACGAGACCATCAGCAAGACCGCAGCCAATGCCGGGTACCTGGACATCAAGATGCGCCCCGAGCGCCACAACAATGTGAAGGTGTTGCTGCTCATGGATGTGGGTGGCACCATGGACGAACACATTGCGCGCGTAGAGGAATTGTTCAGTGCCACCAAGACCGAGTTCAAGCACCTGGAGTTTTATTACTTCCACAACTGCGTGTACGACTTCATGTGGAAGAACAACCGCCGCCGCTTTGCCGAAAAGTTCGACACCTGGGACATCATCCGCAAGTACAACAAGGACTACAAACTCATCTTCGTGGGCGACGCCACCATGAGCCCTTACGAAATTTTGCAGCCCGGCGGCAGCGTGGAATACAACAACGACGAGGCGGGTGCCGAATGGCTACAGCGCCTCACGCATGCTTTCCCCAAGTTCGCCTGGATCAACCCCGAGCCGCAGGGCGTGTGGCAATACCGCCAGAGCATTGCGCTCATTCAGCAGTTGGTGGGCCAGCACATGTTTCCGCTCACCCTCAAAGGGCTGGAAGATGCCATGCGGCATCTGAGCAAATAGGCCTTTTCTTTAAGGCGGCCCTCAATTGATTATTTGGCGGCCGCTGCGCCGTCCGGTATCACGGCGTCTGCCACTGCGCCCACAGCCTTGGCTGTGACTTTCACCCCGGTAGCCACCACTGTGGCAGCAGCATCGGCCACAGCCACGACGGCGCAGCCGGAAAGCATATTCACAGCGGCAAAAACGAGGGCGATGACAAATAGCTTCATGAAAAGTGACTTGGTGAGAGAGGGTGGTCTCGGCAACAGGAATCGAACCTGTATCTGAGTCTTAGGAGGACCCCGTTCTATCCATTGAACTATGTCGAGCGGCAGTGGATTGTAGCGAGGCCGCTTGTTCACGAGCCCTTTAGCGGACCTGCACCAGACGGTCTACAAATTCTTTGAGCGCCTGCTGCGCGGGCATGTCGATGGAGGTGAACTCAATGCGGTACTCGAAGCCACCTTCAACCTGTGATGCGCGCAGTACCTTGCCATACACATCGGCCTGATCCGGCACCAGCAGTGACAAAGCCAAGGTCATCTTGACGTCGCAATACTGCGGCAACTGCGCTGCGCTGAAGATATACATGCCTCCGTAGCTGATGTCCACAATGCGCCCGCTCCATTTTTCGGGCAGCACGGTCTTGCCGTCCAAGGTCTGAAAGGTGAGCGGCATGTCCACTTGCACCCGCGGACCGGTGCGCACGTCGCCCGGGGGTACGCGGATGGCGGGCGCCTTGGTGATGGCAATGAGTTCGTGCATGCGCACGACCGACTTGATGCCTTTGACAAACACCTCGTTGGTGCGACCGATCTCAATGCTGTCGCGCGCTTGCTGATAGATTTTTTCGCTGAGCAGAATCTGGCCACGCAAGCTGTGCGCCTCCACACGCGAGGCCAGGTTGACCTCATCGCCAATGACGGTGTATTCGCTGTGGTACTCCGAACCCAAATGCCCCGCCACCACTTCGCCGGTGTTGATGCCAATGCCCATGAACAGGGGCTCCATGCCAAGGCCCTGGTTGACCGCGTTGATACTTTGCATGGCCTGCTGCATCTCGATGGCGCAGCGCAGTGCGGCTTCTATGTCGTTGTCCAGCGCCTCTGGTGCGCCGAACAAGGCCATGATGGAGTCACCCATGAACTTGTCGATGCTGCCGCCGTGGCTGAGGATGATTTCACTCATCTTCTCCAGGTAGCGGTTCAACACCTCTACCATGGCCAGCGCCGAGTAGCGCTCTGACGTTGCGGTAAAGCCCCGCAGATCAGACAACAAAATGGTGACTCGCCTGCTCTCGCTGTGGCGGCTGCCCGGCCCGGCCTGGGCAATAGCGGCACGAATCTGTCGTGCCAATTCCTCACGCCCATCGTGCACGCCCCCCTGCTGCTCAAACAGAGTCAGCAGCGACTGTGTCAGTAGATCTTCGTCAATGGGTTGCATGCATTAAAAGGTTTCCCACTCCTCGTCCCCGCCTGCGGGGGGAGCTTTGGGCTCAACCCGGGCAGTGAGTTTGGGTGGCGGCGCGCTGGGCGCAGGCTTGGGCAAAGGCTGCGATGCGGTGCGGGGCAGTTCTCGCTTAACGGTGCTGGGCTTGGCATTTGGCAGGGCAACGCGCGGTGCTGAGGACGGTAGCGCAGGCGCCGTCATATTGCGTGGCAGCGCCGCGGCATGGGTGTCGCCCGCACTGAGGCGGAACACGGCCACTGTTTGCACCAAATCTTGCGCCTGTGCCTTGAGGCTGCTGGCAGCCGCAGCCATTTCTTCTACCAAGGCCGCATTTTGCTGAGTGCTCCGGTCCATCTGGGTAACTGCTTCACCCACCTGCGAGACGCCCAGGTACTGCTCGTTGCTGGCCGAGCTAATCTCGCCCATGATGTCGGTCACACGGCGAATGGAAGTGACCACTTCAGTCATGGTCTCACCGGCCCTGTCCACGAGCGCGGTGCCCTGCTCCACGCGCTCCACGCTGGCATTGATCAGGCTTTTGATTTCTTTGGCGGCATCGGCACTGCGCCCTGCCAAGGCACGCACCTCGGAAGCCACCACCGCAAAGCCACGCCCCTGTTCACCGGCACGCGCAGCCTCTACCGCCGCATTCAGCGCCAGGATGTTGGTCTGGAAAGCGATGCCGTCGATCACACCAATGATGTCGGCAATCTTGCGCGAGGATTCGTTGATACCGCGCATGGTGTCCACCACCTGACCCACCACGTCACCGCCTTGCATGGCAACCGTGGATGCGCTGGCTGCCAACTGATTGGCTTCGCGGGCTGACTCGGCGTTTTGCTTTACCGTGGAACCCAGTTGCTCCATGGACGCAGCGGTCTGCTCCAGTGCGCTGGCTTGTTGCTCGGTGCGGGCCGACAGATCGTGGTTGCCTTGGGCAATTTCTGCGCTGGCCGTTGCCACCGACTCGGATCCCTGGCGCACACTGCCCACGATGCGCGACAAGTTGATTTGCATCTCACCCAGAGCATGCAGCAACTGCGCCAGTTCCCCGCTGCCTTCTTGTTTGACAGGGGTAGAGAGGTCGCCATGCGCAATACCTTCCGCTGCGCTTACCGCGTGTTGGATAGGAACGGTAATGGCGCGGCTAAAGCGCAAGGAAAAAAGCAGCCCAACAATCACGGCAAGAATGGCGCCCCCCGCCAGAATCTGTTGGCTCGCCGTGCCTACCGCAACGGTCTGCGCCTGGCTGGCTTGCAAAGCGGCTTCGGTCGCTTCAGAGAACGCGACAAGCGACTTCAGGTAGGTATCCACAATGGGGCGCAGGTCGTTCTCAATTGCCGCCCCCACATCCTCGCCAGCCTTTTTCTTGACCAGCAAGTCGGCACGCGCTTTGCGGAAAATCTCGCGGTTTTTGCCGACTTCGGCCATCAGTGCCTTGCCCACAGGATCTTGGACCACAGCCTCCAAACGCTTCAAAATTTCGGTATTGGACTGGGTCGTGGCATCTATCTCTTTTTGCAAGGTCGCGATATAGGCCGCATCATTTGAGCGCAGCGCTGCATCAGCCCGCACCCAGTTGATGCGAATGTTGGACTCCCAATGGCGCGCCAACGCACTGCGTTCCACCTGCACTGTTGCCAAGTCGTGACTGGCCGCCTTCAACACCCCCAAACGGACCATGCCAACACCAGCAATGAGTACCGTAATTAACAGGACCAGTCCGAAAGCCAAGCCCAAACGCCGTCCGATGGTGAGATTACGCATAAAACCCTTTATTGATGTGCCGACGATTCAGTCTCCGGGCCATTCTAAGGTCGCTACACTCGAAAAACACCCCAAAGATTGGCACGATTGAAGCCAAGTTGGGGCATGATTGAAGCAACCAGCCACCGAAAAGGGGACGCCACCATGGCCACATCATTTGCCTCCGAAAAGGAAAAGCGCAACGCCAGTTCCAGCAACAACATGTTTGAGTTGCTGCTGTTTCGCTTGGGCCAGCCAGGTGGTGCCATGAAGCATGAACTGTTTGGCATCAATGTGTTCAAGGTGCGCGAGATCATGGTCATGCCCGAGATTACATCCATGGTGAATGCTGGCCCCAACGTCATGGGCATTGCCAATGTGCGTGGTCAGCTCATACCCGTGGTCAACCTGCCGCAGATCGTGGGCTGCACGCCCGCCAAAGGCACAGGCATCTTGCTGGTGACCGAATTCGCCCGCACCACACAGGCATTTGCCGTCGAAGAGGTGGACGAAATCGTGCGCTTGGACTGGAAGCAAGCCGTGTCCGCTGAGGGCACCGGTGGTGGCCTGGTGACCAGCGTGGCGCGCCTGGACGGTGACAAGGAAGGCAGCCGCCTGGCGCAAGTACTGGATGTGGAGCAAATCCTGCGCGATGTGTTCCCCGACCAGCACCACACTTTCCGCGAAGACACCGTCATGCCCAAAGGTTCGCTGCCTGCGGGTTCAGTCATCCTGGCGGCAGACGACTCGGCCGTGGCACGCATGATGATTGAACAAAGCCTCAAGGCCATGAACCTGCCGGTCATCATGACCAAGAGCGGCAAGGAAGCCTGGGAAAAGCTGGAGAGCATGCATGCACAGGCCAAAGCCCAAGGCGTCCCCATCCGTGACCGCGTGGCGCTGGTACTGACCGATCTGGAAATGCCCGAGATGGATGGCTTCACACTCACCCGCACCATTAAAGACGACCCGCGCTACGCCGGCATTCCGGTGATGGTGCACTCCTCCCTGTCCGGCACCGCCACAGAGAACCACGCCCGCAGCTCTGGTGCAGACGCCTATGTGGCAAAGTTTGTGGCCGAGGAGTTGGGCAGCAACATCCTGCGTGTGGTGGCCAGCGCGCGCTAAACCCCGCAGCAGAATCGGCGCACAGCCCTCACCACAGGTCGTGCGCCGTCACATCGTCGCGGCACATGAAGTCCATGCGCGAGGCCTCCACGGTCTGGGACTCTGACGCGGTCAACGTGCCTTCTTGAAGCCTGCGGGCCAACTGCCCGACTTCCGCGAGGGCCGCCTGTTCCGGTGCACCCCAGGCACCGGCAAAACTCAACCGCAAGCAATGCTTGTATTTGTGGCTGGCGCAAAAAATTTGCCCCGGCCCCACCGTGATGCCCTGCGCCCGGCACACCGAAAACAAGTCCATGCTGTCCACCGCTTCGGGCAGAGCCACCCACAGGGTGTAGCCCGCGGGCGGGTCGTTGACCTGGGTGCCCACCGGAAAGTGGGTCTGGATGATCTTGCGGGCCTGACCCAGACGTTGCTTCATCCGCTCGCAAAGGCGGCGCAGATGCGCCTCGTAGCTGCCTTGGGTCAACAAGTCGGCCAGCGCGTACTCAAGCACGGCGTTGGTCGAGGCGCCCTGCACGCGCTTCAAAGTGGCAATCTCGTGACTCCAGCGCCCGGCTTCCACCCACCCCAGGCGAATGCCGGGTGACACGGTTTTGGCAAACGAGCCGCAAGTCATTACCCAGCCTTCGGTGTCATAGGCTTTCACAGCCCGGCGGCGTGCATCGGAGGCCAGCAGGTCGTTGAACACCACGTCTTCAATCAACGGCACTTTGTATTGCGCCACCATGCGTGCCAGCGCACGCTTTTGCGTCAGTGGCATCACGGAAGCCAAGGGGTTGGACAGGGTGGGCACCAGCAGCAGGGCCTTGATGGGCTGCGTCTCCAGCGCCAGCTGCAAGGCCGGCAGCGAGACACCCGTGCGCGGGTCGGTGGGCAAGGCAAAGGCCTTTAAGCGCAAGGCCTCCAGCAAATCCAGGAAACCGAAAAACGTGGGGCTTTCAATGGCCACCATGTCGCCGGGCTGCGTCACCGCCTGCAAGCACATGGCCACGGCGTTGATGCAGCCGGAGGTGATCACGATGTTGTCTGCCTTGAGCGCGCAGCCCAGGTGCAGCGCACGCACCGCCACCGCGTTGCGCAACGCCAGCATTCCCACCGAGCTGGTGTATTCCGTCAACGTGTCGCGCCGCAAACGGGTCGCCCGGCTCAGCGCCACACGGATGCGGTCGGTGTCAAAGAAGTCCTTGTCCTTGGGGCTGTAACCGGCAAAGCTGACCGGAGCGCGCGTGCCCTGGGCGGCGCCTGAAAAGGCGGGTCGCTCCACGGCAGGCTCGGGTTTGCGCTGCACCTTGCGCACCAGCGCCAGTGCTTTGGCCTTGGCTGCTGCTGCCACAAAGTAGCCGGACTTGGCACGCGGCTGCACCAGGCCGTTTTCTTCCAGGTGCCGATAGGCCTGCACCACCGTGGCAACCGACACATTGTTTTGCGCAGCAGAGTCGCGCACCGAGGGCAGGCGCTGGCCTGCAGGCAATGCGCCCGATGCCAGCAGCTGCGCAATACGCAGCGCAATCTGCAAGTACAAAACCGGGGTCGGCGCCGCAGCGCCGCCCTCACGCGCAGGCTGCGCAAGCGCAGCGGGCGCCCAGGAGTCCAGGTGGTCGGCGTGCAGAGAAGTCATGCCTTTCATGCTAAGGCAAACACCTGCCCGGCGTGCAGTCCTTCACCACCATCAGGCAGCACAGATGCCCCTCAATGCAACCAGCACAGATGCCGCATCCCATGCCTTTGGCATGCTGCACATCAGCGGTGTGTGTGGCTGTGCAAGTGGTGCGCAAAGTCGGACAGTGAGCCCATCACTTCAGGAGAAAACACATGCCACGCACCACCCCGCCCCTCACCCTGTTGCAAGGCCAGACCCGCTTGATCAATGCCTCCGAGGGTTTCTGCCTCGAAGTGCTCAGCGGCTGCCTGTGGCTGACCCGTCCGGGCGATGCGGTAGATCGTTTTTTGGTGGCCGGTTCGCGCATAGACCTGCACGAAAACCAAGTGCTAGTCGAGAGTGACAAAACACCTGGAAGCGATCACCGGGTGGCGAGCCTCTACCGCCTGACGCCCTTGCAGGCTGCGCAGGCCGCCCAGAGCGAGGTAAAACCGCGCGCTGTCAGAGGCCTGCGTTTTTGGCGTCTTCAGCCATCTTGCGCTTGAAAAACTGGCGGTACCACACCGCCATGCCCACCGTGATAGCGATAACGGCGAGGCTCATCAGGCCATAGTCGGTGGAGAGAAGATCGTGCATCAATTTCATTGTGTGTACTCCTTGAAAGCCGCATGGCTACTGGCCTGCGAACGCTTTGCAGAATACGCAATGGGGTATGTTGCGTCGTGATGTGCATCAACGGCCATGCACCTATTTCAATTTTTTTCACCAGGCATGGAATAAAGTGGGCTCGCGCGGCGTTTATCCCGGTGCGCACACCTTGATGCGAGTCACATCTACCGGAGAACCCCATGCACATACCTTTTCCCAGCCTGTCACGTAGCGCCAGCGTTGCGCTGGTTTTGAGCGCAGCCCTTCTGGGCGCATGCGCCACCACCGGCAGCGCACCCGCCACCGTGGCAGACGGCGTGCTCACAGGCCCCAACGGCATGACGCTCTACACTTTTGACAAAGACGCACCCGGCTCCGGCAAATCGGTGTGCAACGGCCCCTGCGCCACCAACTGGCCGCCCCTGATGGCCGCGGATACCGACAAGCCCAGTGGCAACTTCAGCATCATCACCCGCGACGATGGCAAGAAGCAGTGGGCCGTCAAAGGCATGCCGCTGTACTACTGGGTGAAAGACACCAAGCCCGGTGACAAGACCGGCGACGGCGTCAACAAGGTCTGGCAAGTCGCCAAGCCCTAAGCTCGGAACAGCCCGCCCCTGCACATGAGCCGCCAGGACATCGTTGCCCACATACCGGCCATGCGGCGCTATGCGCGCTCGCTGACCGGCGATGTGTGGGCGGCCGATGACCTGGTGCAAGACACGCTGGAGCGTGCCTGCAGCAAATGGCGCTTGTGGCTGGCGGGTACCGATTTACGGGCTTGGCTGTTTACCGTGATGCACAACCTGTTCATCAGCGACGTGCGCCAGCTGCAGCGCCGCCCGGCCCCGCACCTGATGGTCGATGTGGATGAGGCCGCGCACGCTTTGCACGCGCCTGCATCCAGCACCGAACTGCAGATCGACCTGCAGCGCTGCTTGCTGCAACTGCCACCCGACCAACGCGCCGTGCTGCTGTTGGTCACGCTGGAAGACATGGGCTACGCCGAGGTGGCCAAGGTCACCGGCGTGCCGTTGGGCACGGTGATGTCGCGCCTCTCGCGCGCCCGGGAACGCATGCGTGAGCTGATGCAGGACGCAGCCACACCACCCGCCAGCCCGCAGCGCAGCACCGAAGCCGCAGCCCAGCCTCCCACGCTGCGCAGACTGAAGTAAACCCTCTGAGTGAACGCCATGACCGCCCCCGCCCGCCCTACCGATGCAGCAGACCAGGCACTGGATGACGCCCTGCGCGGCTTGCACCGCGAGGTGCTGAGCGAAGCCGTGCCGCCCAGCTTGCAAGATGCGGCAGAGCGGCTGGATGCCATGCAGCACAGCACCCTGCGCTCGCGCCAATGGCTGGGCATGGCCGCGAGCCTGCTGCTGGCGGTCAGCGTGGGCTGGTTCGCACACGCCTATGTGCAACCCGGTGGCGCAAGCTATGCCAGCAAGGGCACGGCGGAGCGCGAGTTCGTGCGCCAAGCCAGCTTTGCGCACGAGGTGTACCTGCCCGAAAAACGCCACCCGGTGGAAGTGGCCGCAGCCGAACAAGAACACTTGGTGCAGTGGCTATCCAAACGCCTGGGCAAGCCGCTCAAGGTGCCTCATCTGAGCGAGCAGGGTTTTGAATTGGTGGGTGGCCGGCTGCTGCCGGGTGATACCGGCGCGCGCGCGCAGTTCATGTTCCAGGACGCACAAGGCAAGCGCCTCACGCTCTACTTGGGCAGCCTGCAAAAAAGCGCCAACCCCGCCGACGTGGAGAGCACCCAATTCCGCTTTGAATCCGTAGGCAACACGCCCAGCTTTTACTGGGCCGAGCGGGGTTTTGGCTATGCCTTGTCAGGCCAGGTGGACAAGGCCACGCTGATGGCGTTGGCCACCAGCGTTTACGCGCAAATCAACACGCAGCCTTAGGCGCCGCCACGCTGGCGATGGTGCGAGCCAACACATCAATGCCCGCGTCCGAGAGGTCATCCGCCACAAAGGTGGCGTGCGGCACATCCGAATGCGCTTGATGGCTCATGGAGCGCAGGTAATGCCGGTCGTAGTGCTGGCTTAGCAGCTCCATCACCAGGGTTGCAAAGTCTTTGCTGGCCGCCAGCGATTTCCAGCGATTCACGGTTTCGCCACCGCACAGTTCCTTGAGGCGGTCGAGCTGCTGCTCCAGCACCGGGCCGCTCAAAAAGTAGTCGTAGTCGCGCAGCAGGTACTGCACGCGTTGCTCCATATTGGCTTGCACGCGCAGCCAGTTGCCGCTTTGGATGCCCTGGTACACGGCATCGGGCACGCGCAATTGGCCCACCTTTTTGCTCTCGGACTCCACAAACACCGTGCGTGCCGGGTCAAACCTGCCGAGCTGTTCCAGCACCAGCGTTTCAAACATTTTTTGTGAAGGCTGCGGCTGGCCCGGCAAGTCACCCAAGACCGAGCCCTTGTGCTGCGCCAAGGCCTCCAAGTTGAGCACCTGCTGGCCCTGGCGCTGCAGGGCTTCCAGCACCCGCGTCTTGGCACTGCCGGTGGGCCCCGCCACCACGGTAAAACGCAAGGCCTTGGGCACCACATCAAGCTGCTCAATCACATGGTGGCGCCAGCTTTTGTAGCCGCCTTGCAGGCGCTTGGCCGACCAGCCCACTTCGCGCAGGATGTGGGTGAACGCACCGCTGCGCTGGCCGCCGCGCCAGCAGTACACCAGCGGCTTCCAGCCCTTGGGCTTGTCTGAGAAAAACCGTTCGATGTGGTTGGCCACATTGCGCGCCACCAGCACCGCACCCACCTTGCGCGCATCGAATGGTGACGATTGCTTGTACAGCGTGCCCACCACAATGCGCTGCTCGTTATCGAGCACAGGGCAGTTGATGGCGCCAGGAATGTGGTCTTCGGCAAACTCGGCGGGCGAGCGCGCGTCGATGATGGTGTCGAAGCCAGAGAGCTCTTCTACCGTTGCACGGGTATGATCATTTGAAGTCAATGGGTGTCCCGTTGCATGTTGTTACACAGGCAATTTTATATGTCGAACCCTCCCACCCCCTCCCCCGAAAATTCCTCCACCATTCGTCTCACCGCGTTCAGCCACGGCGGCGGCTGCGGCTGCAAGATTGCGCCCGCCGTGCTCTCGCGTTTGCTGGCCAATGCCAACATGCCGCTGATTCCGCCGGACTTGTTGGTGGGCACCGAGACCAGCGACGACGCAGCGGTGTACCGCCTCAACGACCAGCAGGCCATCATCGCCACAACCGATTTCTTCACGCCCATCGTGGATGACCCGTACGACTTTGGCCGCATTGCCGCGACCAATGCGCTGTCCGACGTTTACGCCATGGGCGGCACACCACTGTTTGCGTTGGCGCTGGTGGGCATGCCACTCGGCAAGATTCCCGAAGACGCTATTCGGCTGATACTGGCGGGCGGGCAAGATGTGTGCAAGGCCGCCGGCATCCCCATTGCGGGCGGCCACAGCATCGACACATTGGAGCCAATTTACGGCTTGGTGGGCATAGGCCTGGTGCACCCCGACAAGGTCAAGCGCAACAACCAGGCGCAGGCCGGTGATGTGCTGATTTTGAGCAAGCCACTGGGCGTGGGCATGCTGTCTGCAGCGCTCAAAAAAGGCACGCTGTCTGCGCAGGGCTATGCCGACATGGTGCGCTGGACCACCAAGCTCAACACGCCCGGCGTGGCGCTCTCGGCCATGCCCGAAGTGCACGCCATGACGGACGTAACCGGCTTCGGTTTGGCTGGGCATTTGCTGGAAATATGCCGTGGCTCATCGCTTACGGCACAGGTGAACTTTGATGCCGTCCCCGTGATTCCCTTGGCCGCCGAGATTGCCCAAAGCGGCACTGCCACTGGCGCGTCCGCACGCAACTGGGATGGTTATGGCAGCAGCATGGCTTTGCCAGAGGGCTTTGATAAGTGGAAGCAAAACATGCTGTCCGATCCGCAGACCAGCGGGGGCTTGCTGATTGCTTGTGCGCCTGAAGCAGCCGACAAGGTGCTGGAGATTTTGCGGGCGCAGGACTTTGGTGATGCGGCGGTGATTGGTCACCTTGCTGCAGGTGAGGCGCAGGTCCGCGTGAGTTAACTGGGCTGCCGGTCTTCGGGCGCTGCTGGGCAAGGGGAACGCCGGGTTCCTCATGGTGGGGTACCACAAATCGTCACCCGGCATTCCCCTTGCCCAGCGGGTGTGGGTTGGCCACTATCAAGTCATGCGACCGATGGTTGTTGAAAAAATGGGAGCGCGCCGGCATGCCACGCCACAAAGGCGGCGACATTGAGCAAGACCGTGAACCAGAAAGCATAGACAAAGCTTTGCTTACTCGTCTTGTGGCGCAAAAGTTGTTGTGCAAGTAACGCCCCAGGCCAGCCGCCAGCAAGTGAGAAGAGATGCAGCGTTTGTTCAGAGGTTCGCCAGCGGCCGGACACAGCGGCAGACTTATCGAGGGCGTACGCGATAAACGCAATAAAGCTCATCCCAAGATAGGTCAGAAATACCGCTGGAGAGGACCCCCAGCGCCATATTGCGAAGGCGTAGATTCCAGCGAAGATTGGAATGGCCAAGGCACGTGGCAGCGTCCACGCCGCCGAATATTCAGATCTTGGTCTGCGACGCTGCTTTGCGCGAACTGGGTACTGAACCGCTCTCGCCTTTTTCTTCCCATCAGAGCGCGTGCCACGAGGAGGTGAAGTCACCTTCATCCCTCCTCACCTTGCCGCTTGACTACGCCACCAACTCCTTCGCCGCAATCGTGTACTTGAAGCTATCGGGCGCCAGTTCATCAAACCGGCCACTGGCGTTCTCGCCTTGCGGGTACATCAGGAAGGGCAGCTTCTGCGCCTTGGAGAAGTTCGGCAGCGTGAGGTCGTGCGCGGTGTTCCAGCCGACCCAGTTGCCTTCCCAGCCGCCAAACAAGCCTTTGGCCACGGGGGCGGAGACGGGGTTGGACACGTTCTTGATCCACTCTGGGGTTTCCTGGCGCATGACCTTGAGCACGTCGGCCGGGTCCATAGCCACCCAGCCATAGTTTTTGAGGAACACTTCGGCGCGGCAGTGTTGTGCGCCTTTGAGCGACACGGAGTTGCCGCCCAGCTCTTTGTAGCCAAAGGCCGAGGGCGCCACGCGGATGCCGTAGATGTCGCGGGCGGGCACGCCGACCGAGCGGCACAGGCCGACAAACAATGCGTTCAGGTCGGCACATTTGCCGCCGAGGTTGCCGGTCTCCAGCATGGTCTTGATATCGCCAATGCCGCAGCCGCGGGTGGTGGGTTCGCGGTGGGCGTTGTCCACCACCCATTGGTAAATGGCGCGCACTTTTTCCACGTCGCTGCCTGCGCCTTGGATGGCCTTCTTGGCGGTGTCCAGTACCACGCCGTCGATGGGCAGCAGTTCGGTGGCAGCCAAGTTGGCTTTAAGTACGGCCGGGTCTTCATGCACCACGCGCTTTTGCGACCAGTCCACCGCGCGGTTGCGGGTCTGCACGGTGCTGGTGAGGGACAGGCTGGGCGCGGCCACATCGGCGGCGAATTCGGCGTACAGCATGCGCGTGCCGCGGGCAGCGTCGGCCACTAGGCGGGCAGTAGTGGCGTTGCCGGTCCAGCTATTGCCCAGCGAGAGCTGGAAGTCGTTGTTCAGGTCGGGCACGGGCAGCCAGATGCGTGTAGCGCCTTTCACTTCGGCCACGTTGACAGTGGTGGTGACTTCAAAGGTGCGCCAGCCTTGCACCTGCGGCTCAAAGCGGCGCTCGGCGGCAAATACGGTGCCTGGCAACACGGTGGAGGACAGCGCGGCGCATCCGGCTTGGAGAAGGTGGCGACGGGAAAGGGTCATGGTGAATCTCGTAGAAGGCACAAAAGGGAAGCCGCTAATGTACCCAAGCCCCACAAAACCCGCCGGCCTGCATGCGCTCACCGCACTGCATCACAGCAGCGCGGCCAGCCTTTTGTGCACGGCCGCATCAGCCCAATCCACTTCGCCCTCCACCCGCAACAGCGCGCGGCCCTTGCGGTCCAGCAGCACGCTGGTCGGAAAAGTGTGCACGCCCCAGGCACGGGCCACTTCTCCGTAGGAATCACGCAACCACACAAAGGGCAAAGCATTGGCATCGCGAAAGCGGCGCACAGTGTCGGCGGATTCCTTGAAGTTGACGGCAACCACCTTTAGGCCCAGCCCCTCGAAGTGTTTTTCAAGGGTCACAAACGACTGCATCTCCGCGCGGCAGGGCTCGCACCAACTGGCCCAGAAGTTGAGCAGCACCGGCTTGCCTGCGTGCTGCGCCAAGGTCCACGGTGCACCGTCTACATCGGCCATTTCGGGCAATGGCGTTGCCCGCTTGGCAGGCCAGGGCAGCCAGCGCGCGCCCTCGCTGCGCGCAACGGTCGCGCTACCCGCAAAAGCCGCGAATGCAAGGCCTTGCAGCGCTTGGCGCCGACTCACCCCTCGCATGCTCAAGCGCCCGCTTGGGCTGGGCTTGCAGCGGGCCGCAAGTACAGCCACAGCAAGCCCGCCCCCATCAGCAGCACCGGCAGCAG
>Ga0228698_1000489_pt1 | contig 30097 bp, 30 predicted proteins | sample McNCre117_Aug_MG_FD_178015 | JGI IMG/M metagenome (GOLD analysis project Ga0228698, IMG submission 178015) | Freshwater microbial communities from McNutts Creek, Athens, Georgia, United States - 1-17_Aug_MG | ecosystem: Environmental > Aquatic > Freshwater > Creek | place: USA: Georgia...
AGTCCCGCTTCCACGCGCTTGAGCGCATCCATGATCTGGCTGTCTGAAAACCTTGACTTCTTCATGTAGAAATTCTCCTGCGAAAACTTCTACTTCTCGCCTCTCTGGTTTTGCGGGGGGATTACCATCCACTGGGGGTTTCAGGCGCAATGTGATCCGGACCGTCTTGATACATGAAAAAGGGGCGATGCGGCAGTCTGGAAGCGCAATGCAAGTGCCGACCCGGTCATGAAGTGCATCATGCTGCCATCGGGCCTCTTCAGCTGGATTGGCCCACACAGCCGTGTCTTTTGGCAATTGCGAAATTGACCAAGCAAGGTATGCATCCTTGGCGACCACCCCTCCCGCGTTTACAAGCAAAGGGATCATCGTTGCCCAAATAACCCCGTGTGCATCGGCCACGCCTTGTACGGGAACAACCAGGGGGTCAACTAAGTATTCAAGATGGAGCTTCGGCTGCGGCCTTCGGCCAAACATGCCCGCCAGTACCGTGTGGGAGACAGGCTGAAAGCTGGACCCATATCGAACCGGGTACGTCTTGGTCTCGGCATTTTGATGCGGCCCTGTCGTGCTGGCTGGTATGAGTGTTGCAACAAATCCAGATTCACCATCGGCAATCGGCAGAGGTATCGACCTTACCCCTAGCACTGGCGGATTTGTGCGACCAGACACAACGTTGTCGATCGCTGCGGCAAATGCAAAGCAGTTCTCAACAGGTGCTTTTCCGCTTGCGGTATCCGCTCCGCCCGATGACCGCTTGCCGCCCGTTGTGATCCCCCAAATACCACCCCACCGTCACTATTTGCAAAGCCTGCCAGTGCTTTGCTGAGGTTGTTCAGGTCGCTGTTCGCCAAAGTTGCGGACTGCCCATTGTTCTCCGACCGCTTGAAATCGAGAAAGGCTTCTTCGCTTTTGTGGGTCTCTATCAGCTCATCCAAGTATGCGATACCACCTCGCTCCAACCTATCAAACAGGTCTTCAGCTCGTCCCATGCGCCCTCCCAAGCGATAGTTGATGGCCTATTTTCAATCTTTGGAGTTGGACAACACTTCTGCCCCCTGTTGGAGGCATCCGCGCCCACAGCAAGGCATGGCAAAATCTTTTTGCCCATAGCCTGCACCCCTCTGTCCACGAACCGGCAGACCTGGTGCACGAATCGCACCGCCCCACACACCGCAAGACGCAAGATTGGCAGCCGTGTGTGATGGGTGACACCCAGCACAAGGGCAAATAGCCCCTGTTGCGGAGCGGATGCGTGGTTGTCGGTGCACTCTTCATGGCCGCAGTGTCCAAGGTGTCCACACCTTTCCTTGGAGGCCATGTGCAGTGCTTACACAGCCTTCTCAGGATGTGGCTGCTGCATGGTCAATCCGTGCCAAATAGGCACAGCCCCCTTCACCATGCGCCTGCGGGCACATGCAGGCGCATGCGTCGCAAACGCGCGTGTGCGCAACCACCCACCCTTGCCTTTAAATCTCTCTGTAAAACACTGGACACAGTGGACACATACCTGCTGGCCCAGCTTACCAGTGCAGGGCACACCAACCCATTGCCCTGCCACGGCCCATGCTGCCCCCATCCAGCCCCTTCACCGCCCACCCCCTTGACACCCCAACCCCGCCCCATGGCACAATGCCCCCAAGCTGAAAGGCCCGGTGCTTGAAAACACCTTTGAACCAGCGGTTGCTGACCCCCACCGACAAGCGGGGTTTTGTCACGTCCTGAATTTGTGAATGCGGCCCCGTGCCGTGTTCTGAATACCCGGCCAGCCGGGCATTCAAGGTTTTGGGCGGGATGGGCCAGTCCGCAAGGCTGGCCGTACGGCTTACTCCGTGTTTTCAACATCCCGTCCACCCGCATGGCTTGAAAAACGTGCGAGTGGGTTTGAAGTCTCAGTAAGGAGCCTTGCCCATGTCCATGGTCATTCCCATGGCCAGCCGCCGCGCTGTGCCGACCACCCCCACGGTGAACGAATTGTTCACCCCCACGTCCGCCATTCGGACCTTTCCCGCTGCCACCCACCCCTCAGAGCCCGCCACAGCGCCCGACTTGGTGCGCCTGCACATGGCCGCCGTCAACGCCCTGAACCACGCCCTGCGCCAGCTCACCGGCCCCGATTGCAGCCCCGCCATGTGGGCATGCGCCACCGCCCGTGCCCACCGTGGTCTGACCGCCTTGAAGCGGGCCAGTGCATTGGTCAACCAGGTGGAGGGCTGAGCCATGGACACGTTGAAAAACAAAGTCACCCCCCAACTGTGCATCATTGCCGATCAGTTGCTGAGCGCCGTTTCGTACCACAGCGACGAACCCGACAACATGCAGCGCCACGCGATCGAGGTGTGCATTCGGCACTTGGATGTGGACGGCGAGGGCTTGCACGCCGCCCATGCCGTGCTAGTAGACGCCATTACCCACGCCACGAACCGCCCTATGCCCGAAACACGGCCCGAGGTGGGTTTGTGCGTGCTGCTGACCATGGCCCTTGAGCATCCCAACGTGGCCAAGTATTGGGCCCATCCCGTTGCCAATGGTGGAAAGGTGCACTGAGCCATGGCACCCACCATATTTCAAGTAGACCTAGAGACGCATGTTTACCCCGTGCTGCATTTGGCCCGTGCTGCCATTGCAATGGAAGCCATGCTCTACGAGATTCAGTCAGCCCGCACCTTGTTGCCTGGACTGGATGAATCATTGAGGAACTTGGGTTGTTCGTCTGACTACGGCGCAAGCGTGGCCGATTACGCCGATTTGGCCATTCTGGCTGCCACTGACTTGCTGGAAGCCCATCAAAGCGGCCCCATCTTTGTGGTGGCACCTGAAGGGGGTGCAGCATGAGCAAGCCCACACCCAAGCCACCCGTGGCCGTGAGCATCGAAACCCAAGTGCTCCCGCTGCTTCACCTAGCCCGCATGGCCGCGTCGCTTGAAGCCATGCTTCGTGGCGTTAACGACAACCGCCGCATGCTGCCTCAGTTGAACGAAACGCTCAAGAACCTGGGGTGCCTGACAGATTACGGCATCAACGTTTCAGACCATGTGGACGCCGCAATTCTGTTTGCCTCAAGCCTGATAGAGGCGCACATCAACGGCAACCTGTTGGAGGTGGGAGCATGAAAAACACCATCCAAACCCAAAGTGCCGCCACACCGTTTCAGGTGACGCAAGCCACATCGGGGCACATCACCGCCCACCAATTGGGCCTCCTCTTGGGCTGCCTGGTCCTGCTGGTGTTCCCACTGGCCTGGATGATGACCTCCTGGGGCTGTTCTTTCCGCCTGCGTTTGCTGATGGTGGGCAGGTATGAAATTCCCATCTAGCCCATGGCGCAAGACTGTGCGAGTACGACATTCTGGTCGCGCTTCTGGTGATTTTTTACCGGGTGTTGTTTTTGGAGTCAAGCCATTTTGGGACATGGCTTTCATGCTCTGAAAGTTTCTTGGTTACTCGTGGTTTTGCAAATGAGTGGTGTGTTTTCAAAACACCTCGCATTGCAGACTTCAATGGACGCCAGCAAGTCCAAATTAGTCTAGTTTCTTGCTTAAAAACTAAACGGTAAGCGGCCAACACTGGCGGTTCATCACCCCTGAACTGGAGAGCCAAGCATGGTACCTGCCGAAGTCACGCCCCAAAAACTGCTCAGACTGCCCGAGGTTATTTCTCGGACTGGTCTGGGCAAATCTTCTATTTATCAAGCCATGAAGGACGGTTCTTTTCCTTCTGCTGTGCCCATTTCGCAAAGGTCACGGGCATGGCGTGAAGCAGATATTGATGCGTGGATTTTTCGTGTTGCATCGTTTCGGTGCTCTGAAGGTTCACGCCAAAAAACAAACCTCATTCAGATCAAAAACAATGGCAACTGACCAACAGAAAGGCCGCCCGGAGCTTGCACCCTCCGAAGCGGCCCAACAAACAACTTTCAACCGCTCTATTTTCCACACCACGCCACATCAAATCAAGAGCCCCAGCCTCAAACGGCTGAGAACAGTGCAAGCCGAGTTTGCATTGCGTGGCTATGAACTGTTGCGCAGTGTGCGTGCACACGATGGCCGCACTTCGTATGTGGCCAGCCGTTGCGGTGATGCCCGGCATTACACCCACTGGCAGGATGTGGAGGGCTTCCTGGCAAGCCTGGGGGGCCGATCATGAACCGGATGCTGGATTGCATGATCGAGATGGGCCTGGAGCCCCATTCGCCTTTGTCATTTGAGGTGGATGGAAAACTGGTCCGCTTCCGGGTCAAAGGCGACAAAGCGGGCAGCAAAAACGGCTGGCTGATAGGGCACTCGCACCCTGTGCACATGGCCGTGTTCGGGAGCTGGAAAACCGGCGAACAACACACCTGGCGCGAGGCATCCACCACGCCCACCACACCAGCGCAGCGGGCGGAAATTCAACGCCAGCTGGCAGAGATGCGCCGAGCGCGTGATGCCGAATTGCAACAGGTGCAAGCCGCTGCACGGGCCAAAGCTGCAAAGCTGTGGGAGCGGGCACGGCCCGCCACCAACGACCATGCCTACCTGCTAAAAAAGCGTGTCAACGCCTACGGCCTGCGCCGGTTGAACCACATGCTGCTGGTGCCCGCGCGTGACGTGAACGGCACGCTGCAAACCATCCAGTTCATCAGCGCCGATGGCTCAAAGCGCTTCCTCACCGGGGGGCGCATTGCGGGCTGCTACTGCGCCATTGGCAAGCCGTTGGACAGCTTGATGGTGGCTGAAGGTTATGCCACGGGTGCCACCTTGTATGCCGCCACCGGCCGAGCGGTGGCCGTGTGCTTCAGTGCGGGCAACATGCTGGCCGTGGCCCGCGAGCTGCGCCTGAAGTTCCCCAGTCTGCGCATGATCATGTGTGCCGACAACGACATGACCCCCGGCAACCCCGGCGTGACCGCTGCCACCAAAGCCGCACAGGCGGTGGGCGGCGTGGTGGCCGTGCCCAACTTTGCGGGGGTGCGCCATGGATGACGCTGCACCTGTTTCATCGTCAGGGTTCGCCGAGCCGCTGACCGACTTCAATGACCTGGCCGCCGTGGGTGGACTGGAAGCGGTGCGCAACCAGGTTGAGGCCGCCGAGGCCCAAGCGCTGGCCGATATGCAAGGGTCCACGCCACCAGAAGAACCGCCACCGGCAGAACCCGAATGGCCCGAGCCCATGGTGCCCGGTGTGCTGCGCACGCCTGACATTCCCGAAACCATCCTGCCCGGTGCCTGGGGCGACATGGTGGCAGCAGTGTCGCGCAGCACCCAAACGCCCACAGCCATCAGCGTGCTGTGCGCCCTGGGTGTGCTGGGCACGTTGCTTCAACGCCGGTTCGAGGTGGACACCGGCACGCACACCGAGCCGCTTCCCGTCTGGTGTGCATCCGTGAGCCCCAGCGGAACCCGCAAAACAGCGGTGGCAGGTGCGTTTCAGCGCCCACTGTTGGACTGGGAGAAGCTCCGGGCCGACGCCATGCGCCGCGAGATTGCCCGCAACAACGCCGTGCGCGACACCGCACTGAAGCGCATCGAAAGCCTGAAGCAACAGGCAGGCAAGGCCAAGCCAGAGGAATTGGAAGCCATCCGCATCGACATTGAAAACGAGCAGATGAACATGCCCGACGAGCTGCGGGCACCCACACTGTTTGTGGAGGACGTGACACCCGAAACCATGCAAAGGCTGCTAGCCGACCACTGCGGGCGCATGGGCGTGCTGAGCGATGAACCGGGCCTGTTCCGCATCCTGGGTGGGCTGTACAGCGGTGGTGGTGGTGCCAGCCTTGAGGTGTTCCTGAAGGGCCATGCGGGCTCTGCGCTGAAGGTGCACCGCGCCGCGCGTTCGGTGTTTGTGGACCGCCCTGCCGTCAGCATGAGCCTGATGGTGCAACCCGACTTGATGGCAGACCTGGCAGGGTCCAACCAGTTCAGGGCCAGTGGACTGATGGCCCGCTTTCTGTGGGCCGTGCCTGTCACCAACGTGGGCAAGCGCAACGTGTACGACCGCTACCGGATACCCAACGAAGTGCGCGAGGCCTACAACACAGCGGTGCTGTCCATGCTGGAAGGCTACCCACCCGAACCTGGCGCATCCGACAAGCCCGTGACCCTGCGCCTGGATGACTGTGCGGAAGAACTGTGGCTGGACTTCGCCCAAGAGGTTGAGGACCAACAGGGCGAGGGCGGGCCGCTTGACTCGATACGCGACTGGACCAGCAAGCTGCCCGGTGCAGTGGCGCGTGTGGCCGCGCTGTTGGAGCTGGCAGCGGGTGGCCTGGGCCGTGACACCGTGGGCTTGGAAGCCATGCACCAGGCCATCACATTGGCCCGGCTGCTGATACCCCACACCAAGGCGGCATTCAACCTGCTGGGGGCCGATGCACTGGAGGCTGATGCCATTGCCGTGCTGAAGTGGGTACGCGGCAACGGGCTGGAAGAGTTCACCCAGCGCGAGGCCCAAAAGGGCATGGAAGCGCGGTTCAGGTCCGTGGACAAACTGAAGCGTGCCATCGAAAAACTGCGTGACCTGGACTGTGTGCGGGTCACCAAGCGCCGCAACCAGGGTACGAACAAACCGACAGTGGTGGTTCAGGTGAACCCGGCCATATTGTCGTGAATTTCCTATTGTCGTAAGAAGAGAATTAGACCTTTTATTTATTTATTTCAATGACTTACACGCCAAACCATTTACCCCTGTCGACAGTCGACAATAAAGACAATAGAGGGCAATCCAATTGCCTTTCAGCATCTGTCGTCATTTGCCACAGCACCGCTTCGCTGCTCTTATTGTCTTTATTGTCTACTGTCGACAGGGGTAAGGGTGTGGTGGCGTGGCCTGCCATTGGGGGGTGGCCCTGGAGCCTGGACCACCCCCAAAAGGTACTCCCAGGCCCCTCCGCGCCAAGGGTAATGCGAGCCCCGAGGTCGCGCCAGTGCGTGGCATTTGAAAAAGGTGAAGGTGAACGTGAATGGTGAACGGTGAATGTTTGAATGCAGTTTCCCACCCTGTCATTGGGTCCTTTGCATGCGCCTTGAATGCGGGTAATGCGAGCCCCGCGTTTTCGGTAGTTTCCGGCTGCTGCTTGGGGGGTGTGACATGGTTTCACTGAGCAACCCCAACCAAGAAACCGCGCTGAGAATGCTGACGGGCGTGCTTTCTGAGCTGCTCGACGGCGGAGACCTAAGTGCCACATCACGCGAGTGGCTGACCATTGGCCTGCTGCGAAGCCTGCGCCGAGATGAGCCGCTGGATGCTTTGCTCGGTTTGCGCTCACAGCGAGGCGGGCGCGATTGTTCACCCTCCATTCGCTTGAGCCGTCACGTGCGTGATGCCTGGCTGTGCCGTGCCTATGACCTGATTGACCCCGCCCGCGTGCTGCCACCAGGGCAAAGGGCCGTAAGGCTTGCCGATGCCGTCAAAGCGTTTACCCGCTTCGACTGGCCCAAAACGAGGAGTGCAAGTGCCCCCCCCGCCGATTGGCAGGGGTACCGCAAGGCTTTGTGGTTTGCTGCTGCCACTGATGTGAAGTTGCCAGAGAGTGCAAATCGGCTGGGGGTGATTTGCAGGCAGGCGGGGTGTTTGCAAAACGATAAAGGGCTGAAAGTCGCTGCTACCTATTGCAGCCACATCAGCCTCCCACCGTGACACCCAACGCCACACAAACTGTTCACATTTTCGGTTCCGTCACCGAAGCCACCGAGCAAAGCCTCCGCGCCCAACTCGCCACGCTCGACCCAGCCCAGCGCCTCACGGTTGAAATCAACTCTGAAGGCGGATCTGTACAGGCTGGCATCGCCATCTACCAAATGCTTTCGGCCTGGCCTGCTGGCGTGACCACCAGGGTCACGGGCTGGGCCTTAAGCGTGGCCAGCGCCATTTTCCTGTCCGGTGACCGCCGCGAGGTCACCGATACCTCTTTGGTGATGATTCACGCCCCTTGGCTCTCCACCAGTGGCAACAGCGACCAACTTCGTGAAGCCGCCGCCGTGCTGGACCAGGTGAAAAAGAGCATGGCAACCGTCTACGCAAAAACCGGCCAGCCCGCCGCCGTCATTGCCGGATGGCTTGACGGAAAAGACCACTGGTTTACCGCTGAAGAAATTCAGCGGTTTGACCTCTCAACCCACTTGGTTGAAACCCCTGCCATCCGCGCCATTCCGGCAAATGCCATGGCTGCCATCAAAACCCTGACCCCTCCCTCTCACATTCTCGAAAAACTCAATGCCATGACCACACCTGTCATCATCACCCAGACCGAAACAGCTCAAGCAGCACAACAAGCAGCCTTTGCCGAGTCGCAACGCCGTGCCGACATTCGCGCCGCTTTCCAGCCCTTTGCGCGCTTCGAAGGCATGTCCGCACTCGCTGCCCAGCTGGAAAACGACACCACCGTTTCCGTACAGGCTGCCAACCAGCGCATCCTGGCCAAACTGGGAGAAAACACCACCCCCGTAGCCGGTGGTTGGGTAGTCCCTGTGAGTGGAAACGACCGCATTCAGGAATTCAAAGCTGCTGCACAAGATGTGCTGTTGCAGCGTGCCGGCGTGAAAGTGCCGACCCCGCACCCAGCAGCATCCGACCTGCGCCGCCATCGTCTGTCCGATATGGCTCATGACATTCTGAGCATGTATGGACGCCTTCCTTTGGACAAATCACCGGCTGGCCTGATTTCGGCCGCTATGGGAACCAGCGACTTTGCCGAGCTGCTGGCCAACACCGCAGCGCGAAGCCTGCGCACGGACTACCTTGAACAGCAAGGTTCACACCTGGCCATTTCCAGCGAACGCGAGGTGCCCGACTTCCGCGAACAAAGTTTGGTCAACCTGAGCGCCGCTCCCGACCTGATGGAAGTGCCCGAATTCGCTGAATACAAGTCGGGCAGCGTGGTTGACAGTGCATCCAAGTTCAAAGTGGTGACCCATGGCCGTTTGCTGCAAATCAGCCGCCAAGCCATGATCAACGACGACTTGTCAGCCTTCACCCAGTTGCCCGCCGCATTTGGCGCTGCCGCCCGACGCAAAGAAGCCGATGAAATTTTCAAGCAAATCACCGGCAATGTGACCGTGGGAGATGGCCATGCGCTGTTCTCAACTGAGCATGGCAATTTGGCTGCATCTGGTGCGCCGCTGTCGGTGGCCTCATTGGGTGCCGCCCGTGCTGCAATGCGCCGACAGAAGTCACCCGGCGGCCTGTCTTATTTGGACATTCAGCCTGCCGTGTTGCTGGTTCCAACCGAGCTGCAAAACGTTGCTGAAACCATCGTTGCCAGCCTCGTGGACCCATCCAAACAAAATGACACAAACAACCTGGCTTGGGTGCGTGCCCTTACTGTGGTTGCTGATCCACGTCTAGATGATCATTCAGAAGTGTCTTGGTACCTATTCGCTGCGCCTACTTCTGTTGATGGCTTGGTGCGTGCCTACTTGGCCGGACAAGATAGACCCTACATTGAGGAAAACGACGAATTCATTCGTGATGTGATGAGCTTGAAATGTCGCCTGGATTTTGGGGTGGGCGTGATCGATTACCGCGCAGCATACAAAAACCCTGGCATTTGAATTTTTTGCGCCTGTTGTCCTGGGCGGCTGACCTGGACAACTGACGGTCTAGGCGTGGCCCTGCTCCTGGGTGTTACAGATCGTCCCTTATCCTTTTGATGCTGAGAGGGCCTTGGTTGAGAGACCATGGCCCTTTTCTTATGCGTCCATCAAGAATGTGCCCCCAGATTGGCCCGGATGCGGTGGCACGTTCTGGATTTCATCTTGGGCTCAATTCAGGCTGTTGGCCATTCAGGTGGGGGAACGACAGGGGGAACAGGCAAAAGAAAAATTCTCAGAGAAATGAGATTTGACGCGGCTTTCAAGGCATCTTTCAATTGAGCCCAGCCCAGTACACAAACCCCAACTCATCTGAGTTGGGGTTTTTTTACGCCCATTCATGAGCGTCCCCACGTGTTTCTGCGGATTCCTTCGGAAACCTGTGGACTTCGCCCTCCGCCCCGCCAAGCCGGTTCTGTGCCTGGTTCTCTCTCTTTCGGCGATTTCTCTCTGCATCCCTCGCCCCCGGAAACGGGTCGAAGTCCACAAGGCTCTCGGATTGGCTCCTGTACATCCGCCAGTAATCGGGATGACGATCCAGCCAAGCGCGCTGGCTCCGTGACTGGTTGTCGCGGTAGTCGGGATCGGACTGCATCTTGTCGCGTTGCCAGCGCAGACGTCGCTCGCGTTGGCAGGCGGGCGCCGAACAGAAGACCTGATCGCGGACCTGGGGACGTGGTGTGAACGACTGGCCGCAGCAGGCGCAGATCTTGGTGGGCATCGAGTCTCTCCATAGGAAAATCCGTATGGAACCCGGTGATTCACACACCATTATTTGATGGTCAAGGTGGAGTCGATGGCTTTGTTGATGTTGACAGGCAAGACTCTTCGAACGCCTCGATGTCCACCAGCCGATACCGAACCTGACCAGACAGCTTCAGAAACATCGGGCCAATTCCATCAGATCGCCAACGCTCCAAGGTGGCTTCACTGATGGCCCACCGGGTGGCCAGTTGTTTCTGATTGAGGTGTACGACGTCCATGTGCATTCCAGCCAAAAGTTGATATGGCCCAATGAACCCTTCGGTTCGGGAAGAAGTCAACTGGTGCTGACTGATACCTCCACAGGGTTTGTGGTGGCAGGAACGCTTGACAAAAGCTACAATTTGCGCATGGCAATTAGCAGCAGTTTTCTTGGAGCAACAACGGTTTCAGGCGATGAAGCGAAGGCTTTCAGTCGCATGGTGAGCCACGGCCGTACGAGTAAAGCTGTTACCCAAGCCGCAGAGAATGGCCGGAAAATGGCCGTGAAGTTTGCTAAGACGGGTGTTGTGAGCTTCAAACTCAAAGCTTCCACTAAGCAGGCTGCGTGAATTTCGAACTGCGTGAGTTACGCCAGGATGATGGCTGCACCGCGCTGAGCTTGGGCGATTCAACGCTCACTCCACTGAAAACCTTCCTCCGCAAGGAGGCTAAAAAGCTGCACCAAAGCAATTTGGCGCGTACATTCGTCATCGCAGCGCATGGTGAGTCCAAAGTGATGGCGTACGTAACAACACTTTGCACACAGATTTCGGTCGAACAGTTTCAGGAACAAGCACCGATCGAATCGTTCAAGTACAAAGAATACCCTGCGATAAAGTTGGCGCGATTGGCTGTTGATACGGAGTTGCAAGGACGGGGTGTTGGTAGCAGCCTGGTTGATTTCGTTATCGGTTTGGCTGTTGAACATGTCATGCCGCATACAGGATGTCGTTTCCTTGTGGTGGACTCGAAGCCGCAATCAGTGCCTTTCTACGAGAAGAAGGGCTTTAAGAAAATCGGTGAAGCGGGTGCGAATGGTCAATCCACCACGACCATGTTTATTGATCTGCACCGGGCTTAAGAATCGCTTTTCCTTTGGCTGGGTCAGCTAAGCGTTTGCGGCTTTTGCCGATTTTTTGACCGCGACAGCGGTTCGGAGTCATGCGGGAAAATGAGAAAACTGTTTTGAACCGAACAGGGTTTCGCGATTTTCCGTAAGGCTCGGATACTGTGAGACGGTGTCAGAAGGCTTTTACCTGACGACCGTTTGTATTTCGGTTCCGCGTCGCCAGCAGCCTTGAGCCACTTCCTCACCGTGTTTCGCTTCGGACCGTGGATCGAGCATTGACGGTCAAGATGAATTGGCATAATCTGCCAATTCATCTTGGTGAGGAGATTGGTATGCCTACGCGTAACGTTGTGCTGACCAACTATCAGGCGTCTTTTGTGGAGCGTCTTGTCAGCACGGGTCGGTATCAAAACGCCAGCGAAGTCTTGCGAGAGGGACTGCGCATGGTGGAGCAGCGCGAAGCCGAGGATGCTTCACGCCTGGAGGCCCTGCGCAGTGCGGTCAGGGTTGGCATTGATGACTTCGAGCAAGGGCGCTACGCCACCTTTGACTCCGGCGCTCAACTCAGAGGTCACTTGGCATCCTTGGGGTCCAAGGCCATCGCAGGTGCATGAGACCAGTTTGGACGGTTCGGCTCGCTCAACAGGCGGAACAGGACTACGTTGAAATCCTGCAGTGGACGACCAAGACCTTCGGAGAGGGCCAGGCCAGCACCTACGCTGAAACGATGGCGGTTGCTATAGAGGCGTTGGAGGGGGGGCCTGATGTTCTGGGCGCCAGAGCACGCGACGACATCCAGCCAGGCATTCGGACCTTGCACGTAGCGCGGCAGGGACGTGCGGGGCGACACTTTGTGGTGTTCCGTGTGGCTGGGTCAGCCCGTCATGACCGCATCTGGTGGCCGAATCGATCGCGGGCAATTAAATGCAAAAGTAACGAGCTGCCGAGTGTGCTCAGTGCCATCTGAACTCCGGAACGAACTGCTCAAGCTGAGTGAGATTATCGAGTCCAGCCCAGCAGCTCACGGCTGTAGCAGTCGATTACCAAGGCCAGCGAAGCCCACCCGTGTGCATGTTCAGCGCCCATTTCTCTCTGTATCGGCCATTTCTCTCAGCACCCCTCGCGCCTAGAAACAGGCCGAAGTCCACAAAGGCTCCTGACTGGGCTCAATGAATTCAACGACTTAAGAGTGGACGAATCGAACGGTTTTATTTCAGGTTTGGTAGGGTGGTAATCCCCCCCAAAAAGCATTGGGCCGCATCAAGCTCCGCGCAGAAAACTCCTCCTACCGCCCCATCGTGTGCCAAGACGGCTGCGAACTGCTGGTCTGGTGCGCATTCCACTGATGGCGGACAGTGAGCCACGTCTTACTTGTTGGATTGACGGTTGTTGTCAAACCGGTGTGCGGGCGTACCGTCAATTGATCTGCAAAAGCGCCTTCATTTTGGCGCGTACGTGAAGCATCACGACGACAGGCACAACTGCCTTCTTCTTTGCTCGGCGGATTTTCCAGTCAAGTGACTTGACTTGATCGGACAGCACGGCGCAATCGACCCCATCGACTTGCGTGATGACCTCAAAGGGGTGACCCTTGATTTTGGTGGTCATGGGGCAACACACCATGAGCCCCGTCTTGCCGTTGTAACTTGCCGGACTCATGACAAGAGCAGGACGGTGGCCGGCCTGTTCATGGCCCGCCTGTGGATCAAATTCCAGCCAAACAACGTCCCCTGCGTCTGGCACATAGCCACGAGCCATCAGAACTCCTCTTTGCCTTGTGGCTTGCCAAAGCTGACTTCCTCATGGGAATTGTCCGCATTGATGCCCGACAACAAGGCATCCAGGTTGTATTCCACCTTATCAGACGGTTGAATCACGATTTTTCCTCGGGATACCGTTACTTCGACCCTTTGCTCCAACTGGTAGCCAGCCTCTTTGAGCACTGCCGTCGGTAGACGAAGCGCAGGACTGTTGCCCCACTTCCTGATAACAGCTTCCATGACCACTCTCCTGAAATGTTTCTACATTGTAGACACAAAGCGAGAGCCTATCAAGGGTAAGCGACTCGTTGACCCGCACCGTAGACGCAGCAAATGAGAGAAATCAGGCCATCACCATAATTTGGCTCATTTAATGACTGGCTAGTTTGTTGGGCTGCCTGCACCCAACAGCACTTGCGCCTGGTGCCGACAGACCCAGTGACCGATGGTTGGGTGGAGGATTGGATCGATGACTGGTGCGTCTTTGCTCAGCATATGAAGACACTGGGCGAACCGGTATTGACCAGGGAGTTTCTGGCGTCAATCCAACTGGCAGATACGGAAGGCAACTGGTTCAGTGCCTATGGCAAGGAGATGCGTTTTATGCCCGCCGGATCGTGGGCTGGCGGGTCAGCCGTTCCATGCACACGGACTTTGTCCTGGATGCCCTGGAGCAGGCGCTGTATGCCAGACAGCCCGAGCGCAATGGTGAACTGACCCACCATTCCGACAGGGGCTCGCAATACGTCTCCATTCGCTACACCGAGCGACTGGCCGAAGCGGGCATTGAACCTTCTGTGGGCAGCAATGTTGGATGGCCCACCTGGACAACGGTCGAATCAATGTCATGAATGTCAAGTGAATGCAATTTATGTATGTAAATCATCTTAAATATGATTAATTTGAAATAAAAATAACCCTAAGACTTATGGTGTCAAGTACGCCTTGCGGCGTATTCCTGCCAGAAGCCATGGCTCACAGAATGGCTCCCATCACGGCGCACCAGGTGCAAGGCTTGAAGCATGCAGCGGGTGGCTCGCGCCCAGTTCGGCAAAAGGAATCATTCTCATGCGGAAGTGTCCATCAGGCTGCAGGAGTCTGGGAATCGGAATATTGTTTTTTTTCATAGCCAAATGTGCGTGCGCATTGACCCATGAAAATGCCGTTGCCATGGCGGCTGGCGATGCGGATGCCCGCATTGCCGCCCTGGCCAGGGCGGTGGCCGACGAGCCGGACGCCCGGACGGCCGCCTTCATCCAGGCGCTGGCCGACGATGCCGTCAAGTTCAAAGGCGAGCGCGTGTGGGTGGTGAAGGACGGGCAGGGTGCCGACCCGGTGACCGGCGAAACCACCGCCCTGCCGGAAGACGCCGAAGACGTCATGAACAACAACCGCCTGCGCGGGGAGCTGGACACCGCGTTGGCCGCCCTCCAACTGTTTGGGCCAGACCGTTCCGCTCGCCTGGCGGCGGTGGCCGCACTGGTGAAGGAGCCCAACCCGGCCTTGCTGGGTTTGCTGGACAAAGCCCTGACCACTGAAACCGACGGCACGGTCAAGACCCAGCTGGTGCTGGCCCGTTCCGCCGCGTTGCTGGGGAGTGACGACGGTGCGCAACGCCTGGCTGCAGCCAAAGCCTTGGCTCAGAGCCAAACGCCCGCCACCCAGTTGCTGCTCAACCAACGGCTGGCCGAGGAAACCGACCCGGTGGTCAAGTCCGCCATTCAGGCCAGCCTGCGCGTGATTGCTGACGGGCTGAAGCTGGGCGATTACCTGGGCACGCTGTTCACCGGCATCAGCCTGGGTTCGGTGCTGTTGCTGGTGGCGTTGGGGTTGGCTATCACCTACGGGCTGATGGGCGTGATCAACATGGCGCACGGCGAGCTGATGATGATTGGCGCCTATGCCACCTACCTGGTGCAGGGCCTGTTCCGCACCCATTTGCCCGGTGCGTTTGACTGGTACCTGGTGGCCGCGTTGCCGGTGGCTTTCATCACCTCGGCGCTGGTGGGCGCGGCGTTGGAGCGGGGTGTGCTGCGCTTTCTGTACGGTCGCCCGCTGGAAACGCTGCTGGCCACCTGGGGCATCAGCCTGGTGCTGATGCAGGCGGTGCGCAGCCTGTTTGGCGCGCAAAACGTGGGCGTGGAAAACCCCAGTTGGATGAGCGGTGGCGTGCAGGTGCTGGCCAACCTCACCTTGCCCTACAACCGCCTGGTCATCATCGCGTTTGCCGGGGCTGTGCTGCTGGGCATGGCGTGGTTGATTGGGCGCACCCGGCTGGGCCTGTTTGTGCGCGGCGTGACACAAAACCGGCCCATGGCCAGTTGCATGGGCGTGAACACCGCCCGCATCGACACCTACGCGTTTGCACTGGGCAGTGGCATTGCCGGTTTGGCCGGTTGCGCCCTGAGCCAGGTGGGCAACGTGGGGCCTGACCTGGGGCAGAACTACATCGTCGATGCCTTCATGGTGGTGGTGGTGGGCGGCGTGGGCCAATTGGCCGGTGCGGTGTATGCCGCGCTGGGCCTGGGAATGGCCAGCAAGCTGCTGGAAGGCTGGACCGGCGCGGTGCTGGCCAAGATTGCCGTGCTGGTGTTCATCATCGTGTTCATCCAGAAGCGGCCACAGGGCATCTTTGCCATGAAGGGAAGAGAAGCATGACCGCCAATGCGCAATCCATTTCGCTACCTCCAGCGCCTGCCCTGCTGTCTGGCCGGGGCTGGACGGGTTTTCTGGTGGCCTTGCTGCTGGTTTGTGCCGTCGCACCGGCCCTCAACCTGCTGGTGCCGGTGGGCAACCCCTTGCACCTCAGCGACTACGGCGTGGCACTGGTGGGCAAGATCATGTGCTTTGCCATCTGTGCGCTGGCCATGGACCTGATTTGGGGCTACACCGGCATCCTCAGCCTGGGGCACGGACTGTTTTTTGCGCTGGGTGGCTATGCCATGGGCATGTACCTCATGCGCCAGATCGGGCGCGACGGCAACTACCAGAGCGACCTGCCCGACTTCATGGTGTTCCTGGACTGGAAGGAGCTGCCCTGGCACTGGGCCTTGAGCGACAGCTTTATGGCCACGCTGGCGCTGGTGGTGCTGGTGCCTGGGCTGGTGGCGCTGGTGTTCGGCTTCTTTGCCTTTCGCTCGCGCATCAAGGGGGTGTACTTTTCCATCATCACCCAGGCCATGACGTTTGCGGCCATGCTGCTGTTCTTTCGCAACGAAACCGGCTTTGGTGGCAACAACGGCTTCACCGATTTCAAGCGCATTCTGGGCACGCCCATTGCCACGCAAAACATGCGCATGGTGCTGTTTGTGCTGACGGGGCTGACCCTTCTGGGCTTCTTCCTGTTCGGCCGTTGGCTGATTGCCAGCAAGTTTGGCCGTGTGCTGCAAGCCATTCGCGATGCGGAAACCCGCGTCATGTTCAGCGGCTACAACCCGCTGCCCTACAAGCTGACCATCTGGGTCATTTCGGCGGTGATGTGCGGTGTGGCCGGGGCGCTGTATGTGCCGCAGGTGGGCATCATCAATCCCAGCGAAATGAGTGTGGCCAACAGCATCGAGATTGCCATCTGGGCGGCGGTGGGCGGCCGCGCCACGCTGGTCGGACCCATCGCCGGGGCCTTCATCGTGAACGGCGCCAAAAGCTGGCTGACGGTGACGGCTCCCGAGTTCTGGCTGTATTTCCTGGGTGCTTTGTTCATTGCCGTGACGCTGTTTTTGCCGGATGGGGTGGTTGGTTTGGTGAAGAAGTTGAAGGGGGTGAAAGCATGACTCCTGACTTGATGGAACAAGGCGCACGGCGCCTGGAAAAAATCGCGGCCCAATCGGCCCCGCAGGGTCAAACCGAATCGGGCGGGCGGGAGGCGGGCTTTGGTCGCATTCACACCCCCGGCGAGGTGGATCTGACGCACGGTCGCATCCTGTACCTGGAAGATGTGCACGTGAGTTTTGACGGCTTCAAGGCCATCAACGGCCTGAGCCTGGACATCGCGCCCGGCGAGCTGCGCTGCATCATCGGCCCCAACGGCGCGGGCAAGACCACGATGATGGACATCATCACCGGCAAAACCCGGCCCGACAGCGGCACCGTGTTCTTTGGCTCCACCATCGACCTGCTGCGCCACCGCGAGGCCGACATTGCTCAGATGGGCATTGGCCGCAAATTCCAAAAGCCCACGGTGTTCGAGCCGCTGACGGTATTTGAAAATCTGGAGCTGGCCCTCAAAACCCACAAGGGCGTGTGGCCGTCCATGGTGTTCCGCCTGAGCGGCACCCAGAAGGACCGCTTGGCCGAGGTGCTGCACACCATTCACCTGGCCGACCAGGTCAACCGTCCCGCCGGGCTGCTGAGCCACGGGCAGAAGCAGTGGCTTGAAATTGGCATGCTGCTGATGCAAGACCCCAAGCTGCTGCTGCTCGACGAACCCGTGGCCGGCATGACCGACGACGAAACCGCCCGCACCGCCGAGCTGTTTCTGACCCTCAAAGGCAAGCATTCCCTGATGGTGGTGGAGCACGACATGGGTTTCATTCAAACCATCAGCGAAAAAGTGACGGTGCTGTGCGATGGCTCGGTGCTGGCCGAAGGCACGCTGGACCAGGTGCAGGCCGACGAGCGGGTGATCGAGGTTTACCTGGGTCGCTGAAACCTGCGCTGCAGGCTTTGAAAAACGATAGCTTGACCATCAATCAATCAAAGCGGTAAGCCGCAAAAAAGCTTAAAAAAAGGCCCCACATGCTGGAAGTCCAGAACATCCATCAGTACTACGGCGGCTCGCACATCCTGCGGGATGTGAGCCTGTCGGCCACGCCCGGCCAAATCACCGTGCTGCTGGGGCGCAACGGCGTGGGCAAGACCACGCTGCTCAAAAGCCTGATGGGGTTGGTGCCCATCCGCTCCGGCCAGGTGCAATTGGGCGGGGCCGATGTATCCGCAGCCACGCCCTACGACCGTGCCCGCGCCGGCATGGGCTATGTGCCCCAGGGGCGCGAGATTTTTGCCCGCCTCACGGTGGAAGAGAACCTGCGCATGGGCCTGGCCTATCGCCCGGCCAGCACGCCCCTTCCGCCCCAACTGTTCGAGCTGTTTCCGGTGCTCCAGCAAATGTTGCACCGCCGGGGCGGCGATCTGTCGGGGGGGCAGCAGCAGCAGCTCGCCATTGCGCGTGCGCTGGCGCCCATTCCCAAGGTGCTGGTGCTGGACGAACCGACCGAGGGCATTCAGCCCAGCATCATCAAAGACATTGGCCGCGTGCTGCGGCAGCTGGCCGATGTGGGCCTGAACGGTCAGCGCATGGCCATTGTGCTGTGCGAGCAGTACTACGACTTTGCCCAGGAGTTGGCCGACGACTACCTGGTGATGGAGCGCGGCGAGGTGATTGCCCGTGGCCCCGGCAGCGAAATGGAGGCCAAAGGCATTCGGCAGCTGGTGGCCATTTGACCCCCCTGCCGGGCACCAGGCAGCAAGCGCTTCAAACGCTTCAAACGCTTCAAACGCCCCAGATGCGCGGGCGCTGTGGTGCCAAACCCCAGGCCAGTGGGCGCAGCGTTTCCCACACGCCCTGAAACGCGTGCAGCACCGGTTCCACCACCGGTGCCAGTGCCCGCACCACCAGCAATTGCGGGTTGGGGCAGGTGGCCCCAATGGCCATGTCGGCTGGCAAGTGGTTCTGGACCGCTTCCAGCAGCTGGGCCAACTGGCCTGCGGCCCACGGGCTGCCGTTGGCCAGCCAGAAGGTGCCCAGGCAGCGTTGGCCATTCAGCCCCACCGGCGACTGCAGCAGGCGCGTGTCGGTGGCGTCAATGCAGGCGCGCTCCAGCCAGTGGCCGGGCCAAGTCAATCGTTGTTCCAGCACGCCGTGGTCAAACGGCTGGCCGCTGGCGGGCAGGCCCAGTGCGGTGATGTCCCAACCCATGCACTGCGCTCCGGCTGCCAGTTCCAGGTGCAGTTGATTGCGGCCTTTGCAACCGGGGTAGGCCAGCGCTTCCAGCGGAAACCACTCCAGTCGGGTGTTTTCCGCCAGCGTCAGTTGGGTGTGCTGCGTGGCCCACTCGGTGGCGGACTTGTAAAACCGAGTGGCTCCGGGTGTGCTGATGAAGGCATGGGCGTGGGGCCCCACCGAGACCTGAATGTCCAGGGTGTCGCCGCCCACCAGCCCGCCAGGCGGATGCACCAGCACGTTGTGGCACACCGCTGGCCCCTCGGGGTACAGGCTTTGTAGCACCCGCAGCGGGCCGTCGTGCTCAAAGTGCAAACTGGTGCGGCCAGCCAAAGGGCTGGGTGGGTCGAATGGGCCATCGCCAGGCGGGCCCAAGGGGGGCTGATGATGGCTGTAATCCAGTTGCAGCCGGGCGTGCCAAGTCATGCCAAGGCCGACGCGGTGGTTGCCGGTGCAAATAGGGCCTGCTTCATTCGCCTTGCGAGCCCCGGTGGGCCCAGGCGGTGGTGTGCTTTTCCACCAAGCTGAACAGCTCGTACATCACCATGGCCATGGCGCCCACCACCAGCAGGCCGCTGAAGGCCAGGCCCATCTGCATGGACGAACCGGCAGAGATCAGCAGGTAGCCAATGCCTTCGTTGGCGGCGGTCATTTCCGACACAGTGGTGCCCACAAACGCCAGGGTGATGGCCACTTTCAGCGAGCCATAAAAATAGGGCATGGAGCGGGGCAGGCCCACTTTGATGAGCACATCCCAGCGGCGGGCACCCAGCACGCGCAACACGTCCTCCAGTTCAGGTTCCAGCGTGGCCAGGCCGGTGGCAATGTTCACCATGATGGGAAAGAAGCTGATGAGAAACGCCGTTAGCACCGCAGGCCCCACGCCAATGCCAAACCACACCACCAGAATGGGCACGAAGGCGGCCTTTGGCAGCGCGTTGAACGCGGTCATGAGCGGATACATGGCGGCGTAGGCCAAGCGGGAGCTGCCAATCAGGAAACCCAGCAGCACACCCACCACGATGGCAATGCCAAAGCCCACCATGGTCACCCAGTACGTGCGCCAGGCGTGGCCCGCGATGGTGGGCGCGTGTTCCACCGTTTGCTCCCAGATGCGCAGCGGGCTGGGGAAGATGAATTCCGACACGCTGAACACCGAGCACACGATTTGCCACAACACGATGGTGGCGGTCATCAGCACCCAGGGGGCCCAGCGTTCCATTTGCTTTTTGTTCATGTGGGTTCTCCCTGCCTCACTGGTTGATGGTGGCGCCGGTTTTGCGCATGGCCCCGATGTGGCCGCGCAGCTCGTGCACGATGTCGGTGAACTCGGGTGTGTAGGTCACTTCCAGGTCGCGCGGGCGGGGCAGGTCGATGTGGCGCTTGACCACGAAGCGGCCCGGGCCCTTGCTCATCACATACACCGTGTCGGCCAGGAACACGCTTTCGCGCAGGTCGTGCGTCACCAGAATGACGTTGAATTTCTTTTCGGCCTGCAGGTCGCGCAGCGCGCACCACAGCTCTTCGCGGGTGAAGGCATCCAGTGCACCAAACGGCTCGTCGAGCAACAGCATTTTGGGCTCGTGAATGAGCGCACGGCAAATGCTGGCACGCTGCTGCATGCCGCCCGAAAGCTGCCAGGGAAACTTGTTTTCCATGCCACCCAGGCCCACGCTGGCCAACAGGGCGGAGGCGCGGGCTTCGTATTCCTTGCGCTTGGCCTTGAACTGGCTGCGGTGGGGTTCCACAATTTCCAGCGGCAGCAGCACGTTGTCCAGCGTGGTGCGCCAGGGCAGCAGGGACGGAGCCTGAAAGGCCATGCCCGAAATTTTCAAGGGCCCATCCACCGGGCTGCCATCCACATGGATGGTGCCTTTGCTGGGGTGCTTGAGGCCAGTGGTGAGCTTCATGAAGGTGGACTTGCCGCACCCCGATGGCCCGACGATGGCGATGAACTCACCCGACTGTACCGAGAGGTTGATGTCCTCCACCGCATAGATGCCTTTGGCCTGCAACTCCTCGTTGTAGGCGAGCCAGACGTTCTTGAATTCGACAAACGCTTGGGTTTCAGGTGTGGTCATGGGCATGTTCCGGACGTGAAAACGGCCAGGCTGCCAAATCTCAGGCTGGCAGGCTGGCCGTGTTGGGCTGGATGGAGTTACTTTTTCGCCTTGGGCAGGATGTCCAGTTCCTTGGCATCTGGCAGCAGGCTGCCGTTCCACACGGCATTCACATCCACCCGGTTTTTGGTTTTGTAAGCGTCGGATACCTGGCTGGCCATCAGTGCCAGGCGGCTTAGGTTGGCCTGGCCAAAACCTTCCTTGCGGGCGTCGGGGCTGGCAACCACCGAGTCAATGGCAAGCTTCAGGCGGCGGGTTTCCAGTGGCACGTTGATGATGCCGTCACGCTCTTTCACGGTGGCAATGGCCGCATCGGGGTTGGCCATGACTTCCTTCACGCCTTTGGTGAAGGCCGACAGGAAGGCCTTGATGGCCGTGGGATTTTCTTTCAGCATTTTGGGCGACACGATGATGGCGTTGCCATACAGCTTGACGCCATGGTCGGCAAACGGCATGACCACGATGTCTTCGGTTTTCACCCCACGGGCTTCCAGGTTCAACAACGAGGTGAACGAGAAGCCGGTGATGGCGTCGATGTCACCACGCACGAGCATGGTTTCACGCAGCGGTGGGTCCATGGAGGTCCAGGCCACGTTGGTGACGTTGTTGGCCTTTTCGAAAATAGGGAAGGCTTTGCGGCCTGCATCGAATACCGGGGCACCCAGCTTTTTGCCGCTGAGGTCCGCCGGTGTTTTGATGCCCGACTTTTTCAGGGCCAGCACCGCAGCAGGCGTGTTGTTGTAGACCATCATGACGGCCACGGGCTTGTTGGGCGCGTCGGGGTTGTTGGCGTGGAACTCCATGAGTGCGGCCACATCGGCAAAGCCCATGTCGTAGGTACCAGACGCAACGCGGTTGACGGTGGCACCGGAGCCGTTGCCGGCATCAATGGTCACGTCCAAGCCTGCGTCTTTGTAATAGCCCTTGGCGGCCGATTGCAGGAAGAGGGCCGCGGGGCCTTCAAAACGCCAGTCCAGTTGGAACTTGACAGGCTTGTTCTGGGCTTGCACGGTGCCAGCAGCAGCCACCAAGGCCAGCGTGGCGGCAGCAGTCTTCAGGAATTGGCGTTTGGACATCAAAAAAACTCCGGTTTGAAAGAGGTTTGTTGTAGCAAGTGACGTGGTGTTGCTTGGCCATGGAGACCACCTTGGTGGCATGGTCGCTTGACTCAAAGCATTGCAAGAGGCGTGCCGAACTTGATTAAAGCCAACCGCCGAGGGGTAATTGAGTGCACTTGCGTATACAAAATTGTCCACGACATGGGCTTCTCGTTTCTCAGGGACTACCCGCAGGTCATGGATGTGCACCCTTCATTTGCAAAAAGCCCCTGTTTGGCGCAGGGTATGCACCAGACAGGGGCGGCTTTGCATGGTGACGCGGGTTGGTCAGCGTGGCTGGCGTTGCTGGATGCTGCGGCTGGCCACGGCCAGGGCGGTCATGTTGAGCACACGGCGCACGGTGGCGGCAGGCGTCAGGATGTAGGCGGTACCGGCCGTGCCCATCAGCACCGGGCCCACCGTCACGCCACCGCTGGTGGTTTCCTTCAGCACGTTGTAAAGGATGTTGGCTGCGTCGAGGTTGGGGCACACCAGCAGGTTGGCGGAGCCTTTCAGGGTGGATTCAGCTGCGTCCATGTATTTGGCGCGGATGCTGGGCTCCAGCGCTGCATCACCGTGCAACTCGCCATCGCATTCCACATCGGGGTGACGTTCCACAAAAATGTCCCGGGCCAACCGCATTTTGCGGGCCGATGCGCGTTTGCTGGACCCGTAGCTGGAGTGCGATAGGAAGGCCACTTTGGGGGTCAGGCCAAACTTCATCACTTCCTGGGCAGACATCCAGGCAATGTCGGCCAGCTGTTCGGCGGTGGGGTCTTCGTTGACGTAGGTATCGGCAATGAACAGCGGGCCGTTGTTGGTCATCAGGGCATTCACTGCAGCAAACAGTTTGGCCTCAGGGGCCTTGCCCAGAATGGCGTCGATGCGTTCCAGGTGGGTGGTGTACACACCCACCAGGCCGCAAATGAGGGCATCGGCATCGCCCAGCTTGACCATCAACGCACCAATGATGGTGTTGGACCGGCGCACGGCGGCCTTGGCCACTTCGGGGCTGGCCCCGTTGCGCTTCATGATCTGGTGGTAGGTCTCCCAGTATTGGCGGAAGCGCGGGTCGTCCTGCGGGTTGACGTTGTCCACATCCACACCCAGGCGCATGCGCAGGCCGGCTTTTTCAATGCGGGCGGCAATCACGCTGGGGCGGCCAATCAGGATGGGGTGGGCCAGGTGGTCGTCAATGGCCATTTGTGCGGCACGCAGCGCGCGCTCGTCTTCGCCATCGGCGTAGGCCACGCGCTTGAGTTCGGGCGGTGTGGCTTTGGCAATGTTGAAGATGGGGCGCATCAACATGCCGGTTTGCGTCACAAAGCGCGAAAGGTTTTCGCGGTACGCATCCATGTCGGTGATGGGGCGTGCGGCCACGCCGCTGTCAGCGGCAGCTTGGGCCACGGCCGGTGCAATGCGCAGAATGAGGCGGGAGTCAAAGGGTTTTGGAATCAGGTACTCGGAGCCAAAGCTCAGCTCCTGCCCGGTGTAGGCGCTGGCCACTTCTTCGCTGATGTCGGCCTTGGCGAGGTCAGCAATCTGGCGCACGCAGGCCAGCTTCATGGCTTCGGTGATCTTGGTGGCGCCGCAGTCCAGCGCGCCCCGGAAGATGTACGGGAAGCACAGGACGTTGTTGACCTGGTTGGGGTAGTCGGACCGGCCGGTGGCAATGATGCAGTCCGGCCGCACGGCCTTGGCCAGTTCAGGGCGGATTTCGGGCTCGGGGTTGGCCAGGGCCAGCACAATGGGCTTGGCTGCCATGGTTTTCATCATGTCGGCGGTCATGACGCCAGGGGCGGAGCAGCCCAGGAACACATCGGCCCCTGCCACCACGTCTGCCAGGGTGCGGGCATCGGTTTTCTGGGCGTAGCGGGCTTTGGATTCGTCGTAACCGCCGGGGCGGCCTTCGTAGATCACGCCTTTGCTGTCGCACACATAAATGTTGCTGCGGCTGGCACCCAGGCCCACCATCACGTCCAGGCAGGCTATTGCCGCGGCACCGGCACCGCTCACGGCAATTTTCACGTCGCCAATGGCCTTACCTACCAGCTCCAGGCCGTTCAGCAGGGCCGCGCTGGAGATGATGGCGGTGCCGTGCTGGTCGTCGTGGAACACCGGGATGCCCATGCGCTCGGTCAGCTTTTTTTCAATGTAGAAGCACTCGGGCGCTTTGATGTCTTCCAGGTTGATGCCGCCCAGCGTGGGCTCCAGGCTGGCAATGATGTCCACCAGTTTGTCGGGGTCGCGCTCGTCCAGTTCGATGTCAAACACATCCACGCCGGCAAATTTCTTGAACAGGCAGCCTTTGCCTTCCATGACCGGTTTGCTGGCCAGCGGGCCGATGTCACCCAGGCCCAGCACGGCGGTGCCGTTGGAAATGACGGCCACCAGGTTGCCACGGCTGGTGTAGTCGGCGGCTTTGGAGGGGTCTGCGGCAATTTCCAGGCAGGGGTAAGCCACGCCGGGGGAGTACGCCAGCGACAGGTCACGCTGGTTGGACAGGGCTTTGGTGGGCGTGACAGCAATTTTTCCGCGCACCGGCAGGCGGTGGTAATCAGCGGCGGCATCGCGCAAGGCTTGTTCGGCAGGGGACAGGTTGGTGAGGCTGTGGGAACTCAAGTGACGCTCCAAAACAAAGGGGGGTGGGGGCGATGCAAAAAATGCAGGGAAGGGAGACTAACCGATGCCGGGCTCGGTGGCCATAGGGACCGAACAAGCGCGTGGCGACTGAGGGAACACATATTGCTGGGGACTCTATAGGCAGCGGGGTCACCGTGTTGGTTTACATTGAAGGCGGTCAATGTGCCCATGCCCAAGGAGAGGAAAAAGTCGATGAACACACTGGTGCGGATGGGGATATGAACGAGTTGCCGTGGATATTGGTGGCGGTACTGGTGGTGGCTTGTGTGGTGTTGTATGCCCGTGGCAGACGTGCGGGTTCTGCTGCCACTGGCGACACGTTGTTGACAGAGCAGGGTCAAGACGGCGCGCAGTCTTTTCATTCCAAGCTGCTGAATCGGACCGAAACCGCACGGCAAAAGGGTGGTTCTGTTTGTTTGCTGGTGGTGGGGCTGGACCAATACGCCCTGATTTGCGACGCTTTTGGCCGCGCCGAGGCGGAGCGCCAGATTGCCCGGACCATGGAGCGTCTGCCGTCCCTGGCGGGCAAAGTGGAGCAGGTGTCACGCGTGGGGGATGGAGAAATTGCCGTGCTGGTCAGCGGGGGGGCGGGTGTAGGCTCTCCATTGGCCGGACGCTTGCAAACCCAATTGGTGGAGCCCGATGCCGATGCCGCCACGGGTGTTGCGCATTCTTACTCGCTGGGCATTGCGGTGTTCCCCGAACATGGCGGGGCCGAGGTGTTACTGGACCATGCCCTTTTGGCCATGCGCAGTGTGCGCGCAGGGGGTGGTGGTGGTTTTTGCCTCTATGACCCGCAAATGAGTGTGGCTTTGCGGGAGCAGGCGCAGCTGGTGAATGACTTGCGCAAAGCCATCCAGCACGGTGAGCTGATGCTGTATTACCAGCCCAAAATCGATGCGGAAAGCCTACAGGTGACCGCTGCAGAGGCCTTGCTGCGCTGGAATCACCCGCAGCGTGGGTTTGTCAGCCCCGCGGTGTTTGTGCCGTTGGCCGAGCAGCATGATTTGATGGGCGAACTGGGCCGCTGGGTCATTGAAGAAGCGTGCCGCGAGGCTGACCGTTGGCGTGAAGGCGGGTTGCGGATGCGGGTGGCCGTCAACATTTCCGGCGCGCAGATGCGCGACGATGGATTGGTGGATCACATCCTGACCACGCTGGCCCAGCGCAAGTTGCCACCGGAGAGGTTTACCTGCGAGATCACCGAGTCCGTGGCCATGGAGGACACCCAGCGCACCCGTCAGGCATTCGAGCGCATGCGGGCCGCGCATCTGCATGTGTCGATTGACGACTTTGGCACCGGCTATTCCAGCCTGGCCGCTCTGCGCAAACTGCCTGCGGCAGAGCTGAAAATTGACCGGGCGTTTGTGCAGGATCTGGAGTCGAGCGACGATGCCCGTTCCATTGCCATGTCCATCATTCAAATGGCCAAGGCATTGAATTTGCGCGTGGTGGCCGAAGGGGTGGAAACGGCGGGTCAGCGCGATTGGCTGGTGCGCATGGGTTGTGACGAGCTGCAGGGCTTTTTGTTTTCCATGCCGGTGCCCCCAGATGATTTGTCGCGCATGGCCAGTGCGGGTATTTTGTGGGGCGGAGCCGGGTTCAGAGAGTCTTTGTTCAAACCCACCGATTTGCAGACTTTGCGCTGACACGGGTTCTCCACGCGCGCCAAAGGATTTGTGCTCAATGAGCGTCGGCTTGTTTGGCGGCCGCAATGGCATCGGCAGAATCGGCCGAACTGCCGTTGAAATACAGGTTCAAGGCCACTGCGGCAATGGAGGCCAGCAAGATGCCGGATTCGATCAGCGGGTGGATGCTGTGCGGCATCCACTGCTTGAAGTTGGGGGCAATCAGCGGAACCATGCCAATGCCAATGGAAATGGCCACGATGAACAGGTTGTTGCGGTTCGTTTTGTAGTCCACCCCGGCCAGGATGCGGATGCCAGTGGCCGCCACCATGCCGAACATCACCAGCCCCGCCCCGCCCAGCACAAACGTGGGCAGCGATTCGACCAGTGCCGCCATTTTGGGCAGCAAGCCCAACACGATGAGGATGACGCCACCCGCCACGCACACAAATCGGCTTTTCACGCCGGTGACGCCGACCAGGCCCACGTTTTGCGAGAAACTGGTGTACGGAAAGGTGTTGAAAATGCCGCCAATCAGCGTACCCAGGCCATCGGTGCGCAGACCGGCGGTTAGGGCTTTCTGGTCGATTTTGCGGTCGGTCATTTCGCCCAGGGCCAGGAACATGCCGGTGGATTCGATCATCACCACAATCATCACCAGGCTCATGGTCAGGATGAGCACCGGGTCGAACACTGGCGTGGCAATTTCAAATGGCAACACCAGGTCGAACCAGCCGGCCTTGGCCACCTTGTCAAAGTTCATCAACCCCATGGCGGTGGCAATGACACCGCCGATGACGATGCCCAGCAGCACCGAAATGTTGGCCACGAAGCCTTTGGCGTATTTGGCAATCAGCAGAATGGACACCAGCACCACGGTCGCAATGCCAATGTGCACCGGCTGGGCGTACAGCGGGTTGGGCACCGAGCCGACCAGCGCCAAGCCCTTGGGCACACTGGGTGCCTGACCGTTACCGGCCAGGGCGGTCACTTCAGCCAGCCACTTGGCGTGCTCCGGGTTCACGATGCTGGGCGCTGTGGGGCCGAAGGGGTTGCCAAAAATCCAGTTGATGCCAATGCGCATCAGGCTGATGCCGATGACGGCAATGATGGTGCCCGTGACCACCGGCGGAAAAAACCGCAGCATGCGGCTGACCACTGGGGCAATGGCAATGGACACCACGCCCGCCCCAATGATGGAGCCGAAGATCAGCCCCGCGCCTGCCGTGCCCGGGTTGGCATTGGCCATGGCCACCATGGGCGCCACCGAGGCAAAGGTCACCCCCATCATCACCGGCAGCTTGATGCCAAACCACTGCGTGGCCCCCAGCGACTGAATGAGCGTGACCAGCCCGCAGCAAAACAGGTCGGCCGAAATGAGCATGGCCACCTGTTCGGGGCTGAGTTTGAGGGCGCGGCCCACGATGAGCGGCACCGCCACAGCGCCGGCATACATCACCAGAACATGTTGCAGGCCCAGTGCGGCCAGCTTGCCGTTGGGCAAGCGTTCGTCAACGGGGTGGGTCAATTGGGTCATTCAAGCTCCTGTTTGTCAGAGTGCATTCCAGACTGTATACAAAACTGAATGCAATACACATGAGCAAAAACCCTGATGCAGAGGGCGTCAGAAAATGAGGGATGCCGAGCCCCCATGAGGTGCACGGTGGGAATTCCAACCGGCGGGTTGGCCGGTCAGAGCGAGGGCAGTTGCATCAGCCCGTTGGCGTGGGTGGAACGCAGGGCATCGTGGACCACAATGGTGCAAGCGGCCCGCCTGTCGGTGTTGAACGGAAGCGGTGCGCTGCAACCAGTCGAGCAACGCGTCTTCCCGAGCCCACCAGTTGGCCTTGCCCTCGCAGTGGAACCGGTTGGCCCCCAAGGCCGCCACGAGCCTGCGACGGGCGACTTCAGTGGCAGGCTCCCCCACAATGGCTTGCACATCTGCCAGTCGCATCCAAACTTTGCAGCCCATTTTTCGTAAGGTCACCGGGTGGTTGTGGAACACATGGTGGTGGCCCTGTTCGTGCCGCCACTTCAGCCAGCGTGACCACCACAACCCTTCGCGCCAGCCGTCGGCGGCTCAGTACGCCACCCAAAACCCGGCGATGAGCGAGCCCAACACCCAGCCAACGGCGCCCAGCATCCAGACCAGCAGCCACCAAACGCCCAGAACCACTACCAGCCCAATCCAGACGGCTTTGGGTTTGGCAGGGCTTTGTTGCACAAACCCGAAGGGAGACGAGTATCCCCTGACCCCAGGCGGAGTTATGCCACAGGCACCGTCACAGGACGGCCCAGTTGGGTGAAACGGTTGAGCAATGCCACACGAATGTGCAGCTCTGTCACCTGACGCTCAAAGCAATTTCACCGCAGTGCCAAAGGGGGTTGTATCAGGCCGACATGGACATGGTCGCCAAAGCGGCGTTCAGCGTCTGGCTGGGGCGCATGACGGCATCGAGCTTGGCCGCATCAGGCATGTAGTAGCCGCCGATGTCCACCGGTTTGCCCTGCACGCCGTTCAACTCGGCCACGATGGTCTGCTCGTTGTCGGTCAACTGCTGGGCCAACGGTGCAAAGCGTGCAGCCAGCGCGGCGTCTTCGGTTTGAGCCGCCAGTTCCTGGGCCCAGTACATGGCCAGGTAGAACTGGCTGCCGCGGTTGTCCAGCTGACCGGTGCGGGGCGACGGGTTCTTGTTGTTGTCCAGCAGCTTGCCGGTTGCGGCATCCAACGCCTTGGCAACCAATTTGGCCTTGTTGTTGTTGTTCTTGATGCCCAGCTCTTCCAGCGACACCGCCAGCGCCAGGAATTCGCCCAGCGAGTCCCAGCGCAGGTGGTTTTCTTCCACCAGTTGCTGCACATGCTTGGGCGCAGAACCACCGGCACCGGTTTCGTACATGCCGCCACCCGCCATCAGGGGCACGATGGACAGCATCTTGGCGCTGGTGCCCAGTTCCATGATGGGGAACAGGTCGGTCAGGTAGTCACGCAGGATGTTGCCCGTGGCGCTGATGGTGTCCAGACCACGGATGACGCGCTCCAGGGTGTAACGCATGGCACGCACCTGGCTCATGATCTGGATGTCCAGACCAGCGGTGTTGTGCTCGTGCAGGTACATCTTGACCTTGGTGATCAGCTGCGCTTCGTGCGGACGGTACTGGTCCAGCCAGAACACCACGGGCATGCCGGAGTTGCGGGCGCGGTTCACGGCCAGCTTCACCCAGTCGCGGATGGCAGCGTCTTTCACCTGGCACATGCGCCAGATGTCGCCAGCTTCCACATCCTGGCTCATCAGCACTTCACCGGTGTTGATGTCGGTGATGTTGGCCACACCGTCTTCGGTGATTTCAAAGGTCTTGTCGTGCGAACCGTATTCCTCGGCCTGCTGGGCCATCAAACCCACGTTGGGCACGGTGCCCATGGTCTTGGGATCGAACGCGCCATGCCATTTGCAGAAGTTGATCATCTCCTGGTAAATGCGGGCGAAGGTGGACTCGGGCATGACGGCCTTCACGTCCTTCAGGCGTCC
>Ga0228698_1000490_pt1 | contig 29881 bp, 13 predicted proteins | sample McNCre117_Aug_MG_FD_178015 | JGI IMG/M metagenome (GOLD analysis project Ga0228698, IMG submission 178015) | Freshwater microbial communities from McNutts Creek, Athens, Georgia, United States - 1-17_Aug_MG | ecosystem: Environmental > Aquatic > Freshwater > Creek | place: USA: Georgia...
CAGGCCTGGATCGAGCGCCTGCGGCAAGCTCCCTTGGCCGCGCTGGACACCGAAACCGATTCGCTCGATCCGATGCAGGCGCGCATCGTGGGCATCTCGTTTGCTGTCACGCCCGGCGAAGCCGCCTATGTGCCGCTGCGCCACGACTATCCCGGCGCGCCCGACCAACTGCCCTTGGACACCGTGCTGGCCGCACTGCAACCTTGGCTGGAAGACCCCCAGGCGGCCAAGGTGGGCCAGAACATCAAGTACGACACCCATGTGCTGGCCAACCATGGCATCACGGTGCGGGGCTGGCAGCACGACACCATGCTGGAGAGCTATGTGTTCGAGGCCCATCTGGGCCACAGCCTGGAGAAACTGGCCGAGCGCCATCTGGGGCGGCAGGGCCTGAGCTATGAATCGTTGTGCGGAAAGGGGGTCAATCAGATCCCCTTCAGTCAGGTTGACATCGCCCAGGCCACCACCTACAGCGGCGAAGACAGCGAAATGACGCTGCAGGTGCACCAGGCGCTGCACCCTCAACTGGCGGCCGTGCCCGGCATGGCCCGGGTGTACCGTGACATCGAGATGCCGGTGTCGGCCCTGCTGCAACGCATTGAACGCCACGGTGTGCTGATCGACAGCGGCTTGCTGGCCGCGCAAAGCCAGCAACTGGCCGAACGCATGATGCAACTGGAGCAGCAGGCCTACGAGATCGCGGGTCAGCCCTTCAACCTGGGCTCACCCAAGCAGATTGGCGAGATTCTGTTCAATCGCCTGGGCTTGCCGGTCAAGAAGAAAACCGCCTCGGGCGCGCCCAGCACCGACGAAGAGGTGTTGCAGGAGCTGGCCGCTGATTACCCCTTGCCGGCCCGCATCCTGGAGCACCGCAGCCTGGCCAAGCTCAAGGGCACCTACACCGACAAGCTGCCCCTGATGGTGAACCCGCGCACTGGCCGCGTGCACACCAACTATGCGCAGGCCGTGGCCATCACCGGGCGGCTGTCCAGCAACGACCCCAATCTGCAGAACATCCCGATCCGCACCCCCGAGGGGCGGCGCGTGCGCGAGGCCTTCATCGCGCCGCCAGGGCACGTCATCGTCTCGGCCGACTATTCGCAGATCGAGCTGCGGATCATGGCCCACATCAGCCAGGACCCTGGCCTCACCCGCGCCTTTGCACAGGGCCTGGACGTGCACAAGGCCACCGCTGCCGAGATCTTCAACACCTCGGTTGATGCGGTGACCACCGAGCAGCGCCGCTACGCCAAGACCATCAATTTCGGGCTGATCTACGGCATGGGCGCCTTTGGCCTGGCCCAGGCCCTGGGCATCGAGCAAAAGGCCGCCAAGGATTACATCGAGCGTTACTTTGCGCGCTTTGCCGGCGTCAAGCGCTACATGGATGAGACCAAGGCTGCGGCCGCCGCAACGGGCTACGTCGAGACCTTGTTTGGCCGGCGCATCGAGCTGCCCGAGATCCGCGGTGGCAATGGCCCCCGGCGCGCCGGGGCCGAGCGCCAGGCCATCAATGCGCCCATGCAGGGCACGGCTGCCGATCTGATCAAGCTTGCAATGATCGCGGTGCAAGCTGCGCTGGACGCCGAGCGCAAGCAGTCGGTCATCGTGATGCAGGTGCACGATGAACTGGTGTTTGAAGTACCCGAGGCCGAGCTGGACTGGATCCGCAGCGAAGTGCCCCGCCTGATGGCCGGCGTCGCACAGTGGAGCGTGCCCCTGCTGGCCGAAGTGGGCGTGGGCGCCAACTGGGATCAGGCGCACTGAGCACTTGTCATCACCTTGTCTTGAAGCCGGCCTAAGCTGAGCCGGATGAACGAGGTGAACGTACCCGAGGCGGGCCTGCCGGCCCTGCTCAACCGCGAGCGGGCCATCCTGGCCTTCAACCAGCGTGTGCTGGCCCAGGCCCGCCGCGCCGATGTGCCCCTGCTCGAGCGGCTGCGCTACATCACCATCGTCTCGTCCAACATGGATGAGTTTTTCGAAGTGCGCTTTGCCGACGCCATCGAGGCCATGCGCGAAGCTACCGACGATGACGATCCGCAGCGGGACGACCTGCGGCGCGTGGCCGCGGAGGCGCATGCACTGATCGACGAGAAGTACGCGCTCTTCAATGACAAGGTGATGCCCGCCTTGCGCGAGCAGGGCATCCTGATCCTGGCGCACCACGAGCGCGACGAAGCGCAGCGTGAGTGGGTGGCCCGCTTCTTCCACGCGCAGGTGCTGCCGCTGTTGCTGCCTGTGGGCCTGGATCCAGCGCACCCGTTTCCGCTGGTGGCCAACAAGTCGCTCAATTTCGTCGTCAAGCTGGGTGGCCAGGACGCCTTCGGCCGCCAGAACTCGATCGCCATCGTCAAGGTGCCGCGTGCGTTGCCCCGCGTGATCAAGCTGCCGCAGGCGGTGTGCCCGCCTGGCAAACAGTGCTTTGTATTGCTCACCAGCGTGATCCGGGCCCACCTGGAAGAGCTGTTTGGCGGCCGCCCCGTCGAGGCGTTTTCGCAATTTCGCGTCACCCGCGACAGCGACCTGGAAGTTGACGAAGAAGACGTGGCCAACCTGCGCCAGGCCCTGCGCAGCGGCCTGACGACGCGGCACTTCGGCCAGGCCATCCGCCTGGAAGTGGTGGCCAGTTGCCCTGAGCAGCTGTGGCGTCTGTTGCTCGATCAATTTGCGCTGCCGCCTGCAGCGCTGTACCGCGTGAATGGCCCGGTCAACCTGGTGCGCCTGAACCAGCTGATCGACCAGGCCGATTGCCCCCAGCTGCGCTTTGTGCCGGCCCAGCCCAGCTGGCCCGCCGAAGATCTGCCTGCGGGCGAGTCGATCTTCAAGCGCTTGCGACAAGGTGATGTGCTGCTGCACCACCCGTTTCAAAGTTTTGACCCGGTGGTGCAATTCCTGCGCGAGGCCGTGCAAGACCCCGACGTGCTGGCCATCAAGCAGACCATCTACCGCACCGGCAGCCGCTCGGTGCTGATGGAGTTGCTGATCGAAGCCGCCCGCCGTGGCAAGGATGTGACGGCCGTGGTCGAGCTCAAGGCCCGCTTCGACGAAGAGGCCAACATTAACTGGGCCGAGCGCCTGGAAGCGGTGGGCGTGCAGGTGGTGTACGGCATCGTCGGCTTCAAGACGCACGCCAAGCTGCTGCTGATCACCCGGCGCGAGGCTGGTCGACGCGGCCAGAGCCAGCTTCGTCGCTATGCGCACCTGTCCACCGGCAACTACAACCCGGGCACGGCCAAGCTGTACACCGACGTGGGCATGCTCACGGCTGATGCCTTGCTCACGGCCGACGCCGACGCGGTGTTCCATCAACTGGCCAGCCTGACCAAGGTGCGCACGCCGCGCCACATGCTGACCGCCCCCTTTGCCTTGCACCGGCGCCTGGTGGCCCACCTGGGGCAGGTGGCCAAGGCAGCCTTGCAAGGCTTGCCAGCACGCGCGGTCATCAAGCTCAATGCCCTGACCGACCCGGGCCTGATCGAGGCCCTGGTCAAGGCCGGGCAGGCCGGCGCGCAGATCGACCTCATCGTCCGTGGGGCCTGCATCCTGCCGCCTGGCGTGGTGGGCCAGACCGACAATCTGCGTGTGAGGTCGGTGGTGGGGCGATTTCTGGAGCACACCCGGGTGATGTACTTCCAGTGGGGCGAGAGCGAAGCCGAATCGGCCTTGTACCTGTCCAGCGCCGATTGGATGAGCCGCAACATGTTCCGGCGCATCGAGATCGCCTGGCCCGTCAAGGATGCCGCACTGCGCCAGCGCGTGATCGACGAGTGTCTGGTGCCATACCTGCACGACGAGCGTGATGCCTGGGTGCAGGCCGCCGATGGCAGCTACCGGCGCGTGGCCGAGTCAGGCCTGAGCGCGCAGGCTGCGCTGATGCAACGCTACATGAACTGAGAATCAAGCGACATGGATCTGATCCTGTGGCGCCATGCCGACGCCCGTGACCTGCCCGAAGGCGATTTCAACGCCGAACTGGACCTGCAAAGGCCCCTGACACCACGCGGCGTCAAGCAGGCGGCACGCATGGCCGAGTGGCTGAACCGCTTCCTGCCCGAGACCACGCGGGTGCTGGCCAGCCCGGCCTTGCGCAGCTGTCAGACGGCCGATGCCCTGGGCCGCAAGTACCGCACGGTGGAGTCACTGGCGCCAGGTGCCACCCACACCCAGGCCCTGGCGGCCGCACGCTGGCCCGAGGCCAAGGAGCCCGTACTGCTGGTGGGCCATCAGCCCATGCTGGGCCAGTTGGCGGCGTACCTGATGGGTGGATCCGGCACCCTGGACTTGCCAGCCTGGTCGATCAAGAAGGGTGCGGCCTGGTGGTTGCGGCACCGCGAGCGCGGCGGCATGGGTGAGGTGGTGCTGGTATCGGTGAGGGCCCCCGACAGCATCTGACCGGGGCCGTGGGCTCAGGCCAGTTGCAACACCAGTTTCAGCGGGCCTTGCCGCGCCCAGGTGTCGGCTTCTTCGTGCAGCAGGTGCAAGGTGCGAGGCTGCTGCTGGCTCCAGCTTGCCGGGCACTTCAATCGCGCCTGTCGCCCCTCGCGCGACAGGGACAGGCCGTCGATGTCGGGCGAAACACGGGCGTGGCACATGATCACCGCCAGTCGCAGCGCCAGCACATGCCAGACAAAGCGTTCATTGGTGAGCGGGCCTTCGATCTTGCGCAGGCCGCCGCGCTGGCCCATCACCAGGTCGGCCATTCGCCGCTGCTGGCTTTGTGAAAAGCCAGCTGCATCCACATGCGCCAGCAGGTAGGCGCTGTGCCGATGGTGGTCATGGTGCGACACCATCAGCCCCATTTCATGCAGGTCACAGGCCCATCCCAGCTCGCGCAGGGCTTCGCTGGCTTCTTCGGGGTCAATGTCCAGTTCCTGGGCCACCTGAGCGTACAGGCGCGTGGCCAATTGCCGGACACGCGAGGCCTGCTTGACATCAACGTCAAAGCGGGCCTGCAGCCCCGTCACGCTGTGGTCGCGCAGGTCTGTCACGCCCGCGGCCTGGCGGCTGGCCTCATGGCGCTCGTTCAGGTCGATGATCACGCCCTGGCGCAGGGCACCCTTGGCGGGCTGAAGCGCCTGGATGCCAAAGTGCGTGGCCAGGGTATAGAGCAGCGACAAGCCACCCCCGATGATGGCCTTGCGGTCTTCGCGCAGCGACGGCAGCTTCAAGCGGCTCACATCACCGGCTTGCAGGCACTGGGCCATGCACCAGCGCAGCCCCTCGGGGGTGATCGTGCCGTCGGTGATGCCGGCGGCGGCCAGGATTTGCGAGACCGCACCCGAGGTGCCGGACGAACCCAGGGCCTGTTGCCACAGCCCGGGAGCAAACAGTGTCAAGGCTTCTTCCAGTTCGGCGCCGGCGGCAATCTGGGCACTTCGAAACCCTTGCTCGGTGAACCGGCCATCGGGAAACCAGCGCATCGACAGGCTGACGCTGCCCACCTTGAATGATTCGGCCACCTTGGGAATGCGGCCTTCACCCAGGATCATCTCGGTGCTGCGACCGCCGATGTCAATCACCAGCCGAGGCAGGCTGGAGGGCTGCAGAAACGAGACGCCTGCGTAGATCAGGCGCGCTTCTTCGCGGCCCGACACCACCTCGATCGGGAACCCCAGTGCGGCTTCGCCGCGGATCAGGAAGGCATTGCGATTGGTGGCTTCGCGCAGGGTTTGTGTGGCCACGGCGCGAACCTGGCAGGGTTCAAAACCACGCAGGCGCTCAGCAAACCGCGACAGGCAATCCAGGCCGCGCTGCGCCGCCTCTTCGGTCAAGGCACCCTTTGCGTCCAGCCCACCTCCCAGGCGCACGGTTTCCTTGAGGTAGGCCAGGCGGCGATAACGCCCCTGGCGCAGTTGCCCGATCTCGATGCGAAAACTGTTGGAGCCGATGTCGATGGCCGCCAGCGGTGCGTCGGCTCGAAGGGTGCGAAAGGGCATGGTGCGGGCAATCGTAATGGCTTTCTGTGACAGTCATCGGGAAACTGTCATGGATTTCTAGAATGCCTGCACGGCAGTCTGTGCCGCACGCCGCAACCCGCAAGGAAACTTCATGTCACGCGAAGAATTTGACAGCCTGGTACCAGGCCAGGATTTCAGCCGCCGCGCGTTTGTGCGGGCGTCGGTTGGCAGTGGTTTTGCGGCAGCGGTCATGCCCATCATGGCGCAGACGGTCATCAAGACCGATGCCAACGGCCTGCTGGCCGACGAAGTCACCATCCCTGTGGGTGATTTCAAGATGCCGGCCTACCGCGCCGCACCCATCGGCGTGGCCCATGCGCCCGTGGTGCTGCTCATCAGCGAGATCTTTGGCGTTCACGAGTACATCGCTGATGTGGCCCGGCGTCTGGCCAAGCAGGGTTATTTTGTGGTGGCGCCTGAGCTGTTTGTTCGGCAAGGTGATGCAGGCGCCTACGGCGAATTGGCCAAGCTGATGAGCGAGGTGATTGCCAAGGTGCCCGATGCCCAGGTGATGGGCGACCTGGACGCCTGCGTGGCCTGGGCCAAGAGCCAGGGCGCCAACACCGAGCGCCTGGCGATCACCGGCTTTTGCTGGGGTGGCCGCATCACCTGGCTGTACGCGGCGCACAACCCTGGCATCAAGGCCGGTGTGGCCTGGTACGGGCGTCTGGTGGGCGCCACCAATGCGGTCAATCCCAGCCATCCGATTGATCAGGTCGGCAAACTGGCCGCTCCGGTGCTGGGCCTGTATGGCGGGCAAGATCCCGGCATTCCGCTCGATTCGGTGGACAGGATGAAGGCCGCGCTGGCCGGTGGTTCGGCCGCAGCCCGCCGTTCCGAATGGGTGGTGTACCCCGATGCCCCGCATGCCTTCCACGCCGATTACCGCCCCAGTTACCGGCAAGCCGCCGCTGAAGACGGCTGGAAGCGCTGCCTGGCTTGGTTCAAATCCCAGGGCGTCTGACGGCCCATCGCGGCCAGGGCTTACAGTGACGACTTTCGCCATGGCTGTCCTGCTTACCACCACGCGCCCCAGATGACCCTGCTCTACATCGTTTTGGCCACGCTGGCCGGGGGCCTGCTGTCCGTGGTGATCGCTGCCTCGCTCACGCTGGCCCTGCTGGGCCGCATCGTGCGGCACCTGGTCAGCCTGTCGGTGGGCGTGCTGCTGGGTACAGCCCTGTTGCATGTGCTGCCCGAGGCCTTTGAAAGCAAGGTGGATCCCCACCGGCTCTTCATGACCCTGCTCGGCGGGCTGATGTTCTTCTTCCTGCTCGAGAAAGCCGAGTTGTACAGGCACGGCCATCACCACGAAGGCGACGGCCACGACCACCACCATCACTTTGATGCCGACCAGGCCGGGCGCGGCGGCTGGAGCGTGCTGGTGGGCGACAGCATCCACAACTTCTGCGACGGCATCATCATTGCCGCAGCCTTCCTGGCCGATTTTCAGCTGGGTGTGGTCACCTCGGTGGCCATCATCGCGCACGAGATCCCGCAAGAGGTGGGCGACTACATCGTGCTGCTCAATGCGGGCTTCACGCGCCGCAAGGCCTTGTTCTACAACGCGCTGTCAGGCATGGCATCGGTGGTGGGGGGCGTGCTGGGCTACTTCATCGTCGGGCCCTGGGAGGCCCTGTTCCCCTATCTGCTGGTGGCAGCCTCCAGCAGCTTTGTGTACGTGGCGGTGGCCGACCTGCTGCCGCAGTTGCAGCGGCGCCTGCCCTGGCGCTCCACGCTGGCCCAGATTGGCTGGATCAGCGTGGGCATCGGCATCGTGCTGGTGGCCAAGGGCTTTCAGCACGGGCACTGAGTCGCCCGGCCAGGCGACTCGCGCGCTACTTCACCACCAGCACGGGCAAGGGGCTGTGCGTCAGCACGCGGCTGGTTTCGCTGCCGATCAGCAGGGCCGCCATGCCGCGCCGGCCATGCGATGCCATGACCACCACGTCGCAGTCCTTTTGCTTGGCCATGTCCAGGATGGCCTCCCAGGGATGCAGGGCCTCGACCGTCGCGCCCTCGCAGGCCACGCCGGCAGCGGCCGCGGCATCCAGCACGGCCTTCACGCGGCCCGAGGCGATGCGCTCTTGCGCGTCATAAAACTCCTGCGGCGGCACCGGCTGCATCTCGGAGATGGCGCTGTAGGGGAAGGGCTCCTTCACGCACAGCGTGACCAGCGAGCCACCCGTGAGCTTGGCCAGGCTCACGGCCGTGGCCACGGCCTTGGCAGTGATGTCGGATCCGTCGGTCGGAACGAGGATGCGTTGGTACATGGTGGGTCTCCTTGGCAATGACGGCGACATCGCGCGTCATGCTCAAAGTGTGCGCCGCTGCGCGCACCATGTCTTGAGCCGCGTCAATTTCCGGGCGACATCAGTACTCCGTGGGCGGGTTGTCGGGCGCCTTCACCTGCTGCGTGCGAAGCAGCGTTGCCGCCAGGCCCGCCACCATGATCATGGCCATGCCGGCCAAGGCCAAGGGGTGCACCGGGTCGTCAAACAGCGCCACGCCGTAGATGAACGAGAACACGATGCCCAGGTACTGCAGACTGGCGTTGGACAAGGCACGTCCGATGGCGTAGGCGCGTGTCATCAGCACCTGTGCCGTGGTGGCCAACAGGCCTGTGGCCAGCAGCCAGGCCAGGCCTTTCCAGGTGTGGGCGTGCAAGCCGCCTGAGAACAATGCCACCGAGAGTCCGGCAGCCATGCCGCACAACGAGAAGTAGAAGACGATGCGGGGCTCAGGTTCACCGGCCTCACCAAGCGCCTTGACCTGCAGATAGGCCATCGCCGACAGCATGCCCGACATCAGCCCGGCCAGCCCACCCCACATCTGGTCGGGGGTGATCGTGGGGCGCAGCACCGAGACCACGCCCGCAAAGCCCAGCATCACCGTGGCCACCAGGCGGCCATCCACCCGCTTGGCGCCCAGCAGCACCGCGCCGCCGATCAGAAACAGCGCCATCCACACCGAGGACATGTAGTTCAGGGTGACCGCCGTGGCCAAGGGCAATTGGCTGATCGCGAAGAACCACAGCATCAGCGCGCTCACACCGCTTGCGCTGCGCCAGAAGTGCAGAGTGGGTACCTGTGTGGCCAGGGCCACGCCGCGCCAGCGGCTCAGGCCCCACATCAGGCTGGCGCCGATGAGGCCGCGGTAAAACACGATTTCACCGGTGCCGTAAAGGGCCGAAGCCCATTTCACTGTCACACCCATGGTGGCAAAGAGCAGGGTGGCCAGGGCCATCAGGATCGCAGCGTGCATGACGGGCATTGTCGGCGACGCGACGTGCGTGACAGCAAAGTCCGCAGCAGGTGGCCGTGCAGGCATGCTTCAAAAAACTTTTGAGGGGGCTTGCGAGCTTTTGAAAAGCCGTGCTAAACTGCTAGCTTCACTGCCAGGGAGTGGTAGTTCAGTTGGTTAGAATACCGGCCTGTCACGCCGGGGGTCGCGGGTTCGAGTCCCGTCCACTCCGCCAATAAAATCAACGGGTTGCAGCAGAAATGCCGCAACCCGTTTTTCTTTGCGGGTCGTCGAGGGGTAAACCGAGGGGTAAACGCCAAAGCGGCTGTTGGCGGCCACCTTCGAACGGCCGCGGACGCTTGTGGTCGGACTGCCTTGCGACGGCCGTGGTACGGCCTGCGGGAAGAGCGTCCGCACCTGCCCGGCGCTGTCGGCTTGTTGACCAGCAGCCACGATCTCCCTGGTGCGGCGCCGCTGCCATCATCTGGGTGCGCGCAGCGGACGTGTCGCCAAAGCGGTCATGCTTCGCTGCTGCGAACCGGATGCGCGTTGCGCCCTCGGCTTCTGCCATGGGGCAGCGCGTCGCGCGAAGCCACGAGGCTTTCGATCCACCTTGTGATCTCAAGATCGACCCAGGCACTTGCCCCGCCAACTTTTACTGGAGGTGGGAAGCGCCCTTCTCCGATCAGGGCGTACACGCTCGTTCGTCGCATGCCCACTCGCAAGCAAACTTCGGGCAGGCGCAGCAACTTCGCGCCTTCTAGCGAAAGCGCTCCCCGCGCAGCGCCCAGCTGCTTGTCTCCCTGCTCATTGGCTGACTCATCGGGCGTCACCGGGCCCCGGCCACTCGGCCCGTCGGGTACGACGGAGTCGTTGAAGTTGGATGTGGGGAGTGATCGTTTCATGGCGATCACAATAATTCATAGCTCGTCCAAGATTGCTTGCGCATTCGACCCGGAAAGCACTCGTATCGCAGGAGAACTTAGCCGTGAAGCGCCCCGAACTTCCTGCCCAGCGCCGGCCAAGCGCGCTCGCAGGTCATACGCAGCAGTTCATCGCGGTGTGTCCGCCCTTGCCGGGTCATCCGTTGCGCTCTCGCATTTACCAGGCTCCCAGATTGGATATCGTTTAGGAAGCGACCGCACTTGCACCATCGAGTGACCGCTCGATCAGCGACCTGGTCATAAACAGCAACTGCCAAATGCCAGGCCCGGACCCGCTTGAGACTGGTCGCAGACGGCTAGCTTTGACAGGTCAATGGCTGCTACTGCCGGTAGCGGTCTCTCGAAGGGAAACAGGGTGGCCTATGTTGTTAAGTCGCGCTCAGAGCTGTTCCCAGGTCAGTCGCCGGCCTTCTCGCAGCGTTACAGCCGAACGCTGGTGGATGGCTGGTACGTCGATACCAACCTGAACAAGTAACGCATGCAGCGCATCCTGCCGGCGGCGGCCGCGGCGGCCGCGGCGGCAAGGCTAAAGTGGGGCAGGACGTGAAGGCGTACTCGCGATCGGCCAAGCTTGCATAGCAAGGACAGCAGACGTCCTTGAGGGTCTTCCTGGGCAGCGAGTCCAGGCCAAGCGTCATCTGATCCATGCCCGGCATCGTCCTACGCCGTCACGCCGCACGCCAATCGGAATGAGGCGAGGTTTTGCAGACCATCCCTAAGGAATCAAGCTGTCGGCGACCTCTTGGCAGTGGTCGTTGAGCGAAGCGATCAGCTTCTGGACCTCATCCGGCTTGGGCGGGCGCAAATGCGCGATCTCATTACGCACCTTGGCGATCTTGTGACATAGATCCAGCGCGGTGCGCTCGCGGCCGGTCTGTCCTCGAAGAGGCGGATACTCCTTGGTCATAGCCGCAATGTCGCCGCATTCGAGCTCGTCTACCGGTGTGCGACGCTCCCGACCCGTGCGCTCGTCTACTCGTACTCTCTCGCCACAAGTGGCCGCGAGGTGCGATAGCAGCAGCGATCGCACCTCTTCAATGAGGGCATGACGCAGCTCCTCGAACCAGGGCATCAGCGCACTCAGGTAGGCCCGCCACTTCTTGCGCTGCAGGTCGCGTTTGGCCATCTCCTGCAGGGTCCCGGGGTGACAGGCCAGGTGCCATTCATGGAGGGTGTGCACGACGTATTCGCCATTGATCTGCGTGACGGTACCGGCTTGTTCGCTCGTCTGCCGCCACACAGCGTCACTCACCGGCAGTCGCGTAGCCAGAACGCCCAGGGATTCGGGCAGGGCCATTAGCTCGGGCTCGCTCATGCGCATGAGTGCCTCGGCGAAGTGTGCGTCGAAGCCGGCGTACTCCGCGATCAGGGAGCGGGCCAGGCGTCGCTTCGGGAAATCGAAGAGACGGGAAGCGCCGCCTTCGGCCGAACCAGGGCCTGAGATCGCCAAGCGCATCCCGAGGTAGGCCCTCATCTCGTCGGGGCTGAGCGCCCCGTCGAAGGAGATCGCCTGGAACTGGCCACTGCTGAGCAACGGTTCAAGCTCCGCGGAGGACCAACCGGGCTCATTGTCGATGCGCACGAGGATGAGCCGCGTATTGCCTTGTGACCCGGGCAGGGCCTCTACAAGCTCCCGCAGGTACGTCCAGGCCGAATTGAGCGCCTCTTCCCCCAGTGGCCGCAGGACGAAGGTGTTGGGTGAGAGGGCGTCGGCCCCAGCGCCTCGATCTCGGGTGTGCCAGTCGGCCAGTGCGAGACCGCCGATCTGGCGCCGCCCTTCGCTGGCGCACAGGTGCTGCGCGACGTCGCAGTCGATCTGCGAGGCGTCGTGCACCCGCAGCATGATCGGTGCAGGGCCCTCGAAGTGACAGCGCGCGAGCGCCCGGTCGATCAGCCCTTGGTGACCGAGCACCGTGCGCTCGCTCAGGTGAATGGCCACCGCCCGGTGGAAGTTGAGCAAGCCGGCCAGGCGATCGAGAAAGGCCGTGGGTCCCGGCAGCATCCAGAAGAGGGCGCTCGCCACGCCCGGCGGGGAGATCTCCGTTTCCACGGACAGTGGAGTCGGTCCGGTTGAACCGGTGGAACCGGCCGAAGGTGTGGACCCAGGTGATGCCAAGAGTCTTGCGGACGCGCCAGCTGTCGTCGTGCTCATGATCGTTTCCTTCCCAGGCCGCGTCAGGCCGGCTTTGCTTCACCGCCGCCGGCGGCCGGCTTCGGCGGCACGATCAGCGCCTTGAAGAGCGCCGGCACGCGCCAGGTACCGTTGTCGCCGTCTTGCAGCAGGCCCATCCAGCGCAGGTACGTGACCATGGCGGGCGTGACGTTGCAGTCTTTGGCCCAGGCCGTGAGGACCTCTTCGGAGCGCTTCTCGCCGTCCAGCAGCGACAGCAGCACCTCTCCGGCCCGCGTCTGCTGCGGGTCGATGGTGGGCGACCATCCGATGGCGGCGTAGAAGGTCTCGCGGCTGGCTGCCACGCGCCGGCGGATCTCGTTCTTCGCTTCGGCCACGCCCTCGCGGCGGGTGCTCGCGCGCAGCATTTTGGCAAGCTCGCTGCCGAAGCCCATGGTGGCCCCCAGCACCTCTGAGCACACCTCGGGGTTGTCGGGCAGCGTCTGGTTTTCAAGCTGCTTCAGGCGGTAGTAGACCGCATCGTCGTTCCACGCGGGCACGGCCTCCACGCGCCAATTGAACTTGGCGTGCTTGAAGGATCCGTTGGACACGCCCTCGATCGGCTCAAGGGCCTCGTCGGTCACCATCTTGGCGAGCTCCCAAGCCTGCTGGGGGTTGGCCACGAGCACCAGCCGCACGTTTGTCGCGCGCTGGCGCTGCTCGGCCGGCAGCCCTATCAGCGGTCGCGCCAGGTTGCGTGCGAAGCCGGCGAACTCCTCGATCTGCGGCTTCGTGCAGTGCCAAGCCCGTGACGGCACGGCGACTATGCGGTTGGGCCGCTCGGTTTCGCTGGCACGGCGCATGGCGTTGAGGTACGGCCGCGCGTTGTCGATGTTCGAGAAGAACTTGATCTCGTACTGCGCGTCGCGGCCCAGGAAGAACGGATGCTTGATGTTCTCGATCTCGACCAGGCCGCTCAGGTGGTTGCCCACCAGGATGACGAGGTTGCGCTCTTCCTCATGCAGCAGCTGGCGCACCCAGCCGCTGGACATCGGGAAGACCACCCAGTCGTTGACGTTGCCGCGCGTGAGTAGTGGCCGCGACTCGCCCGGGATCCGGTTGGCCGGCGCCGTCTCGCGGCGCAGCTCCTCGATCTTGTGCTCCACGTCCTCCTTGCTGCCCATCATCGTGGCAATGTGGGGCGTACGCAGCTGGTAGCGGCCGCCCTTGCGGTCGATCACGGTGAGCTTTTCCATCTCCTCCAGCAGTGCGGGGAAGGCTCCTTCACCGGTCTTGCTGAAGTAGTTCGGGAAGTACTCGTCGCAGATGCCGCGCAGGTCGCTGGCCTTCAGACCCTGTTCCACGCCGGCGCCACTTCCGTGGTAGTAAGTGTCGGCTAGCACCAGTGCGATGCCCTTGTAGCGCTTGTCCAAGTCCAGGTTGTAGCGGAACTTCTCCTGCATCACGCCGATGAAGTCTTTGTTGCGCTCGACCTTGTCGAGGTCGCTGGTCTCGATGAAGGTCGTCGGCGCCTTCTGGCCGCGCTTGTTGTAGAGGTCCTGAATCAGGTTCTTGCAGTACAGCTGCACGAAGGCCGGGTAGAAGTTGCACATCGCCAGGATGCGCATGGGCAACTCCTCGGAGCCTTTCGGGAACACGAAGCCGAGCGCGGCCAGCGGCTTAGTAATCAGGTCCACGCCCATGAGGATGTCCTGGCCCGACGAGAATGGCTGCAGCGCGATCGCGTCGGCCTTGGCCAGCGCCGTGTTCCCCTCGGTGTGCAGCCGGGTGAGGTTGTGCAGGCCCGCGATCACGTAGCGGATCGTGCAGACGTCGCGGACGTCGTCGCACAGGGCTCGCAGGCTCGAGGCGAAGGCGCCCGAGCTCTCGATGTCGCGGCCCATGACCTCGTCGGCCTCGTCAATGAGCAGGTAGCACGCCTTGGTCAGCGCGTTGCCGGCCATGATCTCGCTGCGGATGTGCTGGAGTACAGCTTCGGCCGTTTTGGGCTCCGTCTTGGCCGGCTTGATGAAGCCGTTGGCCACCATCGCGCGGTAGATGCCCATCCACGCGAAAAGCTTGTGGTCGTCGCCGAAGACGGCGCTGTCGATGCGCGACTCCAGGGGGATGTAGATCGCCACCTCGCCGCGCGTCTCGTCGCCGACCTTCACCAGGCTCTGGCGCGACTCCATCTGGATGCGGTCCAGCAGCGAGCTCTTGCCCAAGCGGCGGCCGCCGTACAGCACCATCGCTGACTTATTGCCCGCCAGGCGCATGAGCTCCGAGCGGCGGCCGAAGAACATCTCGGTGGGCACCGGACCACCGTAGTCGTCGTACGGGTTGTCGCGGAAGGTGAGGAGTCCCACCTCCATCATCTTGGCCAGGCGGTACTCGGCGTGCACCGCCATGTAGGCCACAAGGTCGTCGTCGACCAGGATGACCGGGTGGTCGCGGCTGATCGCCGAGCGACGCGTCAGGTTCAGCCGCGTGCGGCCGAGTACGAAGTTCGGGGTTGTCATCGGCAACTCGTCGATGACCTGCGCGACGAGCTCCGGCGTCGGGCGGTGTTTGAGCACCACCCCGCGCAGGTCGCGCGCGGCCGAGCCGAGCACCGGCGGCACCCAGAAGTTCTGCAGCCGCGCGCTGCCGACAAAGGTCTTGGCGGGCAGGTGGAAGGGCGTGCGCGAGTTGTTGCCAGGCTCGCTCATGGCCGTCGGCGCCTCCGTGGTGCCGGCGGCCTTGAAGAACTGCGCCAGGGGATCGTGGATGTCGTTGAGGGTGCGAGCCTCCGTCATCTCCACCCAGGCGTCCAGGAAGTCCGCCGCCTCGGCGGCCTGTTCGTCCGTCAGGTTGGCGGCCCAGGTCGGCTTCTGGCCCTTAGGCCAGTGCGTGCCGTCGTCCTTGCCGCGCAGCGCATCGCGCAGCGATTCCAGCGGCGAGCGGTTGGTCGTGAAGTGCGACAGGTCGCGCTGGAAGGCCTCATAGGCACTGGCCGGGTTCTGCGTGTTGAAGCGGAACATCGGCAGCTGGTCCTGCTCCAGCAGCGAGAAGCTGTGGCGGGCCACGCGGATGTTGGTCGGCGAGACCTCCTTCAGGCCCGCGACGATGCGATCGAGCTGCTCGATCTTGCGAGCGCGTTCGGTCTCCTCCAGTCCCATCTTCTCGACCTTCTCGCGGAAGGCGGCGATGTCGTCCTTGAGCGCACGCAGGCTCTCGTGGATGCGCTGCTGCAGCGGGTCGATGATGTGGTGGCGCAGCAGGGCGCGCGCCTGCTGGTAGTCCTCGAAGGGTGCCGGCGTGGAGACGATGGCGCCGATGCGGCCCTCGCGGTTCGCTCGGTCCAGCGTCTCGATGACCTTGAGCATGCGACTGGCTTCGGCCTGCGTCATCGGCCCCACCGACAGCGCATTGGTGACGCGCTGGCGTGCGTCGGAGAGATCCTCGCTCAGCGCCGCTCGCTGCTTGCGGTGCGCCGTCTCGTTGGCACTCTGCATCTGCGAGAGCACCTGGGGCGAGGCGTTGCGCATGCGCTGCTCGATCGCACGAGCGGCCAGGATCTCGCCACGTTGACGGTGGGTATCAGCCGCTCGATCGAGGAGGTCCTCGATCTTCTGCTGCGGCTTGGCCTGCCGTGCGGCCGCGAGCTGCTGCTGCACACTGGCTACCTCCATGAGGATCGCCAGCGGGTCGCGGAAGACAGCAGGCGTGCCCTCGTCTTCCAGCTGCGCGCTCCACACCGGCTCCAGGCTCGAGTCGATGGCGGCGTCCATCAGCAGGACCTGCTCGTCCTCGGCCACCGGCGGGGCGGGCACCTCCTCGCTCATGAGCCCGAGCGTGGCCTCCATTACCTGGCGCGCCAGAGACGCGTGCAAGCGCAGGAAGTGGGATTCACCGGCAGGCGGCGACTCTGGCAGGCCACCGCCAGCGGCGGGCTCGACCGCTAGGTCCGCCTGGATCTGGCCGAAGTAATCCTTGGCAGCCTGGGTCTTGGCATACAGCTGGTCCAGGAAGTCGCGCTGCGGGCGCGGCGTGTCGACCGTAGCGACTTGGCTCAAACGCCCGGTGAGCACAAGGTAGTCCTCCAGGAACTTGACGCTGGCCGTCAGGTTCTGCGCGAGCTTCTCGGCATGCGGCCCTTCGAGCGGGCGCTTGCGACCCGTCCGCTTGCGTAGGTCGGAAAGCGTGCCGGGCGTCTTCTCGACGTATTTGCGCAGCTCCGGCAGCATCTTGCGCAGGTGGTCGTCCGCACCGCGCACGACGTGCTGCATCGCCTTGGCGAAGTGCATGCCGTGGCGGTCGTCGAACATCGCCGCGTGCATGTCCCAGTACTCGGGATTGGGCCAGTTCCGGAAGAGCACCGGGTCGTCGGCCCAGTGCTGGGCGCGGTCGCGCTGGCGCTGGACCTCCGCCTCCAGGGCCTTGCGGGGCCCCACGCGGGCGGCCGAGAGGTTCTCGCGGGTGATGGTGAAGCTGCTGGAGTCCAGACTCTGCAGGTGCTCGCAGAGTTCCTGCAGCGGCCGGTGGTCGTGGAAGCGGTTGGCCACGCGGCTGAGCACCGCCCAGCGCGCGCGGGCCTCGTGGCCCTCGAAAAGGATCGGCATGAGGCCAGCTCCGAGCACGCCCACGTCGAGGCCAACGCCGAGCAGGCCCTCACCGACCGGACCGTCCGTCTCCGCTTCCAGCCAGGCCAGCAAGGCCTCATCCAGCCGCTGCTCGCGCCCCGGCGTGGTCAGCGCCGAGAGGGACTCGAGCATCGAGTTCCAGGCGCTCGCGTGCAGCAGCACAGTCGGGTGAGGCTGAATGGCGCACAGCGCCTTCACGCCCACGCGCGTGAGCTTCCACAGGCGATCGCTGCTGGCCACCTGCAGCGGCTCGATCAGCTTGTCGAGCGTAGAGACGTCGAACTCCGCATCGACCTCAATGGACGTGGCGGCGGCATCCTCGGGCTCGTCGTCCTCTTCGACAGCGTCCGAGTCCGGGATCACGTTCACGCCGGCTATGGACGCTTCGTAGTTCACGGTCGCAGCCGTTTCGCTGTGCACGACGGCCACGGTCTCTGCGGGCGTGGTGATCGAGGGTCCGGTCTCGGTGATCGTCTCTGGGTCGGAGGGGGCGGCGCCCTGATCGATGTGGTCCAGCAGCTGCGTCTTCTGGTCGACGACATCGGGAGCGATCGGCGCGATGGGTGCGACCGGAGCGACCGGCGCGGTCGGCGCGGTCGGCGCGGTCGGCGCGCTCGGTGCAGCAGCCTTCGGCGCTTCCGCGGCAGTCTGCACTTCGGCAGCGGGATCCTGCGTGACCGGCTCGGTCGGATCGGTTGCAGGGCTGTCTTGCACGCCCGAAGCCACAGTGGCGGCGATTTCCGCCAGCGCCGAGGCCATGCGGTGGTTGGCGTCGGACGCGTTCTGGATGAGCCGGTTCTGCAGCGTGAGCAACAGCTGACGGCGTGCCAGACCGCTGACGGCGGCCAGCCGCTCGTCCTTGCCTTCGTCCAGGATGTGGAGCCCGGACTGGGTGCCCTGCATGTTCGCCGCCTCTTCCTGGATGGTCTTGGCCAGCGAACGCAGCTTCTCGATCCATGCGCCGTAGGCGTCGGCCGGCATCGACGCCGCCTTCTCGCCCCAGGCATCGGCGTCGCCGGGCACCACCAGCGCTTCTTGGATCAGATCGGCCGGCACCGAGGCGCATGCCGAGCGCAGGCGATCGAAGACCTCGGCCACCGCCTTCAGGCGGGCGGCACGCTCCTGCTCGGCGCTCTCTCGACGGGCTTCTTCATCGGCGGCGGCCATTGCTGCAGCGGCCGCTTCGCGTCGGGTCCGTTCGACTTTGGCGTGCTGGTGGACCTGGGTCAGCGTCTCCAGGTGCTCCTGCACCGCCAGCAACGCCTGCTCGAACCCGTCGGATCCGGGGTCCAAGGCGTCCATCCCAGCCATGACGCCCTGCAGCGACTGGAGGGCCACGGGGATCTTGTCCCCCAAGAGGTCTTCGTCCAGCGTGATGTTCACCGACCGCCCCAGCCCGAGGTCGCTCTGGGTTGCTGCGTCGCGCAGCTTCGCCGTCTCGGTTCGGTTGTTCTCGGTCACGGGGGTCGCCTTTGCTTCAAAGGTTGGGGCGGGCTTCCTATCGTGGGGGCCTGCGATGGCGGGTATCACGGCCGCGGGTGGCGATGCGGGCGCTTCGGCGCTAGCAACCATCACAGACGCCGCCGCCGCGATGGCGGTCTTGGCGTGCTGGTCGATCCCCACGACCGTTGCATCGCTCTTGGCGCTGAGCTCTTCGCTCCTGCGCAGCAGGTCTTCTTCTTCCCAGCGCGGGTCGCGCTTGCGGATGATGGGGGCTAGACCTCGGCGCTTTACCAGCGGCATGTTCGCCAACTCGATGACCACCTCGCAGCAGTCGTTCACGTACTCCAGCGCGCAGCGCGTGCGCGGGCCGAGCACGATACCGTCGAGCGCCTCGTAGAGCTTTTCGAGCTGAGGCACGTCGGGCCAGTGCGCCGACATGGCCACGAGCCAGCCTAGGCCCTCGTCGTCGTCGCGCTCGCGCAGCCAGCGCGCGAGCTCCTCGCTGTTGAAGACCGCGTAGACCGGCACCTTGGGCGGCTCCAGGCCCTTGGTAGCGCGCTCGGCGAGCATCTGGTCGTACAGCTTGTAGACGATGTGGAAGATGCGGATGCCGCCCTTGAAGAGCTGCGAGCTGCTCACCGACCACGAGCTTTGTGGGATGCGCAGCCGCTGCATCAGCCAGCCCTTGAACTCCGCCGACTTAGGCGCCTTCCTGCTCTGCAGTCGCCAGCCGCGGTCGCCCTGCATGTTCCAGAAGCGACTGATCGCCTTGTGGTCAGGCCAGGCATCTGCCGGTATTACGGTCTCGGCGTTAATGAACCAGGGCAGATCGACCGTGACGCGCAGCTGCAGGCGCAGCATGTCCTCGAAGATGCGCTTGTGGTTGATGTTCTCGCCCATGTACAGGGCCGGCACCTCCTGGATGAGGTCCCAGGCCTTGGCGAGCATTTCGTCCTTGGGACGGCGCAGCGCGCGCTCTTCGTCGGTTTCCTCGGGCTCTTCCTCCTCTTCCTCGTCGGAACCGTCGACCGCGACCAATTCGGCCGAAGCCGGCAGGGCAGCTTCATCTCCGGGTTCGCGGACATCACGAACTCGGATGACCGGAACGGAGTCGCCGATGGTCTCAAAATCGTCTGCGTCCAGGCAGAGGTTTGCGTCTGTGTTCGGGGGTTCGGAAACGATGGACTCTGCCACTCGCATCGATGTCGTGCTCCCAGGGTCGGCGTGGCCGGCCTCGAAGAGCTGCAGCTGCGGCAGCTGTTGCACGATGGCTCGGCTCACGTCCTCGAAATATGGGTCCCGGTTCAGCGGCAGAGGCGCGGCTTCGCCCAACTCCGCTTCGATGAGGTCCGCCCCGCCCACGGAGACGGGCACCACCTCGGCTTCGGCCAGCGACTCCACCGCGTCCTCGGTGGCGCCCGCCACAGGGTCCTCGTCCTCTTCAGCACGCGCCAGGTCGGCGTAGCGGATGACGTAGTCGTCGACCTTGAGGATGAAGAAGAGCGGCGCGGGCAGCGCTGTCCAGTCCGGGTAGTGCGCGTAGCGCAGTCGAAGGCCCATCACCAGGCGCACGACCTGGTCGGCGTCGATCGTGGCGGGGCCGGCGACGACGGTCACCTCCGTGGTGGCCGGCAGCGCCGCGTCCTCGTGGTGCGGCTCGAACTTGACGATCTTGAAGCGCTTGCTGTTGGCGCCATCGCCCTTTTCGCCGCCGTCGATCTCCTTCATGCGCTCGCTGCTGCGGTAGCAGGAGTAGCCGCGCTGCAGCTGCACGGTCCGCCGGTAGCGCATGACCTGCAGGTAATGCCGGTTCGACCAGCGACCTGACTTGCTGCGGTCCTTGGCGTCCGAGGCGACGATCTCGATGATCTCGTGGGCCGGGCCCATGTAGCGCTCGGTGTAGACCTCGCCGGTGGACTCCAGGCCCTGCGGGCCCGTGACCCAGCCCTCGTAGAGCTTGGTGGTCAGCCGCCGGATCGTCATCGAAGTGTCGCGCGAGCTGCGCAGCCGCACGAACGTCATGTCAGGGCAGGCGTTTGACAGGTCGGTGCCGCCCAGGAAGATCGAGCCCGGCGAGACCTCGCAGAGCTGGTCGTCGCGCAGCTGGGGCCAGATCTTGGCCAGGCGCATCCAGTCGATGAGCACGATGGCCCGCGGGTCGTCGGCTTTGAGCTTGGCGAGCATGCCCCGGGTCTGGTTTTGGAAGGCCTCGCGGATCCAGACCTCGTTGCTGGCGATGGCGCGCTGTGCTCCGAGCCAGCGCAGTCCGCTGGCCAAATCCAGCCAGTCGGTAGTCTGGTCCTGCTTGCCGATCTGGCAGGCGATCTTCACTTCGACCAGGCCGGTCTTCAGCGACAGCCGGCTGTAGAGGATGAAGGAGACGTCGTCCTCGGCGGAGCGGCGCCGCGCGCGCGAACGCACGACCTGCACGCCCACGACGAACTGCGGAAGCGCCTCAGCGGGAGCGGCGGACGGGGTTCCTTGCCCTGCCTTTGCGGCCGCCACAGGCGCACCGATCGTCTGCTTGACCAGGTCCCCGACACCCAGGACCACGCCGGCGTGGGCCAGGAACACGTCGAGCATCGCGCTTTGCACGCGGTGCACGAAGTGACCCACATCGTCCTTGCCGCGCTTTTTCTGGATCGGCAGCACGTAGTGGACGTTGGCCTTGGCCGTGCGGCACGCCGCGTGGATTGCGGCGTAGTAGTTGACCGTGTCCTCGACGCGCCTGCCGACCATGCGCTCGGCGCAGATCAGCACGTAGCGCGCGCCGCCATCGTCGGGCAGCTGCTTCAGCGCGGCTTCCCAGCGGCCCACGCGCGCCTCGAAGCGCTCCAGGCTCTTGGCGTCGGCCTTCTCGAGATCGGCCTTCAACCCGTGCGTGTGTAGCGGCAGGGTCTCGGTGTGGACCTGCACCTCCTGCCCGAAGAGCACGCTGGCGCAGGCCTTGATGATGTCTTGTTCGCGCGGCTCGCCGCCGAAGACGAAGAGGTGGATAGGTCGATCGCCATGTAGGGCGCGCAGCGCCTCCACGTTGGAGGCCTGGCCGTTGGCCAGGCGCGCGTCGCGCGACCTGTCGGCGTCTGCGCCCAAGGCAGCCTCTTGCCGCTCGTCATCGGTTTGGTCGTCCTCCAGGAGCGCCTGGCCGGCGCGGCCGGGCTCGACGCCCTCGTCGCCGACTCCGCTCTGCCCGACGTCCGAGGGCTTGAGCGCCGTGTGGGTGGCGTCGGCCGCGGCCTTCTGCGCCACAGCCTTCACGCGGCGGAACTCCAGCTTGGGGTCCAGCGCCCAGGGGATCATCTGCGCGACGGTATCGTGCAGGTCGTACTCGTCGCGCTCGAAGACTGTGCGACCACCGATGCGGTCGAAGAGCGTCGTCAAGCGCGGGAAGCCGACCCACCAGCCTTCTTTGGTCGGATCCGGAGCGAGGTTGGCCACCGCCTCCTGCAGCGTGGCCGGCAGCATGCCCTTGGAGCGCTGGAGGAACTCCTCGTACTCCTCGCCGAAGCGCCAGGGGGACTTCGGGGCTTGCTCGACGGGGACTGCGACGGCGCCGCGCTCCTTCTCCTGCGTCGCGCGCACCATGAGGAAGGGCTTGCCGGGCACCATGACCGTGCAGCCCACGTTCGGCGGTGCATTGGGCTTGCGCCCGGGTAGGTCGGCCGACCATATCCGCTTGACTGGCGTGATCTTCACGAACACGTCGCGGCTGCTGGGCATCGTGAAGACACTCAGGCGCGCGGCCATGGAGAACATGTTGCGGCTGCCTTCCATGCGTGCAGGCTGCGTCAGTAGCTCCACGCTGGCCGAGGTGTCCGCAGGATCGACCACCAGGTCCACCGGCGACATCCCCTCGAAGAGGCTCGCACCGACGAGTTCTTCGGCCAGGCGCCTGGCGATGAGGTGATAGGCCGGGCGGCCCAGGCGCGAGCCGTTTGCACGTTGCACGAGCGGCTGAGGGACCGAGGTCACGGAGATCGAGTCCGCGCTGATGGCGCGACCGAGTCGCCCCACGAAGTCGCCAAAGCCGTTGGAGCGCGCCCAGGTCTGGACGACGTCGTTGTTCCAGACCTTCAGGCAGGAGCGGATGCGATCGATGAGGTCGCTGTGGTCCGCGTCATCCGACGGGTCTTCACCTTCGGGCCGGTAGAGCTCGAGCGCCGGACGCGGGTTCTCCTGGTGCAGGCCAAGGTAGCGGTCGATCTGGATCAGGCCGTCGAGCATCAGCGCAAGGCTGGCCTTCAGGCGCACCGTGGGCAGCGCCTTGCTCTTCTTGGCCTTGGCCATCTCGCCCAGATCGTTGAGCACCTGCGCAAGCTCGCCGACGAAGCGCACCTGCAGCACATTGACCGTGCGCGAGAGCCATTCCGGGTTGATTCGCGCACCGAGGACCACCAGGGAGCGCCGGGCGACGGACTTGTACTGCGGCGTCCATTCGCGAGTGTCGCGTGCTTCGCGCGCGTCACGGGGCGCAGGAGCAGGCGATGCGGGCGAGGTGGTTGCTGTCATGGGAATCGGCTGCGGGTTTGGCGTCATGGGCGTGTCGGTCGGATCACAGAGGGGCAGATGGCGCATCCGCGCCCACGCCTTCTTCATGCACGCCCTGCACCTGCGACAGCGGCGTGAAGAAGGTCCGGTAGAGGTTCTCGTAGCAGGCCCGGATGGCCGGCTGCTCGTGCTCGATGCACTTGCGCAGGATCTCCCGCATCATCAGCAGCATCGACGTGCGCGGCGTGTCCTTCTGACCGATCGCCGACATCGGCGCCCAGGCGGCATCCACGAAGTAGATGAACGCCGGGCAGTCGCCGCGCATGGCGCGGCCGATGGTCTGCAGGATCATGATCATCTGGTCGGCCACGAACTCCTCGGCGTAGGGGCCGAGAGAGCGCGCCGACTGCTGCATCCGCAGCAGCTGGCGGACCTTGAAGGCCAGCTCCGATCGACCCTGGCGCATCGCGCGCAGCGCCTGCGGCAGGCTGCCGAAACGCTGCCGGTCGAAGGCCTCGGATTCGCGCGCGACGATGCCCTGCAGGAACGACAGGCTGTCGGTCTTGGGGTGCGGGCGCGTGAGGAAGAAGACCGAGCCGAGCATCGCTCGCCCGGCACGCGGACCGCGCCGGAAGACGACGTTCACGCCGCGGCCGATGGCCGACATCGGGAACACGAAGAGGTCCCAGCCGTCGTCGTCGCCCAGGCGCTCGACCTCGGAAGCGGTGATCGCGTGCTCGGCCGACACGCCGGCGTCGCCCAGAACGCCGCCGCGCACCAGCACCCGCACGCGCGAGCGCCAGGACGGGTGGTGGCTGCGGATGTGGTCGTAGATCAGGCGGCACTGGTCGTAGGAGTTGACGACGAACGCCACCTTGCGGCGCACCCCGTCCTGCACGTCGTTCTGGGCGATGGCGGACTCGACCTGGCTGAGCTCGCCGTCGGCAAGCAGCTGGTCGACCATGTTATGCAGGATCTGCTCGCGCTGGCTTAGCCGCGCGCCGCTGAAGAACAGGCTCTTCCGGCTGTCCTGCGGGTGCTTCATCGGCAGGAACTCATAGCGCGAGCGCGACCAGCCGTCGCCGGCGTTGGGCCGGCGTAGCACGTAGTGCGGCCCTTCGTGGACGTGAAAACTCGGACTGGGCGCGAGCATCGAGGTGGCGCTGGTCATCAGGATCGCCGGCCCGTGGCCTTTCTCGTGGCCGAGTTCGAGCATGCGGCGCACCAGGAGTCGGGGCGTGCCCGCCACGCCGACGTGGGAGATGTCCACGTCGCCCTCGTCGCCCACGGTGTAGCGCACACCGGACAGGCGCCCCACCAGCGACTCCGGCACCAGCGCCAGGAATTCGCGCGAGGGGCGCGACTCGAAGACGTCGTCGCCCAGGATCCCCTGCGCATTGAGCAGGCGCAGGTGCGGGGCCAGCCCGAAGTGCTGGAAGACGAGCAGCGAGACGTGGGAGAGCAGGCGCGCGTACTCGAAGAACTCCACCTCGTCCTCCAGCGGCGTGAGGCCGGGTGCCTGCCGCAACTGCGCCACGATCGGCTTGAGCAGCGGATCCGTGGCATCACGGTCCCAACGGTCCAGCGCATCGGACAGGGCGTCGGTGTAGGCGAGCAATTCTTCAGGCGAGGCCCCTGCGGTGGCCGCCATCTTGGCAACCAGCTCGCGTCCGCCCAGCCAGTGGTGAGCCATGCGGCGCTCGCCGCCGTCCTGGCCTTCTCCGCTTGCGGCACGTCCCCGGTCTTCCCCGTCCCGGGCTTCACCGTGGTGATCGTCGTCATCGTCGTCGAGCGAGGGCATGCCCGAGCGGTACGCGACGCGCTTGGCAACCTGTTGCCACACCGTCTCGATCACCTGCAGCTTCTGCCGGTGCTGTTCGTGCCTGGCCTCCCGAGCCTGCTCAGACTCTTCGCCTTCTCGCTCCCAGCCCGCCTCTTCGCGGGCATCGGGGTACATTTCGGCCAGCAGCGACACCGCGGTCAGCAGCTTGTTGGCCATGTCCTTCCGGAACTTTTCCGGGGCGTGGATGATGGCCGCGGTCAGCCGCTCGGCGGCGATGCCGTAGCGGCCCGACATCGCCATGATGTTGGGGATGTTGGCGCCTGCGACGAACGCGTTGCGGCCCTGTGCCGCCGGGGCGTGCAGGTCCATCAGCAGCCGGTTCCAGACGGAGTCGGCGTCGCCCGAGAGCTTCAGAAGCGGCGTGCCGCGGGCATCCAGGTTCTGCTGCGCGCCGTCGCACTCGTCGACCACAATCAGGTCGAAGGTGCGCGCCAGGTACTCGAACTGGCGCATCTTGACGGTGGAGAAGAGCGGCGAGACCTCCCGGTCGGTGGACAGGACGTGCCCAGCCCAGACGCTGGCCGTCGCAAGCTTTCGCTCGGCGAACTGGCGGCCGCACACCGAGGACAGCGCGCACTGGCGCATGCGCGCCCGGGTGACCTTGCGGCCCTTGGCCGCGTCGCCGGCGGCATCCGTCGCGCGCTGGATCACCTGGCCGCAGGGCGGTTGTTCGTGGGGAAACGGGATGTCCTCTTCGCTCGCGTAGCCGGCCAGCGCGCAGTTTGTGGCGAAGAAGTCGGCGTTGGCGCGCGTGATGCCGTAGCCGCGGTTGTCCTGGCCGACGGCCGATGCGAAGTTCGCCACATGCTTGGAGCGCGAGCGGTCGCTCTGCCCGAAGAGCAGCGCCGAGTCGATGCCATAGCGCGCGAGCGTCTCCACGAAGGCGTTGGAGACCTCGATCGACGGGAACAGGAAGCAGACCCTGTAGCCGCGCTCGTGCATCCAGGCGGCCAGCAGGTACAGCAGCGTCGTCTTGCCGGCGCCGGGCAAGCCGATGAGGTGCTTGATGCCCACGAGCTCGATCGAGGGGGTGGCCACCAGCCCCTCGGCGTCGGCCCGCATGAGCTCGGCGATGGGCTCGCCCTCGGCCGTGTGCAGCCGGCGCCACCATGAGCGCATGCTCGGGCCCTGCCGACCGGCCTTCACGTCGATCTCGTCGAAGCGATCGGCCCAGAGTGCCAGGTCCGCCCAGCGTACGACGCCCGGCGCCTTGCCGGTGACCGCCACATCGGCCATCGGCGGGGCAGGGGGCATGAAGCCCAGGGGCTCCACCACCGACTCCACCGGGTTGCGCTGGTGGCGCACCGTGGCCGGCAGCGTGGGGTCGTGCATCAGCCGCTGCGGGCGCATGCGCACCGGCAACGGCGTCGTCAGGCTCTGCAGCGCGCGCTTCACGTCATCGGGGATGACGTGCGTCCAGCCCTTGCGCATGTTCAGCCGCTCGTCGATGACGAAGCGGATGGCGATCCCGTCCTGCTGGGCGAGGGCGTCGTCGTCCCCGTCCGAAGGGGCTGCACTGCGGGCATCGCCCGCCGCGCCCACTGCGGCCGATCCCGTCGGCTCTTCGTCGTCCGGCCCGTCGGACCACAGCGGCAGTGTCTGGCTGGCCTGTCGGCCCCCGCTGCCGAAGGGCTGCCCCTGGTCGGGCCCATCCTGTCCACGCGGGCGCGTGGCCATCCGCTGGCGCGCATGGTGGGCCTGGTAGATCTGCACGAGCAGGCGGACGTCGGGCTCCGTGATCGGCGCGAGCTGGTCCAGGCGCAGGTTGCGGATCGCCGTGGCGACGTTTGGCGACAGGGTGGAGAGCACCGAGTCGAAACCGGCGAGCAGGGCAGGCAGGTCGCGCAGGTGGTCCACACCCAGCAGCTCGGTGGCCAGGATGCACAGGAAATTGAAGCGGTTGGGCCCCTTGTAGGGCTGCAGGTGTTCACGCACCGTGGCTCTCCTGCAGCGACAAGGCGCGCTTGAGAGCCTGGCCGACCGTCATCGCTTGGATGGAACTTCCAGCGCCAAGCGCCCCTTTCAACCGGTCCATGTAGCCGGGCGTGGCGTTGGCCAGCCAGTCGGGCACGACCAGCCAGCGCTGCGCGTAGAACGCCAGGCCGCCAAGCCGCTTCTTCAGCCGCCGGCCCAGCAACTCCGGGCTCGCGTAGGCCTTCAAGTCCAACCCCACCTCGGAGTCCGCCCCGAGATCGATGTCGACTCGGTCGCGGTGCGGGTACAGGCGAGGCGAGAGGCCTGCGCCTTGAAGGGCGTCGAACAGCAGCACTTCGTCAATGCCGGGCTCGAGCCAATACTGGCGCAGGCCCCGTGCGAGCCGGAAGTGCTCGATGCCGGGCTGCGCCCCCTTCATCTGCGCAGCGCCGTGCTGCTGGCAGGCGGAGGTTGTGCACAGCCATCCGCCTGCCCCTCCGGCGTGCGCCTTGGTGAGGTTGCCGCAGCGGCTGCACAGCGCCACGCCTTCGCTGCCGTCAAGGCGCGCGGACAACGGATCGTAGAACCCAATGCGCACTCGGTTGGCCACACCTGAAGGGAGTTCCTCCAGGAACGCCTCCAGTTCCTTCTGGTTCACGACCGGGTGGCGCACCACGAAGCCGCGCACCACCGTGTAGACCTCATCGGCCTGCGCCGGCGTGAGCTTGGCCAGGGCCTCCCGGAAGTCGCCGAAGAGTTGCTCCTCCACCAGGCTGGCCAGTCCCGCCACGTCCTCAGCCATCCCCTCGGCCTCCAACGTCGGCAAGAACTGCTCAGGATCGATCAGGCGCACCGGCCCGAGGCCTTCTGCGAGGACTTCTGGCAACGGAAGCCACTCGCCCAACGACTGGGTGCACAGCGCCAGCAGGTTGTGGATCTCGGACGTGGTGTCGCTCAAGCCCAGCGAGAGCCGGGCCCGGGTCACGAGCGCCATCGTGCGACGGTCTTCTGCGTTCAGGCCCACGCGCGAGCCGGCACGACGGTCAACGCCCGAGACCACGACGCCCATTCCCTCGTTGTGCAGCTGTGCGGCCGCGCGCACGACCAGCGCAGCCAGCGCCGGCGCCACCAACTCGAAGAGGGCCGGGCGCTGTGTGGGCGCCGCTGCGGTGTCCTCCGGCTGCGAAGGGGTAGTGTTCTTCCCAGGCCTTGCCGGCTGCCCCGCCTGCTCCATCAGGGCTTCGATCTGGCGCCGCACGGACTTGGGCATCGCCCGGTGATCGGGCGAGTTCTCCGGCATCCGGTACGTCTTGAGCACCCGCGGCTCGATCTCGGCGAGCTCTGCCATGCGGTCCCAGGTCATCTTCTTGTCGACGCGCGAGAGAACAGCCTTGGCATGATTCAGGAAGGCCACCTGGCCGTACTCTGCAAGGTCACGACCCTCGTATTGCACAGCGCCGATCGATGCGCGCTCACTTGGCTTGATCATTGCGCCCTTCAGCGTTTTTGTTATGCCCCGCGACTACTCTGGAGCCTAGACAAGGCACTTGGGTGGATGCGTCAACCATACAAGCGAGATAGATCAGCAGACGAGCGACAGCACAAGAAGCTTTCGCGGGTAATCCCCAGTCAGTTCTACGAAGCTCCGCTTCACGGGAATCGTGTGCGTCATTAGGCTTGGCCGGGCTTGGGAAGAAAAGGCTTGATCACGTCAATATTGGCGATGACAACCTGCTTGAGTCCTTTTCTCGGTGCGCCGTTAGCTTCGAAGTTCAACGTCCTCAAGGTGTAGAACAGCATTGCCTGCCGGCAGGGCACGGTGACCCTTCCGTTCTTCATCCCGTAATCGATCTCGACACCCTCGCGCTGCTTGGGCGTGAGCGAATCGTCCGGCTTGAGGACCAGGTCCACGTTGGTGTGCCACTCGCGGTCCTGTGACGAGTCAACGTCAGAGGCCACAGGTGCACCGGGCGACAGGATTCGGCCCAGAACGAAGTCTCTGAACCCCTCGCGTAGGTGGCAAAAGGCCCGCACGTGCCACCGCACGCCGTCATAACCGAACGCGTGGGGGCTGATGAAGCGTTCTTGCGGCTCGTCCCGCGCAATCGACTGGTATCGGATACGCAGCTTCGCCCGTTCGGCGATCGACTGCAGCAGGAGGGCGAGGATCTTCGGCTCGACCGTTCGACTGGGAAGGGGTACCGAGGCCATGGGCGGCCGAAACGCCAGGAACGCTTGGTCGCTGGTCAAGATCTGGCGTTCCAGCGCCAGCAGCTGAGACAGGTACTGGCGCGCTCCGCTTGACTCGTAGTGAGGGGCAAACCCTGGCGTTGCGACGTAGGTGCGCGAACTGGTGTCGTACTCCAGGTTGCCCGGCGCCACCTCGGCGTAGCGCGCGATGTCGGCGGACGCCTGGGGCACGGAGATCTTGAAGAAGTCCGTCACGTCGCGGCGGTTGATGCGGCCACCCCACTGCAGACGGAAGTCGATGAACTGCAGCCTGCGCTCCTGGCTCCACTTGACGGTACCGGTGTCGGCAGCCTCGTCTTTGGGCGAAGCCTTGCTGGAGCGCGAAGAGGGTCGCGGGGCGGAGGGTAGTGCGGCGCCCGGCTCAGCGGGTGGGCTGATCACCCGGGTCGGGTCAGCGGCTCGGCGGGGGGAGGTTCTGCTTGGCATGGGGCCAGTATAGTTTGTTGACGCGTATAAAAAGTACGCGTATAATAAATGTACTGGCTGGAGCGCCGCTTCGCAAGTGCCGGCGCACCGTACGTTCACCAACGCTCAGGCTTCATCCAAGGGTTCACATGACAGACAAGCACCAGATCCTCTTCTATCCGGTGGGCAACGGCGACACATCGCAGGTCGTCCTCAGCCAAGGGCGCCGCATCCTGTTCGACTTCTGCCACCGCCCGAACGCCGAAAGCGCGGACACACCCGAGATCGATATCAAGAAGCGGCTCAAGGAGGAGTTGCAGGCTGCCGGGCGTGACTACTTCGACGTCGTGGCATTCACGCACGCCGACGCCGACCACATCATGGGCAGCACCGAGTTCTTCGAGCTGCAGCACGCCGCGAAGTACCAGGGCGAAGATCGCATCAAGATCCGCCAGCTCTGGGTTCCGGCCGCGATGGTGCTGCAGAGTGCATCCAACGACCACCAGAGCCATGAGTTCGTCATCCTGCGGCAGGAGGCCCGCCACCGCCTGCTGGAAGGCAAGGGCATCTTGGTCTTCTCGAAGCCGCAGGCACTGATGGACTGGCTCGTGCCGAAGCTCAAGGAGCGCGGCGAGCCCCCGACCGCGCGTGATCACCTG